>ERZ857998.1921-NODE-1921-length-21310-cov-5.734980_pt1 | contig 21310 bp, 18 predicted proteins | sample MGYA00519954_ERZ857998 | MGnify/ENA primary metagenome ERZ857998 (study PRJEB31778, sample SAMEA3449424) | human gut metagenome | biome: human gut; feature: human-associated habitat; material: faeces | place: United Kingdom | collected 2010/2012 ...
GCCGTCGTCATAAATAATATTTTCCCCAAACCAGCGGCTTAGCGGAAACAATTTTTTGAAAAAGGTTACATTACGAATTTCAGAGGAGGTTGCAATGGCGTGCGGAATACCGTTTTGGTTTAAAAATTCAAACAGCTCCTCGGCACCGGCAGCCAGCTGCAAATGGTTTTTGTTTTTAAGGCAAAGGGCGCGGTAAAGCTCCTCCTTCCCCTGGCCAAAATCAAAGGCCAGTTCGGGCGGAACCTCGCGCCCGTACAAAAATTTATAGATCATGGGGTTGGAGCGGCCGTGAATATTCTCGTAATACTCCCGCTTAGAAACGGTGCGCCCCAACTGCTCGGCGGCAAATTGCAGCCAAGCCTGCTCGTGAAACGGGGAGTCTAAAAAAATCGTCCCGTTAAAATCAAAAATAATGCCTTTAAATTGTTTCATTTTTAACGCTCCAATCAAAAAGCTGCTCGGCAAACCAAACGCCCGGCACGGTAAACTGTTTTTGGTTTAGGTAATTTAAAATGCCGGCGCTGGTTTTAAAGCAAAAGCGCAGCTTGTAAGAATACAGCGCCTGTTTGTTAAAGCCCATTTGTTTATCCGCTTTTAGGGTGCCGTATTTACCGTCGCCCAGCAGCGGGTGACCAATGGAGGCAAAATGCGCCCGAATTTGGTGGGTGCGACCGGTAATTAATTGAACCTCTACCAGCGACAAATTGTTTTTTTGTTTTAATACGCGGTAGTTTGTTTGCACGCTTTTAGCGCCGTTTTGCTGGCTGCCGGTAAGGTACACCTTGTTTTTTTCTTGGTTTTTTTCTAAGTACCCTGTTAAAGTGCCTTGCTTTTTTTGCAAAACGCCGTGCACCACTGCAAGGTAGCGTTTATCCAGCTCGCGATTTTTAATTTTTTCGCACAGAATTTTTAACGCGGCGGCGTTTTTGGCCGCAATTACAATGCCGCCGGTGTTACGGTCAATACGGTTGGCCAGTGCCGGGGTAAAAGAGCATTCGGCAACTGGGTCGTACTCCCCTTTTTCGTAAAGATAACGGCAAATGCGCGAAATTAAAGTGTCGCGATATTCGTTTTTGTCGGGGTGCGAAAGCAAGCCCTGCGGCTTGTTGCAAAGCAAAATATTTTCGTCCTCAAAAATAATATCCAGCGCCTTAGCGGCCTGCAAAAAGTCGTATCGCGGGGGCAGCTTTTTACCAAATTCATCCGGAATGTAGGCCTCTATTACATCGCCGGGCAGCGGCTTTGCGTCAATGGCGGTGCGTTTTCCGTTTAGTTTAATTTTTTTGGTACGCAAATATTTGTACATCAGCCCCTTAGGCAAGGTGGGCATCAGCTTCTGCAGCAGCTTATCCATCCGCATATCATCGGTGGCATTCTCGCCCGCATAACGAGCCGTATAAACTCCCGGACGACCGCCGAGCGCGTCAACACAAAGCCCCGAATCGTCCGCCACGGCAGGCAGTCCGGTTTTGCATGAAGCCGCTTTGGCCTTTATAAACGCATTTTCGGCAAAGGTCTCGCCCGTTTCTTCCACATCATCCAGTGTAATTCCTGCCTGAGCCGCACTCATCGCGCTTATGCCGAGCGGCCCGAGAATACGGCTCATTTCCGCGAGCTTTCCCTTGTTATTTGTCGCTATTATAAAGGTTTTCATTTAAATTTCCTCCGATTTTATAAAACGATCTTTAGCAGACGCTCCGGTATGGCACATATAATCATACAACATCTGTTGCCCCCGGGCTATTTCGCCAGCCGGTTTATGTATTCCGGTCTTAATTTTGAATATATTATTTTTTGGCTTGAATAAAGCCCGTAGTATCCCGACAGTAAATAGCTCACCCCGGCGGCAAGGGCAAAAATAAGCACTCCCGCTCCGCCGAAAATTTCGACACTCATGAATATAGACGCTATAGGACAGTTGGTAACGCCGCAAAACATTGCTATTATTCCAATCGCCGCGCCGAACGCCGGATTGAGCCCGAGCAATCCGCCAACGGTACATCCGAAGGTCGCCCCGACAAAAAATGTCGGAATTATCTCGCCGCCCTTGTATCCCACCGACACGGTAAGTGCGGTAAATATAATTTTAAGTATAAAGGCATAGGGAAGGGCTTTGCCTCCTATGCATTCGGCGATTATCGCCGTTCCGGCGCCGTTATAATCGGTTGTTCCGAGAACGAGCGTCAAAGCGGCCACCGCACATCCGCCGACTATAATGCGCAAATAATCGTTCTTTATATACTTAGAAAACAGCCTTGCGGTGCAGTGTATGCTAAGACAAAAAACTATGCTCAAAACGGCGCAAAGTGCCGACAACACAACTATCTTAAGACAAACAACCGCGCTTATTCCCGGCACGCTCACCTTAAAGGCAATGGGCGTGACTCCGAGCAGTATTGCAACCTTATAAGAAACAAGGGCCGTCATAACCGACGGAATAAAGGCCGAAAAATATATTACCCCGACGCTTATTACCTCCATAGCAAAAAAGGCCGCCGTAAGTGGGGTGCCGAAAACCGCCGCAAACATTCCGCCCATACCGCATATCGTTATTATGTAGACATCCTTTTCGTCGAGCCTTAAAAGCCGGCCGATAACCGCCGCTATCGAGCCGCCGAACTGCAGCGCCGCTCCCTCGCGCCCGGCTGAACCGCCGCAGGTGTGGGTCAAAACGGTACACACGAATATAAGAGGAGCAAGCAGCCCGGGGATTTTTTTATCCGAATTAACCGAGCCGATAACCGTGTCGGTGCCGACTCCCTTTCCTATTTTACAAACCTTATAAAGCGCCACCGTTACAGCGCCGGCCAAAGGCAGAGCGAGCACAAGCATATTATATTTTGCAAAAAGCGATGCTCCGAAATTAATGCTGTGCGAAAAGGCCGCGCCTATACCGCCGCAAACACATCCCACAAAGGCTGCTATAACCACCCATTTCAAAAAGGTCCCGACAAAATCGAGCGCCTCTTTAAGACTGTTTTTCACGGAATCCGTCATAAAAATCACCGTACCGAAATCAATGTATTAAAAATACGCTCAAAAGTCTTTTAAGCGCCGCATTTCGCATAACCGGCAGCATAAAATCATATTTATTACCGGAGGAATGCTTATGAATTGCCGTATAGTCGAAATGCGAAATAAGGAAGTAATATGCATAAAGGACGCAACACGCCTTGGATGCGTAAGCGACCTTGAGATAGACATGTGCTCGGGCAAGATCGTGTCGATAATCATTTACGGCCGGCCGCGCTGTCTGGGGCTGTTCGGCCGCGAGGACGATATAGTAATCGACTGGTGTTCGATTGAGGTAATCGGCGACGATACTGTCCTTGTCTCCTGCGATCCGCCGCGAAAAAAGCGAAAAAAGGGTCTTTTTTCCGGATTGTCGCTCGGGTAAAATACAGCAAAACGAAAACCGCCCATATAAAGGCCCGAATTCACAAAGCCGGCTTATTGCAAATCGTTTAAAGAATACTTCAAAAACCGTCTAAAATCCGTTTAAAGCCCCATCCTAACGGCTCTCCAAACGACTTTCAAAGACGGCATTTAAGTATGCACCGACACGTAATAAAAAACCGGTTTTTTTGGCTTCATCCCCGTGTTTCGCCTTGAAAACTCGCATCCGTGTTATATAATGCTGTAAATCACCGTTACATCCGTTACATTATGCTTTGCGGATTCATGTCGGCAAAAACCGAAACTCTTTTAAACCGCGCATCCGTCGCCGCAAAGCTCAGAAGTTCGTTTATCATCCCGCGGAATCTTTTTGAGTTTTTACATTTAATTATGAGCTTGAATCTGTACTTTCCCGAAATCCTCGCCACCGCCGCCGGCGAGGGCCCCATAACCTTTAATTTTACATCACCGTAGGCCGAGGCCACCGCGCCTTTAAGCCGTTCAAAAAAGGCCGCTGCCGCCGCTGCCGTCGTTTTTCCGTCAACGCCGACAAAGCCTATAACGCAGATATCGCAAAAGGGCGGATATTCCATAACGCGCCGCAAATTCACCTCGTCCTCAAAAAACGCTTCGTAGTCCTGCTCGGCCGCAAGCTGTATAAGCTCGTTTTCGGGTGTTGCCGTTTGTATTACCGCAACCCCCTTTTCCTTACTTCGCCCTGCACGGCCTATGACCTGCGTAAGCAGCGAAAACGCCCTCTCGTATGATCTGAAATCACTACCGTAAAACATACAGTCGGCATCAAGTATCCCCACAAGCGTAACATTCGGGAAATCCAGTCCCTTTGCAACCATTTGGGTTCCTATTAAAATATCGTACTCCCCTGCCGCAAATGCGTCAAGTCCCTGCTTGTGAGCCCCTTTTTTCATGGTCGTATCGGCATCCATGCGAAGAATTCCGGCATTCGGAAAAAGGGCTTCGAGCTGTTCCGCCGCAAACTGGGTTCCGGCGCCGCTGTAGCGAATAAATTCACCCGAGCACTTCGGACATTTTTTCGGTCTCGGCATGGATTTCCCGCAATAATGGCACATAACGCGGTCGTTATCCCTGTGATAAACCATCGAAATACTGCAATCGTCGCACATTAAAACCTCGCCACATTCACGGCAGGCAATAAAGGTATTGTAACCGCGGCGGTTAAGAAGCAGTATAACCTGCCGCCGGTTATCAAGCGCGTCCGATATGAGCCCGCATAGCTGACGGCTGATTCCGGTTGTATTTCCTCTTGACATTTCCTGTCTCATATCGGCCGTTATGACCTCGGGCAGCACGGCAGCACCATAGCGCTTTGTCAGCTTTTCGAGATGATATATTCCGGATTTTGCCTTCATATAGCTTTCCACCGACGGAGTCGCCGAGCACATAACAAGCAGCGCGTTATTATAAGCCGCCCTGAAACGCAAGGCATCTCTTGCGTGATATCTCGGCGAAGCCTCGGACCGATAACTCGCCTCCTGCTCCTCATCCATTACCATAAGCCCGATATTTTCAACCGGCGCAAACACCGCCGAGCGCGTTCCGACAACTATTCTTGCCTCTTTTCTTCTTATTCTTTCCCACTCGTCCAGCCTCTCTCCCATGGAAAGTCCGCTGTGTAATACCGCCACCTTTTCGCCGTAGCGGCTTTTAAAAAGCGACGATGTCATCGGCGTCAACGATATCTCGGGCACGGTAACTATCACCGTTTTGCCCATACTGATAACGTCGTCTATAAGCTTAAGATAAACCGAGGTTTTTCCGCTGCCGGTAACACCGAAAAGCAGCGCCGCTTTAGGCTCTTCGCTGCGAAGCAGCGCATTCAGGCGCTCATATACACCCGACTGCTCGCGATTAAGCCTTATCTCTCCGGAATATCTGCCGGTGTCCGGGCCGGCGTCAGGTTTTCGTAAGATTCTGTCCTCATACCGTACAAGCAGTCCTTTTTTCAGCATATTTGTAACCACTGCCGGAGAGGACCCGGTAAAATAACAAATTTCGCCGACCGAGGCCGCCCCGGCATCGGTGAGTACCCGTACGACACCGCTTTGCGCCTTTGTCAGCTTCATTTCGCACAGTGCTTCGCCGTTTGCGCCGAAATATTCCCCGGATAATCCGACCGTAACCTTTGTCTTGTCCCCTATCGCCCGGGTGTCGTCGTCAAATTTTTCGGTAAGCCCCTTTTCGCAAAGCCCGTCAAGCAGGCGCTTTATCTTTTTATCTGTATCACCCTTACAGTCTTTGAAAAAGTGATTATCCTCGCCGTAAAGTGACCGCACACCTCTGCAGATTCCGGTTATATCAAGGGGCTTTTTGCTTTTTGCAAGCGCCGATAAAATACAGCTTTCATCATCCGAAAGATCCTTCGATGCAAAATCGATACACCCGTCAGCCGCCGATTCTTCTTCGCTCGGACCATCAAAAACAAAATCGGTCTTTTCGCTGATACTGTCGACAATACGGTATTTAACAACAATTTTGTAGTTGAGTCCCGCCGGATACATAAGCTTCGCAGCGTCAAACAGGGTACAAAAGGTCTGCTCCTTTAAAAAGGTCACCATCTTCAGCTGTTCATCATTTAAAACCGGAAAATCGTCGAGCGGACGTATTATTTCCTTTAAATTTTCCGGCGTTTGCGACTCTGCAACCGACAGCACTATACCCTGTCTTGAGCGGTTCGAGCCCCCGAACGGGACCTTCACCCTCATTCCCGGACAAATATAATCAGCCATTTTATCCGGAACAATATACGAAAAAGGCTTATCAAAACGGTAATTGGTCTGCTCGACGGCAATTAGTGCTGTTTTCCCCATTCCGACGCCCCCCTAAAATCTAAAATCACGATCATCCGAACAAATCGGCCGACGCATAAAACGGCTTATAATAAAATCCGTATATTCCAAATAAAGCCCGGTCAAGCGTCGCTCTTCCGGGCTTTATATGTACATAAAACCAAAATTCGCCGCTTAGAATTCATCTTACAGACAAACGGCTTAAGCTTGCAAAAACACTCATCGCTTAGCGGCGGCTTTAAACGGCATCGTCCGTAACCGGATAAAGCCGGCAGGCATTAGTCCATTTAAAACCGTTAATCCGAAAACTAAAATCAGTGGGCGGTTTTGTTGCAGGTTTCCTCGCATATTTCGTTTATTGCAAGGGTGATGGGCTTTTCGGTAAGAATCTCATGATTTTCCTCGGCCCTGTCGGAGATTTCCCTTGCGCGCTTGGCAACGTCGATCACCAGTTTGTAGCGATTCTCATAACTTTCAATAAGCTTTCCGATGGCAGGATTAAGCATTTTTCAGCACCTCTTCAATTATATTTTCTTTATTCTCCGGCGTATCCGCAACCCGTTCACCGTCAATAATTTCGCAAAATTCCTTTGCGGCCCTTTCGAGTTCGTTTTCCCGGTTAATTATGACAAAATCATATTTTGCGGCCTTTTTTATCTCATTTTCCGCCGCCTCAATGCGCCGTTTTATAACCTCGGCGCTGTCGGTCTTTCTCATGGTAAGCCGCTGCTTTAATTTACCGAGCGAAGGCGGCATAATAAAAACGTAATTCGCATCCGGATATATCTGCATTATCTTCTCGGCGCCCTGAACGTCAACCTCTATAAGCACCGTTTCACCATTTTTGAGCCACTGTTCCACCGCCGCTCTCGGTGTTCCGTAAAAATTGCCGCAATATTCGGCGTATTCTAAAAAACCGTTCTCGGCTATCATGCTCTTAAATTCGTCGACCGATATAAAATTATATTTTTCTCCCTGTTTTTCGCCCGGCCGCATGGCCCTTGTTATGCTGGATATCGAAAAACGTATATCGGAGCGTTTTTCAAAAAGAGCGTTTATAACGGTGTCCTTTCCGGCGCCGCTCGGTCCCGACACGATAAAAAGCTTTTTTACTGCATTTTTAATCATTTTTCAGCCTCCGCTATTCGTTTTTGAAGGGTCTGAGGCGTCGCATAAGACAGCACCACATGACCGCTGTCGGCAAAAATGACCGACTTTGTCGCCCGTCCTGTAGTAGCGTCTATAAGTCCGCCGCTTTCCCTCGCCTCGGCCACCATCCGTTTTATAGGAGCCGAATCGGGGGAAACAACGGCAATGATGCGGCCGCACGAGACTAAATTTCCGCCGCCGATATCGATAAACTGAGTTTTCGCGCCCGATGTACTACTCAATGTTCTGCACCTGCTCGCGTATTTTTTCTATTTCACTTTTAACATCGACTACAATACGTGCAATTTCAATATCCTGCGCTTTTGAGCCGACGGTGTTGATCTCGCGATTTAACTCCTGCACAATAAAATCGAGCTTTCTTCCTACCGGTTCGCCCGAATCGAGCAGCGATCTCACCTGCGACAAATGGCTCCTTAACCTGACCGTTTCTTCGTCCACCGCTATTCGGTCGGCAAAAACGGCCGTTTCGGTAAGCAGACGCTGTTCGTCAACCGACGTATCGCTCAGCAGCTCATTTATACGGTCCTGCAAGCGCTGCCGGTATTCCTTTACCGTCTCGGGCGAGCGCAATTCTATTGCTTTAACATTCTCTTCTATTGTATCGCAACGTGATAAAATATCCTCTTTAAGCTTTTTTCCTTCCTTTTCGCGCATGGCAATAAAGCCCGAAACCGCATCTTTTAAAACCGGCTCCAATTCGCCGAAAAGCTCATCGGCATTCATTTGAGCATGGCTGAGCGAAAAGATCTCCCCGTTTCTTGCAAAATCCGAAACCTTTATATCGTTTTCGATTCCGAGCTCTGCCGAAAGCTCATTATAGGCCTTCATATACATTTTCGCGAGTCCGGCATTTAAAACAACCTCGTCCGACGTACCTGAGGAATTGTCGGCGGTTATAAAAACCTCAACCTTGCCGCGTACGACATTTTTGTGTACCGTCTCTTTTATCTTATCCTCAATTAAATTCATCGACCGGGGCAACCGGCACGAAAACTCAAAATAACGGTGATTTACCGAACGGAGCTCCACCGTCAGTGTTTTACCGCTTTCGACGGTTTTTGACGCCCGTCCGTAGCCCGTCATACTTTTTACCATTGGCCATTCACCCGCAATCGTTTGATCTTCTGTTTCGCTGATTATTTTTATTTCTCACCGACCGATATACCGCCCGTCTCCATGATTCGGTAAAGCGCCGATTTGGCATTCTGAGCAAGCTTATACTTTTTGTCGCTGCCCGAAATCGTACCCTCAACACGTCTTACACAAAAATACATATCCTCGGGCAATCCGGTGTCCTTTAAAGAAAGCTGAAGCTCGCTGCCCTTCCAGTTCCACGCATAACCATCCTTGTCCGGCAGTCCGAGATTCTCAAAAAGCGACAGATTATCCTGCATATAATAATCGAATTTTTTATCGTCGACGATATAAATTATCGAATTGCAGGCCCCGATTTCACCGAGGACCTTGGTCGAAGCCGACATTCCGGCGTCGGTCCCGGCCGCTGTGGGATCAACCGAGGCATTATCAATAAGAATACTTGCCTCGCCGTCTGAATTATAATCATCAAAACATCCTGAAATAGCCTCGCTTAAAGCTGCCGTCTGATTGGCCGAAACATTTCTCGAAAGATACATAAAAACGGTCTGATCCGGCCTTTGCCGCGTGGCACACTGTGTAGTACACACAATAATAACCACCGCAAAAAAGAGGGTCAGCAGTGTCTTCCATTTATTATGATACCAAAAATTCTCTATAAATCCGATTACCCGGTTTTTCTCTTTTTCGCTCATAGTGTGTATCTTTCTGATCATTCATTAATCTGAATTAAGTTATTATACCACATTTTATCGTTTTGTTCAAGTACTCCGCCGTATTTTACCGTTTCGCTAAAAAACGCGAACTACGCTATCGTCAGCCTATTGTGACATTATCCTTTATGGCACTGAAACGTTTGTCGCCTATACCCTGAACATTTTTCAGCTCATCGACCGACAAGAATCCGCCGTTTTTCTCGCGGTATTCAATTATTCTTTCCGCAAAGACCTCGCCGATTCCGTCAAGGTCCATCAGCTCTTCCTTACTCGCCGTATTGATGTTAATTTTTCCGTTGATAACTGCCCGCGACGAATTAACAGAAGTTACATCGCCTTCCGATGAAACATCCGGCGCCGAAGACTCCTCAATATCCGTATCCGCTGTCGTCGAAGTCTCATCCGGCGACTGCTCCGGCTGAGAGGATAAATCATCATCCGGGATATCCGACTCCTCCCCAAACGACGAATCAAGATCGGAGGTCTGATAATACGCAACCGGCGTATCAAGCGGCGGTGCCGATACGGCATTATATATAACTATAATTCCGCACAGCACAAGTGCAAAAACTATAAAAGCTGTTTCTGCCTTACCGAGTCTCACATAAATCGCCTTCCTGAGAACACTTCATTCTTTATTCTATTCTGAATTCCGTGTAATACCGAGCAAAAACCGCTGAACTAAAAGGCTTTAAGCCGTTTTAAAGGTTATTTAAACAATTTATCAATTCCCCGGTACAACACACATCATAATTTAATGTTGCCTTTTCCGCTTTAAACAAAGAGATATTAAGAATCCGGCTCAACCGAAAAAGCTCATCTGCATACTCTCCGGTATGCCCTCAAGGGCTCCCATATCGTCAAGCGACTGCATAACGGTCTTTGAAATTCCGGCCCTGGTGCGGATATCGTCGCGCGAATAGAATTCGCCCTCCTTTGCGGCATTTTCGAGCGACCTTGCCGCCGTTTCGCCGAGTCCCGCTATCGATGTAAAGGGCAGTCTTATCGAGCCGTCCTCAACAAGAAAACGCATAGCCGCCGATTTGTAAAGATCGACCGGTAAAAGCTTTACTCCGCGCGAAAGCATCTCGACCATTATCTGCAATGTCGGGAGCATCCCCTCTTCCTTTTTGCTTGCCTCTTTGCCTTTCTGCTTTATTACACGAATAAGATTTCTCACCGCATCGGCTCCTTTAAGTGCCGAAAGCGCATCAAAATCCTCGCCGCGCGCCGAAAAATACGCCGCATAGTATTCGGTCGGATAATAAACCTTGTACCATCCGGTCCTCAGCGCCGCAATAATATATGCCGCCGCATGGGCCTTCGGGAACATATACTGTATCTTGTCACACGATTCAATATACCATTCGGGCACCTTGCTCTCGCGCATTACCTGCTTTTGCTCATCGCTTAAAAACTTGTTTTTCTTTCGCACCGTCTCCATTATATTAAAGGCGGTTTTGGATTCAAGTCCCCGGTTCATAAGATACACCATTATATCGTCACGCGTGCCTATAACCTCGGATATTGTACAGGTTTTGTTGGCTATAAGATCCTGTGCGTTTCCGAGCCATACGTCGGTACCGTGCGACAGTCCCGATATCTGCAAAAGATCCGAAAATTTCGTCGGCTTGGACTCGCTTATCATCTGCCGCACAAAGGGGGTTCCGAGCTCCGGCAGCGAGAGGGTGCCGAGGGTCGAATCTATCTCCTCGGGGGTAACCCCCAGCGCCTCGGTCGACAAAAACAGGCTCATAACCTTTTCGTCGCACATGGGAACGCTCATAACCGGTATTCCGGTGTAATCCTCAAGATATTTGTATATTGTCGGAATATCGTGGCCGAGAATATCGAACTTAAGCAAGGTATCGTGCATCGACTTAAATTCGAAATGGGTCGTTATCGTATCGGAAGCATTTTTATCGGCCGGATGCTGTATCGGACAGAATTCATAGACCTCATAACCGCGGGGAACAACCACCATTCCGCCCGGATGCTGACCGGTAGTACGTTTAACGCCGGTGCAGCCGATCTTAAGCCGCTCGCGCTCGGCGCTGTTATATATATTTCCGGTCTGCTCCTCGTATTTTTTAACGTATCCGTAGGCCGTCTGCTCGGCAACCGCCGAAATTGTACCGGCCTTAAAAACATTTTCCTTGCCGAAGAGCTTTTCGGTGAATTTATGGGCATGGGACTGGTACTCGCCCGAAAAGTTAAGGTCTATATCGGGAACCTTGTCGCCCTCAAATCCGAGGAAGGTTTCAAAGGGTATATTCTGGCCGTCCCTGGTCATCTCACTGCCGCACTCGGGACAGGTTTTCGGCGGCATATCAAAGCCCGACGCATATTCGCCCTTTGTAAAAAACTCGCTGTGCTTGCATTTGTTGCATATGTAATGCGGAGGCAATGGGTTTACCTCGGTAATTCCGGCCGTCGTCGCAGCAAAGGACGAGCCGACCGATCCTCTCGATCCGACAAGATAGCCGTGATCGTTGGAGTCCTTAACCAGCTTCTGAGCCGTTATATACATGACCGAATAGCCGTTTTTAATTATGGAATCAAGCTCGCGCTTAAGACGCGCTTCAACCAGCTCCGGCAGCGGATCGCCATACATTTCCTTGGCGGTGGAATAGCATATATCAAGCAGCTGCTGCTCCGATCCCTCAATCGACGGCGGAAAAATTCCGTCCGGAATGGGCAGAAATTCCTCGGTCATCTCGGCGATCATGTTAGGATTTTCCACCACCAGCTCATATGCCGTTTCCTTGCCGAAATACTCAAATTCGCTGAGCATTTCCTCGGTCGTACGGTAATAAAGCGGCGGCTGATTGGCATAGTCGTCGTATCCCTGTCCGGCCTGTAAAATCTCTCTGAATATCGCATCCTCCGGGTCGGCAAAATGCACGTCGCCCGTTGCGACTACCGGCTTTGAGAGCTTTTGTCCGAGCTCGTATATCTTCCGGTTCAGGTCCCTTAAATCCTCTTCGCTGTTAACCTTTGCATAAAACTCCTTTTGCTTCTGATTAAGGGTCTCTTTTCTCAGCATAAATGCATTGTTTCCGATAGGCTGAATTTCAAGATAGTCATAAAACGAGGCGATCTCGCACAGCTCCTCCTCGCTTTTTTCGGCCACAATCGCCCTGTAAAGCTCGCCGGCCTCACATGCCGAGCCGTAGATCAGTCCCTCGCGATATTTTATAAGCTCGCTTTTCTTCATAAGCGGATGCTTGTAAAAATTGTGAAGATGAGAGTCCGAAATAAGCCGGTAAAGGTTTTTAAGCCCCACCTTGTTTTTAACCAGAATTATAAAGTGATAGCTTTTTATCTGCTTTTTATCTAAAATCTTATCGACGTCATCGTCACAAAGGGTCATGTAGGCTTCTATTCCGTAAATAATTTTTATTTCCTTACCCTTTTTTGCCAGGGCTTTTTTGGTATCGGCTGCCTTGGGGAAGGACTGCACGACCCCGTGGTCGGTTATAGCTATAGCTTTGTGTCCGTAATCACAGGCCTTTTTAATAAGAACATCCACCGGCGCCATGGCGTCCATCGCCGACATGTTGGTATGCAAATGGAGCTCAACTCGTTTTTTCTCGGCGTTATCGGTCTTTTTCACCTGTTCGACCGTCGCCATGGCCGACGGAAAAAGTATGTACTCTCCCGAATACCGGTCAAAATCGATCTTTCCGGATATCAGCAGGGTCGCGCCGTCGGTAATAATCTCGCTCAGCCGCTTATAATCGCCCGAGCGCTTTTCAAGCCTCATGCTTACCGGCAAACTTCCCGTCCTGTCGGTAATTCCGAACTTCACCCACACCGACCGGTCGTCCCTTGTCGGGTGCATGTCAACGCCGAAAATATTGCCCCACACGGTCGCCGTACCGGCATCCGGCGTAACGCCCGAAATATCCTGAGGGTATTTTTTAATGTCCCGGCCGTACACCGTTTTAGCCGTATCCATGTATATCTTCGCCCCGTCGGGCAGCGGCTCGCGTTTGGCGCGCGGCTGCTTTTCGGCACTTTTTGCAGCACTCTGACCGTTATTGTTTTTTTCGGCCGGCGAAGCTGCCTTAGCGGCCGACGGGACAGAGCCTTTAACACTCCCGCCCGATTTTTCATTCCGAGCACTGCCGACCGCACCTTCCAGCGCTGCCGAATAATCGGCATCGGTTACTCCGCACAGCACGATCTTCGCCGAAACACTCAAGCGCGACAAAACCTCCTGAGACATTTTTTCGCAAAAACCGCTGTCCTTTATAAGCTCGGCGCCGCCGTGAGTAAGGGAAAGGGTTATTTCCCCCTTAAGTGCGTCATGCACCGCCGTCGCACCGTTTAAAAAGCCGTTTAATATCGGGAAGGACTGCCTCACATCCTTTATTATTCCCAGTAAAACATCCCCGTCAACACCCGAAGCTGCAGCTTCGTTATCCGCTGTATCGACATTTTTATCATCGGTTATATTGGCGTTATTATCATCGTCACACCCGGCCATATTCCCGGAAAAATCGGACGATTCCCCACCGTAATCCAAGCGATCGACCCCTGTCCCGTACGCAGCATTACCGCCGGCCGCCATTATATCGGCAGTTTCATTTAGGGGTTCCCCGAATTCTCCGCTTTGACCGGAGGCAATTGTGTCATCGGCGCCGTTATATCCGCCGGAATAACCGTAATCCTCCGCATATGAGCCGAATGAATCATCCTCGGGGAAAATTATCCGGCATTTTTTAAAGCCTATTGCCGAGCAAACGGCATCGCAAAGGCCGTTTATCTCATCCGCATCAATTTCGCAGCAGGAATTAAGCCGCACCGAGCATTTATCCCCGGCCGACTCTATTTCTATTTTTTCAACGCCTATTCCGCTTAACTGTTCCGGTATGTTATCTACATATTTGCCGAAACACTCAAAAAAACTCCGTACCATTTTTATTTTTTACCCTTTAACAATACTAAAAACGACTCGGCGAATTTTTTAAAACGCCTCGTAAATTACTGCATTTTCTCTATCTCATCGATCAGTGCATCCACTATTTTTTCCTCGCTGACCTTTAAATACGGCTCGCCCTTTTTAAAGATCATGGCGCATTTGTCGCCGCCGGCAATACCTATGTCGGCCTCTCTCGCCTCTCCCGGTCCGTTTACGACGCAGCCCATAACCGCCACCGTTATGTCTTTTTTACAGTCTTCAAGCCGCCTTGATACCTCATCGACAATTGATATCAGATCTATTTTTGTCCTGCCGCAGGTCGGGCAGGATACTATATTCACTCCGCCCTTTTTGAGCCCTATCGCCTTTAACAGCTCATTTGCGCACTTTACCTCCTCGACGGGATCGTCGGTAAGGGATATACGCACCGTATCGCCCACACCCGAAAGCAGCAGTCCGCCGATCGCCGCCGATGATTTCATCACGGCAAAACGCCCGGCTCCGGCCTCGGTAACCCCCAAATGCAAGGGATAATCGCATCGCTGTCCCAGCAATCGGTTTGCTTCGTATGTAATCCCGGCGCTCGAAGATTTTATAGAAATGACAATATCCTTAAAATCGAACTCCTCGAGCATGGCGGCGTTTTTAAGGGCGCTTTCGCACAATGCCTCGGCCGTAGGAGCGCCGTATTTTTTAAGAATCTGCTTTTCAAGCGAACCGGAATTAATCCCTATTCTTATCGGCACTCCGCCTTCTCCGCAAGCCTTTGCAACCGCGCGAATACGATCGGCCGAGCCTATATTTCCGGGATTTATCCGTATTTTATCGACTCCGGCCTTTACGCATTCTATCGCTATTTTATAGTCAAAATGAATGTCCGCCACTATCGGGCATGAAACAGCGGATTTTAACGCCGGTATAAGCTGTACATTCTTTATATCCGGAACAGCCGCGCGTATTATATCGCATCCTGCCTTTTCGAGCCTTACGGCCTGTTTTATATTGCCCTCAACATCGTCTGCCGGGACATTCAGCATGGACTGCACGCTGATTTCGGCATTTCCGCCTATTTTAACCGATCCGGCCTTAACCGTGCGTGATACGCGCCTCATTCTCAAACACCTTTCATCTGAACAAACGTAAAATATCGTTAAAGGTTATAACCACTATAAGAACCATAAGCAGCGCAAAGCCTACCATATGAATAATGCCCTCGTATTTCGGCGGTATTTTTTTACGGGTTATGCCCTGTGCCGCAAGCAGCACTATCCGTCCGCCGTCAAGCGCCGGCAAGGGCAAAAGGTTAACGATTCCCAAATTTATGGTTATAAGGGTTATAAGGTAAACAATGTTTTCAAAGGCCGCCTTGGCCGCCGCGGCACTTTGTGCCGCCCCTGACGCCACCGAGCCTACCGCACTGCTGACGGTACCCACAAGTCCTACCGGCCCCATCATTTCGTTAAGGCCGAAACGCCCCGTAATAAGGTCAAACAGCGACATCCATACCACCCTCGCCATCGACACAAAGTCCATCGCCGCATATTTCATAAAGGTAAAAAACGACATTTTTGAGGTTTTAAGTCCAAGCACCTTAAAGTCCATAACAATATACTTTGTTCCGTCCTTTTCGGCCGTCTCGAAGTTTACCTTCATATCCTTCTTCTCGCCGCCGCGCACAACGGTCATATCGACCGTCTCATCCGGTGCGCTTGTAAGCATATACGAAACGTCCGACGCCGTAAAGGTTCGCCGACCGTTGATGCTGTATATGCTGTCGCCGACCTCAAGACCGCTTGCATAGCTTTTCGAGGTCTCGGGATCATCAAAAACCGCAACGGTGGTGGTTCCGGCCATTCCGCTGAGCGAAAGCACAACGCACACAAGTATAAAGCCGAGAATAAGATTAAAAAATCCGCCGGCAAAAACGACCAGTATTCTTTTTATTATGCTTTTGTTTCCGAAGGCGTTTTCATCGTTGCTCTCGGCATCCTCGCCCTCCATGGCGCAATAGCCTCCGAGCGGCAAAAGCCTTAACGAATAATCGGTCTTTTTACCCCTTTTCGAAAAAATCTTCGGTCCAAAGCCTATAGCAAACTCGTTGACCTTGATTCCGAACATCTTAGCAAAGCTGAAATGACCGAATTCATGTATAAAAATAACAATGCCGAACAAAAGTAAGGCCGCAAGAATAGGCCAAACCTTATTCAGCACGTTGAGCACCCCGCTCCAAAAGGATGCCGTTAATATCTCGGCAGTAATTTTAATCACCCCGTAATTTCTTTTGTTTTTGCCCTTACTTCACGGTCGAGAGAGAATACATCGTCAAGACATGAATATGAGGCCGCAACGTCATATTCCAAAGCCTTTTCGACTGCGTCGCCGATCTTCCCAAAGGGTATTTTTTCATTCAAAAAGGCCGCTACAGCAACCTCGTTCGCCGCATTCACGGCGGCAGGATAAAGCCCGCCGAGCTTTAAGGCCCTTTCGCATGCGGCGAGACATCTGAAGGTCTTTTTATCCGGCGGAGCAAAGGTGAGCGCTCCGACCTTAAAGAAATCCACACTTTCGACTATTGAGGGAAGCCGCTCCGGGTAGGTCAGGGCATACTGTATCGGCAACCGCATATCCGGCACACCCATTTGAGCTATAACACTGCCGTCGGCAAACTCAACCATTGAATGAACTATACTCTCCCTGTGGATAAGGACCTCTATGTCGTCGGCTCCTACCCCGAAAAGATGCACCGCCTCAATCTCCTCAAGCCCCTTGTTCATCAAGGTGGCCGAGTCGATCGTAATTTTAGCCCCCATGCTCCAGTTCGGGTGCTTTAAAGCGTCCTGAGGACGCGCGTTTTCGAGTTCCTTTGCACTCTTGCCGAAAAACGGTCCGCCCGACGCCGTAAGCAAAATCCGCTTTAAATCCTCACGCCGTCCGCCGTTTATGCACTGGAAGATCGCAGAATGCTCGCTGTCCACCGGCAATATCGTAATGTTCTTTTCGCCGGCGCGGCGCATGACAAGCTCGCCTGCCGCAACCAGCGTTTCCTTGTTTGCAAGAGCTATGTTGTTCCCGGCATCAATCGCCGCCATTGTCGGAGACAGTCCCGCCACCCCGACAATCGAGGTTATAACACTGTCGGCCGGTTCGGCCGCCGCCGCACAAACACCCTGCTCTCCCGCTAAAACCGGAATATCCAGATCAGCTATTTTTATTTTTAAGTCCCCGGCCGCCTTTTCGTCATACACCGCAACCGTCTTCGGACGAAAGCGCCTGACCTGCTGCTCGAGCATCTCAATGTTTCCAAAGGCCGCAATACTGACCACCCTGATTTTAAGATGCTCTGCTATTTCAAGCGCCTGCGTACCTATTGAACCGGTCGAGCCCAGAATGCTGAGCGTGCGCTGCGTAAAATCAATACTCAAAATATTTTACCCTACCTGATTATTATTCCCATAAGCGGCTGGAAAACGCACACCGTCACATACATAAGAGGAGCTGCCATCATTACGCTGTCAAATCGATCGAGAATTCCGCCGTGACCCGGCATTATATTTCCGAAATCCTTTATATTGCACGAACGCTTGATAAAGGAAGCCGAAAGATCGCCGATAGTGCCGGCAAAAGCGCATACAAAACCGATTATTGCCATAGCCAAGACATTAACCTTCGCCCCGTACGGATCGATATATTCATAAAGAAGGCCGGCGCATATAAAGCCTATAATATTGAAAATCACACCGCCGATAAAGCCTTCAACGGTTTTCTTAGGGCTTATTTCGGGAGCCAGCTTGTGCTTTCCAAAGAGTTTTCCGGTAAAAAACGCACCGGTATCGGCTATCCACGCGCCGGCACAAGCCATTACTATAAAAAACACGCCGTCGCGCTTCACAAGGCCGTACTGCGAATCAAGCCCGAGATTTCTCAGGTATATAAGGGAGGAAAAAGCAAACGGCAAAAGCGTACACATCATAAACGTAGTACCTATTTCCTCAAAACGTATCTTTTTGTGATCGATAAGCATTATAAGGAAGAGCAAAATAACATATATAAAGCAGGCTGATTTGCTTGCAACATTGAAATAAGGGGTCCTGAAAAACGGAACGGTAGCGGCAAAAACAAGACTGACAATCAAAAGCGCCTTGTTCTCGATATACTTTGTAGCGGCGAATATCTCCCATATCGAGATTACCGATATAACACTTATAAGTATATTAAAAACAAAATGATAGTTGTCGTTCAAAAACAAAACCGCTACAAAAAGCGCAATGCCTATTGCCGCACTCAACAGTCTTTTTCCCATATCTGCACTTCCCTTTTTCTTTTCAATACACAAAAGGCAATCTGCCGCACTCAACGTCCTAAGGGTGAAACAATATCTTTATTTAATCCCTCCGAAACGTCTGTCGCGCCCGGAATAGGCACGTATCGCCTCGTCAAGATCGCCCGGCTTAAAATCCGGCCACAAAACATTCGAAAACCAAAACTCCGAATATGCCGACTGCCAAATAAGAAAATTCGAAAGCCGGTATTCTCCGCTGGGCCTTATTACAAGATCGGGATCGGGAATATCCGGATTATACATGCAGCCCGACAGATAATCCTCGTCAATATCATCAATCGATATCTCCCCGTTTTTAACCCGCTCGGCCGCCGAACGGGCCGCTTTGACTATTTCATCCCTGCCGCCGTAGTTTATGGCAAGCGCCACCGTCATTCCGGTAGCATGCTCGGTGCTTTTTTCGGCATTTTCCATAAGGGTGCGTACCCGGTCGGTCACCCCGTCGCGATCGCCTATAAACACAAGCCGCATATTTTCCTTTACCATCGAGGCGACGTCCTCAAGGTAATTTTCGAACAAACGCATGATCGCGCCGACCTCCTCGGCCGGACGTTTCCAATTCTCGGTCGAAAACGCATAAAACACCATATACTTAACGCCTATGGAATTCGCATATCTGCATATTGTCTTAAAATTATTGGCACCTGCCGAATGACCGGCCGTGCGAGGTAACGCGCGCTTTTTGGCCCAACGCCCGTTACCGTCCATTATAACGGCAATACAGCGCGGAATCTTTAACTCCCGCGCCGTTTCGGCCGTTTTTTTATTCCCGAATAATCTCATCAGATGGAGGTCAGCTCATCGTTCTTGCGGGAAACCGCCTTGTCGACCGTCTCGCAGAACTTATCGGTAAGCTTTTGTATCTTGCCCTCGGCATCCTTTAAATCATCCTCGGTTATCTCGGAGTTCTTCTTCATGGTCTTGTACTTATCAATCGCGTCGCGGCGCACCGAACGAATTGCAACCTTTGCCTCCTCACCCATCTTCGCAACCTGCTTTATAAGCTCCTTGCGGCGTTCCTCGGTAAGGGGAGGAAATACAAGCCTTATAACCTTTCCGTCATTTTGCGGATTAATACCGATATCCGAGGTCTGAATAGCCTTTTCTATCGACTTTAACGAGGTCATATCATACGGCTGTATCTGTAAGACCCTTGCTTCGGTCACCGATATCGAGGCCATCTGATTTATAGCCGTCGGAACACCGTAATAATCCACCTGTATGCGGTCGAGCACCGCTGCGTTTGCGCGGCCGGCTCTTATAGTTGCAAATTCGCTCTCCATAGAAGCTATAGTCTTATTCATCTTTTCTTCGGTTTTTAAATAAAGCTCATCCATTTTTCTGCCCTCCTGAAATATAAATCTTTTTTTCTTATTTTATAAGGGTGCCTATATCCTCGCCCATAACGGCGCGGTAAATATTGTCCGGATCGTTAAGATTAAAAACGAGTATCGGCAATTTGTTGTCGCGGCACATGGTCGCGGCGGTAAGATCCATGACCTTTAAATCCTTTTCTACTATATCTATGTGGCTTAAGATCTTATAACGCTTGGCGTCTGCAAATTTATTGGGATCCTTGTCGTAAACCCCGTCGACATTGGTGGCCTTTAAGAATATCTCGGCGTCGATCTCGGCCGCTCTTAGCGCCGCGCCGGTGTCGGTCGAAAAATAAGGATTTCCCGTTCCGCACCCGAATACCACAACGCGGCCCTTTTCGAGATGACGCATCGCCCTTCCTCGGATGTACGGCTCGGCTATCTGCTGCATTGAAATAGCCGTCTGAACCCTGGCCGTAACGCCGGTCTGCTCGAGCGCATCGGCCAAAGCAAGCGCATTTATAACGGTGGCGAGCATGCCCATGTGATCGGCCCTCGTGCGGTCCATTTTACCGCTTGAGCGTCCCCTCCAGAAGTTGCCGCCGCCGACAACTATCGCCACCTGCACGCCTGCGTCAACACATTTTTTAATGCTCGCACAAATCTCCAAAACCTTGTCAAAATCAAGTCCGGAGCCCTTATCTCCGGCTAAGACCTCACCGCTTATTTTAAGCAGCACACGCTTATACGCCGCGCCGTCGCTCATAATCTTTTCCATCCTTAATACAAAATCTTATTCTTATCATGTGTGCACCAAAAAAGGCGCACGGTTTCTTTTTAGAATATTTTACCCTATTTTTCTCCTCTTGTAAAGTGCAAAGCCGATTTTTAAATAATTATTTACAAAAATTCTTTCGGCTGCATTAAAAACATTTTAAGCCTCCCCGTCTACCCTTCTCTTTAATTTTGGCGATTACTTCCGGCGAAATGTTTTCCCGTTAAACAAAAAAAGCGGCGCGGCCGAAAGAGTTTTTACGGCCGCACCGGGGGATAATTTAAATGTTGATTGTTTTTATTTTAACTCAATTTCGCTTTTCTGTTGTATCCGACAGCCTTAACGCAATTGTATTTCTCGAGCTCCTTACCAAACTCCAAAACCTGTTCCGGCGTTGAATTATCAAAATAAAGCCAGATCCACTCGTTGCTGTCGCCGGTAGTACCCGACACCCGGCTATTGATTTTTGTAGCTCCCATAGCCTTAAAATCATCAAGCGTCCATCCGGTATCTTCTCCCCACGTCGTAACCTTTGATTGGCTGTATTGGTGAAGAAGAATGATATAAATAGAGGTTTGAGCAATATAGTCCGGATCGAATTTACTGTCTTCTTCTATTGTATAAGTTGATTTCTCCTCATAATAATCGGTCTGGCGGACGGTTTTGCCATATTCGTCGAGCTTTTGAATGTAGTATTTAAACTGCTGCTGAGGATTTGAGGCTTTTTCGTCCGTCGCCGCACTCTCCG
>ERZ857998.1928-NODE-1928-length-21213-cov-19.152614_pt1 | contig 21213 bp, 18 predicted proteins | sample MGYA00519954_ERZ857998 | MGnify/ENA primary metagenome ERZ857998 (study PRJEB31778, sample SAMEA3449424) | human gut metagenome | biome: human gut; feature: human-associated habitat; material: faeces | place: United Kingdom | collected 2010/2012 ...
TTCCCAGCCCCCTCAATATGCCCTCCGGCTGCCCCTTCCGCACCCGCTGCCGCTACGCTACGGAGCAGTGCGCCATGGAGCGTCCCGAGCTGACCGACCGGGGCGGCGGGCATATGGTAGCCTGCTGGAACAAATAACTTCAAAAGTATTTTACCCTTCCGGGTATTTACTAAATAAAAAAAATGGAGGAATAACCATGAAAAAAGTACTCGCACTGCTTCTCATCGCTGTGATGTGCTGCGGCGTATTTGCTGCCTGCTCCAGCCCTGCTGCTGAAACTCCCAGCGAGCCCACTACCACCGAGGAGACTCCCGCCACCACAGAAGATGCGGACGCTGCTTCTCTGGTAAGCGACGCCTTCATCAACCCCACTGCCGACTGGACCCAGTACAACGACCTGATCACCCAGATAAAGACTGAGACCGACTACGCAAAGCGTACCGAGCTCATGCATAAGGCCGAGGATATCCTCATGTCCAACTACTGCATACTGCCCTTCTACTATTACAACGACCTGTATATGCAGAAGGACTATGTGGACGGCATCTACGCCAACCTCTTCCAGACCAAGTTCTTCATGTACGCTACCATGAGCAACGGCTCCGACACCCTGCGTCTGAACCTGGCCTCCGAGCCTGACTTCCTGGATCCCGCCCTCAACAGCACCGTTGACGGCGCCTGCCTGGCAGCCAACTCCTTCTCCGGCCTTTACACCTACAACGCAGAGGGCCACACCGTTCCCGCCTGCGCCACCGGCTACACCGTATCCGATGACGGCCTGACCTACACCGTCACCCTGCGCGAGGGCCTGAAGTGGTCCGACGGCTCCGACCTGACCGCCGCCGACTTTGAGTATGCGTGGAAGCGCGCCGCCGCCACCGCCACCGCAGCCGACTATGGCTATATGTTCGCCGGCTTCGCGGGCTATCCCGATGAGCTGAACGTGACCGCCAAGGACGCCACCACCTTCGAGTTCGTCCTCACCGCGCCCTGCGCCTACATCGAGGACCTTATGGCGTTCCCCACCTTCTATCCCGTGAAGCAGGCTGCCGTTGAGGCCTATAAGGATTGGCAGACCTCTCCCGGCGGCTGGTGCCAGGATGCCGGCTTCGTTTCCAACGGCGCTTATGTCTGCACCGAGTGGAACCACGACACCTCCATGACCTATGAGAAGAACCCCTACTGGTACGATGCCGACAAGGTGACCGTCAACAAGCTCCAGTTCATGCTTTCCGCTGATGACACCGCCATCTACTCCGCCTACAACGCCGGCGACGTAGACTTCATCGATACCGTTCCCACCAACGAGATAGCCTCCCTGAAGGACGTCAACCCCGAGTTCCACATCATCGACGCTCTGGGCACCTACTATGCGGCTTTCAACTGCAAGAGCGCCCTCTTTGCCGATAAGACCCCCGAGCAGGCCGCCTGCATGCGCGAGGCCTTCTCCATCCTCATCGACCGCGACTACATCATCGAGAACGTAGCTCAGTGCGGCCAGAAGCCCGCTAACTCCTTCATCCCCTACGGCATGGCGGACGGCAACGGCGGCATCTTCAAGACCGACCTGGTAGAGCAGGGTTACTTTGATCCCTTTGCCATCAACAACGACTATGAGGGCACCGTTGAGAAGGCCCGCACCCTGCTGAAGGCTGCCGGCTACAAGTTCGGCGACGATGGCATGCTCTCCGCGGAGACCCCCATCTCCCTCGAGTATCTGACCAACGAAGCCACCAGCCATGTAAAGATCGGCGAGGCTATGCAGCAGGATCTGGCCGCCATCGGCATCGACATGACCATCAAGCAGTGCGACTGGAACGTATTCCTCCAGGAGCGCAAGAACGGCAACTTCGACTTCGCCCGCGAAGGCTGGATCGCCGACTTCAACGACCCCATCAACATGCTTGAAATGTGGATCACCGGTTCCGGCAACAACGACTGCCAGTACGGCCGTTAATCCGCGTCAACTATTCAACCATTCAACTGTTCAAGGCCGGGGCTATGCTCCGGCCTTCTCTATCGAAAAACCCCAGGGTTGATAAGGGGCCGCAGCCCCTTATGTTTAATCCGGCTCTGACGACATGTGCGTCAGAACGGATGAAAACCCAGAGGTTTTCGTACTTTGCGGATTTTGCCGCCCGGGAGCGAATGCGAGAGGCAAAACCCGTAAAACTCAAAAAAGTGGCATTCAGCCACTTTTTTGACACTCTGAGGCCGGGGCTATGCTCCGGCCTTCTCTATCGAAAAACCCCGGAAATTTTCTCTTGACAAGTAAACGATCGTTTATCATAATATATGTAAACGATTGTTTACTTTATTTATAACATGACACGGAGGTTGCATGAGCGATACGAAGAAGAGCATTCTGCTGTCAGCTCTCGGCCTGTTCGCCAGAGACGGCTACGAGGCTGTGCCGGTGAGCGCCATAGCGGGCGAGCTGGGCATAACGAAAGGTGCGCTGTATAAGCACTATAAAAACAAGAGGGATATTTTTGACAGCATCCTAAGCCGCATGGAGCGGCATGACGCCGAGCGCGCAAATGAATTTCAAATGCCCACGGGGTCTGTTTCCAATATGGAGGAGGAATACCTCAGGGTCACTGTAGACCGGTTGGTGGAATACGGCAAGGCGCAGCTTCGGTATTGGACACAGGACAGCTTTGCTTCCTCCTTTCGCAGAATGCTGACGCTTGAGCAGTACCGCAGCCCGGAGATGGGCAGGCTGTACCAGCAGTATCTGGTCTCCGGTCCTTTAGGCTATGTGGCGGATATTTTCGGCAGTCTCGGATACGCCGACCCTATGGAAAAAGCCTTGGGCTTATATGGGCCTATGTTCCTAATGTACAGCGTATATGACGGGGCAGAGGCCAAGGACGGCATAATTGCCGCCGCGGACAGCTATCTGGAAAAAGCCGGAAACAGGCTGAGGGAGGAAAAGAACATATGAAGCTCACCCTTATACCTGCACAGTACCATCAGTTGACAAGGACACACAAGGTTTTAGGAGCCAAACAGCACGGCATAACCGCGTCGTCCTCATTTGAAATACATCCAGTATTTCTGCACTCGTCCTCCTTGTTCTGCCATACTCTTTGACTTCTAAAACTCAAAGACCCTAAAGAGTTTGCTTTGAGGGCGATCCAAGGCCGAGGAGCGCAGTACTACTGGAGGTAATTCAAGCGACGAGAACGCAGGAGCGCCCCAAAACAAACCTTTAGGGCTTGTGTGCTCTTGTCAACTGATGGTACCTGGAGCAAAGCATCCAATACCCTGAGCTTTCCCTCTGCCGGATAGTTTCCCAGGAAAAGGGCTTGTACCGCATCATAAGCGCCGAAGGGGATCAGCTGGCGTCGGTATCCGGTAAATTCCAGCATGAAGCAGCCTCCCCTTCGGATTACCCCGTTGTGGGCGACTATGTGATGGCAGCCCTAAACGGCGGAGCGGCCGTTATAAACCGTGTGCTGCCCCGTAAAAGCCTATTTCTCCGTAAATCGGCAGGCACAGCCAGGATGGAGCAGGCCGTTGCCGCTAATATTGACACCGTATTCATCTGCATGTCGCTGAACAGCGACTTTAACCTGCGCCGCCTGGAACGCTACTTATCCGTTGCGTGGGAAAGCGGTTCCCTGCCCGTAGTGGTGCTTACCAAGGCCGACCTTTGCGATAATCCCGCAGTAAAGGCCGCCCAGGCCGCCAGCATCGCTATCGGGGCAGATGTACTTGTCACTTCTTCCATGGCGCTGGACGGCTATAACCAGATACTGCCCTACATCTCCCAAGGAAAGACAGTTGCCTTCGTAGGTTCCTCCGGCGTAGGCAAGTCCACCCTCATCAACCGGCTGCTGGGCGAGGACAGGCAGGATACCGGCGGCCTCAGGAACGACGACAAGGGCCGCCACACCACCACCCACAGGGAGCTGCTGATGCTTCCCAACGGCGCAGCGGTGATAGACACTCCCGGCATGCGGGAGCTTGGCATATGGGACGCCTCCATTGGCCTCAGCACAGCCTTCAGCGATATAGAGGAGCTGGCCGCCCGATGCCGTTTCGGCGACTGCACCCATAAAAACGAGCCCGGCTGCGCAGTGCGTTCCGCGCTGCAAAGGGGCGAGCTGTCAGAGGAGCGCTTTTTATCTTATGAAAAGCTGGCGTTAGAAAACGCCTATGCAGCCGGCCCCACAGGCAGCCGCGCCGCAAAGGAGCGTAAATTCAAGAGCATAGCAAAATTCAACAAAACTAAACCAAAGAGATAAGAATATAGATATGAGTATAATAATACGCAACGAGACCCCGGCCGACTACCGCGCCGTAGAAAACCTTACGCGCGAATCCTTCTGGAACGTATATCGCCCCGGCTGCACAGAGCATTATGTTCTGCACTGCTATCGCAGCGCGCCGGACTTTGTGCCTGAGCTGGATTTTGTGATGGAAAAGGACGGTGAGCTGATAGGCCACGTCATGTACTCCCGTTCCGAGATAACGACCTCCGGCGGCAAGGCCATACCCATAATGACCTTCGGCCCCATCAGCATCGCCCCCGGGTACAAGCGGCAGGGCTACGGCAAGCGGCTTCTGGACTACTCAATGGAAAAGGCACGCGATATGGGTGCAAAGGCGCTGGCCATCACAGGCAACATAGACTTCTACGGCAAGTCCGGCTTTGTCGTGGCCAGCACAAAAGGCATCCGTTATGCCGATGCCGATCCCGATGACACGGTAGTTCCATATTTCCTCATAAAGGAGCTGGAAACCGGCTTTCTCGATAGCATAACCGGCACCTATCACGACCCCGAAAGCTACCTTGTGGCTGAAAGGGATCCCGAAGGCTTTGAAGCATTCGAGGCGCGTTTCCCGCCAAAGGAGAAAAAGAAGCTGCCCGGCCAGATTTTCTGATACCGGGCAGGGGGAAACACGGTATGTTTATTCCCACTCAAGTCTTGAGCGCAGAAGCGGCAATACTCTCCGATACATGGTGTATCCCTCCTTTCTGAGAAGATAAATTCGTTTGTCAGCCCATATCGGCGGCAAGAGCCTGGTCGATGAGCTTTTGCAGCGTCTCCGCCTGCTTCTTTTCCGTGATGGCGCCTACGATGGGGTCACCCACGATATTGCCGTTGCGGTCAACCACATAGGTGGTGGGGTAGGCAAAAATGTTTGTAGTGAACTTTCCCGCCTCGCCGTCGGAAGCGAAATACACATTCTGGTAGGTCACGCCCTTCTTGGCCAGTACATCTTTTGCTTCGGAAATTGCCGCTTCATCGCCATCCAATGTGAAGGTGTTGACACCGATGAGTGCGCCGCCCTTCTTCGCAAGCTCCTTGTTCAGTGCGTCCAGCTCGGAAAGCTCGCCCACGCAGGGATTGCAGGTGGTGAACCAGAAATTCACCACGGTGACGGCGTTGGCGGAGAACAGCTCGTCGCTCTTCACCGTGTTGCCATCCAGGTCCTTGCCCTCAAAGGCGGGGAATTTCTGCATGCTGCCGTCATCAGGCGGCGTGGTCATGTCGCTGCCTGCGGGCACGCTCATAGCGCCATCCTTAGATTGCTGTGCCGCCTCGGGGTACTTTTTCTCTATCATGGTCAGCTTGTTTTCAATCTCGCGGATCTTCTCCGCCGCCTCCTTGAGCAGCTTCAGCTCATCCTCCGTAAACTGATCTTTGGAACCTTCGATAGTGTCCAACAAGAACTCACCATAGTTTTTGCCGTCCTCCTGCATGGTCATGCCCTTGTCGGCCGCCATGAAGACCTTTTCCCAAAGCTCGGTGTTTTTTCCAAGAATCGCGTTTTCCTGCTCCATCAGTTCCTTGTACATGGCGGCCGCCTCCTCGGCGTTTTTCGGCTCGCCGTCCTTTTTATCGCCGCCCGCCGCACCGCAGGCTGCCAGAGAGAGGACCAGCACAGCGGCCAGCAGCAAGGTTACCAGTTTTTTGACGTTCATTTTTGTTCCTCCTGATTCATGTCGTTGTTTTTCTGCGGCGCTTTGGCCGCAAGGGTTTGCTTATCTTGACCGTCTCCAAAGCCGTAGCGGAAGCAAACGGCACCTGTCGGACAGGCGCGTATGCACATCCCACAGCGGATGCACTCGGTATGGTTGGGTGTTTTTGTCACGTCCACATCCATCTTGCAGGCTCTGGCACATTTCCCACAGGAGACGCACTTGCTCTTGTCCACCTTCATCTGGAAGAGGGACACCCTGTTAAACAGCGCATAGAACGCGCCAAGCGGGCACAGCCACTTGCAGAAGGGACGGTAAAATACGATACTCAGCACGATCACCGACAGCAGAATGCTGAATTTCCAGGTAAACAGGCTGCCCAGCGCCGCCCGGATGCCGGAATTGGCAAGGGACAGCGGGATGGCTCCCTCCAGCACGCCTTGGGGGCAGAGGTATTTGCAGAAGAACGGGTCTCCCATGCCAACATCGTTCACAAGGAACGCCGGCAGCAGGAAAACCATCACCAGCAGGACAGCGTATTTCAGGTATGTCAGCGGCTTCAGCCTCTTTGTGGAAAGCTTCTTAGTGGGGATTTTGTGCAGCAGCTCCTGAAACCAGCCGAAGGGGCATAGAAAGCCGCAGATAAAGCGCCCCAGCAGCACGCCCAGCAGAATGAGAAAGCCTGTGATATAGTAGGAGAAGCTGAACTTGGAAGACCCCACCACCGCCTGAAACGCCCCGATGGGGCAGGCTCCGGAGGCCGCCGGACAGGAGTAGCAGTTCAGCCCCGGCACGCAGGCGGTTTTCCCTGCGCCCTGATACAGTCCGCCCTTGAGGAAGTTCGGCAGGTGCAGGTTGGTCAGCAGCGTCGCCCCCGCCTGAATCCAGCCCCGGAAGCGGGACATGGTCTGCGAAACGCCTGAAAGCTTCTTATCCAATGCCCACACACTCCAGACATAATTTGATTGCTTTGCTCAGCACTGTCGCCGCCTCGCCCCGCCAGACACCAAAGCACAGCATGGCGGCTCCGGCCATCAGCAGCACGATCTGCGCCGCGGCCTTTTTCCCGCAGCTCATTTTTCATCACCCTTTCCGATTTTCTGCCCCCATCATAGCGTGGGAGAGTTAAAGTCTCTGTTAAGAACGAAAACTTAACGCAAACCTTATCTATTTTTGCTATAATCAAAACAACACAAAAACGGAGAAATAAAAAGGAGGGCTCTCATGCACCTTTTAGTTATTGAAGACGAACGCGCCCTGTGCGAGACCATCGTCCGCAGCCTGCGGCGGCTGGCCTACAGCGTGGACTACTGTTACGATGGGGAGAAGGCTCTGGAGCTGCTGGGCGTGGAGCGCTATGATCTGGTGCTTCTCGACCTGAACCTGCCGAGGAAGGACGGTATGACGGTGCTGCGGAGCCTGCGGCAGACCGACCGTGAGACGCGGGTGCTGATCCTCTCTGCGCGCAGCGAGGTGGAGGACAAGGTGGCGGGGCTGGATGCGGGAGCCAACGACTATCTGGCAAAGCCCTTCCACTTAGCTGAATTGGAGGCCCGCATCCGCAGTCTGACCCTGCGGCAGTTTACCCAGCAGGATGTGCTGCTGGTCTGCGGAGATTTGACCTTTGATACGCGCTCCCGCACCGCCGCTGTCAAGGGGCAAACCATGACACTGACCCGCAAGGAGACGGGGATTCTGGAATACTTGATGGTACATCAGGGCCGGCCGGTGAGTCAGGAGGAGCTGATGGATCATGTTTGGGACAACAGTGTGGACAGCTTCAGCAACTCCATCCGGGTCCACATCTCCGCACTGCGCAAAAAGCTTCGCGCTGCACTGGGCTATGATCCCATCCGCAACCGCATCGGTGAAGGCTATCTGATGGGAGGCACTGAAGCATGAAGCGGATCTCTTTACAATGGCGCATCACGCTGATGACCGTTCTGCTCATCGGCGTCACCTGCGTGGCCATGAATCTGCTGCTCTGCTCCTCCGGTGTGTACTATATGGACACCATTGCGGACAGCCTACAGGGCGGAGGCACGGTGATCCTGAATGAGGAAGGTACGGCAAGCTTCGACCCGCAGCTGATAGCGCCCAACGAAGAGTTGACCATCGTCGTCGATGGGGCGCAGGGGCGCTTCCGCACCACTAACTGGTACATCACGGCTGCGGTAACGCTGCTCAGCGGCATTCTGGCCTACTTCGTCAGCGGACGTGCCCTCAAGCCCCTGCGCAGCTTTGCTTCTCAGGTGGAAATGGTGCAGATGACCAATTTGGCGGATATGAAGATCGATGAAGATGTGCTTCCGGAGTTTAAGCAGCTCAGCCGCTCCTTCAACCAGATGCTGGAGCGGCTGAATACCGCCTTTGCCGCCCAGCGGCAGTTCACCGGCAACGCTGCCCACGAGCTGCGCACGCCGCTGGCGCTGATGCAGGCGCAGCTGGAGCTGTTTTCCGCAGAGCATCCCGCCGTGCTGCCGGAGACAGCGGAGTTTCTCACCCTTCTGCGGGAGCAGACGGAGAGGCTGACGCAGATGACCAGGACGCTGCTGGAGATGAGCAATTTGCAGCAGGTGGCGCGGAACGAGAAGATCCAGCTCGCGCCGATGATCGAGGAGATCTTCACGGATCTCGCGCCGCTGGCGGAGAAGAAAGGCATCGCGCTCGAACGGGAGGGCGACGGCGTTATGATCGGGAGCGACGCGCTGATCTACCGAATGCTTTTCAATCTGACGGAAAACGCCGTCAAGTACAACCGCCCCGATGGGTCGGTGCGCATTTCCGTGGCACAGGAGGACAAAATGCTGCACATCCGCGTGGCGGATACCGGCAGCGGCATCCCGGAGGAATTCCGGCGGAGCATCTTCCAGCCCTTCTTCCGCGTGGACAAATCCCGCAGCCGTGAATACGGCGGCGTGGGTCTCGGGCTTTCGCTGGTGTGGGAAATTGCCGGTCTGCACGGCGGCTCCGTTCGGGTGGAGGAAAGCTCGGAGCGCGGCACCGTTTTTGCCGTGGAGCTTCCGGCACAATAAAAAAACACAAACCGGCGGCGAGGAGAGTTCGTTCTCCCGCCGCCGGTTTTCTTTTTTGCCGCGGTTTACGGCGTTTTTGTCTTTTCTTCGGTCTTTTTTCTGTTTATGAGTCTGTCGCAGCAAACCGTCATGCCGGGCAGAACCAGAAGGATCAGCAGCATGGCGACAAGCGCACCAATGGACAGCGTGGTGCTCACATCGGAGATCATCGGCGAGGATACAAGGATCCCGAGCGCGGCAAGCACCAGCACAAGGATGGAGCCGGAGGTCATGATGGTGTGGATGGAGCCTTCGTACGCCGCGCGCAGCGCGTCGGTCACGTCCATGGTTTTTCGACTGTCCATATAGAAATTACAGAACACAATGCCGTAGTCGATCGTTGCGCCCATGAGAATACTCTGTACGATCAGCAGCGCAAGGTAATAGATCGAGCCGCTGTAGGCTCCGATGACCGTTACGGTGATAAATACGCCGCACTGCACGAGAAGCGTGAGGATCAGCGGAAGGATCGGATGGCGGAACGCGATGAGCACAACAAGAAATACGGAGATCGCGGTGATCAGGGAGATCATCCGGTATTCGCTGTCAAAGGCGCGGTCCATCTCACTGACCATAACGGAGTTGCCCACCAGATAGTATTCACTGAGATTTTCCCGGCAGAGCGTATCGATACGGGTTACATAGTCCGACGTTTCCGGAGACTCGTCCGGGTAATCGGAGGTGACGACCATTCTTGCGTAGGCTTTGCCTCTCATCTGCGCGACGGCGTCCTCCAGCTCCGCCTTGCTGTCGAGGATCTCCTTTTTTGTTTCTCCGTCGAAATACTCTGCAAAGCGCCCATCGTTCATCATTTTGTCGCAGAGCAGATCAAAGAGCTCCACAATCGTCATTTTTTCCGTGGGATCGGCGTCATTCACGCCTCCGTAAAGGAGATAAAGGATCTCCGTCTCGTTTTCGGTCACCTCGTCCGTCAGAGAGGAAAGGAGCGCGGTCATTTCGCCGGCGGTGTAAGCTTTTTCCGAAACGACGGCCTCAATCAGCGTATGACCCTGCCGAAGCTCCTCCGCGGTTTTTTCATCGATCTGCTTTGCAAGCTCTGCGTCGCCGAGCACGTCCGTCGCGGCAAAGGCTACGAACGAGCGCGGAGAGATCGTCCATGAGTCCATACCGCCGTTTTCCCCCATACGGAGGATATACAGCTGTTCCGTCTGCGCCGGATCCATGCCCAGGAACGAGGCAAGTCTTGCGGAGGTGAACGCCGTTCCGTTTATCGCGGCGTTCAGAATCGCCTGCAAAAACTGAATGCGGCCGAGCGTGGAGGCGTCCATCATTCCGCTCACAAGAGGATCGGACAGAGCAAAGTCGGTAAACGCCTTCAGCGACATTGTTTTTTGGCTGATATCCCTGCCGAAGTACAGGCGGAATGCCATCGTGATCGTATCCGTGTCCGTGTCGAACAGCTGTGCCAGCGTCTCGGCGTCAAGCGGTGTGCCGGAAACCGCGAGCTGCGCGATGGAATCCAGTTGGCGAAGCTGCGCCGCCTGCTCCTCGGAAAAAGCTCCGGCGTAGGCCGTGTCCGTCAGCACGGAGTTGACGAGAAAAGCGGAGAAATCGGCAAGAGCCACCGTTTTCTGCCCTGCCAGCACAAGAGCGAATATTTGGCAGACCTGCGCGGTATCCATCCCGAACACGGAGGCAAGGGAAGAAGCGTCCAGCGCCTGCCCGGAAACAGCGAGCTGTACGAGCTGGTTCATCTGCTGCAAGCCGGCGTTGTCGGGCGCCTGTGTCAGCGCGGCGGAAAGAAAGTCCGGAAGCGTCATTGCCTCCGTGCCGCTCATCAGATAAAGCCCCGCGACATTCTCCGTGGTCATCCCCGTCACGCCCGCCATGGTTTCCGCGTCCAACGCCTGCCCGGAAACGGCAAGATTCACAAGCTGCTCCGTTTGGGCGAGCTGCGCCTGCTGCTCGGCGGGGGCGTTGGCCTTCAGCAGCGGGAGAAAGTCGGTAAGCGTCATCGTCATGGCGGCCGCCTCCTTCTGGAACGCGGGATCGGCGGAAAAGTAGAGGCTGTACAGCTTGGAAACGCTTTCCGCGTCCATCCCCAGCGTCTGCGCCATCTGGTCGGGGGTCAGCCCCTGCCCGGACACGGCAAGCTGCACCAGCGCGTCCATCGTCTGCGCCTGCGCCTTGGCGGCATCGTCAAAATATGAGCTGAACAGCGCGTCCTGCAGCAGACTGCCGCACAAAAACGAACTGAATTCGGGCAGACTCATAGTTTGCGCGCTGACGTCGCCCGCGTTATCGAGAATAAACACGGTATTCACCGTGCTCTCGTCCGCCCCGATCAGCGCGGCCAGATCGGCCGCGCTGCGCGCCGCCAGAACGGTATTGGTATTCGTATAGGTTTGCAGCTGCCGGAGGGAAGCAATTGCCGAGGCGCTCACCATCGAGCCGTAGGTTTCGTTTGCCGCCACGGAATTGAGCACATAATCCACAAAGACCGGCAGCGTCATTGTGCCGCTGTCCGCAACGCCGTTTTGGATCGTATAGTAGAGATAGAGCTTCTCGACACGCTCCCGGTCTATGCCGAAGAGCTCCGCCATTTCGTCAACGGAAATCGCGGTGGTCAGGCGCGTGCGGTCGGCAAGCGTTCGGAACTGCTCCGCGTTGTCCCGCAGCGCGGCGTCAAGGTGCTTGCCGATGGTTTTGTCCGGAAGAACGGTGTCGGTTATAAAATTAATAAAGTCAGACGCCGTTATCACGGGCATTTCCCCGTCCTCCGCGATGAAATAGAGCATACGGAGGAGGTTATCGCCGATGGGCTCCGCATCGTCGCTCAATTCGGCGACGGCCTTGCCCATGTCCTCGGCGGTCATCTCCTTGCCGAGCGTGTTGGCATAGCCGAGAATATCGGAAACCCGCTCGTCCTTTTCCAGTTCGGAGATGACGCTGTCGATTTTCGCTTCGTCCTCGTTGCGGTAAACCACCGCAACGGTGTTCTTCTTCGGGAACACATTCGCCAGCGGGTCGTCGTTTTCCTCCGTGAAGACGATCTGCGTATAGCCCTGCAATATAAAGGAAGCGATAAAAAGCGCGGCAAAAACGGCGGGCATGGCGTATCTCGTCTTATAGCTGAGCCTTGAGAAGCGCGCCATCGGAACATGCGGCGATTTTTTTCTCGTCTTTTCCAGCAGCGGGTCCATTGCCAGGATCATCGCGGGGAGGACGGTGAAGGCGCAGAGCATGCTGATGAATACGCCCTTGGCAAGCACGATGCCGAGCTCCGGCCCAAGCTTGAAGCTCAAAAACACGAGCGCCAGCAATCCCACGACCGTGGTAAGCGAGCTGGAGGCGATGGAGGAAACCGAACCGGCGAGCGCCGTTTTCATGGCAGAAACCTTGTCGCTGTGCGTGACCTTTTCCTGCCGGTAGCGATTCATCAAAATGATGGAATAGTCCATGGAGAGCACGAGCTGCAAAATGGGCCCGACCGTTGCGGTCATCTCATCGACATACGGGAACAGGATGTTCGTTCCCATGTTGAGCAAGACGGCGACGCCGATGGTGACGAGAAACAGCACGGGGTCCAGCCATGAATCAGACATGACCAGCAAAATGATAACGGCAAGCGTCAGCGCAAGAACGACGACCCAGAGCGGAAGCTCCGTTGCCGGGACATCGTTATTCTCATACGCCATCGTATAGCCGGAGAAGCCCTCTTCGATAGCGGCTTCGATCGCGTGCTCCTCGTCGGTGTCGTAATCGTACCGGCTGTTCACGACGAAGAGCGTGTGATTGTCCTTATTGTATTCCTCGCTGCCGGCTACGTACGCAACGCCGCTTACGTTCGGTATAGCTTCCAGCTGCGCTTTGATCTCGGGTATCTGATCGGCGGTCAGATCATCGAACATCACGCGGATCGACGCCGTCTCGTCGGACTCGGGGAAGACGTCCTCCATAATGGAAAGCCCCTGCTTCATTTCGGAGCTGTCCGCAAGATATTTTGTCCGATCCCGGTTGATCGGAACACGCAGCGCGAGAACGGCACAAACTGCCGTCAGCACAAGCATGACGGCAGTGAGAACGCGGCGGCGGTTTATAAGAAACTCTGCAAGCTTTTTCATGGCGCATTACCCTTCTTGACTTTTTCCGTTTGTTTCATTATGATGAACACATGTTGATTATTCAACCGACAGTTCTTTCGGTATGGAATAAAAATCAACACACCGTTGGGAAATGTTGAGGGTTTAAAAAAAATTCATTTTTAGGAGGCTGCCATGGAGAAAAAAGAGGATCGCCGCATTGCGATGACAAAGCGTCTGCTGAAGGCCGCGCTGATCGAGCTGCTGAAGGAACAGGACATATACCACATTTCCATTCGGGAGCTTTGTGAAAGAGCCGACGTGAACCGAACGACATTTTATAAGTATTACGGAAGTCAGTTTGATCTGCTGACCGATATGGAAAAGGATATGCTGGACTTTATCGCAAAAGCCATCGAGCGCCATGAAACCGAACCGGAGAAAATCATCACCGCCGCCTGCCGGTATCTGGAGGAGAATCTGGAATTTGCCCGCCTGATCATCAACAACAACGTTGACCCGGCATTCGCCCACAAGCTGTTTGCCATGGACAGCCTGAAGGAAAGCGCGCGCAAAATGCTCTCCGGCAGCAACAGTGAAGCGGAGCTTGCGTATGTCTATAACTTTCTGACCTTCGGCGCCTTCCGCATGGTGTGCGTCTGGCTGAACAAGGAGGAGCGGGAGCCGCCCGATCTTTTTGCCGCGTTTCTCTACCGGGTGCTGTACAGCAAATTCTGATTCTTCCGCTTTTGAAAGCGGCCCGCTGTCCTGCCCGCACGGAGCGAGAAAGGCGCGGCGGGCTTTAATGTGCTTCGTCTGGGGCTGATGGCATCCCCAAGACCTGCGCCTATGTATGGACGGTGCTGATCGGATATTCCGCCATGAAAAAAGAGTGCGGCTGACCGGGCCCGGATCTTCTGCCGGCGGGCGCGGGCTCTGCGAGGCTTTTTGAAAAAATGAGCCGCCGCGTCATGCTTTGTATGACGCGGCGGCTCGTTCCCCAACAATTTAACTATATAGTGCCCGGCGGCAACAGTCAAGAGAAATTGCGTGATCGCCGGCAATTTCATTGTGATGCACAATGCGGGTCTGGCTTTTTCTCCGATCCCGTCACTTGTTTCCGTCGGCGGTCTCTGGTATCATAAAAGTACAAAAAGGAGGCTAAATGATGCCCCCCGGACCGCTGGAGTCTGGGGAAAATGACACCGAAAAACGCGTGAGAGGATCTCCGACAGCATCCGCCGTATGCGGAAAGCCCCCGGCGAAGCGGGGCAGAAAAGCGAAGAAGGGAGAAGATTTGCACGGGGAAGCAGCGGTGTCATGAATTTGAAGAAAGGAGGTAACCAGGATGTTAGATATTAAGAGTGAAAGATAGCCCTTGACTGCGAATCTTCTGTAACGCAGTCAGGGGCTATCTTTTTTTTGCGCTGAGCCGTGAGTCTGCGCCGATGCGGAAAAATCACGGGAAGGCTGCCGATACCGGATGCACGGTCTCTCACCGCGGAACGAGGGAATACACCAGCGCGCCGGTCACGTTAACGCTCTCGGCGCTTTCGTCTGCCGACAGGGCGTTGAATGTCTCGGGGTTTTTTACATACAAGCGATACGTTCCCGCCGGAATTTCCTCAATCAGCAGCAGGGATGAGCCCCCTTGCTTCTCCTGAAAATACGCCGTGCCGTCCTCGGAACGGATACCGTATTCCAATGCCTGCCCGTTTCTCGCCCATGTGATGGAGAGCCATAAGGACGAGTCGTTTTCCTCCATAACGATCTCAAACGGGGATACGATCTCCCCGCCCGGGGCAAGATCGGAAAACGAAATGCCGTCCTGCCATTCCATATCGTCCGGAGCGTTTTCCCGCTCTCTGACGTTTCCGCCGCTCTCATAGGCGCGGGGATCGTCCGGCTCTTGCGCAATACGGATGCGATAGACCGTATGGATCCGCCCCGGATCGGTTTCAAGGATTCTGCCGTCGTATGTGATCTCGATCACGTCTCCCACCTGCAGCGCGGGGGACGGCTCCATGTTCTCCATGGGGACCTCCAGCAGAGCCGCGCTGTTGATCGCCCAGCCGGCTTCCGGTTTTACAAGGAAATACCCGTCGCGGATCTCAAGGATCTCCGCTTCAAAGGTGATGCTGTCCGGGGAATTTTCGTCGGAACTACGGCCGCGAATCTCCGCATTTTCCACTGTCAAATATGCGGTAATATCCTCGTCGGTCGTGTTCTGCGCTTTCACGCCCACCCTGAGCCAGATTCTCTTATCCGCGTCAAATTCCGCGGGCATTCCTTGGGTGAGATAAGCCGCCGTATAGCCGGTCTCCATGGTTTCCTCCACAGGGGTTAAAAGGACTTCCGTGTCCCCCAGCCCGCCGTTGAGCCATATTCTGACCGTATTTTTTGTCGCACGAAACTCTTCCTCGGAGTATACGAATCTTCCCTGGGTTCCCGCCGGAATAGTGATTCGGAACGTATATCGTTCCGGCTTCGGCCTTGTCAGGAGGCAGACCGCAGCAATTCCGCAGACGATGACGATCAACAGAATTCCCCGCAAAACGGGCTTTTTACCGCTTGTCATGGCTTTTACACACTCCTTTTTCTTTTTTGGGATAAACAAGCGTTGATGGACATGCGTTTGCGGTGGGGAGCTTTCCCAAACGCAGCAAAAGCGCAGCCCAGATCCTCCGCGGTTTGCACCTGCGAAGGGTCTGGGCTGCGCTTTTTTCGGCTCGCCGCCGGGCGACGGGCTCCCTGCCCGCTTTCTATCCTGCGGCCTGCATCAGCACACACGCCGTCGTGCTTTGCGACATAAACGGCAGACAGAGGCCGTTTTCACCGGCGCCGATCAGCAGCTCCTCGCCGCTCGGGCTGATCAGGAGCGGATAGGTTTCACACAGGTAGTACGGTCCGTCCGTAACGCCGTAGCTGACGCCGCCGACGAGAGACATGCTGACCGTCACATAGCTCGGCCCATCGAGAACCGTTTCCATCGTCCAGAAGCCGCTCCACATCTCTTCAAAATCATCCGCCGCCTCATACGTCCAGTTCAGCTCAACCGCGCCGCCCGTTTCACCCCCGGGATAGAAGCGCAGCGAGAAATCGGCGTAAGTGCCGGTCTCCCCCGCCATCGTATGCGTATACCATCCCGTGCCTGTGCTCTGTGATCCCGCCAGACCAAGCGCCGTTATGCCCGACCAGCCGTCGGCGAGCCACGGGGCTAAATACTGCGGTGCGTTCTGCCAGGCATATTCCGTAAAGTCAAACAATACATTGTCTCCGGCTTCCGATAGGCACGGCCGTATCTGACCGCAGCTTATCGCGCCGTCATAGCTCGCCGCATCCACTGCCGGATACCATTCACAGGTATTTCCGCTGTTGTCGGTGATAAGGACCTGTGTGTCGGACACATATGCCATGCCGTCAAGATTGGCAAAGAGCAGCACCGGCTCGCCTGTCTCCGAGCGGTACAAAACCTCGGAGATTTCGTTGATCTGTTTTTCATCGTTCCACAGCATACGGTTGATCGAAACCGTTGCGTTTTCATCGACCGGAACGATGCAGTAAAGATGTCCCGCGCCGCCTGCGATGTGGTTTTCGTCGATCTCCGCAATAAAGGGATACCGGCCCAGCATCGCCTCGTTCGTTTCCCGGAGCCACGCGGGAAAGCCCGCTGCAAAGCCCTCTTCAAAGAGCCCTCCGACGCAGCCGAGGTACGCAGCGCCGAACATCGTTGCCGGAAAGTCGATCCTGTCGCGCAGAAATCCAAGCGCGGTCTCTGCCTCCGGCGAAAAGGTCTGCCGGACCGGCTGCGCGCTCCATTCCTCACCGCGCGGCGCAGGCTCCTCCGGCAGCTTATCCGGCATTCTTCCGCCGGTCTTTGTTTGTGGCACATCGCCGGCGGCGTTGTTTATGGCTTTCTCCGGTTCGGTTTGCCGCTCCTGCGCGCATGCGCAGAGCGTCAGCAGCAAAACCAGTGTCAGCATCAGGGCGATCGTTTGCTTGCAGGAAATTCTCATAGCCGCTCCCTTCCGTTAATTCCGCTCCGGCGGGAAAGCAATCTTCCGTTTCTCCGCGCTGCAATGCTTTTTCGCCCTCGCTCTGCCGGCCAAGTGAACTGCGGTGCCCCCGCCGCCCCGGCTGCAGGCGGAGGCATATTGCGGCGAATGTCCGGTTCATTTTTCGGCCCCGTTTTTCATGAATAGCCGTATAGCTCCCGCCCCAAATGGGGCGGGAGCCTGCTTTTGCTTGGCGTCAGCCATCCCCCTTGATATGAGATATGAGGGGGCGGCGGCATAGTGCTTTGTCCCGCAGCCTGCGGTGTACGGAATTATTTAAACGTCATGTTGTTGAGAATGATGTCGGGCATCGTTCCCGGGACGCACTCCAATTTCGTCAGTCCGATGGACAGTGCGCGGCCGTCGTCGATCTGCGCGACATACTGGATCCAATTGTAGCCGATGTACTTATAGGTGCGGCCTTTGAAGGTGATGCCGCCGATCACGCGGTCTTCGATATCCTGATAGTTTTCGAATTTGTCCTTGTAGTAGTCGAAGTCCTCCACATTGGTTCTTACCTCGAACCGGATGGCGCCTGCGCCGAAGGCTGTGGGATCGTCGTTTTCCACCAGGCAGCGCCCGCTATCATCGAATGACCAGCCGGATACCGGGATCTTCGTCATGATCTTGACCTTCACATCGTCTTTTGCAAACTGGGAGATCTCCACGGAGAAGTCCTTCATCTCGGCGTTCGCAGACGCTGCCTTGTTTGCCTCCGCGTCTTCTGCTTTGACGATGTCAAGATACTTCGCAATGGCCTCATTGCCGGAGAAGCCGCTGGTGTTGTACGCACTCACCGTATAAACGCCCGACTCGTTCTCCTTGAAATTGACGTAGATGAAATGGGAGTCGTCGTCCTCAGAGATCCATTTGTAGTAGCGGTAGTTTGCCTTCATGTGGTCGCTGTACTCTTCCTTGACGAACTGGCCTTCCACGCCGAAGTAGGCAACGATATCATCATAGGTTGCGTCAAAAATATAATTATTGACCTCGTTCATCCAGACGTAGCCCTTCTGCACCTGCTCCTCCGTCACGATGCCGTCTCCGCCGGATACGTTCGCGGCGGTGGGCGCAGCGGGCGCGTCCGCCGAGTTGGGCGTCTGGGTCATCGCATCCGTTCCGCCGGAGCCGGAAGGAACGGCCTCGCCGCCGACCACATCCGGCATGGCGCTGCCGGACTCCACGAGCGGGAGATACCAGTCGTCATAATAATAGGGGACGTCGTCGGGATAGTCGGCAGCAAAGTCATCCCAGAGCTGCCCCCACGGGCGCAGATAAACCTCGTAGTAAAACTCGTCCTCGCCGTCTTCGTACCAGCCCTCAATGCAGATCATGTTTTCAACATCGGGGAAGCGGCTGTTGATCGCGGGATCAACGATCCAGTCGGCATGCTCCAACGGCAGATTCGTGAAGTAGCCGCTCTCCGACATCACGGTACCGTGCTCTCCGACACCGGCGCTGTTCAGCGTGACCGTCGCCTGCGACATCGGATCGGCTCTCGAGTAGTCCTCGTCCCAGATCGTGACGGTGCCCGTATAGTCCAGGCCGATATCGATAACAGCGCAGGCGTCCCACCACTTTCCCGCCATGCTCTCGTAAGCGCCCGAGCAGCCGGTCATCGTCCACCAGCCATACCACGCGCCGTTCCACCAGTCAAGCAGCGCGTCACCCGTCGGAGCGGGAAGGGCGGTGTTTGTGCTGCCCGTCGATTCGGCGGACGTTTCCCGGCAGAGCGCAGCCGGGTCGATGGTGATCGTGCCGTTTTTCTTGCCGAACAGCTGCTCAAACGTCACTTTTATCGGGGCCGCCGCATCCTTCAGCACATAGGCCGTTTGTACCTCAAGCGTTTCGCCCGGCGCGACATCCTCAAACTGTTTGTCAACCGCCGTAGCGAAGGAGGCGTAATCGGTGATAACGGCAGCGACCTCCAGCTCCTCGCCGTTCTGCACAAGCGTTTCATTGATGCTCCAGATGTACGACGCCGATTCCTTGCTGTTGTTTGTAAAGTCCAGCGTCAGAACAACGGCATCGTTCCCGTCGGAATCGGTCATGATGCACGCGTCCTTATAGAGGAGCTCATAGTCTTCCAGCTTGATTTGGTTGGATTCTGTCTTTTTTCCCTCGCCGCCGCAGCCGCAGAGACTTATTGCCAGCACAGCGATGAGCAGCAGGCTCAAAAAGCGGGTCATGGTTTTGCTCATGTCCATCTCCTTTACGTATCCTTCACAATGACATTTCCGTATTTGTCTGTGAACTTTCCTGTGGCGATCTTGATAAGATCGACGATCACTCCGATGCCGAAAACCCCGGCGGTAAGCAGGAACAGTATGCCGGTGCCGATCTTGCCGACATAGAAGCGGTGGATGCCGAGCCCGCCGCAGAAGATGCAGAGCAGCAGCGTGGTAAGCCAGCTCTTCGGCGGCTCCGCACCTACCGGAACTGCGGGCGGAATGTAATCCGCGACCGGCTCGCCGCTGAGGATCTTCTGTACCGCGTCGGCTACGGCGTCAATGTAGCCGCCGCGATCTGTGGCGAGGCCGATCGTTGCGCCCTTCACGCCCTTGCGCAGAGCGCTGTTCTTGTCAACGCGCACGCCGCCGACCGACGCCTTGGCCTCTGAAATGACCGGCTGGATACGGATGTGCGTGCCGTTAGAGAGATAAAGCCAGAGAGTGACATCCAGATTCGGCTCTTTTTCAAACACGATGCGCTGCCCGGCGACGCCGCCCTTGATCTGGAACGGCATCTGGAACGCGGTTCTGCGGGCATTGAGTTTGTCGAAGATCTCCTCAAGCGTGGTGGAATAGGAGAGATCAAATTCACGGGGACTGGTTGCGAATGCTGCCTCTTTCATGGTGCCTGCAAAGTCTGCCATAATTTTCTCCTTTCTGAAAATCGACGTTTGGGGTGTGGGCCGTTCTTCTTGCTTTTGTTCCTTTTGCGTTTTACCCGCGGGCGGCTCAGCCGTTTAACGCGCCGCCGCAGTATTCGCAGCAGCCGTTGGCATCCGGCATGGTCGTCGCTCCGCAGAAGGGGCAGGTGACCGCCATTTTGGGCGCGGCGGCTGCCGCGGCCTCGTCGCGGACACGCTGCCGCGCCTCGGTGAGAGTGTTTTTGATCTCCTGACCCATCGCCGTATACTCTTTGTAATCGTGGTTAAGGCTCGGGTTCGGCTTGCGCACAAGCGGCACGCCGCCGGAGGGCGTCGTCTCAACGCTTGAGCTGTTCAGCTTGAAACGCATTTCGTCAAAATACCTGTGGTTCACGCGGATCACAACATAAAAGTCATAGCTGAACGTATATCGCGGGGGATTATAGCTTACGCGCTTATCCTCCTTGTCTGTGGTGTATTCCTCGCTGCGCTCCTCGTCGATGTCGAGATCGACGCCGGTAACCTGCGAGAAATCGATCACGTCGGGGTTGGCGTCGGTATAGTTCCGCGCGCGCGTGACAATGAATTTTCCGGCGTCCTCGTCGATAAGCACCTTCGTATCCTCACCGTAGCTGCGCGTCACATGGAGCGCCGCAACGGCATTGCGGTTTTCCTCACGGTAGGCAAGCTGCTCGCGGATCTCCTCCACGGTGCTGCTGCGCCGGTCGGAAAACCAGGGTGAGAGCTTCGCGGAGCAATTTTTGCAGAGGTTGCCGTCCTCCAGCTTACGGTTGCCGAGAAAGCCGATCTTTTCGCCGCAGATGCTGCAATATTTCTTGTCAAACAGTCCCATATGTTTTGATCTCCTTTATGTTTGCTTTTCATAATGATAATGCTGTTTTTTATCCGCCCCGCGGCGGAGCGCCGGTCAGTCCTGCCGAGCCTTCTTTTTCCGGACGAGCAGGAGCACGACGGCGGCGGCGATCAAAAGCAGCGGCAGAAGCGTGAGCAGGAGCACTCTCCCCACGGAGGAGCCGCTTTTTTCCGCCTTTTCGGGCGCATCGCCCTTTTGGTTTTTCTGCGCGTCGTCCGGCCCGGCAGGAGTTTCGCCGGTGCCGGGCTTCTCGCCCTTGCCGCCGGGCTTCTCGCCCTTGCCGTTCTTATCCGCCGTTTCGGCGGCAGGCGCGTCGGTCGATGCCGCGGGCGTGTCGGTCGACGCCGCCGGCGTGGGCGT
>ERZ857998.1929-NODE-1929-length-21166-cov-3.664346_pt1 | contig 21166 bp, 16 predicted proteins | sample MGYA00519954_ERZ857998 | MGnify/ENA primary metagenome ERZ857998 (study PRJEB31778, sample SAMEA3449424) | human gut metagenome | biome: human gut; feature: human-associated habitat; material: faeces | place: United Kingdom | collected 2010/2012 ...
ACCCTGGACACCGACGGGGGGACCCTCACCCTGGACGCCGGCACCCCCGCCTATACCGATGCCCTGGGGGAGACCCTCTACAACGACTACACCGACCTGGTGTACATCCTCCCCGACGAAGTCTGCCAGGCCCTGATGCCGGTGATGACCAACCGGTACCTCACCACCACAGAGCCCATCCCCTACGCCGATGCCCGGGACCTGTCCACCGCCTTCCGGCAGATCTACTCGGAGGACAGCGTGGAGGGCCAGCCCCGGTACACCATCCGCACCAGCACGGAGCAGGTGAACGAGTCCACCGCCTCCACCTTCCTCCTGCGCACCCTGATGACCTACGGGGCGGTGGTGCTGATGGTCACCTGCTTTACCATCCTCTCCCTCCAGCAGCTGTGGGATGCCCGGCAGCACCGGTACCGCTTCGGGGTCCTCCGGAAGCTGGGGGTGGAGGAGCGGGACCTGCACCGCCTCATCACCCGGCAGCTGGCCTTCTGGTTCGGCCTGCCGGTGGGGGTGGCGGCCTGCTTCGCCCTGGTGGTGGTGCCTTTCTTCTTCGCCACCATCTCCACGGAGATCACCGCCTATCTGGGCTTTTCCGTGCTCCTGCCCCAGGTGGGGGCCATCGCCGCCATCCTGCTGCTGCTCTTGGCCGCCTACTATGCCGCCACGTATACCCTGTTCCGCCGGGCGGTGGGGTGAGGGCGCTTCCTCTCTGCCCCCGCAAACCTGGGCCTGCGCCGAAGATCCCCCACCCGAAATTGGGTGGGGGACCTTCGCGTTCGGGGCGGAAAGGGCGCTCTCCCGTTCCCGCCCTTCTTTTCCCGCAATCCCTTGGGCCCCAAGGACTTTCCCAACGGTCGAGTGGCAAATCCACCCCCACCCCTTGACTTTTCCCCGCCGGTTGGACTACCCTGTACCTGTCTTGCAAGGCACATTCAAGCAAGGAGTGTGGAAACCATGGAAAACAAGAAATCCTTTGGGGCCTTCCTGGGGCAGCGCCGCAAGGAACTGGGGTTGACCCAGAAGGAGCTGGCCCAGCGCCTCTTCGTCACCGACTCCGCCGTGAGCAAATGGGAGCGGGGCCTGGCCTACCCGGACATCACCCTGCTTCAAAGCATCTGCCAGGTCCTGGAATGCAGTGAGAAGGAACTCCTCTCCGCCAGCGAGGACGTGGAGGGCCGCCGGGCAGAGCAGCTGGCCAAGAAGTACCTCCGCCTCACCCGGAACTACCGGCTGGGCCAATACATTCTCTACGGCGGCATCACCTTCGGCTGCCTGCTGGGGAACCTCCTCAGCAGCCACAACCTCACCTGGTTCTGGATCGCCCTGCTGGCCGAGGCCATGGTGGCCTCCCTCACCCTTCTGCCCACCTTTGTGCCGGAGGGGAAGCGGGGGGCGGCCAGCTTTGGGGGCTTTACCGGCTGCCTGGTGCTCCTTTTGGGGGCCTGCTGCCTGTACACCGGCGGGGACTGGTTCCCCGTGGCGGCCATGGGAACCCTCTTTGGCTTGGGGCTGGCCTTTCTGCCCCTGGTGCTGCGCTCCCTCCCCCTGCCGGAGGGGTTGGCCCACCGGAAGGCCTCCCTGTATGTGGGCATTGAGCTGCTCCTCCTGTTCGCCCTGCTGGGGGCGGCCTGCTTGGACAGCGGCGGCACCTGGTTCGTCAGCGCCGTGGTCTGGATCCTCTTCGGGGCAGGGGCCTTCCTGCTGCCGCCCCTGCTGCGGCAGCTCCCCCTCCCCGCCGGCTGGCAGCGGCACAAGGCCCTGGTGTACTTCGCCTGTGAGACCCTGCTCCTCCTCATCGGCCTGGCCTGGGAGGGGCGGAACGGGGACTTCCCCCTGCCCATGCTGCCCACCGCCCTGCTGTGCCTCACCCTCCCCTGGGGTTGGCTGGGGGCGGTGCGGTACCTCCCGGGCAGCCGGTGGTGCCGGGTGGGCCTGGGGCTGGTGTGGACCGGCCTGTGGATCTGGCTGGCCCCCTTCGCCTTAGACCGAGTGATGCTGGCCTCCGGCTGGATCAGCAGCCAGCCCTATACCCTTCACCTCCCCTTTGACCTGACCAACTGGAGTGACAGTGCGGTGATCAGCGCCAATGTGATGTTCCTCCTCATCCTGGGGCTGGTGCTGGCCGGGGTTGTGTGCCTGGTCGTGTGGGCGGTGCTGCGGCGGCGGAAGCAATAACTGCCCTCTCCCAAAACACGGGGCGCCGGGCCCGGCGGCCAGGCGCCCTTTCTCTGCCTGCCGTTCCCCTTGACAGGAAGGGGGACGGGTGGTATCATTCAATTAGTCCGTAATTTGACCATCTAAAAATTGACCATCGGAGGGACGTATGACCCAGGAAGCCCGCAAGAACGCCTATCGATACTGCCAGTTCCGGGACACCCAGTTCGCCCTGTACGACGCCTACGCCAAACGCCACGGCCTGTCGCTGAAAACCCTGCTGGTGGTGAACGTCCTCTACTATGCTCCGGAGGGCATGACCCAGACGGAGATCTGCCGCCGGACCCTGCAGTCCAAACAGACCGTGAACCAGATCGTCCGCCACCTGCTGGCCGCGGCCCACGTCACCACCGCCGAGGTCCCGTCTGATAAGCGGAACAAAACCATCCGGATGACCCCGGCAGGCCGGGCCTGCTACGGGGCGGTCGTCCGCCACATCACCTGGGCGGAGGACACCGCCATGTCTCTGCTCTCTGCGGAGGAACAACAGCAGCTGATCGCCCTGTCCCGGACCTTTACCCACCACCTCACCCGGTTGGTCCAGCAGGAGCGGGAGGAGGCCGAGGCATGATTCTCAACACCGGCGGACGGACCGACACCGTCCAGTATTACGCAGACTGGCTGCTGCGCCGCTTCCAAGAGGGGTATGTGCTCTCCCGCAACCCCCTCTTCCCCAACAAGGTGACCCGGTACGAACTGACCCCGGAGCAGGTGGACTGCGTGGTGTTCTGCTCGAAAAATTACGCCCCCATCCTGCCCCGGCTCCACGAGATCACAGACCGGTTCCCCACCTATTTTTACTACACCATCACCGCCTACGGCAGGGACATCGAGCCCGGCGTCCCCTCCCTGGAAACCAGCATGGAGACCCTGCTCCAGCTGTCCCGCCAGGTGGGGCGGCAGCGCCTGGCCTGGCGGTATGACCCCGTTTTGCTGACCGAAACCTACACCATCCAGCGCCACCTGGACACCTTCGCCCGCATGGCGGAAACCCTGACCCCTTACGTGGACCGCTGCATCTTCAGCTTCGTGGAGCGCTACAAAAAGCTGGAGACCAACATGCCGGAGCTCCTCCCCCTGACCCCGGAGGACCGGGAGGCCCTGGCCCAGGGGCTGGGGGCCATCGCCCAGGAGAAGGGCCTTCTCCTGCAAACCTGCGGCACCAATGGGGACTACACCCGCTACGGCATCCACCCCTCCGGCTGCATGACCTTAGACATCCTGGGCCGGGCCAACGGCCTGACCTTTAAGCCTTTAAAACACAAGGGGATGCGCCAAGGCTGCCACTGCATGGAAAGCCGGGACCTGGGGGCCTATGACACCTGCCTCAACGGCTGCAAATACTGCTACGCCAACAAAACCCCACAAAAGGCCCGGGAGAACTACCGGTACCACGACCCCGCCTCCCCCCTGCTGCTGGGCCACCTCCGGCCGGGGGATTCCATCACCCAGGGCGCCCAGAAAAGTTTTCTGGCCAAGAAGGCCCTCCCCGGCCAGCTCTCCCTATGAGGGGGGCGTCCCGGCCGCCGGCTGCTTTGGCCCAAACGGTCCCATATCCAACCCCCCCGGCGAGGAAGGGTTTCCTCGCCGGGGGTTCTTTCTGCCGCGGGCTCAGGCCCCGTTGAGCAGCTCCCGGATGGTCTCCATGGACAGGTCCACCGAGGCGATCTCGTCGGCGCAGCGCTTGAGTTCCTCCCGGACCAGGTGTTCATGGGGCACCCGCCGCTTGTACTTGATCTGGTGCTCCAAGCTGGCCCAGCAGTCGATGGCGATGGTGCGCAGCTGGACCTCCACCGTCATCCCCTTCCCCGGGCCGTCCAGAATGCCCAGGATCAGGTGGTAACTGCGGTAGCCGTTTTCCTTCGGGCGGGAGATGTAATCCTTGGTCTGGAGGACGGCAAACTCCGGCCGCTCCTCCAAATACTGGGCCATCTGGTACACATCGTCCTGGAAGGCGCAGATCACCCGCACCCCCACCGCGTCTCGGATCCGGGTCAGGGCCGCCTGGGCCGTGGCCGGCAGGCCCCGCTGCCGCAGCTTCCGGCAGGCACTCTCCGGCGATTTGATCCGAGAGGTGGTGTAGAGCACCGCTCCAGGCCGCCGGGGACGTCTCTGTCCAGCCCGGATAGCCTGAAGCACTTGGTTTCTGGCTTGGTCCATGGTTTTCCAGTCGGTGCCATAGAATTCTTTCGCGGTCATGGGTTTGACTCCTTTCACAGGGGACCCGGTTTCCCGGGCCCATTGCAGCACAGGACGGTTGGTTCCCTCTGCCCCAGGATGGGGCGGGGGTCATGGGGTTACCCCGCGGGCAGCACCACGGTCATCACCAGTTGGTCTCCCCGGGCAGCGGCGGAGATCTTCCCTTTGTGGCTCTGTACCACCGCCTTGGCGATGGACAGGCCGATGCCATAGCCCCCCTGCTCGGAACTGCGGGCCTTGTCCCCCCGGTAGAACCGGTCGAACATGTTCTCCAACAGCTCCTTGCTCAGGGTTTGGGCGGTGTTGGCCACGGTGAGGAGGAGGGACTTCCCCTGCCGGGCCAGGGTTACCGCAATCTCGCCCCCCGGCGGGGAATACTTCAGGGCGTTGTCCAGCAGGATGGACACCAGCTGTCCCAGGCTCTTCTCCTCCCCCACCAGGGTGAGGGTGGGCTGGATGCGCAGGGAAAAGGTTTTCCCCTGGCTCTTGGCCACGGCCTGGAAGGACTGGGCGGTCTCCGCCACCAGGTCCGAGAAGGGCAGGGGGAGGAAGGCGGTCTGCCGCTGGGGCTCCTCCATCCGGGAGAGGTAGATGAGGTCGTTGGTGAGGGTGGACAGCCGCCGAACCTGGTGCTGGATGTCATCGATCCACTCATTGCCCTCCCCGGTCTCCAGGGTCAGCACGTCGGTGTCCGCCTGGATGATGGCGATGGGGGTTTTCAGCTCGTGACCGGCGTCGGTGATGAACCGCTTCTGCTTTTCGTAGCTCTCCAGAATGGGGCGGATGATCCGCCGGGAGAGGAGGAGCAGCAGGAGAAACACTGCCAGCAGCCCCACCGCCGACACCCAAAGCCCTGTAAACAGCGTGGATCGGAAGGTGAACAGGTAGCCGCTGTAGTCCAGGAAAATGACCCGGGTCTGGTCCCCCTCCTGGGCGGTCAAATACCGGTAGTCCTGGAGAAACCCCCGGGTATGCCCCTGGGCCCGCACCTGTTGGGCATAAGCCTCCGCCGTCTCCTGGTCCACAGCGGCAATCTGCCCCAAGTCGGTGGTGGCCACGTTGCCGCTCTCGTCCAGAAGGACAGAGAAGTAACGGATCTCATACCCCAGCTCCGGGGAGCGGCGGCGGGGGCCCTCCTCCTCCCAGTTGAAATCCGCCGGCAGGGTAGGAAAGGTCCCCTCCCCCTCGGCCAGCAGGTCCAAAATACGGTCCGCGTCGGAGACAATCCCCCGGTAACTGCCCAGGAGAATGACCCCCAGAATCACCGTGAGCACCACCAGCAGGGAGAGCATGGCCGCCGCCACCAGCCGGGTGCGGAGGGCTCGGATCATGGGATCTCCTCCAGGGAGTACCCGACGTTCCGCCGGGCCTTGATCTGCACATTGCTGTGGAGGGCCGCCAGCTTTTTCCGCAGGTAGGAGATGTACACCCACACCACGTTGATCTCCGCCTCGTTGTCATATCCCCAGATCTTTTCCAGGAACCGTTCGGTGGAGATCAGGTTCCGGGGGTTGCACATAAGCAGTTCCAGCATCTGAAACTCCTTGTTGGCCAGCCGAAGGCTCCCCGACGGGGTGGACAGCTCAAAGGTGGCCCGGTCCAGCGTAATGTTCCCCACGTGGAGTTGGGAGGTAGTCTGGGCCGTCTGCTCCCGGGTCATGGCCCGGATCCGGGCCAACAGCTCCTGGCTGGCGAAGGGCTTGGTGAGGTAGTCGTTGGCTCCGCTGTCCAGGCCCAGCACCTTGTCATCCACCTCCGCCTTGGCAGTGAGGAGAAGGACCGGCAGCCGGCTCCCCCGCCCCCGCAGCTGGCGGAGGACCTGGATCCCATCCACCTTGGGCATCATAATGTCCAGGATGGCCCCATCGTAGTTGCCGGAACTGAGGTAGGCCAAGGCCTCCTCCCCGTCGTACACCGAATCCACCTCATAGTTGCTCTTCCGCAGCAGCACCGTCACTGCCCGGGAGAGGGACTTCTCATCTTCCGCTAACAGCAGCCGCATGCCATCGCCTCCTCTTGGATCCCCGGCGGGGGGTCCCGCCGGAATTTTCTTTAGGATAGCAAGGCTTCTTTAATTGTACTTAAAGATTTTGCGAACAAACTGCGAAGATTTTCCGGCCAGCCCCCCGCAAAACGGCCCGGGAACCCATGGGTTCCCGGGCCGTTCCGCTTAGGTATGGACTGTTTACGCAGGTTGGGAAAGCGTTACCCCTCCCTTCGCTGGAAGGCCGCCTTCGCAAACTGGATGAACCGCTCGGCCGCTGCGCCAAAGGGCTGCTTCCGCTTCCAGGCCAGGACACTGGTGGCCGTCAAAGGCGGCTGCAGAGGGCGGAAGGTGAGGCAGGCCGGGTCCCAGAAGGACACCGACCCGCGAATGAGCACGGCGCAGGCCAGTTTCTGATGCACCAGCACAGAACTGGTGGAGGGCAGGTTGGCGGTAAACAGGATGTCCTGCCGGTCAAAGGTCTCCCCAAACCAACTGGCCAGTTCACTCTGGACCATGGCCCGGTTGGGCAGGATCAGAGGGGTCCCCAGCAGATCCCCCGGGGTGACCCGCGTCAGCTGGGCCAGGGGCGACTCGGGATGCATGGCCACCACCCATTGCTCCGGCTGGGGGAAGCGGAGGTAGTCATACTTCTCCATGTTCACCGGCTCCAGCAGCAGCCCCAGGTCGGTTAGGCCACGGTCCATCCGGTCCTGAATGTGGTCCGCCGTAGCGGTGTAAAGGTCAAAGGTCACCGCCGGGTACTGGGCGTGGAAGGCCCGGAACAGCGCCGGCAGCTGCTGCACCGCAGCCAGGTCCCCACAGCCCACCGACACCACCCCTGCCACCATGGCATCCTGGGCGACCAGCTCCGTTTCCGTCTTGTCCACCAGCTCCAGGATCTCCTCTGCACGCCGGCGCAGCAGCAGGCCCTCGCTGGTCAGCGCCAACTTCCGCGCCCCCCGGGCAAAGAGTTTCACCCCCAGTTCCTCCTCCATCTGGGCAATCTGGCGGCTTAAGGTGGGCTGGGTGATGTGGAGCTTCTCCGCCGCCTTGGTCATGCTCCCCTCCTGCACCACCGTCAAAAAATACCGTAAAATGCGAAGTTCCATCGCCATCCCTCCCTACCGGCGGTCTTTTCCCCATCATACCACACCCACCCCGCGGGGGCAACGTGCTGGGCCCGCTCTCCGCCCCCCCCACCGGGGCGGCCCTGGAAAGACCTTGCCAGTGTCTGCCGTGGTGTAGTATAATGAGGGAACTTGTCCGGCTCTGCCGGTGATTTTATTGGCTACGAGGTGACCGCCATGCCCACCCCTCCCTCTCCCACACCCCAGCTGCCCTTGAAGAAAGGCATCTCCCTGCGGTGGCTGCCCATCGGGTTCATCCTCCTACAGAGCCTCCTCTACGGGTTTGGAGACCCCATCTCCAAATCCGCCTATGAGGTGCTGCCGGTCTACTCCCTGCTCACCGCCCGGTATGGCATTGCCCTGGTCTTTCTCCTGCTGCTCTTTGGCCGGCGGATCTTCCAGGGGCTCCGGGCCTGCTCCCCCAAAGATTGGCTGCTGCCCAGCCTGTGTATGGGCGGGGCCTATGTGGCCAACAACATTGCCTTGGAGCTCACCGCCGCCACTTCGGTGGCCTTTCTCCGTTCCCTGTCCACGGTGATGACCCCCCTGTTGGCCCTGGCCGTCTACCGGCGCAGGATGGGGAAGCAGCACATCCCCGTCCAGCTGGTGGTGATTCTGGGCCTCTACCTCCTCTGCGGCCAGGGGGGCCTGTCTGGCTTTGGGTGGGGGGAACTGTTCTCCCTCCTCTCCGCCCTGCTGCTGGCGGGGTCTTTGATCTTTGGGGAGAAGGCCCTGAACCGGGTGGATCCCCTCACCCTCACCGCCCTGCAGACCGCCGCCTCCCTGGGGATGGCAGCCCTTTGCGCCCTGTTTCTGGACGGCGGGGTCCACCTGGCGGCGGCCACCCCCACCATCTGGGCCACCATCCTCTACCTGGCCTTGGGCTGCACCGTGGCAGGCTATCTGCTGCAAAACGCCGCCTTGGGGGGCCTGTCCTCCCGGACGGTGGCCCTCCTCCAGTGCACCTGCCCGGTGATGACCGCAGCCTTCTCCTACTTCCTCTTAGGGGAGCGGCTGTCTACCGCCGGTCTGGTAGGGGCGGGGATCATCCTGGCCTGCGTGGTGGTGGAGACCAAAATGAAGGAACCGGAATAACGGCACTTGGCTCCCAGCTTTCCTGTCCTTTCGGCGGAGTGTTACCTTCCCAGAAAAACCATGTCCCTATGTACCACCGCCGTGGGGCGGTGGGAAAGGGCAGGCCCTTCCTGTGCTTACACCGTTACCACAGACTCGCAGCAGCGGAAATCGGTGTCGATGTTGTGGGCGATGAACCGGACCTTGAAGTTGCGGTCGTTGCACATGGCCTGGGGAGAACCGCCAGACACGTCCAGATCCTCCGGCACGACGAATTTGATGCACTTGACCAGCACATCCCGGCAGGTGGGGAAGGTGTGGGCGGGAATGGTCATGGCCTTCATGCCCCGCTGATACTCCATGCCGTTTTCATCCACCTCGGTGAGGATGGCGGCCAACGCCACCCGTTTGTTCGGGCAGACGTCCTTGATGGTCACATCCAGCTGAATGATGCGGCCCAGGGACTCCAGGGAGACCTCTCCCATGTCCACCACCACCGCATCTTCGCAGCCAGTCACTGTGAGGTCTTCCGGCACCGGGCACTCCTCGGGGTTGACCACCACATCACACTCCACGGAGACGGTGGGGTCGGGGAAGTCCACCACGTTCCCCTCCGTGTCGCTGTAGGTGATGGAGGCATTGACCGCCTTGGTGCCGGGATTCTGTCCGACGTGGTGGATGAAGAACTCCAGGGTGGCGCTCTCCGAGTCGGTCACCCCCAGGGCCGGAATGGTCCACCGGAGGGAGGTGGCGTCGAGCATGGTGGCGCTGCCTGCGGAGGGGGTGGAAATGCTGGTGATGGCAAAGTCTGCGTTGAGCACCTCGTCAATGACGATGTTGGTGGCACCGGTTTTCGAGATGTTGGCGGCCAGCTCGGCAAACAGCTCCTCCAGTTCGGCCGCGTCCGGCGTCACTGCCACATGGGTGGCATCGGGCTCTGTGGCCCAGTCGTTGAGGGCATTCACATCCACCCCGTCGGAACCCAGCAGGCCGATGCAGTAGATGATGATCCCCTGGGCCCGGGCTGCGGCAGCCACCGGGGCAGGGGGGGCGCCGGCGGTGGTCTTGCCATCGGTGAACATCACGATGACCTTCGCGTTGCTGGAGTTGGGGTCAAAGAGCCCAACGGCTTTGTCGAAGGCATCCGCGTGGTTGGTGCTGCCCCCAGCCACCAGGGCATCCACCGCGTTCTTCAGAGCATCCACCGAGGTGATCATTTGGGTGTTCTGCATGGCAGTGTTGGCAAAACTGACGATGCCAATGTGGCTGCCAGAGCCGATCTCCCCCGAGGGCTGGCCTCCGGTGGATTGAGAAATGATATCGATAAAGGTCTTTGCCCCGGTCTTCATGTTGGCCAGGGGGGTACCGGTCATGCTCCCAGAGCGGTCCAGCACCAGCGCAATGTCTGTGGGGTTGGTGATGATATCCGGGGCCGCAGTGAGGGCCAGGGTCACCCGCAAAGACCCATCGCAGTCAATCCGTTCCTGGTTGATGACTTTGTTCGAGTTTGTAATCCCCATTCGTATTACCTCCTTCTGAGGCAACGCCTCATCCCAGTCTATGCCCTGGAAGGGAAGGGGTGACACGGATCGACGGTTTTCCCCCCGTTCCCTCTATGATTGGCAAAAGAAAGGAGTCTCCGCCATGCAGTTGCGGCCACACCACCTCCTGTGTATCCAGAAGTTTACAGGGCACGGCTACGACGAACCCTTTACCCAGCACATGACATCCATTGTCTCGGCCCTGAAATCCCATCCCCAGACCGAAATCACGGTGACCCAAGGGTGTGATGATCTTTGCCAACGGTGTCCCAACAACCACGGCGGCACCTGCACCTCGTTGGAAAAAGTCGCCGGGATGGATGCGGCCGTCCTCCAACACTGCGGCCTGACCCCTGAGGAAACCGCCCCCTGGCACGAACTGGCCCGCAAAGCCCGCCAACGGATCTTGGACACGGCAGTCTTTCAGGCCATCTGCGGCAATTGCCAGTGGGTGGGGCTTTGCCAGCGCACGGGGCATGGCGGGGCGTGAGGGGGCGTGTATATGGGAGGATGGTGTAGCATGAAACCGAAGAAACGGAGGATAATTCCTCTATTCCTACTTCTTTTGATTGCCGCCATGGCGCTGTACAACATCTACGGCAACTATTTATCTTGACCAAATAATACATAATCCGCTAAAAATAGTAAAGAAGAGAGTGGCACTTGCCACTCTCTTCTTTTTGTTTTAACATCACAACCACACCCTCACGGCAAAGCCGCCCTTAAAAAGCAGGTGTTCGTGTAATGTCCGTTTGCCTCAGTACAAGTTTGTGGGTACCATAACACGAAAGGGATAAATGCCCTTAGCCGGTTACAGTTATGCGGTGCGGTTACAAGTAAGCATTTTACCTTCGGATGAATCTTTTACTGTCCGACAATGTGGCGGAGAGTTAGCCTTGCGGCATTATGATTTTGGAATAATAAAAGGTGAAACATAGTTAAAATATTCAGTCCGTTTCAAGGAGTTCTTTCAGAGTCTTCCCTTCAGCATCTTTCCAGAGTGCATTTCCGCTTAAGGAAGCGCCCCCAACAAATCCAGCTGCTGATGAAGGACTTGAAAGAAGCACATCAGCTGTTAAGATCCCATTGCTGTCAATTTTGTCCTCATACTTCTTACGGTCCTTTATCGTTCTTTCGGGACAGCTTTTGGTCATGGTAGGATTGATTGTACTGCCTTTCAGCACAACAAATCCATCGCTTGTTCTTTTGCCGGAGGCCTTGCCTTTTCCATATTCCATGTATAGGACTGGTTCTGTGTCAGCGGATTCTGCAGAAGGCGCAAACGGCTCAAACACCTTATGCCCAAGAGTGCCCATCACAATTTTCGCATAGTCGATAAACTCTTCAAGTTCGCTCTCTGTTTCCTCAGTTATATTCCCCGGATTTGGGTCGTTTCCGTTTTTAACAACATAGCGACCGGCTTCAATCGCCATATTACAGAAACGATTTTCAAGATAGCTGATCTCCGTCGGCCCGAAAGAGTTATTTGTCGTAGTGAACATGACCGCCTCGGTCCAATAATCAATGGAGTTATGTGCTTCCTGTACACGCAAGAGAAGCCCCTTGCCATTTTTACGAACCCCGGCCTGGCCTATGTACACTACAGCATTATCTGCCTTATCAGTGCCGAACAGGAAATACACGCCGCTCTGCTTGAGAATATCCAAATCTTTGCACTTGTCCAAAGCAGTACGAGGGATTTTATATGCAATCCCGGTCCAGTTGGCCAGGGAGCATTTAATCCTTCCGCTCGGCTCTCCATCCATCAAAAATAGTTTTATAGTTTTACTCCTTGGCATGGTATCTACTCCTCCGCATATTGTGCAAGTCTTTCAGAATATGTCTGAATACAGTCGTCCATATTCGTATGATCCGTCCACAGTTCACACTGAGTCATTACAGTCTGAACAGCATCATCCATGCCCTCCGGTGGATACCGATGCTTTTTCAGCAGTTTCTTTATCATCATACGCATCTTCGCTCTGGCGGAGTCGCGTTTCTGCCAGTCGATGGTGCGATTCCTGCGCAGGGTATCTGCCAGTTCTTTTGTGATAGCAATAAGTTCCTCGTTCTCGTAGAAGTCCTTGATCGCCTGCGGCCTTGTCAATGCATCGTAGAAGGCAAGCTCATCTGCCGTAAGTCCAAGCTGTTCGCCCTCTTTATTTGCGGCAGCTATCTGTTTTGCCAGGTTGAGAAGTTCCTGGATGACCTCTTCGTTTGTCAGCATTCCGTTCAAATAGCGGTTCATAGCGCTCTGTATGATTTCGCTGAACTTCTCTGACTTCACCACATTGGTACGGCGGTATATCTGCACCTGTTCCGCAATCAGCTTTTTCAGAAGTTCCACGGCGAGATTTTTCTCTTTCATCTTAGCGATCTCTTCCAGGAATTTCGGATCAAAGAGAGAAAATTCCTCCGACACATCTGAGAACAGATTGATGACGCCCTCGCTCTTAACGCTCTGACTCAGCAGCGTATTGATTCTTGCGTTCATCTCTGGCAGGGAGATTTTCTTGCCTTCGCCTTGATTCATCAGACGCATAACAAGCACACGCACCGACTCAAAGAATGCCGCCTCGATTCGCATACTCTCCTCCACAAGAGAGGAGCAGAGAGATAACGCCTGCCGCAGCATGAGGGATTCTTTCAGGAAATCCTCACGTTCACGTTCCATGTCCACGGCTACAATGAAGTTGACCGCACCACTGATAGCTTTCGACCGTTCCAAATCGGTTCCCGCAATAAACTTGGAATAATCGTAACCGTGGAAGATGTCGCGGCAGATAGACAACTTCTCAAGAAACTTCGGATAAGCCACCTTTGCGACATCGGTATCGCCGTAGTTCTTTTTATCACGGGAGGTGTAGTCGTTCATCGCCTCTTTCAGGGCAGAGGCAATGCCTACATAATCAACAACAAGCCCACCTTCCTTATCGGCAAACACCCGGTTTACACGGGCGATGGCCTGCATCAGGTTATAGCCCTTCATCGGCTTGTAAACATACATGGTTGCAAGGGACGGAACATCAAAACCTGTCAGCCACATATCGACCACGATAGCGATTTTCAGCGGGCTGTCGTTGTCTTTGAATTTCTTCGCCAGTTCGTCCTTGTGTCGCTTATTTCCGATGACCGCGCGCCATTCCTCCGGGTCCTTATTGCTTTCCGTCATGACCACGGCAACCTTCTCCGTCCAAGATGGACGCAACTCCAAGATGCGATTATAGATCTTCATGGCGATAGAACGGGAATAGGCGACAATCATCGCTTTGCCTGTCAGCAGGTCTGCTCGGTAATTCTCGTAATGGTCGAGGATATCATCCACGAGGGACGCTATGGTCTGATCGTTTCCAAGGATAGCCTCCATCTGCCCAAGTTCTCGCTTGCTCTTTTCGATGACTTCCGGGTCGGCATTGTTCGCCATAATGTCGTATTCGGTATCGATCAGTTTCAGCGTAGCCTCGTCCAGTTTCAGACGGATCACACGGCTCTCGTAGTAAACCGGACGTGTAGCTCCGTCCTCAACGGCCTGGGTCATATCGTAGACGTCGATATAGTCACCGAAGACCTCGCGGGTGCTCCTGTCCTTCATGGAAATCGGCGTACCTGTAAATCCGATGTATGTAGCATTCGGCAGGCTGTTGCGAATGATTCGCGCTGTGCCGATCTTGATTTTACCTGTTTCGGCATCGACCTTTTCGGAGAGTCCGTACTGTCCGCGGTGTGCCTCGTCCGCCATTACCACGATGTTCCTGCGCTCGGAAAGCGGCTCGTGGGATTCCTCAAATTTCTGCATCGTGGTGAAGATGATGCCGTTTGCCTGTCTGCCGTCAAGCAGGGACTTCAAATGCTCCCGGCTCTCGGCGTGCATCGGCTCCTGACGCAGGAAATCCTTGCACTTGGCAAACTGTCCGAAAAGCTGATCGTCAAGGTCGTTTCGGTCGGTCAGCACAACGATGGTCGGGCTATCCAATGCCTCCTGCAAACGGTGTGCATAGAACACCATCGACAACGATTTACCGCTGCCCTGAGTATGCCAAAACACACCGCCTTTGCCGTCCGTTTCCGTGGCGTGCTTTGTGGACTCCACGGCCTTATTGACAGCGAAATACTGGTGGTAGCCCGCGAGTATCTTGAACTGCTTCAATCCCTCGTTGGAGAAGCAGATAAAGTTCTTGATAATGTCCAGCAGTCGCTCCCTCTCAAAAATACCCTCGAAGAAGGTGTCGAACTGTGCGTACTGCGTGTTTTCATAGTTTCCGTCCTTTGTTTTCCATTCCATGAAACGATCTTCGCCGGAGGTAATCGTTCCCGCCTTGGATGTCAGATGATCGCTCATGACGCAGATGCAGTTATAGATGAACATGGAGGGAATCTCATGCATATAGTTGCGAATCTGCGTGTATGCCTCGGACGCATCCGTCTCTTCTCTGGACGGGGATTTCAACTCTACCAGCACAACGGGCAGACCGTTGAGGAACAGAAGAACATCCGGGCGCTTGTTGCTGTTCTCAACGAAAGTCCATTGATTTGCAACGATGAAGGAGTTGTTGTCAGGATTCTTATAGTCCACAAGGTACACGAGGCCGGAGCGTTCCTCGCCCTTGACAAAATAGCGCACTTCCACGCCATGCTGAATATAGTCCATGAAGACAGCATTCTTCTGAACCAGTTCGGCATTTTCAAAGTTTTTCAGCTTGAACAGCGCATCTGCGATGGCGTCCTCCGGCATAGTCGGATTCAGACGGCGCAGAGCGGCGTTCAGTTCTTCTTCGTAGAGAGGACTGTTAAAATCCCTGTCCACATCGGGACCGTACACATAACGGTATCCCATATTTTGAAACAGTTCTATGATGGAGTTCTCATAGTCCGCTTCGGTATAAAATCCTGACATAGTTTTCACTCCTTCTGTTTATTTTACCTGACATCCCTTACGGGAATTTTCGTTTATTCACACCTTGCTCCGATTCAAACGAGAATTTAGCGGCTTAGAGGTCAAGGTCGGACACATCCAGTTCGCCGGACATCAACTGTGGCAAAAGAACATCTCGCAAAGATGATAGCTTTTCATTTTCCATTCGATTGTTTAAATATCGACCTAACAGTGGATGTACCTGCTCTTGCCACCTCAATTGCTCTTGTATTGGAGGACACTTGAACGGTATCTTTTTAAGGTTTGTCGCTGGTTGAGCTATTGATGGAACTCCAGTCTGGTTAGCATAGGAAAGTAATTCATGCTGTCCAGATGTACTATGGAAAAACATAAGTAGAAACTCCGGCACAACCTTTGTTTCATCACAACGCAGATAGAACTGTCGCTGTGATAAAACATAACGTTCATATTTACATCCGTCAGGAATCATTGCTACTTGTCCAATATTCCCGGCATGAGTGAAGATAAGGTCATGAGGAAATACAATGGAATTTTTTAAACGTTCTGCATGGGCCTCTGTTATGTAATTGAATTCTGGCTCTTCCAGAAAGTACCCACGTAAGTGGTTCCCACTGATTATGGGCACACCTTCTGGGACAAAAGTAGAAACCTTGATATTCGAACCAAAAGGCCCCATGGCCACCTTCTCCGCCACGTCCAGAATGGTGACTATAGGCCACCCATCATCCTGAAGGAGATGCTCGTACAGAGCGATTACCTGCTGAAGTAAATTCTCGTTTACCTCCGTATTCTTCTCGATTTTATCGTCCAGAGCAGAAAGCACAGATGCAATCCGCTGCTGCTCCTCTATGGTTTCAGGCACACGCACTTCAATGCCGCGCATCGTGCTTCCAGATACCTCTTTGAAAGTCGTGCCGCTTCCAAGATTTTCGATTTTCTCCTTGTTGTATTTCAGCAGGTAGTATAGGAACATATAGTCCGTTTTCTCGTCAGGAACAACGCTCTTGAATCCCTGATTCGTACATACTTCCTGCTCGGCGATTGCGATATATCCGATGGGCGCTCTCGAAGAGAACAGCACCGTATGTGCAGGCATTAACTGCGTGGAGCAGCTTTTTAAACCTTGCTCTGTAATATTCCTTTCGCCACGAGAGATAAAGCGACCGGAAAAACCCGCTAAATCTTTCGGGGTAATCCACGCAATCGTCCCACCGTCATAGTTTTCTGCCTTTTTAGTTGAGGGCGTGGCTCCGCCTACAACTCTTCCCAGATCACCTATAGTGCAAGTTTTCCAATTGCCCATCTTGTCACCATCCTAACCTATATATTTCCTGTGAGCCGTTTTTACATTGTGCTGCTTGACCATTGCGTACTGCAAGGTCGTATCGATTCGCTGATGCCCCAGGAGCCGTTGCAGCTGCTCGATAGGCATTCCTTTGTCAATTGCCATTGTTGCCAATGTACGTCTGAACTTATGTGGATGCACCTTGGGGATGTTCAGCCTCTTCCCCAGCTCCCGGAGTCGATGTTCAATGCCACCAATCTGTATCCGCTCGTGGGGAGCTCTTAAAGTAACGAATAGCGCCGGATTGTCATCCGTTCGACTGTCAAGGTACTCCTGTAGATGCAGCTTTGTTCTGGCATCAAAATAAACAATACGCTCTTTATCGCCTTTACCGAACACCTTACATTCCCTCTCCGCAAAATCAATGTCATCTCGGTTTAGAAGAACCATTTCTCCCACACGCATTCCCGTTGAAGCAAGCATATCAATCATTGCCAAATCACGCAATTCTTCACAGTTATCACGCATCTTCTCCAAGTCCTCGTCGGAGTAGGTTTCTTTGATGTTACTTGCCGTTTTAACCTTGTGGATACGGCGCACTGGACTTTTGATGATATAATCTTCATCCTCCAGCCACGAAAAGAAGCTGGACAAGATTCTGCGGATATTGTCAATCGTTACACGGCTCGACTGGTTCTTGCTCTGGTACTCCGTGAGGTATGTCCGCAAATCCTCCGTAAGGATGTGACGGACATTCTTTCCGAGAGATGAAACCATCGCATCAATCGTAGTCTGATAGTATTTCAGCGTTTTCTCCGAACATCCCTCAATCCGCTTGGCGGCTATAAACATCGTTACAAGGTCATTACTGTCATCCTCCTCCGGCCTTGCCTCCGCGCCGGTCACTTCGTAGTGATAGAGTGCCTGTTCCATCACCTGTCTCAGCTGTTTCAGCTGGGCATTATCGAGGTATGGCAGCATCTGCTGCATTACCTCTGTCATCAATTCTTCTTTCATGTCGTTTCTCCTTCTATATTGATAATTCCAGAGAACGACATCAACGGCAGTTCCATTGGCTTGGCTCTCGCCGTTGGTGAGAGTTAATCGTATTTAAACGAGAATTTAGAGCGGCAAGTTCAGGCGTATTTCCAAGAGTTGTTCGTTGAGAACGCTGATCCTGCATGGACATTGGGAGCCATTAGCGATCTCGGTACTGTTGTTGGCGGCAGTACACCTTCAAAATCCAAGCCAGAATACTACACCGAGGACGGCATCGCATGGATAACTCCGAAAGACTTATCTATCAATAAAGCCAAGTTTATTTCTCATGGTGAAAATGACATTACAGAACTCGGCTTAAAGAATAGCAGTGCCTCTATCATGCCGGAAGGAACTGTTCTGTTTTCATCTCGTGCGCCGATAGGCTACATTGCGATTGCTTCTGGCGAGGTGACAACCAATCAGGGTTTTAAGTCTGTTGTTCCAAAACCTGAGATAGGAACTGCTTATGTGTATTGCTTCCTAAAGCACAATCTTCCGGTTATTGAAGGTATGGCATCTGGCTCTACTTTCAAGGAAGTCTCAGGCAGTACCATGAAAAATGTTCCTGCGGTAATTCCAGACACCGAAACACTGACTTGTTTTAATGATTTCTGCGCCCCTATCTTCGCTCATCAGAGAATACTGGAAGAGCAGAATCAATCATTAGCAGCTTTAAGGGACAGCCTACTTCCAAAACTTATGTCTGGTGAGATTGATGTCTCCGGCATCCAGCTCTAAGCTGCTAAATTCTCGTTTATTTCTGCATTAAGCTGTATTTTTTTGTCAAGCGCCTCTAATAGTCCTGCGATTTTTTCCTGTTCTTCATATGTGAAATCAGGAACCTGGTATTTCATAATGGCTGCTTTGTCCCCACGTGGCATCTTTGTGCCTTTCGATGTAGCCATCGAGTAATTGAAAAAAGTATCATCTGCAAGCACGTAGTATAGAAACCGCTTTGACACACCCTCCTTAGCTCTGAACACAAGAACATCGTTAGAGCATCCGCCGTCAAACTCTGCAAACCATATCTTCTTAAAGTATGGTCTAATATTGGAAACGAGGACATCCCCAGCAGAAAAAGACTGTGTTTGCGCTACTGTCGGTAAAGAAGACGCTCCGGTGATTCCACCTTTATTGGGCATCATGTTCTCCGTAGAGATATATGTATCCTCATCCAGTACAGAAACATTAATCTTGCCCTTGGCGTAGTCGCATATATCCGAAAGATTATATTTCATACCCAATCGCCCCCAGCTTTTTCCTGATTTCCTCTTCCAGTTCATGGGACTTGGCAAACATACCAGACAGTTCTGATGTCAGTCTTGCCATTTTCTCTTCAAACGGCTCTCCGTCATCCTCCTGTTCTTCAATGCCCACATAACGCCCCGGTGTCAGAATGTAATCCTGTTTTGCAATGTCTTGCAGGGTGGCGACAGAGCAGAAACCCTTCACATCCTCAAGCGTTCCATTTTGAAAAGCCTCAAAGGTGTCTGCCAACTTCTGAATATCATCCTCGGAGAAATCCCTGTGTTTTCTATCGACCATGTGTCCCATCTTGCGGGCGTCGATAAAGAGCGTCTTGCCTTTCTGCTTCTTGCCCTTGGTAATGAACCATAGAGTAACTGGGATGGTTACGCTGTAAAAAAGCTGTGTCGGCATGGCGATGATGCCTTCGTAGCTCTTGCCGGTCAGCTCCAGATTCCAGACGGGCTCGACGCTGTCGTTCCAGGCGGCGTCGCGGATGGCGTCGGCGTTGTCGATGAGCCACTGGTTGATGGCTTCAACGGAATCGAGCCGGACGGTCTGGACGGTGGAGCGGACGTATTTCAGACCGTAGTAGATCGTGCCGTTTTTACCGCCAACGGAGATTTCCGCGCAGAGGTAGGCTTCACCGATCTTGTCCGCGACGTAGAGCGGGAAACCATAGACATCCAGACCGTTAGTGCGCTCCAGCAGGCGGGTATCGGCAAGGCTGAAGCTGTCCGTGCCGTCCACGTTGTTGCCAGAGCCGCTGCGGCGCTCCAGCCAGACACGGTTCACGCGCACGCGACTACGGATGGCGGGCGCGGGGGTGCAGACGATCTCCGTGCCGTCCTTGATCTGGCGCGTCTCGGTCGTAGCGGCATAGATCTGCCAGCTCTTGTCCCCGTAGACTTGGCGGTAGGCTGCACCTATGCCGTCATCATCCGGCAGAGGGTGGGTCTGTGACCAGTTGCCGTCGAGGTTGACGGTGAGGATGCCGTCGTTCACAGTGCCGAAGCCGACGGTGTAATCCGTGCCGTCGATGGTCACGGTGAGGGCGGAGGGGGCGGGCTTGCTGATCTCCATGGTGAGCTCGTCCTTGATGCGCAGGTATGTAGAGCCGTTCGGGAGCTCGACCCGGAGATTCAGGTTGGTCTGCGGGATGGTCACGCCGGATTTGACGGTGAATTTCAGGTCATAGCGGTCCGGGGCATCGGCGCGCACGACTTTTTGCCATGTGAAATAGTCGGAGGCGGCAGGGGTGTACCAGGTGGTGTTGACATTGTATTCGCAGGTGAGGCTCGCTGCGTCGGCTTCGGCGGCGGTGAAGCCGTCCTCACGGATGAGCCAGAACGTGTCCGTGCCGGTTTTGGCGTTATAGTAGAAGAAATCGGCAATGCAGGCGTCGGCGGAACGGGTCTGGCTGGTGTAGAAGCCGAGGTACGGGAGGGCGACGCGGACGGGCATGGTGTAGATCGCGCCGTCCGCCGCGGTGCAGACGAGGACGCCTTCACCGAGCGCGTTGGCGGTCAGTTTCCAATAGCCGCCGTCCCACTTTTCGGCAGTGACGGTGCTGCCCGGCTTGCCATCGTTGGTGTAAAAGACGGCGGAGGTGATATGGAGCGGCTCGTTAGCCTGCTCATTGCCGTAGAAGAAGCCGACGAGGGTCGTACCGCCGATCTCAAGGTCAAAGCTCGTGCGGAAGGAGTCGCGGTAGCCGTTCAGTTCGCCGTTGATCCAGCGCGCGTCGCGGAAGCCGAAGCGCGGCGTGGCGTCGCGCAGGGAGATGCGCTCCATATACTCCTTTGTGCCCGTCGGCGAGTTTTCACGCACGAGCGTAAACGCGACGCGGAAGCTGTGCGCGCGCGGCGTGACGGCAGCCGCTGTGACGGTGAGCTCGCAGACATTCGCCTTGCCCGCGAGCACCTTCACGGACAGCTCGTCACCGCTTATGCCGTATTGGTCAACCGCAGCCGACTGGATCTGCGTCCCTTCCGGGAATACATAATAGAACGGCTCGCCCACGACAAAGCTCGCCTGCCCGGAGACAAGGTATGTCTCCTTCGTCAGTTCGGTCGTGGATGAGAAGCCCTGCTCCGGCAGCACGCAGGAGACGGCGAGGGTGTAGGTCGTGCCGTTTTCGGTATAGGTGAGCGTGCCCGTGCCAAAGGAGCGGGCATATATGCGCCAGACCTCGACCTCGTTGTCCTCCACATCCCGCTCTGGGCGGCGGCGGAGTTCGATCGCGCCCGCAGACGCTTCGTCGCCCGGGACGAAGGTCAGGTCTGCCGTGACCTCGTGGGTACACGCTTCGTCTGTGAAGAAGCGCAGAAAGTCAGACGTATTTGGCTCAAGCACGAGGGGGTCGTGGAAGGTTTCCTCCGACGACCAGATGGTTTTATAATAGAGCGTGTTCTTATCCGCATCTGCCGCAGCAGCGGCGGGGACGAGACTGAGCGCCATGCACAGCGCCAGCGCGAGGGCGAGAAGTCTGCGTTTCATCGTATAAACCTCCAAATTTTATTTGGGAAGCGTTATTTTAAAGTGCGCAGATCGCGGCGC
>ERZ857998.1933-NODE-1933-length-21139-cov-7.450911_pt1 | contig 21139 bp, 18 predicted proteins | sample MGYA00519954_ERZ857998 | MGnify/ENA primary metagenome ERZ857998 (study PRJEB31778, sample SAMEA3449424) | human gut metagenome | biome: human gut; feature: human-associated habitat; material: faeces | place: United Kingdom | collected 2010/2012 ...
TCACGGCGTCGCCGTTCGGCTCGGCGGGATCGGTGGTATCGGGGGTGTCAGCCTTCTGGCCGCAGGCGGCGAGGCTGAGACACATCGCTGCGGAAAGCAGCATGGCGATCAGTTTCTTTTTCATGGTCTTTTCTCCTTTTCATTTGAACAAATTAAAGAGCGGTCCCGTCCGTCGGACGAAACCGCCTTGCTCACATTCCTGTGCAAATGCGTTTTCTTCTCATCGACGGCTCCGGGAGGGCGTGCCGAAATAGCGGCCCGCAAAGCGGAACGCGAAAATGAAAAAGGAATAGCGGCTCAGCATTGCGGATCTCCCTTCCGTCCGCCCCATGGGGCAAACTCATTTGATGTTCGGAGTATATTCCTTTAGAGCTTTAAAGTCAAGAGGTAAATATCTGCAAATCCGCACAATTTCATCGCTATATTTTGTGCAATATGGCAAGGTGCAGTTTTCTTCCTCCTACCACCGCGGCGGAAAGGACTTGCATCCTGCGTGCGGCTTGCATATACTATAGGAAAAACACCCGCACGGGAGGCAAAGGGCATGAAAAAGTGCATCGTGATCTCCGATTCCTTCAAGGGCTCGCTGCCGAGCCGCGACATCTGCGCCATCGCGCGCGAGCGTATCCCGCTCTTCTTCCCCGCCTGCGAGGTCCGCGCGCTGAACGTGGCGGACGGCGGCGAGGGGACGGTGGATTGCTTCCTCGATTCCTGCGGCGGCGAGCGCGTGCTCGTCTCCGGCGTGCAAAATCCCTACGGCGAGCCGATCGACGCGGCCTACGGCCTGCTGCGCCCAGTGGCGGACGCGGCGGCCGGACATGCGGAGCTGTTGCGGCGCGAACTGGCCCAGGCCCAGTGGGACGCCGAGGAGGCGACCCAGTCGTTGGAGGAGTGGCGCGAAAAATACAAGCTGATACAGGCCGGTCAGCAGCTGATCCGCGAGAACTTGGCGGCAAGCGCCACGCGCATCCACATACTTTCCGATGAATTATCCCGCTTGCTGCCTTCCCTGGCCGAGTCCGGTCCCGGCGCGGCTCCGGCCGGTGAGGAAGCGCTCTCGCGCCGCGCGCGCGGCGCGGATGCGCTCATCACGCAATTTCTGAAAAAATTCAACAGTGATCTGGATTTTCTCAATGCCTGTCTGGCGCAGGTGGAAAAATTCACCGACATGGCGCAGACAGAACAGCCGGCCGTGTTCCGGCCCAGCGGCGACGCCATTGTGACTTGGTCCGACAGTCTGTCCACGGGCGTACCGGCCGTGGACGGGCAGCACAAACTTTTGCTTTCCTACATCAACAAGCTGCACCGGGCCATCCGGGACGGCAGGGATGAAAAGACCCTGCTGGAAGTGCTGGACGCTCTGGCGGGCTATGCCTTCACCCACTTCAATACAGAGGAAATCTTCTTCAGCCACTCCGACTACCCGGATGTGGAGAAGCATATCCGCGTGCACGACCAGTTCAAGGCCAAAGTGGTGGAATTCCGCGACGCGGTTTCAGACGGCAAGGCCAATGTGGATACGGAAGTGCTGGACTTTCTGAAAAACTGGCTCATTGAGCACATTCAAGGCATGGATGTCGCCTTTGCCCCCTATCTTGCCAAAGCGTCGGGCGACGGCCGGGGGTGATCCCGGCCGTGCCGGATTCATTCTGGAACAGATTCACGGTGAATTGCTCTAGGGCCTGTTAACACTATAGAATTTTTGTTCGCCTGCAAGGAAGATAAACCTGCTTTGAGGGAGTGTACTCTTCTGGTACTCGACCGAAAAAGCAGGTGAAATCTGACGCGGCAGGAGGGCAAAAAGGCATAGCGTTAACAGGCCCTAAGCGATTCCGCAGCAATCCTTGGTCGCGCGGCGGAAAAGAACGGCCCCCAAAAACCAAAGTCTCGACGCGCCGGAATCGACCCGGTTCAGGCCGCATCTGTTGCATGCTTTCCGGCGGCGCGCGCCAGCTGACGCCGCTGCTCCCTGTCCAGCAGGCGTTGGTTGGAACTGCCCCGGAAGGGCAGATCCAGATCCCGCAGAGCTTCCAGATACGGCCCGTCAATGAGCAGATCGGTCAGCTCCAGCAGGCGGGCTATTTCCGAAGCGTCTCCGCGTTCCGCCCGCGCCAGCAAAGATTCATAGGTATAGCCGGTGTACGTGACCACATCCCCGCCCCGCGCGCGGACCCTCTCGGCCACGGCGCAGAGCGCCGCGGCCTGGAGAAAGGGTTCGCCGCCGGAAAAGGTAACTCCGGCCAGCAACGGATTTTCGTCATACACAGCGAGGAGTTCGTCCACGTCGCGGATGAAACCGCCCTCCAAGCTGTGCGTTTCCGGATTGTGGCAGCCCTTGCAGCCGTGCGGACAACCCTGGGTAAAGAGCACAAAGCGCAGGCCCGGACCGTCCACAATGGATTCTTCGACAATGCCGGACAGACGCAAAGACGGGCGCAGATACGGGCGCGATTCACTGTCCGACTGCAATCCCGCCCGCGCGCGGGCCGCAGCGGGCGACGCGGACGCGGTCCGCTCAGGCATGGCGGACCCGGTCATGCTCCTCGGCTCGCTTGGCATTGTTGAAGCGGTCCAGGGTGCCCACCAGATAGCCAGTGATCCGGCGGATGCGCTCAAAGCCCATGCCCTGGCCCACCATCTTCTGTTTCGTTTTCGTTTCCTCAAACAAGCGCGATTCCATCAGCATTGCCGCAATCTCCTTTCTGGTTCTGAAAGTTGTAAAAAATTTCCCACCGGTTCGGGAACCGGAGTTCAATAACGCGGATCAACTTTGAGAAGTTACATTCTCAGAGTGTCAGAGACGCCCGCTTCGGCGCTTAACGGCGCAAGTGAATCGCGCCCCCGCCTTCGCAGCCGCCAGAGCAATTTCAAGTTGAAATTGCTCCACTATGATATTCCACCTCGACCGTTCATTCCCACTTGGGCATCAGGGGGTATTTTCTGCGGAGTTCCCGCAGCGCCTCCAGACTGATCCCCTCGCCCTCGCGGCGGCCGCAACGCGGGCAGACGTCGTTGATGACGCCCGTGTAGCCGCAGACCGGATCGCGGTCCAGGGGATGGTTGATGGAGCCGTAGCCCACGCCCTGATCATGCATGTAGCGGATGATGCGCTCAAAGGCCTCGAGATTTTTGCAGGTATCCCCGTCCAGCTCCACATAGGTGATGTGCCCGGCGTTGGTCATGGCGTGGTAGGGAGCTTCCAGCTGGATCTTCCTGAAGGCCTTGATGGGATAGTAAACCGGCACATGGAAGGAATTAGTGTAATAATCGCGGTCCGTGACGCCGGGAATACTGCCGTAGCGCTCCCGGTCCAGGGACACGAAACGCCCGCTCAAGCTTTCCGCCGGGGTGGCGATGAGCGTGAAGTTCAGGCCGGTCTTTTCCGCTTCCTCGTCAGCGCGACGGCGCATATGCCCGATGATTTCCAGGCCCAGCTTCTGGGCCTCCTCGCTTTCGCCGTGATGCGCGCCCACCAAGGCCTTGAGGGCCTCGGCCAGACCGATGAAGCCGATGGTCAGGGTGCCGTGCTTGAGCACTTCCCCTATGCCGTCGTCCCAGTCCAGCTTGCCGGAATCCAGCCAGATGCCGTTGCCCATAAGGAAGGGATAGTTGCGCACCTTTTTGGCGCTCTGGATCTTGAGCCGGTGCAGCAACTGCCGGAAGACCAGGTCGATCTTCTCATCCAGCAGGGCGTAAAACTTTTCCGGATCATTACGGGCTTCCAGGCCCAGGCGCGGCAGGTTCACGGAGGTGAAGCTCAGATTGCCGCGTCCGCAGGTCACCTGGCGCTCCGGATCATACACATTGCCCAGCACACGCGTGCGGCAACCCATATAGGCCACTTCGCTGTCGTAATAACCGTCCCTGTAGTACTGGAGGTTGAAGGGGGCGTCAAGAAAGCTGAAATTGGGGAAAAGGCGTTTAGCCGAGGTTTCCATGGCCAGTTTGAACAAATCGTAGTTGGGGTCCTCGGGATTGTAGTTGACCCCTTCCTTGACCTTGAAAATCTGCACCGGGAAAATGGAAGTCTCGCCGTTGCCCAGACCGGCCTGGGTGGCCAGGAGCAGGTTTTTCATGACCATCCGGCCCTCGGCGGAGACGTCCGTGCCGTAGTTGATGGAGCTGAACGGCACCTGGGCCCCGGCCCGGGAATTCATGGTATTCAGGTTGTGGATCAGGGCCTCCATGGCCTGGTACACGCGCCGGTCCGTATTGGCCAGAGCTTCGTCCACGGCATAGGCGTGGGCGCGTTCCGCCAGTTCTTTCCACTGTTCGGGAGCGGCTTCGGTCAGCGCGCGGCCCAGAGCATCGGCTCCGGCCATGCTCGGGCGCACGCCCACGGCATCCAGCAGTTTCCCGGCCAGTTCCTCCGCGGCGGCCGCGTCCAGGCCCCCGGCAATGCGCAGGCAGGCGCAGAAGGCCTTGCGGTATTCCTTGGCATAGGTCTTGATCACGCCCTCGGCCATGGCATAGTCAAAGTGCGGCACGCTCTGGCCGCCGTGCATTTCATTCTGGTTGGCCTGAATGGCTATGCAGGCCAGGGCCGAATAGCTTTCAATGGAATTGGGCTCACGCAGATAGCCGTGCCCGGTGGAGAAACCGTTTTTGAACAGCGGGATCAGATTGATCTGGCAGCAGGTTTCGGTGAGCATGTAGAAATCTTTGTCATGAATATGGATATCGCCGTTAAGATGCGCGGCCGAGGCGTCCTTGGGCAGGATATAATTGTCGATGAAGAATTTGGAGCCCTCGGAACCGTACTTGAGCATGGTGCCCATGGCCGTGTCGCCGTCAATATTGGCGTTCTCCCGCTTGATGTCCTCCCGGATGGCCGGGGAGTACGTCAGCTTTTTGTAGATATCCATCAGATAGGATTCCGCGTTGCGGATCTTGGCGTGCTCCGCGCGGTAGAGAATATAGGCCTTGGCGGTTTTGGCGTAATCGTACTGGATCAGCGTTTCTTCCACCACGTCCTGAATTTCTTCCACGTGGTGGAGGCTGCGCTCATCCAGCTTTCTGCAGACTTTCTCGGTGACGAAAAGCAGGTCCGTGGGCGACATGTCCTCGCCGCCCACAGCCTGGTTGGCTTTGGTGATGGCGTTGAGAATCTTGACCGAATCAAAGGGCACGGACGCGCCGTCCCGTTTCATAATACTGGCGGGCATGAAAAACTCCAGGCATGGAGGGGCTGTATGGAATAAAAAACCTCCGCCCGCAACACAGGCGAAGGAGGAAGCGCATTTATCCTCACTGCAAGACCTGACGGCAAAAGCCCCGTTGCCGGCGGTCCGTCCTCAAAGACGATGAAGAAAGCAGGTCTTCCGGCTTGCCGGCTCGCTTTTCGGCCTTCCCGGAGCGAATCCAGTGGCGCGCAAGGAAAAGCGGCATCAGTTCGGCGCACGGCGGCGGGTCCGCTCCCGATTTGAACGGGATTCCCTATTAAGCCCCGAAGGGCGCTTCCGTATCTCTAGAGATAGTCAAAACAGCCCCTTTCTGTCAATCAGAGGCGCGAAAAAAGGCTTCCTTGCTTCGTAACAACCTACTGAATTTAAAAGATAAATTTTAAGAATACGGCCCTACGGCAACGACCGTCAACTCTCCGGCCACAGTGCCGAGCCGCCATGCCCTCCAAAAGGTAGAGCCGGATGGTTTCATCGCCGACGATGCCGGGCGGGAGCATCTTGCCGCCCCCGCCGGTTCACCGCGCCGGGGCGGCCTGACTTTCGGCTCCACTCCCTGCCGGGCCGCCGAGCCGCGCCGTGATCCAGAGGTCCAGACCGGGCACGCCCTCCTCGCCCACCGGCTGCCAGTCCAGCACGGCATCCCGCCGCGCTGCGGACAGATAGCGCACAAAACGCAAATGCAGGTTCAGAGCGCTGTCCTTTTTATTCCGACCGACAATCACGCTGTGGGCAGCCAGAAAAAACTTGCGGGACTCCCCTTCCGGGCCGTTGCAGTCCAGATAGAGCAGGCAGAGCGTATTCTGATCAATATCAATGTCGTTGAGCAGATCGTAATCGACCAGCCGCACGAACGCACCACCGGCGGAGACGTCGATCAGGCGTATTTTCCGTTCCAGATCCTGGCTGTAACGGCTCATATAGATCTGCACCTGGCCGCGCTGCTCCGGCAACATGGGCGCGAACCAGAAGCGGAATTTTTTGAGCATGTCCGGCCCCAGGCGCAGCCGTTCGTGCCGACGCAACTCCCTCCATAAGGAACGGAAAGGCGTCTTGAGAGTGATCTCGGTCAGGGCGTTTCCGGCGTCGCGCCGCACGTCCTGCACGCGGCAGTTGCAATAAAAACCGTGCCGCGCGACGGCAGCCTTACCGCTCTCTTCCTGCCCGTCCCTTGCCTCTTCCGGATTCGCCTCGATATCCGGCTTGAAATAGATGCGGCACTCTCCGCCCTTCAGTTCAGCGGGAATCAGGGGCTCCGCCGTGGACAGGACCGTGATGTCGCGGGCGGTAAAGGTTACGGTGCAGAGCAGAGGTCCCGCTTCGCGCGGACGGCCGTCAAAGGTGAGTTGGACCGGAAGGGCCCGGTCACGGGCGTATTCCAGGGCGGTTGCGATATTCGGACGCCAGAGGCAGAGGGGCATTACGCGGATCTCCTGTCATCACCAAGGATGCATGCCATGTCCTTTGGCACAGAGCAAGCTGGGGAATTGCCATTCTCAAAGCCGGCGCTGCCCTCAGCCGGCTGCTGTTGTTATTCGCAGCAATGCTGTCCTCGTCTGTCGCGTTGCGGCTACAGCCAGGCTTCTCCATGAACGGTTCAGGCAAGCCCCGGCGGCAATAGCTGACGCCCGGTGGGACTGAGGTTCAGCCTTTTGCCTCAGGCGCGGGCGGCCACGCGAGTGAGCGCCGGAGCAGGGAATCTTTCAACGTTAACCTACCCTATTTCCCAAGGATTTTTCATGGATAGCTCACGCGGACGCGTTCTGTAAAGTCACAACAGCGCCCCGTCCCGGTCGAACTTGACCGTGACGGGGCGCTGTTCAGACAAAACCTGCGAACGCCGGGGATATTCTAAGCAGATTAACTTTGAGAATTGACATTCTCAAAGTTTTTAAGCCGCTCGTTCTGCTCTCGATGTCCGTACGGCGGCATAGCCGCCAACGGCTGACGCTCGTGGCGAGCGCCTGCTTACGCAGCCGCCAGAGCAATTTCAAAGTGAAATGGCTCTAGGTTGGAAGTTTCATTCCCTGCCCAAGAAAGCGAATTCCGGCGCAGGACGCATGGTAAAGCATATTCGAACTTCGCATGGAACGGGCCTCGCGCAGGAGAGAATGAAAGCACGTTGGGAGCGGCTCCTACGGCAGCAGGGTTACCTCATAGGCATTGGCCGGTTCCAGATACTTGCGGGCCACGGCCTGCAAATCGGCCGGGGCCAGCGTGGCGGCCTTGTCCAGCAACTGCTTCTGGAAATCCTGGGGATAGTGCAGCACGGCGTCCGTGGCCGCCTCACCGGCGCGGTCCGCCAGGCTCTGCCTCTCGCGCAGGTATTCGCCCAGCAGGCGGTTGCTTCCGGCGGCCAACAGGGCCTTGGGCAGCGGCTTGGCCTTGATTTCGGCAATGATCCCGGCAAAGCCCCGCCGGGCCTGCTCCAGCTTGTCCGGCGTGGTGCCGATGTAAAAGGCCATGAAGCCCGTCTCCGGCATGCTGCGGTTGAAGGCGGTTACGGTATAGCCCAGGCCCTGCTCGTCGCGCAGGCTGGCAAACAGCAGGCCGCTCTGGCCCGAAAGCACGGATTGCAGCAGCATCAGGGCAGGCGCGTCCGGATGGGTGGGCGGCACGGTTTTGAAGATCTGCAGGAGATGGGCCTGATTACGGCCCGGCAGATTCAGGCTGAGCGCTCTGTCCTTGCCCCAGTCGGGCGCGGACACGGCCAAGCCTTCCCCTTCCGGCGCGGGCAGGCCCTGGGCGAAGGCCAGCACGGCCTCGCGGTCAAAGCTGCCTGCCACGGAAAGCACCCACGGCTGGCCGGACTGACGGGCCCAGAAAGCCTGCACGTCTTTGCGGTCAAAGCCGTCCAGGCTCCGGGGCGTGCCCAGGCCGTCAAAGCCATAGGGCTGTCCGCCGGGATAGAGGAAGGGATTCAGCTTGGAGAACATATAGGCCAGAGGATTGTCCGAGCGCTGGCGGATGGCGGATTTCATGTTATCCACCTCACGGCGCAGTTCCTTGGTTTCGAAACGCGGCTTGGCAAGCACATCGCCCAGCGCGCTGAAATACTCCGCGTTGAAGCGCGAGGGCCCGGTCAGGGAGATGCCGAAGGTCTGCAGGCCCGCCTTGGCGGCAATGGAGGCCGCGCGTTCCGCGAAATAGCGCTCCACGCCCTGGGCATCCAGATTGCCGCTGCCGTCGGTGAGCAGGCGGGCGGTCAGATCCGCCAAGCCCTGCTGTTCGGGCTTGAGCAGTGCGTTGCCGCCGGGCAGCATCAGGTCCAGGGAAATATAGGGCACCGTGGCGTCGGGGATCATGATCAGGGTGCGGCCCTGGCCCAGTTGAACCACCTCGCGCTTTCCGGCGGCCACAGCTGCCGCCGCCACGCTTTGCGCATGCGCAGCGGCGGGCCAGTTCTTCTGCAGCACGGCTTCCAGATCGGGCAGGGCCGCGCCTTCCGGTGCCAGCACGCGCACCCGCGCCCGTTCAGGCACGAGCCACTGGCTGACGGCATTCTGCAACTGATTTTCATCCACATTGCGCTGAGCGAAACGCATGTTGCGCTCCCCCTGCTCCCCGCCCAGATCAAACTGGATGGTTCCCTTCCAGGATGCCAGACCGTTGAGGGTTTCCCCGGCCCGGTCCATGCTGTCCTCCAGATTGAACTTGGCCCGGCGCACGGCGTCGGCGCTGAAGTCCTTGGCCGTCAATCCGGCCAGATCCCTGGTCAGCTCCTGCCAGAAAGGTTCCAGCTTGTCGGCGTCCAGCTGGGCGGTGATGGTCAACAGGCCCGCGCGGGCCAGACTCATATTGTCTACGCTGATGCCGTCCACCAGTTGCTTTTCATACTTGTACTTGCGGTAGAAGGTCGAGGTGCCGTCGCCGCCGAGCAGATAGCTCAGCACGTCCAGATCCACGGCGCGCAGGTCGCGCAGACCGGGCGCGGGAAGGGAAATGCCCAGATAAACCTTGTTCCAGGGTCCCCGGCTCACTTCCACGCGCGGACCACCCGCCGCGCCGGACAGGTCCAGCGGCTGGGGCACGGGCAGGTCGCCGCCGTTCTTCAGGCCGCCGAAAATCTTCTGGGCATAGGCCAGCACCGCGTCGGGCTCAATGTCGCCCGCCACCAGCAGCATCATGTTCTGCGGCTGGTACCAGCGCTTGACATAGTCGCGCAGATCCTGGGCGGTAATGGCCTTGATGGTGTCCACATAGCCGATAATCGGACGGCCGTAAGGCGTATTTTTGAGCCCGGCCACCTGAAGGTTTTCATAGAGCTTGCGCATGGGCGAATCCTCGCCGCGCTGGAGCTCGGAAATGACCACGTTTTTCTCGGCTTCCAGTTCCTTGGGATCAAGCCGGGCCTGGAAAGCCATATCCTTGACCACGTCCATGCCGGTGCGCCAGTGCGCGGCGGGCATGTCGGTCAGGTACCAGGTTTTGTCAAAGCTGGTGGCCGCGTTGAGATAACCGCCCAGGGCCTCCACCTCGCGGGCCACCTGGCCTTTGGGCCGGTGCTCCGTGCCCTTGAAGACCATATGTTCAAGCACATGGCTGATGCCCGCATGGCGCGGCTCTTCATTGGCCGAACCCGTGCGCACGTACAGGCGGGTGCAGACCAAGGGGAAACGCGTGTCCTTGAGAATATAGACGGTGAGCCCGTTGGGCAGCCGGGTCAGCACCTCGTTCGCCGAAACGGAAGAGGCAGCGGCGGCGCGCCCGGCGGCAACGGCCTGACCGATGGAAAGCAGGACGGCGGCCGCGCAAAACAACGCCGCTGTCAGAAAGGGGGTACTATGTCGCATGAAAACTCCTGAAAACTGGTTTCAAGTCTTCCGGCTGTTTCCGCATGATACGGATTTCTTCCGGAGGGTCGCTCATTACAGTATGTTACGTTTGAAATGTGTGCCATCTCAAACTCCACGCCGCTTCGCGACGCGCCTCACCGTGTTCGGCGTTACAGCATCTCAAGTGTGAAATGCTGTAACGGGCACGACCGCGCCGCCTGTAAAAACAAAACCGGATGGAAGGCATGACGCATTCCATCCGGGAATAGTAGTTTTTGCCGCCGCTCAAGGCAAGCGGGGAAAAAACAGCGGATTCCGGCAAAAGGCCGGGACACCCGAGGTTTTCCGGCTCAGCCCTGCAAGGCGGGCACAAGTTCGCGCAGCACTTCCTCGGCCCGCTCGTTGGGCACCTGGCAGGTTCCGGCGGCCAGATGCCCGCCCCCGCCGTGGGCCAGCATGACCTGACCGATATTGACCGTGCTGGACCGGTCCAGAATGGATTTGCCCACGGCAAAGACCGTGTTCTGTTTTTTCAGGCCCCAGAGCACATGCATGGAAATGTTGCACTGCGGGAAAAGCGCGTAAATCATGAAACGGTTGGTGCACCAGATGACATCCTCATCGCGCAGATCCAGCACCACCAGTTTGCCGTGCACCGAGGAACAGCGTTTGATCTGCTCCGCGGCCTTGGGCTGCTGCTCAAAATAGAGCTCCGTCCGTTCCTTCACGTCCGGCAATTGCAGGATATCCTCAATGAGATTGGTGCGGCAATGCTCGATAAGCTCCATCATCAGCTCGTAGTTGCTGATCCGGAATTGGCGGAAGCGCCCCAGGCCCGTGCGCGGGTCCATGATATAGTTGAGCAGGGTCCAGCCCTCCGGCGCAAGGATGTCCTCTCTGGAATACCGGGCGGAGTCGGCCTGGTCCACGGCGCGCATCATTTCCTGCGGGATGCCCACAAAGCGCTCCCGTCCGCCGAAATATTCGTAGACGACCCTGGCCGCCGAGGGAGCTTCGGGATCGATGACGTAATTCTCGGGCCGCGCGCCGCCCAGGCGCAGGGTTTCCGAGAGGTGGTGGTCGAAGACCAGATGAGCCTTGGAATTGTACGGCAGATTGGTGGTGATGTCGTTTTCGGTGATCTCCACCTTGCCGTCCTGCATATCCTTGGGATGAACGAATTTGATGCTGTCCAGCATGTCCATTTCTTTTAACAGAACGGCGCAGACAAGGCCGTCGAAATCGCTGCGGGTCACAAGCCGGTATTTTTTCTCAGCCATGCCGATCAGCTCCTGTGATGTATGAAGATATGACCATGATGCGGGATGGGCGGCATATTTTCAAGAGGCCGTCCAAGAGCCGCCTCAGGCATTTTGTTTGCTTTGCCTGATCACATCCGCGAATGTTTCAAGCGTGTAGGATGCGTTGAGATCCACATCCTCTTTGACCAGCTTCACAAAACAATTGGGAATTTCCCGAAGACGCAAATTCTTTTCAATACAGGGAGAACAGCCCTTATCATGCCTGGAAGGATGCAGAGGGCAGGCTTTGTTCGCGCAGGTGCAGAAATCTTTCATGGATATTCTCCGTATCCGCCGCTCCCGGCATAAAGGAGCTTTAGCCGTAGGCAAACCTTGTGATCCGTAACACTGCTTCGCCGTGAACGGCTCAAGCAAGCCGCCGGCGCGGTAACGGCTAGCGCCCTTGGCAGAGAATGAAAATCCTAATTTAGAAACAGCCCCTAGAACAGTCAAGACTTGAAATGCTCTGGCCGCCCACGCATCAGCCGCCCAGATAGGCTTCCTTGACTTTGGGATTTTCCAGCAGTTCCCGGCCCGGACCTTCCAGCACAACCCGGCCCACTTCCAGAATATAGGCGTAATGGGCCACAGAAAGCGCGGCAAAGGCGTTCTGCTCCACCAGGAGCACGGTTTTGCCTTCCGCGTTGATCCGTTTGATGATTTCAAAAATTTCACGCACCAGCAAGGGCGCAAGGCCCAGCGAGGGCTCGTCGAGCATGAGCAGGTCCGGACGGCTCATGAGCGCCCGGCCCACGGCCAGCATCTGCTGCTCGCCGCCGGACAGGGTGCCTCCCTTCTGCCAGTTGCGCTCCTTGAGGCGCGGGAAAAGGGTGTAAACCCATTCCAGGTCCGCCGCGATCTCGTCCTTTTCCTTGCGGGAATATGCGCCCAGATAGAGATTTTCCTCCACGCTCAAATGCGGAAGGATGCGGCGGCCCTCGGGCGAAAGGGAAATGCCCTTGCGCACCATGCCCTCGGGCTTCAGGCCCATCAGGGACACCGGCTCCTCGCCCTCATGCCGGGTAAAAAGAATTTCGCCGCTGATGGTCTTGTTCAGACCGGCGATGGAACGGATGATGCTGCTTTTGCCCGCGCCGTTGGCCCCGATCAGGGTCACGATGCTGCCGCGCGGGATGGAAAGGCTGACGCCCTGCACGGCCTGGATGCCGCCGTAACGCACATGGAGATCACGTATTTCAAGCATGTTGCACCACCACATCCTCACCCAGGTAGGCGCGGATGACCACAGGATTGTTGCGTACGGATTCGGGATCGCCCTGGGCGATCAGCGCGCCGTACTCCATCACCCAGATATACTGGCACACGCCCATGACAACCTTCATGTCGTGTTCAATGAGTAGAATCGTCAGATTGAATTCGTCCCGGATGTGCCCGATGAAGTGCATCAGATCCAGGCTTTCCTGAGGGTTCATGCCCGCCGCCGGTTCGTCCAGGAGCAAAAGGCGCGGCTCGGTGGCCAGGGCGCGGGCGATTTCCAGGCGGCGCTGGGCCCCGTAAGGCAGGCTGCCCGCCTTTTCGTCCAGTTGGTCGCCCAGATTCACGCGCTCGGCCAGCAGCCGCCCCTTGCGGGCGATCTCCGCCTCTTCCCGGTAGAAACGGGGCAGGCCCAGGGGAGCCATCCACCAGGGGCAATGGCGGCGCACATGGCAACCCACCATGATGTTTTCCAGCACGGTCATCTGGCGCGAAAGCCGGATGTTCTGGAAAGTGCGGGCCATGCCCAGGCGACAGATATCATAGGGTTTGCGCCCCTTGATGCTCTTGCCCGCGAAAATCACGTCGCCTTCCTGCGGCGTGTAGAAGCCGCTCAGCACGTTGAATACCGTGGTTTTACCGGCGCCGTTGGGGCCGATGATCCCCGCGATGGCCCCCTGGGGGACGGCCAGGGTCAGCTCGCTCACCGCCGTCACCCCGCCGAAGCGCATGGTCACGTCGCGGGCCAGCAGCAGCGCGCCCTCATAATCGGGCGGCGTGGGCAATACAAAGCCGCTCATGCCTTATGCCTCCTCAGGAAGGCGAAAATTCTCGTCCAGGTCAGCTCGCGCGTGCCCATGATGCCCTCGCGCCGATAGAGAATGATCGCCAGCAGCACCAGTGAAAAGACCACCATGCGCATGCCCGGAATGCCCGGCAGCTCGATGAAGCCCAGATTCATGGGTTCCTCGATGGCCCGCAGCCATTCCAGAAGGATGGTGATCACCGTGGCGCCCAGAATGCTGCCGGTCAGGGAGCCCAGGCCGCCGGCCACCACGAACATGAGCACGTTGAAGGTCAGCAGAAAGTTGAACATCTTCGGGTCGATGGTGGAAAGATGGCTGCCCAGCAGCGCGCCGCCAACGCCCGCGAAAAAGGCCCCGATGCAGAAGGAAAGCACCTTGTAGCGAAAGACGTTGATGCCCATGACGCTGGCCGCGATTTCATTGTCGCGGATGCAGCGCAGCACGTTGCCGAAATTGCTGAAGACCAGACGCGCCAGCACAATAAGAGTAAACAGCGTCCAGCCGTAACAGGCCAGCAGAGTGGCGTGGCTCGGTATGCCCTTGATGCCCAGGGAGCCGTTGGTCACGGCCGTGGCGTTGACGATGAGCACGCGGATGATTTCAGCAAAGCCCAGGGTGGCGATGCCCAGATAGTCGTCGCCCAGGCGCAGCACGGGCACGGCGATGAAAAAGGCGAAAATCATGGCGACAAAGCCGCCGGCCAGCACGGAAGTCCAGAAGGGAGTGAACAATTCGGAGAAAGGCCAGATGATGGGCTCCAGAATCCACATCATTTCTTTCTGCTCGGGCGGCAGGATACACAGTGCCGAGACATAGGCCCCCACGGCGATGAAGCCCGCCTGCCCCAGGGAAAACAGGCCCGTGAAACCGTAAATCAGGTTCAGGGAAAGAGCCAGGATGATATTGATGAAGATCAGCTTGGCGATGTAGATCTGGTAGTCGCCCAGAAAGCTTTCCGCCTGCCAGAGCACACAGCCCAGCAGGAACATGGCCACGATGTTCAGGAGGGTGCTGCGGTTCAGGCGCATCAGATTTTCTCCTCCATGCGTTCGCCCAGCAGGCCCGTGGGTTTGATCAGCAGAACCAGCACCAGCAGCACAAAGGCGAAGGCGTCGCGGTATCCGGAAAGCTCGGGCATGAAAGCCACGGTCATGATTTCCACAAAGCCCAAGGCCACGCCGCCGATCACCGCGCCCTGGATGGAGCCGATGCCGCCGAACACCGCCGCGATAAAGGCTTTCAGGCCGGGCATGATGCCCATGTAGGGATGCACCTGCGGATACCGCAGGGCCCACATGATGCCCGAGGCCGCGGCCAGGGCCGAGCCGATGCAGAAGGTGAAGGCAATGATGTTGTCCACCCGCACGCCCAGCAGACGCGTGGTCTCAATATCCTTGGAAATAGCCCGCATGGCCAGGCCAGGCTTGGTGCGGTAGACGATATAGAGCAGTATGCCCACCAGCACGGCGGTCATGGTCGGCACGAAGGCCGTCAGGCGCAGGATGCGCAGGCCGCCCACCTGCCATTCCGAAACCAGCCACTCCGGCTGGAGCACGGGCCTGGGCTGTCCGGTAAAGACCACCACGGCGAGGCTTTCTATGAAAAAGGATACCGCAATGGCGCTGATCAGAGCCGAAATGCGCGGAGCGTCGCGCAAAGGCCGGTAGGCCACCCGCTCAATGATCACGCCCAGCAGGCTCGCCCCGGCAATGGACATGATGGCGGCCACGCCCCAGGGCCAGCCGAAGGCGAAGGTGCCGAAAAAGACGAAATACGCGCCCACCATCAGGATGTCGCCGTGGGCGAAGTTGATCAGGCGCAGGATGCCGTAGACCATGGTATAGCCGATGGCGATCAGCGCATAGAGCGAGCCCAGGGTCAGGGCATTGAAACAGTGCTGCAAAAACATCTCAAGGCTCATGGGCCACCTCTGGGCGCAGCCGTGCCGCGAAGCCCGGACACTGGCGGTCCGGCTTCGGGTCAACGGCGATCACAGCGGAAAAAGAGACGACAGCGGCCCCGCGGCGGCAAGCCGCCGCGGGGCCGAGATACTGCAACCGTTTACTTGGGCGTCACTTCGCCCACATAGACGCGCTGCCCATTCTTGTATTCGATGATGCCCACAGGCATTTCGGCATCGTGGGTCTTGTTGATGGAGAGTTTGCCCAGAGCGGTGGGCAGATCCTTGGTTTCGGCCAGGGCCTTGGCAATGGCCTGGGGGTCGGCCGAATTGGCGCGCTTGATGGCGTCCACGATCAGGAAGTAGCAGTTGTAGCCCAGAGCGCCGTTCACGTTGGTTTCCTTGTCGGGATAGGCCTTTTTCCAGGCCTCGGTGAAGCGCTTGGCCTCGGGGCTCATGTTGGTCATCTTGGAATCATAGGGGAAGGTGGTGTGCAAAAAGCCTTCCGCGGCCTTGCCGCCCAGCTTGACGGTGTCGGGATTGTCCATGGCGTCAGCGCCCATCAGGCGGAAGGTGGCGCCCAGTTCGCGGGCCTGCTTCATGATGATGGCGCCTTCGGCGAAGTAGGCGGGCATAAAGACGATGTCGGGCTTTTTGGCGATCAGCTCGGTGAGCTGGGCCGTGAAGTCCTGGTCGCCGGAGCTGTACTTGAGGTTTGCCACCACTTCGCCGCCCAGCTTCTTGAAGGAGCGGGTGAAGAAGCTGGAGAGACCCACGGCATAGTCGTTGGTCATGTCCATAAGCACAGCGGCCTTTTTGAGGCCCAGGTTTTCATAGGCATAAGTGGCCGCGGCAGCGCCCTGATAGGGGTCGATGAAGCAGGCGCGGAAATAGTATTTCTTGCCCTGGGTCACCAGAGGATTGGTGCAGGAGGTGCCCACGCCGGGCACCTTGGCCTTTTCGGCCACTTCAGCGCCGGCCATGGCCAGGGAGGAACCGTAGGTGCCGATAAGGGCCACGACCTTGTCGCGTTCCACCAGGCGTTTCACGGCATTGGCCGCTTCCACCTTGTCGGACTTGTTGTCCACCACCACAAGCTCCACGGGACGGTCCAGAACCGTGGGCATTTCCTTCTGGGCCAGGCGCACGCCTTCCAGCTCCAGCTGGCCGCCGAAGGCGTTCTGCCCGGTCAGCGGCAGATACACGCCGATTTTAATGGGATCCTTGTCCGCAGCGGACGGGGCCTGCGCGCCAAAACCCAGCGAAAGCGTCAGCGCGGCCAGCACCGCAAGATGTTTGCCCAGTTTCATCCTAACCCTCCAGGTTGTGCGGTTTACGACACGACAGTCCTGCACGGGCCGTTTCAGCGGCCCGCAACGGCAGTCCTCCCGCCGCTGTGACAGGTATGTAACAACAAGTATAGACCACTTGGCCTCTTGTCGCAATTCACAAAAAAAGCGGAGATATCAGCGCGTTATTTATACATGGCCGCATAACGCGCAAAAAGCCGGAGGCTCGGCCGCGAAAAACTGTCCCATTCCGCGGTAAGCTCCAGACCCGGAATCAGAACGCGGACCACGGGCAGGTTCAGATCCGTCCGGGTCAGATCCACATAGAGCGGGCTTTTGCCGTGCCCGGCCAGCACGCTTTCCAGCAAGCGCAGATTGGCCTCGGCCGACGGCAGGCTGTAATCCGGCAGATCTTCCAACACGCGCTCGGGCAACGCCGCCAGGCCGGGCCCGGACGCTTTGCCGAAAGGGGCCGGACGCGCCCAGACATAGGGCCAGGGCGTTTCGGTCAGGGCGGCCAGGGCCGCGCGCGCGCCGTTCAGATTGGCGCCGGTGGCCCGCGCCACGGTACCGTCAAGAGCCGTGACGAAACACTGGTATACGGGCAGGCCCAGTTCCGTGGTGAGGTCCTGAAACTGCACGCGGATGCCGCGCGCGGCATAGTCTTCCAAAAGGCTCTGAATGCGCTGGTCGCGGCTTCTGAGGGTAAAACAGCGCGCCCGGCTGAAGGGCGTGGTGGCCTCGGCGTCCCGTTCCAGAATCTCCGTGATCGCCGCCACCTTGGCCTCGTCCAGGCTGTTGCCCGAGGCCAGTCCCGTGGAGCCCCCGGCCAGAAAGAGGCCCGGCTCGTCCAGATTGCAGAACAGAAAAACGGCCTGGGCCGGGACCAGCACTTCCGCGCCGTCCACGGCACGGGCCGTCAGCCAGTACAGGGGCGCGTCCGGACAAGTTGCCTCCAGAGGCAACAGTCCGGGATCAAGCACTGCCCTTCCCTGCGCCTTGAGGTCCGCATAACGGGCTTTGATCAACAACAGGGGCAGCTTGCGGTCCAGCACTTCGCCGCCAATCCCGGCTTGGCCCGGTCCCACGCTGACGTAGGCGCTGGCCCGCTCCACGATTTCCATGGCGTAAGAGGCGCGGGCCTGGGCCAGCGAAAGCCCCCGGCCATAGGCCGTGGCCTGACCGCGCAGACTGTGGTTCAGACGGCTGTTGCGCACGCTGATGTCCACCTGCCAGGAGCGCAGCAGGGCAATGGGCGAAAGCGAGGCTTCATGCCGCATTTCCGGTCCGGCGATGAAGCCCGCCTCCATCAGGGCGTCCAGGGCGCGCAAAAAAGTTTCCTTGGCCGGAGGCCGTTCCCGAGGCTCCCAGTCTTCGGCTTTCCGGCGGGCATGCTCCCGGGCCAGGATGTCGGCGCGCGACGCGAGTTCCTCGGCTCTTGCCGTCAGTTCTCGCGGGCAAAACAGCGGGGGGATGTCCGCCTCGTCCGGCCGGGGAAGCGGATGATGGCCGCAGATATTGGCGCGGAACATAGCACTCCAGGCCGCGGCGGCCTCCCGGTCGGATTGAAGCGCGGCCCGCAGGTAGACTGTCGGGCTGGCCGGAGCCAGCCGCGCGGCGGCGTCGGCGGGAAAGCCATTGCACACTTCCCGGCAGGCGGGCAGCAGCAAGGCGCATTCCAGCAGCAGACCGGCCAGGGCGGGTCTGATGAAAACATCGGCGGCGGCGTCATAGCAGGTTGCGGCCAGAGAACGCAGCTCGCCCGGACTTTTCTTACTCAGAACCCGCAGAAGATGCTGGTGCAGAAAGTCGTCCAAGGGTGTTGCCTCCAGCCGTTCCAAGGCCGCCTCCAGACTTAGGGAAGACGGCGGTTCGCAGGAGAAATAGCCGGTGGTCGCCAGGGTTTCGGCGTGGGTGTAGGTGTAGTCGATGGGGGAAGGCGTAACAGGCGATCCTTCCGGTGCCGGATAGGGTCCGGATGCTTGGGAATGGCCGGGCATCATGGTTCCTCGCGCGGGACAATAGCTACAAAAAAAAGCGGGCCGCATGGGACGGCCCGCTTGTCGCGCAGATATATTCCGGAAATCCCCGGCAGGAGGGATTTCCGGAATAAAAGGCGGATTAACGCTTGGAATACTGGTACCGGGCGCGGGCCGCGCGCAGACCGTACTTTTTACGTTCCTTCTTGCGGGCGTCGCGGGTCAGGAAACCGGCCTTCTTGAGCACAGGGCGCAGAGCCGGGTCCATAAGCAGAAGGGCGCGGGAAATGCCGTGGCGCACGGCCTCGGCCTGACCGGTCACGCCGCCGCCGGCCACATTGACGCGCACGTCCAGCTTTTCAGCCAGCTTGGCCAGCACCAGGGGCTGGCGGATGATCATCTGCAGGGTCTTGCGGGGGAAATACTCCTCAAAGGAGCGCCCGTTAACCGTGATGCCGCCCGAACCGGCGTAAATGCGGGTACGGGCCGTGGCGGTCTTGCGGCGTCCGGTGCCGTATTCAAATTTCTCGCTCATGGCGTGCACTCCTTAGTAAGGCAGGGTCAGCGGCTGGGGATTCTGGGCCATGTGCGGATGCTCGGGCCCGGCATAAACCTTGAGTTTCTTCAATATGGCGCGGCCCAGGCGGTTCTTGGGCAGCATGCCGCGCACGGCGGCCGTCAGAACACGCGAAGGCTTGTCGGCCAGCACATCGCCCAGGGTCGTGGTCTTGAGGCCACCCACCCAGCCGGAGTGCCGGTAGTATTTCTTGTCGGTCATTTTCGCGCCGGTCACCTTGATCTTTTCACAGTTGACCACCACGATGAAATCCCCGTTATCCATATGCGGGGCGAACTCAGGCTTGTGCTTGCCGCGCAGGCGATGGGCAATCTGGCTGGCCAGACGGCCAAGAACCTGATCCTGGGCATCAACCACAAACCACTGGCGGTCGATGTCTTTGGGGGTAGGGCTGAACGTCTTCATCAGAATGAACTCCTCAGGGTCTGCTGGAATAAGCAGCAAAAAATATACGGCAGCCGTCAGGCTGAAAAAAATTCGTCCAGCGTCGCGCCGTCTAACGGGGGGTGGCGGCAGGATCACTGCAAAGGTCGATTTGATACGCCAAAGGCCGGGACGTGTCAAGCGCTATCCGTGCCGGACAACGATTTTCCGTCGGCTTCGCAGCGCTTGAGGTTTGTAGCACATGCCCCTATACTTTCGCCATTACTTTTTAAGACCCACGGCGGCGGCCCGCACCACGCCCCGCCGCCGTGCGCGTCTTTATTGAGGATACCGTATGCCGGTCATTCGCAAGAGCCTGCTGCAACTGATCTTTTCCGGCGCGTACCTGTTGCGCTGGAACGACAAGCTGCGCCCCGCGGAACTACTGGAAATCGACAAGCAGGCCCATAAAATGCTGCTGGCCTGCGTGCTCTGGCATGAAAATTCCCGCACGCTGCCGGACGGGCAACGTCTGACCCTGGCGCGCGACATCATTGAAGGCGGTCTGTTCGACTATTTCTATCGCCTGATCATCACGGACATCAAGCCGCCGGTCTTTTACAAAATCAAGGAAAATCCCGCCCACTTCCGCCAGCTCACCGAACATGTGCTGGCCCGGCTTGAGCCGGTGCTCTCCCCGCTGGGAAATTTCTGGGAGCGGATGTGCGCCTGGCACCTCACGGGCGACGAGAGCGGGCCGGCCCGGCGCATCCTCACCGCGGCCCATCTCTATGCCTCGCAATGGGAATTCCATCTCATCAAGCCGCTCAACGGTTTTGACGATGAAATGGACGAGATCGACGACTCCTTTGTGGAGCGTCTGGATACCTTCCGTGATCTGGAGGGAATGGAGGCCATCCTCACGCCCAACACAGCCCTGGCCCGTTTTGCCAATCTCTGCGGGCAGCTGCGCTTCCAGATCCGCTGGACGCAGGCTCCGCGCATTCCGGCCACTTCGGTGCTCGGACACATGTTTATTGTGGCGACCTTCGCCTACTTCTTCAGCCTTTCGGTGGACGCCTGCACGGCCAGAGCCAACAACAATTTCTTCTGCGGCCTGTTCCACGACCTGCCCGAACTGTTGACCCGCGACATCATTTCCCCGGTCAAGCAGTCCGTGGCCAGTCTGCCCCTGATCCTCAAAGAATACGAGGAAGCGGAACTGGAGCGGCGCATCTTCCGTCCCCTGCGCGACGAGGGCTTCGCGCCCCTGGTGGAACGGATTTCCTACTATCTGGGCCTGGGCGTAGGCTCGGAATTTCAGGAATGCCACCGGGAGGGCGGCAATATCATCAAAGTGGATGGTTTTGAGACCCTTCAGCGTAGTTGCAACGCCGACGCCCTGGACCCCAAGGACGGCCAGATGCTCAAGATCTGCGACTGGCTGGCCGCCTTTCTGGAGGCACACAGTTCCATCCGCAACGGCGTTTCCTCGCCGCATTTGCAGGAGGCCCAGGCCCGGCTCAAGGCCAAACTTTGTGAAAGCCCGCTGGAATGCCTGCATCTGGGCGCGCTGCTGGCCGACTTTGACTAGAGCAGATTAACTTTGAAATTTTACAACTTTCAAAGTTGGCATTCCGGCGAAAAACGCGGCTATCGTTGCTGGCGATCCCCGTATGGCTCCGTTGTCGCCAACGTGGACAGCCCTTCGGGCTGCCTTCGGTCGCTTCGCCGGAATCCACGCCGCGTTGCTC
>ERZ857998.1934-NODE-1934-length-21124-cov-2.986995_pt1 | contig 21124 bp, 12 predicted proteins | sample MGYA00519954_ERZ857998 | MGnify/ENA primary metagenome ERZ857998 (study PRJEB31778, sample SAMEA3449424) | human gut metagenome | biome: human gut; feature: human-associated habitat; material: faeces | place: United Kingdom | collected 2010/2012 ...
AAGGGGCGGGGAGTTTGAGCTGAGCAACACCAAGAACCTCGGCGCGGAGGGCGGAAAGAGCCTGGCCGGGAATGTAAACAACATCATTGACAAGAGCGCTTCTGACGCGACAAACGCTTATTATAGCGCGACGCTGAACCTCGCTGAGGAGGACGATAACCAGGCCGAAGCCAAGCTGTCCAACGTCGAGACCTATGTGCAGCTCACGCTGGAAAAGTGGTATTATCCGGAAGATGAAGACGGTGTGGACAAGAAGCCGCTGGCCTATACGCGCCTCGACCGCGCCAAGTTTTACCTCTACCGCTGCACGCTGGAGGCGTATCAGAACGCTGATCGGAGCATCGAGAAGCTCGTAGGCAGCGCAGATGGCCTGGCGGCCTATCGCGTCAGCGACTATGTCTACGAATCCGGCGTTTCCAACAACGCTGGCCAGGGCATGGTGGTCACCGGTTCGCTGGAGGGCGGCTATGTCTATTGGTTCAACGAGTTTGAGGCCCCGGCGGGCTTTGTAACGCCGGAATGGCCCGCTAGCCTCAGCGTAGCCTTTGTGCCCGATGCGGCGCAGGGGAATGAAATCTCTTACATGGGCCAGTCCTCTGCTAAGGGCACTATGGAAAACGATCCTGTGCAGGGCCCGGGCACCATCCGCTATCTGCAGGTGATGGTGGATAAGGTGGCGCGCCCCAAAGACGCGGAGGATAACTCGGAGGATGAGCCGCTGGCCAACACCACCTTTGAGCTGTGGCTCACGGATTCCACGTATACCAAGCGTGTTGCACGCGTGGCCAAGTTCACCACGGGCGTAGACGTGCCGGAAGGCGAGGACTACCTGCCCGGTCGCGGCGTGTCCGAATCCATCCAGATGCACAAGCTGCATGATGAATACCCCGAATACGTCATTTTCCATCAAGGCGATGAGATCGACGGCGTGCAGCACGGCGAATACGAGGCCTACTTTGTCCTCGTCGAAACCCAGTGGCCCGCCAACACCACGCCCGTAAGTTATACATACCCGCTGTATATCGAAACCAATGGCGCCAACGACGCGGACCAAGATACCCTCGCGACGCTGAACAATCTGTATACTGGTGAGAATGCCATCGTCAACACGCTCGAGCAGCAGGTGACTGTGGCCATCCAGAAGGTCGGTTACAGCGCTGACGATTCCGAGACCGCCTGGCCGCTGGCAGGCGCGGAGATCACCATCTATTCTGATGAAGCGCGCACCAAGGAAGTTGCCACCGGCACCACCGGCGCGGATGGCCTGGTGTACTTCACGCTCGATCCGCTCACGACCTACTATTGGGCGGAAACCAAGGTGCCCAACGGCTATGAGGCCGTGGCTCCGGAAAAGAACGACTTCCGCACGCCGGGCTACAGCAGCGAAGGCGCGACGGAGATCGAACCCATCGTCACCGTGAAAAACGTGCAATACCGCAAGGTTTCGCTGGCCAAGAAGGATGGCGAAAACTACGTGGCCGCCACGTTTGAGCTGCAGCAGAATGGAACCGCGGTGAAGGTGTGGCAGAAGGATGCCGCCACGGGCGCTTTCACGGAGGCAGGCACTTCCGTGACCACGACGACCGCTGGCGCGGCGGAATTCTATCTCCCCGCGGGCACCTACACCGTGGTGGAAACCAAGGTAGGCGATCGCGCGCTTTTCCCGGCGGAAAAGAGCAACTTCGCCCTCATCAACGACAACGAGACCTTCATGCTTGGAGCCACCGATGCGGTGAAGGAGCTCAGTTTCGTCAACCCCGGCACCGGCTCCCTCACCCTCACCAAGACGGACGATGCGGATGTTGCCATGGCGGGCGTGCAGTTCACGCTGAGCTTCAAGGCCTTTGCCGCTGCCGACGTCGCCTCTACAACGCTCCCGACGGCCTCTGCCGTCACCGGCGATGTGAAGACGCAGACCGGCGTGGACGTTTCTACTGCCTTGACGACGGATGAAAACGGCCAGATCAGCCTCTCCGGCCTCGTGCCCGGCTGGTATAAGCTCACCGAAGTTGAAGGCGACGCCAACGAAAATTACGTGCTGGCAGACGCCGTGGTCATCAAGGTGACCGCGAGCAATTTTGGCACGCCCATCAATGGTGCTTCCGCCACCGTTGTGAACAACCGCAAGGGCTATCTCAACGTGGCGAAGGCCTACGAGGGCGGCTTCGCCGATGGCTTCAGTGCCGCGAGCAATACGGTGACCTTCGGCGTCTATAAGGATGCCAGCTGCGCCGGCACCCCGGTTGCCACCTTCAGCATCACTGGTGAAGGCCAAGACACTCCCGTGGCGCTCGATCCCGGTACCTATTATGTAAAAGAAACCACGACTGGCGCTTGGTACACCAACTACACGGTGGATTACACCGCCGCAGTCGAGGGGCGCGACGATGTGGCCAAGACCTGGCTGCCCGAAGCGGGCGGCGCTGTGCAGGTCACAGTCGCTTCCGCGGATACGGCCAGTGCGCCCGTGCTGGTGAGCTTCACCAACGTGGGCTACCTGGCGGATCTCGCCTTCGATAAGGTGGGTGTGCAGGGCGAAAAGCGTACTCCGTTGGCGGGCGCGCAGTTCGTGCTCTACTATGGCAGCGGAGATGCGGCTCTGTACTACGATGGCAATGGCAAGTGGGGCGCGCAGGACCAGGCGGCGAAGTATACCTCTGGTGCAGATGGCCGCGTGACCATTGCGAACATTCAGCTGCCCTATGCCGTGGTCAGCACGAGCGCAGATATGAGCGGCACCTACTCCATCAAAGAGGTTGTCACGCCCGAGGCGTACACCGCGCCGGAAACGGACGCGCAGGTTGCCCTCGCGCCCGGCGACAACAACACCAGCCTCACCGGCGATAGCGCCATCGTGAACGAGCGGGGCGTGGTCATCACCATCACCAAGTACAACAAACCCTACGCCGTGACCGAGGGCCGCGGGACGCTCGATGGCGCGGAGTTCACCCTCTACCACATGTCGGAAAGCGGCAGCGTCAAGGAGACCTTCCCGGCGCAGACCACGAAGAACGGCCAGGTGCAGTTCGTCAACCTGCCGCAGCTCAAGGATGGCGAGTATTACGCCATCCAGGAAACTGCCATCCCCGATGGCTATGTGGAAGATTCCCTGGAAGTGTACAATGGCGCGACGCCCATCGCCGCGGACGCGAATGGCTACTATAAAGTAGCCACGGACGTGGACGTGAACATCGACGCCTACAACACGCCGTATGGCAAAATCGCCATCCTCAAATACGACTATGTGAACCACAGCAAGCTGCCGGTGGGCGGCCTGTTCACCGCGACCAACGACGCGAACGCGGAGATCGATTACTCGGCCACGCTGCGCAAGGCGCGGTCCAGTGATGAGAAAACCCTCGCGGGCGGCTACCAGCTCTCCGGCGATCACTATGCGAAGGGCGGCATTTCCTACACCGTCGCATATATGGATCAAGTGGCGCCCGGTGACTACACTGTGGTGGAAACCGATTCGCCCGATGGCTATCTTTACACGCCGGATTCCACTGCAAACGATCCGTGGCACACGACCCAGTCCGTCACCGTGCCGGCAGACGGCAGCACCGCCGTGGTGGTGTTTGCCAACCTGCCCAACCCGACGAGCCTTAGCGTGAACATCGAAAAGGCGGGCGAGTACAAGGGCGAAGACGATCTGCTGGGCGAGGAGTACCAGGCGATCGAGTTCACCCTCAGCGACTTCACCCAGGGCACCGAACTGCCGCTGGAAGACGCCACCATCACCGATGAAACCATCACCTTCCTCGACGCGGCGGGCAACGAGGTGAAGAACGTGGATTGGTATGTGGCGAGCGTAACGATTGGCGCGGCGCGCTATGAAGCCACCGCCCTGTACGATACGCCTTCCACCGCCACCATCTTCGCCACGGTGAACGGCTCCCGGACGGTATCGCTGGCCAGCGCGCAGACGATTTCCTTCGACGCGGGCGCGTGCAAAGCCGTTGAGATCGATTACCACAATGGCTCGGCCGCTACGGAGGGCCTGGACGCGGGCTTTAAGGCGGATCCCATTGTGATCACCATCATGGCGCGCCAGGCCGGCGGCACGGAAACCGTGCCGGTTGCCAAAGTGAGCAACAAGGCCTCCGTTTCCATGACCTACAACTTCGGCGTCGTGGGCGCGGAATCCGATAGCGAAACCCGCACCAAGACCGACGACGCCACTGCCAGCGTGGAAATCGCCGAGGCGCCGGAATTGCCCAAGGCTTCCCTTGCCAAGACTTCCAAGGTGAAGGATGAAAACGGCAACGAGATAACGGATAGCGCAACCGCCGCCGTGGGCCAAACCATCGAATATACCATCACCCTCACGGGCCAGAGCGAGCCGGGTATGCAGGATCCCATCCTGGCGGATATCTTGCCCGCGGGCCTGAACGTGGTTGAAGTCACGGCCGAGGCCGCTACGCTTACGGATGTAACTGCGCAGTATGCGGGCCAGAACGTGTGGGCCACCGCCAAGGGCGAGCTGGGCCAGGGCGAAACCTTCACCCTCACCATCGAGGCGGAAGTGATGCCCGCGGCGCTGGCAGGCCTCACCGGGGAGGGCAACCAGATCACCAACACGGCCTATGCCTTCAACAATGTCACCGTGCCGCAGAGCACGCAGAACGAGCATGGCTCCTCCTTCACGGATAAGGACGGCAATTTGCCTGGCGTCTCCGTGCCGGAAGCCTTCGCCGGTATCTCCACGGGCAGCGGCATGGCACTGAGCGATGAGGCACACAACAACCTCACCAGCGCCTCCGGCGTGCGCATCAACAAGCTGATCAAGCTGGAGAACGGTACCGCTTGGGCGGGCGCGGAAGCGCTGCTGGTCGCCAAGGCGGGCGAAACGGTTACCTATCGGGTGGAGGTCACCAACAATGGCAGCACGCCCGTCACAAACCTGCGCATCCTGGATGTGCTGCCCTATAAGGGCGATGGCCGCGGCAGTGCCTGGGGCCCGACGCTCAGCGGTAGCGTAAGCGGCGCGACGGAAATTCTCTATTCCACCACACGCCCGGAGGAAACGGCCGCAACGTTTACTGAGGGCTTTGATGGCTGGAGCAAGAACGCTAAGGACGCGAACTCCTTCGTGGCCATTGTGCCGGAGCTAGGGGCCGGGGAAACCGTAACTCTCACCTATTCCGCTGTGGTGCCCGCAGATCCGGCTGCGGAGGATTATTACCAGCTTGCCATCAACCGCGCCTACTGCGTGTATGACAATGGCCCCAGCACCCCGCTTTCCAGCGCGGATACCAAGGTCACCATCACGCCGCCCAGCGTTGCTTTGGGCGATCGGGTGTGGGTCGATGAAAACGCCAACGGTATCCAGGATGAAGGCGAAACCAAGGTGCCTGGCGGAAACACCACCTTCACGCTCGTTTCCTATATGGAAGGTGTGCCGGTGGGCAGCGCTACCGATGTCGCGGAAAATGGCATCTATGGCTTTGCGAATCTCACGCCCGCCGCGCCGCAGGATAGCGCCGCAGAATACTTTGACAGTGACGATGTCGATTACACCAGCCTGATGGGTAGCGCCCGCGCGACCTATCAGCTGAGCGTGACGGTGCCGGACGGCTATCGCATCACCAAGCCCAGCAAGACTAAGGTCGAAGAGCGTTCGAACACCGACAGCGACTTTGCCCTCACCGGCGAGACCATCAAGTTCTACATCCCGGCGGGCGGCACGGATGACACCTACGATGTCGGCCTCATCCGCGAGCGCAACTTGACCATCACCAAGAAGGGCACGAACAACCTGAACGTTGCGGGCGCTACGTTCGCGATCTATGGCCCGTACTACGAAGTGCCCAGCGCGATCAGCGCGGATAAACTCGTAGATACGATCACCACCGGCCAGGATGGCCGCGCGGTTTTCAACTCGGGCGAGGAAAGCTACCTCAACGCCTACGCGTACTATGTCATCGTCGAGACCAGCGCGCCGGCCAATTACAGCGCCGCCAACCTCACGGCCAGCGGCGATGCTGTGGCGGATGCGACCGTCACCGGCGCAGGCATTGAGAATGGCAACTACTTTGTGCTCGCACCCTTTGCGGGCAAAGGCATGACCGGCGCGGCGGCCGATGCGGTGACCGTCACCAACGAGTACAAAGCCACCGGCCAGCTCACCATCACGGGCGATAAGACGCTCGTTGGCCAGGCGCTTGCGGCAAACCAATTCTCCTTCGAGCTCAGCTCTACGGACGATGCGAACTTCGCTACGCAAACCGTTTCCAACGACGCCGACGGCAACTTCGCTTTCACGGCCATTGAGTACACCTACGCCGATGTGCAGTACCTCGCGAGCAAGGATGACCACGCGTACCACTACACGGTAAAGGAAGTTACGCCGGAGAATGACGAAGACGGCATTGCCTACGACCGTAAGGAGTATACCATCACCGTCAAGCTCTCGGATAGCGATGGCGATGGCAAGATCACCGTCAGTGCTACGGTTTCGGATGGTACCACCTCGTCTTCAAACGACAACGGCGCGGCCAGCGTAAGCTTCACCAACGCGGCGCAGGGCGGCCTGAGCGTGAGCAAGACCGTGGAAAGCAACGTTGCAAGCGACAATGGCAAGGTCTTCAGCTTCACGCTGACGCTCACAAACGACGCTGTGAATGTGAATGGCACTTACACGGCCACCCTCAGCGGCGGTACTTCGAGCACTGTAACCATTGAGAATGGTACGGGAACCTTCACGCTGCAGGATGGGCAGACCATCACCATCGGCGGCATCCCCAACGGCACGGCGTACACCGTGATCGAGAAGGATTATAAGCAGGAGGGCTTTATCACCGAACCGGCAAGCGCGAGCGGCGCCATTGCCACGGGCACAACCGCCACGGCTGCGTTTACCAACACACACGAAGTCGGCGGCCTCACGGTGAAAAAGACGCTCGGCGGCAATGCGGCGGACGCAAACAAGGAATTCTCCTTCACCGTCACGCTTGCGCACGATAGCTTGCCCCTGAACAACGACTATGGCGTGCAATTCACGGCAGCGGCGCTGGGAGAGGGCGAAACCGGTTATAAGGCCACGGCAACCTTCACGCTCAAGGGCGGCGAAACCAAGGTTCTCACCGGCATCCCGACGGGCACGAAGTACACCGTTTCCGAGGCGGACTACACCGCCGAGGGCTATGTAACCACTACGCCCACCAATGCGTCGGCCACGATTGCCAAGGATGGCAATCCCACGGTCGAGTTTAAGAACACGCGCAACGTGGGCAACCTGACCGTCAGCAAGACCGTCAAGGGGAACGCCGGGGATACGACCACCAAGGCGTTCGACATCACCGTCACCCTCACGGCTCCGGCGAACGTCAATCTCGTCGGCAGCTACACGGGCGCGCAGAGCGGCAGCATCAGCGTTGCCGCCACGCAGACCGGCGCGAGCTGGACCGAGACCTTCAGCCTGAAGAACGGCCAGCAGATCGACTTCACCGGCCTGCCGGAGAACACCGCTTACACGGTCTCCGAGGCGGACTACGCGGCGGAAGGCTACGTCAAGACCGTCGTCTCCGGCGCGGAGGAAGGCTCCATCAAGGCAGAGGCGACCGCCACCGTGGCCTACACCAACACCCGCGATACCGGCGATCTGGTCATCACCATGAGCTGCGGCAACATCAATCTGCTCAACGATCAGCTTCAAAAGCACGGCGAGGAGGGCTGACGCTGTATACCTCCATTTTGGCGGCACGCGCCTGCCTTTCCGATCTCACGCCGCTTTTGACCGACTGCGGCTGTCTCTGCGGCGGCGCGTGCTGCAAGGGCGACGAGCAGACGGGCATGCTCCTTTTTCCCGGTGAGGAAGCGCTGTTTGAGGGGTGCACGTTCGGCCGTGTCATCCCGGCGAATTTCACGCTGGCGGATCGTCCCGTTCATCTCTTTGTCTGCGACGGTTTCTGTACCCGCGAGCAGCGCCCGTTGGCCTGCCGCCTGTTTCCGCTCTTTCTGCATTTCAAAAAAGACGGAACCCCGCGCGTCAGGCTGGATACCCGCGCAAAGTCCGTCTGTCCGCTATGCAGTTACGGTCTTGTCGGCCTGCGGGCGGAATTCGTTTCCGCCGCAAAGGACGCTTACGCCGCGTTGATGAAGGATGACGAATGTGCCGCGTTCCTTCGCGCGCTGGATGACGCGCTTCGCTTATAAGCTCACGCTCTGCGTATACCCGTCCGCGCCGCCCAGATACAGCACGCCGTTGGCAATCGACGCGGCTTCAAACGAACCGTTTGCGATGGTCGTCGCGTTTTCGCCGTTCACGTCGCAGGTCATCACGCCCCTGCCCGTCAGCTCGATCACCTTCTGCCCGTAGACGAACAGGCACGTCGCGCCGTCCCTGCGGATCGTCGCCATCTGCCCGTTCATCACGCGGACGATGCTCCCGCCCGCCCGCACCAGCAGCGCCTGCCCGCACATCGCCGCCTGATCCGCCGCGCCCGTGTAGACCATCTCGCTCTGTCCGGTCTGGATGCCGAAGGAAACCACGCCGTCCTGCGTCACGCAGAGCAGCGCCTTGCCCGTCGCGTCCAGCGTGAAATCGCTGACGCCCGTCATCAGTTCGCTCTCCTCGCCGGAGAGCGTTCTTTCTTTCAGCGCCGCGTTTGCATCCAGCATATACATCACGCCGTCGCACAGCGCGAACTTGAGCGCCACGCCCACGCGCGCCAAAACTTCGCGGCTTCCGCTCTGCGTGTTCAGGCGGATCACGCAGTCCTCGCCGCCCTCGCTGGCGACATAATAGAGCTTACCGTTGGTCAGGTGCAGAAATCGCGGCACGTCGTAGGCCATCACGCTGGCGGCCGCGCCGTTATACGGCTTCTTCACCAAAATCCCGCCCTGCGACGCATCCGCGCAGTAGAGCGCGTTTCTGTCGCCCACGGCAATGCCGCCGCCCGCCAGACTCGCCTGATACGCGCCGTTCACGCGGTATTCGGCGCTCTGCCGCTCGCTGTTGTCCGCCGAGGCTCTGGCCACCTGCGCCGTCACCGCGTTGCTGGCGTACAGCCGCGACTGCGTGGCGCTGCCCGCTGCGCCGTCCGCCGTCAGCCCGTTCGCCTGCTGAAACTGCCGAACGGCCTGCGCCGTCGCCTCGTCATAAGCGCCGCTTATAAAAGAGGCGGACAGGTACCCCAGTGCCGCCAATCGGCTCTGCACCTGCCGCACCTGTTCGCCGCTCATGCCCGCCGTCAGCACGTCGGATACCGTCACGGTATCCGATGCGCTCGACAGCTTGTCGCCGACGCGCACGCCGTTTGCGTCCAGCGCGTCGTTCGAATAAATCAGCTTGAGGGACTGCGGCCCCGCCGCGCCGTCCACCTTCAAGTCGTTCATCGTCTGGAAGGCCTTCGTCGCCTCCACGGTCTTCTGGTTGAATTTGCCGGTCACATATTTGCTGTTCAGATAGCCCAGCTCGACCAGCCGCTGCTGATATTGGCGCACGTTGTCGCCTTCGCTCTCCCACTGGATCACCGTCGTCATATCCGGCACGGCCGTCGGCGAAACGGTCGTCGAGCCGCCCGACGCGCCGAAATATGCGTTGTAACTCACCGCGCTTCCGCTGTACAGGATGGAGAGCGTGCCGCTGCCCGCCACGCCGTCCGCCCTCAGCCCATTCGCCTCCTGGAAGAGCTTGACCGCGCGCTCCGTTCCCGAGCCGAACTGCCCGTCCGGCGTGGTGCTCAGATAGCCCAGCGTCGCCAGATAGCGCTGCATCACTTCCACCTGATCGCTCTTGTCGCCGCGCCGCAGCACGGTGTACGCCGTCTCCGGCTGATAGGTCGTCTCCGGCTCGTCGGCGATGTCGTCGTCGGTCGTCTCCGCCACAACCGCATTGCCGCTGTTCAGCTTGTTCATCGTGCCCTTGCCCGCTATGCCGTCCGCGCCCAGCCCGTTCGCCTTCTGGAAGGCCTTGACCGCCGCCGTCGTCTCGCTGGAATAGCGCCCGTCGATGCGCCCGTTGTAATAGCCCAATTCAAACAGCCGCGCCTGCAGGGTGTATACGTCCTCGCCCGTGTCGCCCTCGCGCATGGTGCCGTTGCCGCTCGGCTCAGCCGTCGCGGCGGCCGGTTTGCAGCTTCCGTTCAGCTTTTTGAGCGTGCTTGCGCCCGCCGTGCCGTCCGCCGTCAGGCCGTTTCGGCTCTGGAATTCCGTCACGGCGCTCTGCGTGCCGGTGGAGTATTTGCCGTCAATCGTGCCGGTATAATAGCCCAGCTCGGTCAGCCGCGCCTGCAAATCGCTCACGTCGCTGCCCGTCGAGCCGACGCGGAGCACGGGATAGCCCGCGTTGTAATCCTGCGTGGAGGTCTGCCAGCTCTGCGCACCCGGCGCAACGGTCGCCGCCGTTTTGGGCGTCGTCGTCGGCAGGCTGCCGCCGGACCAATCCTCCCATGTGCTCTGGTCGCTGGATTGCCACGTGTCCGGCGTGGGGGTCGGCGTGTTCTGCGGCACCGGGGTCGGCGTATTCGTCGGCAGCGCCTGCACCGTGCCGAACGGAACCGTCCCGTCGCTGATTTGCAGCGGGTCGAGCGTCGGGTCGGGCTGGATGAAGCAGCCCGTCAGACCGCCCAGCATGCCCGCCAGCATCGCCGCCAGCGCCATTTTTTTGATGTTTCGTTTCACGCTTCCCCCTCCGTTCCGTCAAGAATCGCGTCCACCTCGTCCAGCGATGCGATTTCGTATGCAATCGGCAAGCCCTTGTCGTTTGCCGCGCCCTTCGGGTTGAACCAGCAGGCGTCAATCCCCGCGTTCTTCGCCGCCGCGATGTCGCTGGTCAGCGAATCGCCGAGCATCAGCGCGCGCCGCTTATCCGTCGCCTGCGCCAGTTCCATGCCCTTTTCCAGCATCAGCGGGTTCGGCTTGGCCGCGCCGACCTCCTCGCTGATGACCAGCCCGCTGATATACGGCCTCAGCTCACTTTTGGCCATGCGCCCGCGCTGCACCTGCGCGATTCCGTTGGTCACAATCACAACCGGGATTTTCGCGCTCCAGCGCCTGGCCGCCTCCACCGCGCCGTCGAGCGGCACGCTCTGCTGACCCAGCGCCTCAACGAAAGCGTCGCACATCCGCTGCGCGTCGCCGTCCTTGTGGATCGCCGCCAGAAACTGTTCAAACCGCCGCACGCGCAGAACGCTCTGCTCGATTTTGCCCTGCTCAAGCAGCTTCCAAAGCGCCTCATTGATGGCGGAATAGGTTGCCAGCAGCTCCGGCGTAGACGAAAAGCCCATCTCCTCGCAGGCGATGGCGAAGGCGTTTTCCTCCGCCTTGTTGAAATCAAAAAGTGTATTATCCGCGTCGCACAGCAGCACGTCGTAGCGCATATTGTTACCTCTCTTACATTTTTTGGGCTTTGCCCCAAACCCCAGCAGGGGAATGATTCCCCTGCACCCCCGCTTCGCTTCGCGAAATCAAAGAAGATAGATTGATTGTATCACATTTATGGCATAAAGAAAAGCGGTGCAGGATTCTTTCCTCCCCCGCGCCGCCGGAAATGATTTCAATTTCGAATTCTGTTTTCAATACCGGATGCGCTGTAAAGCACATTTGTAACAACAACCCGATCTTCTTCGATCACACTCATCATTCACGCTTCTCTCTATATCGCGCGAACACCTCTGCCGCGTCGTGAACGTTTCCTTTCTCCGCATCCGCGAAGCCGCGCTCCAGCTTTTCGTGCAGCTGTACCTCCGTCATTTTATCCATGTTCATCGCGTTCGGCGCTTGCGGCAGCGTAACAGCGAATGGAATCCCGCCCGTAAGCGATATCTGATTCAAATACATATTGATCGCCGTTGACATCGGCACGCCCAGTTTGGAAAGCACTTCTTCCGCCCGCGCTTTCACCATCGGGTTCACCCGAACATTCAAAGTCGTCGCTTTTTCCATCTGTTTCTCGCCTCCTTATATCATCATTGTAACGCAAACGTCTTTACAATTCAAGTTTTTCTTTTCATTTATCCAAAAAAGCGGCGCAAAGGGCTTTCCTCCCCCGCGCCGCCGGAAATGATTTCAATTTTGCTCAGTCGTCCCCCAGCAAATCGCTCCGACTGCCGGAGACCAGATCAATATTCTCGTAGCGTTCTTCGTCGTCGATCAGCTCGCTCAGCCCGTGTGCCACGCAGAGATCCGGCTCGTCGGCCAGCGTCGTGCGAATCTTGAGCTGGTCGCTGATAACCCCGTCCAGCCCGAAGAGCTGCGCGCCGCCGCCGCTGAGGGTGATGCCCTCGTCAAAGATATCGCTGGCCAGTTCGGGCGGTGTGCGCTCGATCATCCGGTGCAGCGCGCTCATCAGGTCGCGCAGCGGCTCATCCAGCGCCTCGATCATCTCCTCGGAAGAAACCGTCACCGCGCGCGGCAGGCCGGAAACCAGACTGCGCCCGCAGGCGTCCATCTCCAGCTTCACGCCGCGCATCCGCGCCGAGCCGATGTCGATTTTCAGCTCCTCCGCCGTCCGCGCGCCGATGAGCAGGTTGTGCTTCTTGCGCAGATAGTCGATGATCGCGTCGTCGAACCGGTCGCCGCCGACGTTCAGAATATCCCAGACAATCTGATGGCCGAAGGAAAACACGGATACGTTCGTTCGCCCGCCGCCGATGTCGATGTTCATCCGGCCATACGGCTGGTCGATGCGCATGCCCGCGCCGATCGCGGAGGCCACGCTCTCATCCACCGGCACGACGCTGCGAACGCCCGCGTCCACCAGCACATCCACCAGCGTCTGCCGTTCGCTGGGCGCCATGCCGCCGGGCAGCGCCAGCAGCAGCTTGGGGCGGAACGTCGCGCGTTTGCCGATCACCTTGCGCATAAAGTAGCGCAGCATTTTGCTCACCAGATCGAAACTGCGGATTCGCCCGTCGCGCAGCGGCCTTTCCACAATCAGCCCCGCCGGGGTGCGGCCGTACATGCGGCGCGCTTCCTCGCCGACGGCGACCACGTTTCGGGTCTGCCTGTCATAGGCCACGTAAGCCGGTTCGCTGAGCACAATGCCCTTGCCCCGCACGACGATGTGCAGGGTCGATGTGCCCAAATCCATGCCCAGTTCATCCACGCCAAACATTCGTTGTTCTCCTTTATGCTTCTATGCTTCGGTCTTCGCGTATCGTCTTTTCGTCGCCTCGCCGCCGCGCAGGTGGCGTTCCGCCTTGTTTTTGGCCATCACGGCCGCCACTTCCCGGTGCAGCGGCGCGGACAGGCGCGCAAGCCGCGACTCCATATCCTTGTGCACCGTCGATTTGGATACGCCCAGCACGCTGGCCGTCTTTCTCACCGTAGCGCCCGTCGCAGCGATATATTCCGCCTCGCGCAGCACCCTGCGCTCCATCGCCTGATTCACGCGCATCCCCCCAGACAGTCTCGCTATTCCGGGCTATCCTATGCGGGGATGCGGCTTTTTTCCCTTGCAACCGTTCGCCTATCTTCGCGGCGGTCAAAGCGTCGTCTGCAAGGCAATAACTTTATTATAATAACGCAGCGCGGGGCAATCGTCAAGTTTTGGCATAAACGATTTGAGGCTCTGCCTCAAACTCCGGCAGGAACCTGAGGTTCCTGCACCTCCCCCATCGCCTTGCGCAGATTCAGGTCGGGTTTTTTGCTTCCTGCCTCCCTCTTCGAGGGAGGTGTCGCCGCAGGCGACGGAAGGAGTGATGTCCTTGATTTCAAAAACCTCCCCGCGAGCAGGGAGGTTCGTCGATCTTTTTACGCAAAATACCCCAGCGCTTTTTCCTCGTCGCCGTCGTAGAGCACGCGCATCAGCGTCAGCCCGCAGGCGGGCGCGGTCTGTCCGAGCAGCAGGCGGTCGCCGGTTGCAATCGCGCGCTCGATGCAGCCCGGCTCGCGCTTTCCCGCGCCGACCTCCATCAGCGTGCCCGCGATGATGCGCACCATGTTGTAGAGGAACCCGTCGCCCAGCACGGTCAAAACCACGTCCTCGCCCTGCCGTTCCACCTGCGCGCGGTAGATCGTGCGCACGGTGCTCTTGGCGACGCTTCCGCTGGCGGCAAACGCGGCGAAATCGTGTCGGCCGCAGAGGCTCTGTGCTTCCTCGTGCATCCGTTCCGCGTCCATCGGCATGGGCGCGTGCGCCTTGTACTGCCTGCCGATGGCGCAGGCGTGGCGCGCGTTGCAGAATGTATAGCGGTACACCTTCCCGCAGGCGGAAAACCGCGCGTGGAATCCCTCCGGCGCGAGCATGCTTTCGCGGATGCGGATATCCGGCGGCAGCATGGTGTTGAGCGCAAAACAGATTTTTTCCGGCGGGATGCGCGTCGCGCTGTCAAAGTGCGCGCACAGGCCGCAGGCGTGAACGCCCGCGTCCGTCCGGCTCGAACCGACCACGCCGATCGTTTCGCCCGTCAGCCGCGCGAGCGCTTCCTCCAGCGTCTGCTGCACGCTCGGGCCGTTGATCTGCCGCTGCCAGCCGCTGTACGCCGTGCCGTCGTATTCAATCGTCAGCCGGAAGCGCTTCTGTCCCTCCGGGGGATGGTCCGCCGGGCTGGGGATGTGGCGGCTGGTCAGCCTCAGCTCATCCAAGCAGCCTGCCCTCCGCCACGATGATGATGAGGAACGCCGCCATCGCCAGCGCGCCGTAAAGGTCGAGCTTGGTGTATTTCAGTTCGCGCAGGCGGGTGCGGTGGTCGCCGCCGCGGTAGCAGCGCGCCTCCATCGCCATGGCCAGCTCGTTCGCCCGGCGGAAGGAGCTGACGAACAGCGGCACAAGCAGCGGAATCATCGCCTTCGCGCGCTCGATCAGGTTGCCGCTTTCAAAGTCCGCGCCGCGCGCCATCTGCGCCTTTTGAATCTTGTCCGTCTCCTCCAGCAGCGTCGGAATGAACCGCAGTGCAATGGTCATCATCATCGCCAGCTCGTGCGCCGGAAAGTGGATCTTCTCCAGCGGGTGCATGATGCGCTCCAAGCCGTCCGTGAGCTGCACGGGGCTGGTCGTCAGCGTCAGCACCGACGTGCCCATCACCAAAAAGACGAGGCGCAGCGCGAAATAAATCGCATTGTTCAGCGCTTCCTTCGTCAGCGTGAAAAAGCCCAGCGTGAAAATCGGCGTTTCGCCCTGCACAAAGAACAGGTTCAGGATGAACGTGAAGATGATGATGAATCGAAGCGGCTTGACGCCCTTCGCCAGATACGAAAATTTGATGCCCGAAATGCGCACGACGATGTAGAGAAACGCCAGCGCAATCGCGTATCCCGGCAGATTCGCCACGATGAACACGCCCACGATGTAGAGAATCGTCAGAATCAGCTTCATCCGCGGGTCCATCCGATGAATCACCGAGTTGCCGGGGAAATACTGCCCCAGCGTGATGTCGTTAAGCATGGCGGCCTCCCTTCCCCACGATCGCCTCAACCGCCGCGCGGACTTCTTCAATCTTGTAAATGCCTTCCGGCACGTCAAAGCCCTTTTCGCGCAGCTTCTGCGCCAGCTCGACGGCCTGCGGCACGTCCAGCCCGATGGCGCGCAGCTCCTCCCCGCGGGAGAAAATCTCGCGCGGCGTGCCGTCCATCGCGACCTTGCCGTGGTTCATAACGATGACGCGCTCGGCCAGCGCCGCCACATCGTCCATCGAGTGGCTGACCATCACGATCGTCGCGCCGGATTCGCGGTGCAGATCGCTGATCAGCCCCAAAATCTCCTCGCGCCCCCGCGGGTCAAGGCCGGCGCAGGGCTCGTCGAGCACCAGCGTCTGCGGCTCCATCGCCAAAACGCCCGCAATCGCCACCCGGCGCATCTGCCCGCCGGAAAGCTCGAAGACCGAGCGCTGGGCGAGCTTGTCATAATCCAGCGCGACGCGGCGCATCGCCGTGCGCACCCGGCGGTCGATCTCTTCCTCGCCCAGCCCCAGATTCTTCGGGCCGAAGGCGATATCCTTGGCGACCGTCTCCTCAAACAGTTGGTTCTCCGGGTATTGGAAAACCAGCCCGACGCGGCGGCGGATGGCGCGCCTGTCGGTGCCCTTCTCCGCCAAATCCATGCCGTCCACGGTGATTTTGCCGCTCGTCGGCAGAATCAGCCCGTTGAGGTGCTGCACCAGTGTGGATTTTCCGCTGCCGGTGTGGCCGATCAGGCCGATGAACTCGCCGTCGTGAATCGTCAGGCTCACGTCGTCGAGCGCCCTCGTCTCATACGGGCCGCCCTGCATGTATACATAGTTCAGATGTTCGATGACAATCGACATACTTCCTCCACCATCTCGTCCACAGTCAGCACATCCGCGCGCACGTCCACGCCGTCCGCCCGCAGGCTGTGCGCCAGATCGGTCATCGGCGGCACGTCAAGCCCCAGCGCGCGCACCTTGTCCACCTTCGTGAAAACCTCGCGCGGCGTGCCGTTCATGGCGATCCGCCCGTCGTCCATCACGATCATGTAATCGGCCGTCGCCGCCTCGCTCATGTAGTGCGTGATAATCACCACGCTGATGCCTTCCTCCCGGTTCAGCCGGTGCACGGTGTTCATCACCTCGCGCCGCCCGCTCGGGTCGAGCATCGCCGTCGATTCGTCCAGAATAATCACGTCCGGCTTCATCGCCAGCACGCCCGCGATGGCGACGCGCTGCTTCTGTCCGCCGGAGAGCATGTGCGGCGCTTTTTTGGCGTATTGGCTCATGCCGACAGCCCGGAGCGCGTCGTCGATGCGCACGCGGATTTTCTTGGGCGGCACGCCGTTGTTTTCAAGGCCGAAAGCCACATCCTCCTCCACAACCGTCGCGACGATCTGGTTATCCGGGTTCTGAAAGACCATGCCCGCGTGCTGACGGATATCGAAAACGAGGTCGTCGTCCTTCGTGTCCATCCCGCAGACCCAAACCGTGCCGCTTCCCGGCACATACAGCGCGTTGAAGAGCTTGGCCAGCGTCGATTTGCCGCTGCCGTTGTGGCCGAGAATCGCCAGAAACTCGCCCTTCTTCACGCGCATGCTCACCTCATCGACCGCGTTCTTCTCCGCTTCCGGGTAACGGTAGCAGAGGCTGCTGGCGATGATGCGGTTTTCCTCAACATTTGTCACCGATTTATCCTCCATACGGGTACATTCTGTTTTGCGTCTTATAACTCCCTCAGTCAGCTTCCTCGAAGATGGAGCTCTTATTTTCGCAGAGCATGAAATTTCTGCTGAATATACCTCCCTCTTCGAGGGAGGTGGCACGCCGAAGGCGTGACGGAAGGAGTTCATCCCCCCCAAGGCGTAACGGAAGGAGACAAAAAACGACACCCAAAGAACACGTCCTTGGGCGCCGTGAAAGCATAGCAAAAATCCTTGCCGTCTTCTTCCATCCAGACTATACTGTCGGTTTCGGAATTTCGCCGAATCGAAAGCCGCTTTGGCTCGTCGCGGACTATACCGCCGGTCGGGAATCTCACCCCGCCCCGAAGACGGATTGATTATAGCATAAAACCCTTCAAAAGGAAAGAGGAAATTGTTATTGATTAAACGTGACGACCTCTTCCTCCGGCGGTTCGCACGGCTCGAGCTTGGTGACGTAGAGCACCGGGCCGACGCCCTTGTACTGCGTCCGCTCCTCGGCCTTCACCTCGGCGGTTACCATCTGCCACGTCTTCGGCTCGGGCAGCGGCAGCCCGTTCGCCTTGGCGATAAAGCCGACGAAGCGCACGTCCTCCGCGCAGCAGACCATGCCCATCCGGCCGGGAACAAACTCGTCCTTGCCGATGTTACGGCCGCGGTAGATATAGCCCTTAAACCGCACGGTCTTTCCGTCGTATTCCTCCGGGTTTTCGGAAGCGTCCAGATAGAAGATGCCGAACTGGTGATCCTCAATCTCGACGATCGGCGCGTCCATGTCGTAGGGCGGCGGCATTCCCGCGCCGTAATCCTCGCTCGTGCCGTCGTCGTTTTCGAAGTAGAGGGACGCCTGCGGGTTCATGCTGCGCACGTTGCGGTCTCGGATGAGCTGGCGGGTTTCCTCCGTCGCGCGGTTGAAAACCACCATGTCCGCGTCCGTGATATGCTGGAGCATCCGCTGCCCCATGTTCTTGGCGTACAGGTCAAACGTCTCGGCATTCACCGTCGTGATGATCTGGTAGATTTCCAGCACCTTCGGCGTGCGCTCAATCGCCGCGTCGAGATCCCACATGCCGTTCATCTCGACGATCACGCGGTCCGGGTGATGCTTGCGCACAAACGCGCGCAGCGTGTCGCCGTTGTATTCGTCCTCGTCTTCGATGCACTCCACGACGCTGTGCGTCTTTTTGAGCATATCGGGTTCGTATTCCGTCTCGCCCTCTTCGCACTGGATAATCAGTGTGCTCTCGTCGCGCGTGAATCCGGGATCCTGCAAAACGCTGGCGATGAAGGACGTTTTGCCGCTTTCAAGGAAACCGGCAAACATGTAAACCGGAATGGCCATTTCGTTCCTCCGATCAGGCGACGCCGAACAGGCTCGCCAGCTTCTCGTCCACGAGCTTGCTGCCGATCACGCACAGGCGGCCGGTGTAATCCGCCGGGCCCTTGCGGATGTTCTGCTCGCCCGGCGTGTAGTCAAAGTGAATCCAGCCGCCGTCGGTGCAGGGCACAATGCCCTTCGCGCGCAGCACAATGCCGTACTCGCCGCCGTCGAGCTTGGAGAGCATCGCGGAAAGCTCGTCCTCGCCGAACTTGCGCACCGTCTCCCTGCCCCAGGAGACGAACACCTCGTCCGCGTCGTGGCCGTGGTGATGGTGGTGATGGCCGCAGCTGCACACGCCGTGCTCGTCGTAATGATGATGATGCTCGTGCTCGTCGTGATCATCGTGCTCATCGTGATCGTGATGATGCTCGTGCTCGTCATGCTCGTCGTGGTCGTGATGATGCTCGTGCTCGTCGTGATCGTGATGATGGTGGCAGCACTCGTCATGCTCATCGTGGTCGTGATGATGGTGGCAGCACTCGTCGTCGTCATCATCATCATCATCGTCGTCGTGGTGCTCGGCCATCACCGTCGCCAGCATGTCCTCGGCGAGGCTGTGGTCATCCTGCATCGCCGCGAGAATCGTCTCGCCGCTGATGTCGTCCCACGGGGTCGTGATGATGCGCGCCTTCGCGTTGTGCTCGCGCAGCAGCGCGACGACGGCCTCCAGCTTCTCCTGGCTCATGCCCTGCGTGCGGCTGAGCAGAATCGTGCCGGCGTATTCAATCTGGTTGAGGAAGAACTCGCCGAAGTTCTTGACGTACATGCGGCACTTGCCCGCGTCCGCGACGGTCACAAAGCTGCCCATCTCGGCCTCCGGGATGTCCTTCTCCACGCCCTCGACCGCGCGGATCACGTCGGAGAGCTTGCCCACGCCGCTCGGCTCGATCAGGATGCGATCCGGGTGATACTGGTCGATCACCTTGCGCAGCGCCTTGCCGAAGTCGCCCACCAGCGAGCAGCAGATGCAGCCGGAGTTCATCTCCGTCACCTCGATGCCGGCCTCCTTCATAAAGCCGCCGTCAATGCCGATCTCGCCGAATTCGTTTTCAATCAGAACGACCTTCTCGCCGGAAAGCGCCTCTTTAAGCAGTTTCTTGATCAGCGTCGTCTTGCCCGCGCCAAGAAAGCCGGAAAAAATATCAATTTTCGTCATGGTAAGCATCTCCTTATGGGTTTACATTTAGGGCTGCGGGGGAACGCCTGGGACGCTGTCCCAAGCCCTGCCAAGAGCCTGCGGTTCTTGGCACACCCGCCCGATTCCAAAAGCATATTGTACACCGTTTTTTCGGAAAATACAAGGATTTCAGCCGAAAAAACAAAGTTGGTCAAATTATGCTTGTTCTCTCTTTTTCGCTGTCCGCGTTCAGATTCGCGCCGCGCCGGTTTCCCGCGCCGCCTTCGCCACTGCCTCGGCAACCGCCGGGCCGACGCGCTTGTCAAACGCCTTGGGGATGATGTAATCCGCGCTCAGCTCGTCCTCGGCCACAAGCCCCGCAATCGCGTAGCTCGCTGCAACCTTCATCGCCTCGTTGATGTCCTTGGCGCGGCAATCGAGCGCGCCGCGGAAAATGCCGGGGAACGCCAGCACGTTGTTGATCTGGTTTTTGTAGTCGCTGCGGCCGCTGCCGACAACTGCCGCGCCCGCCGCCAGCGCCTCGTCCGGGTGGATTTCCGGAACGGGGTTCGCCATCGGGAACACGCACGCGCCCGCGTTCATGCTCGCGACCATCTCGCGCGTCACCACGCCCGGCGCGCTCACGCCGATGAACACATCCGCCCCGCGCATCGCGTCGGCCAGCGTGCCGGTGATGCGGCGCGGGTTCGTCCGGCGGCTCATCTCCTCGTGCGCCGGATTCAGCCCCTCCATGCCCTCGCAGAGAATACCGAACCGATCCACCATAATCAGATCCTTCACGCCGAGGTTCATCAGGTGCTTGCCGATGGCCACGCCCGCGCTGCCCGCGCCGTTGATGACCACCTTCGCCGTCTCCATCGTCTTGCCGACGACCTTCAGCGCGTTGAGCAGCGCCGCCGCGACGACGACGGCCGTTCCGTGCTGATCGTCATGGAAGACGGGAATATCGCAGATTTCCTTCAGCCTGCGCTCGACCTCAAAGCAGCGCGGCGCGGCGATGTCTTCCAGATTGATGCCGCCGAAGCTGCCGGAAATCAGGTAGATCGTCCGCACCAGCTCGTCCACGTCCTTCGTGCGCACGCACAGGGGGAAGGCGTCCACGCCAGCGAATTCCTTGAAGAGCACGCACTTGCCTTCCATCACCGGCATGCCCGCCTCCGGGCCGATATCGCCCAGACCGAGGATCGCCGAGCCGTCCGTGATGACGGCGACCATGTTCGCCCGCCGCGTGAGCAGATAGCTCTTTTCATAATCATCGCGAATCGCGAGGCACGGCTCGGCCACGCCCGGCGTATACGCGAGGGAGAGCTCCTCGCTGTTGGTGACATGGGCGCGCGGCGTGATTTCGATTTTTCCCTGCCACTCGTAGTGCTTTTTCAACGCTTCCTGCTTGATATCCATAAAAGAACGTCCTTTCTTGGGGCGCTGCCCCAAATGTTCCCAACATCCCCCATCATACTTGAATCGTCCAAAAAAATCAATCCCGTTCGGCAGGAAAAAAGCGTGAAACCATCGAAATGTTTGCAGGGTATGGTGTTTAGGAGGTTGTTTATGAAACTCACTCGTCAGCAGG
>ERZ857998.1943-NODE-1943-length-21006-cov-48.728605_pt1 | contig 21006 bp, 16 predicted proteins | sample MGYA00519954_ERZ857998 | MGnify/ENA primary metagenome ERZ857998 (study PRJEB31778, sample SAMEA3449424) | human gut metagenome | biome: human gut; feature: human-associated habitat; material: faeces | place: United Kingdom | collected 2010/2012 ...
GGAAAAGTATAATGAAAATCTGTTTTTTACTATGTTTTCATTATACAAGGTGATATTTTGAATGAAAGATTGATATTACTACGTGAAAAACTAGGACTTACAACAAGAAAATTCGGAGAATGCCTAAATGTAACTGGTGGCACTATCACAAATATGGAAAAAGGAAATAGAAATATAACTAATAGAACTATTGCATGTATATGTAAGGAATTTAATGTTAATGAAGAATGGCTTAGACATGGTACTGGAGAAATGTTTATAGAATCTTCTCTTTCTATAGATGATTATATTAGACAAAATGGAGCAACTGATTTTGAACTTAATCTAATTAAAGCTTGGTTTAAGATACCTGCTGAATCAAGAAACTCTATTATTAATCAATTAAAAGATGAATTTAATAAAATTTGAATATACTATAGATATAATCTTTATAGTCCTTAATACATACATATTTAAAGAGGTGATTATTTTTGAATAAAAATTTATTTGCTATATATTTAAGAAAATCAAGAAAAGATATTGCTGATAATAATTATGATGTTTTAGATAGACACCGTAAAATTTTATTAAACTTTGCTAAGTCTAAAAATATGATTATACATGAAGAAGATATTTACGAGGAAGTTGTTTCTGGAGAAACTATTGAAGCAAGACCAGAAATACAAAAACTATTGAAAAAAATTGAAGAAGGTTATTATAAAGCTGTCCTTGTTATGGAAATTGAAAGACTTGCTAGAGGTAACTCTATAGATCAGGGAATTATAGCACAAGCATTCCAACTTACTAATACTTTAATTATTACACCAAATAAAACCTATGACACCAATAATGAGTATGATAATGAATTTTTAGAGTTCGGTCTTTTTATGTCCAGACGTGAATATAAAGCTATTAGTAGGCGTATTCAAACTGGTAGAATCCAATCTGTTAAAGAAGGTAATTATATAGGCTCTGTTACTCCATATGGATATGATAAAGAAAAATTAAAAGGTGAAAAAGGATTTAAGCTTATACCTAATGATGAAGCTGAAAATGTTAAATTAATTTTTGAATTATTTTTAGATGGTATAGGAACTTCTAATTTAGCTTTTAGATTAAATGATTTAAAAATAGCTTCAAGAACTTGTAACCCTTGGACTGCTGCTATGGTTAGAAATATTTTAATTAATAAGGTTTATATAGGTATTCTTACTTGGGGTAAAAGAGCTAATGTAAAAAAATTAGATAATAATTCAATTAATAAATCTAGGCCTATAAGTTCTGATTTTCTTGAAAGTAAAGGAAAGCATGAACCTTTAATTGACGAAGAAACTTTTTATAAAGCCCAGGACCTTTTAAAATCTAATTCAAATAAAAAAGTACCAAAAGAAAAAACTTTAAAAAATCCTCTTGCTGGTATAGTTGTTTGTGGAAAATGTAAAAAGAATATGGTTAGAAGACCATTAAAAAATATTCCTGATAGTTTGCTATGTAATAATCACTATTGCGATAATATTGCTAGTTATATTTATCTAGTTGAAGAAAAATTAATCAATTCTCTTAAAACTACTCTTAAGGAATATTATCATTTTATTAATAACTATGAAAAAGAATACGCTAAGAGTAAAAAAAATTATGCATCTCAAATTAAAAAAATTGATACTCAAATATCAAAGTTAAAAAATCAACACATTAAAGCTTGTGAGTTACTTGAAAATGAAGTTTATTCATTAGATTTATTTAGAGAACGTTCAACAACTATTAATAAAGAAATTGATAAATTAAAACTTCAAAAAGAAGAATTAATAAAACTTCAAAAGGATAGTGAAATAAATAAAATAATTCAAGCTATCCCTAAATTAGAAAATTGTATTAATAAATATGATAATTTATCTCCTGAAGAAAAAAATAAATTACTTAAAACAGTTCTAAATAAAGTCTACTATACTAAAGAAATAGCTGCAAGTAGATGGAATAGAGATAATATTGATAACTTCAATCTTGAATTGGAGCTACTATTATAGTCATTCCTTTAACATATAACATCAATGTTCGTAAGAACTTGCCCATGTTGAAATTATGGCAACAATGGTACATCAAATAATGGAAAATGCCTCAATTGATGAAATTAAAGCAGCTGGACTAGATGGTCATTATGCTGATCATGGAAAAGGATTATTTTATACTGACGCTACTGGAAATCCTTGGACTGCAACTTACATTCAATGTAAGGGAGATGTAATAGCAGACTTAACTGAAGACATGGCTGCTGAACAAAAGGCTAGAGCTACCTATGAATGGTTAATTAATTTAACTGATGATATTGAAATAAAAAAAATATTAGGCTTCTTAAGAGAAAGAGAAGTAGTACACTTCCAAAGATTTGGCGAAGCTTTAGTAGATGTACAAGATAATACTAAATTAACAAATTTCTGCAAATAAAAAAATAGTACAGGATTTTATATTAAGTGCTTTGTCAATTCATACCAAGTCACATTAATATAAAATTCTATACTTTTATTCTTTTATTAAATATTAATTAAATGGCTTATAAACGCTACTATCTAAATATTGTTCTGATACACATTCTCCTGCAGAGTTGTAGCCATATAAGTAAGCATCTGCAGATAATGGGCCTGTTTGATAAGCTTTTGCTACATATGTTATTCCACCAGTAGCTTGACTATTAGACCAAAACTCAGCAGTTACAGAATTACTACTAGCATACACATTAACTACTATAGGATAATCATATGGATTGGTAAATATTAAATCTGGCCACTCATCACCTATAGTTGCATCTAATCCTTGTGGAACATACTTAACTACCATTTCATGATATGTTCTAAAATCAGGTAGTATACCTGCTCTTAGTTCAGCATTATATATTGTACTAGAAATTTGACATACTCCTCCCCCAAGACCAGGTACAACCTTACCATTAAGGTAAGTATTAGCTTCCACAAATCCATTTGCTTTAGTTGTAGGACCTATAGCATTTACAGTTGAAAATGTATCCCCAGGCATAAGTAGCACATTCCCAATCATACTTGCTCCTACTTGAATATTGTGTCCACTAGGACCTGCATCAAAATAAGTTGTATAACTAGATATCATTTTATCTACTGATTGCAAAGCTTCTGTAGTTATTGAAGGATTAACCTCACTTAGTTTTACATCTATTGAAGCAATTTCACTACTATTTATATTACCTATAATATCTTTTATATTAGATGATAATTCTTCTTTATTTAACTCATACCCTACTTGTCCAGGTGTTATATTTACATGTCCACCACTTACACTTATACTAGCATTTTGTGAACTTATATTAACCTGCTCTGCTATTGTATCTAAAAACTCAGATATTTTATCTTCATTATATTTCATTTCAAATTCATAAGTTCTATTTTGTGGTTCTTTTATTAAAGTAAGCTGTTCTTTAAACTTCTTATCTTTTCCAAAGCTTAAAACTTCATTTTGAAAAACTTCATAATCTATTGTTGTATCAAAATCTACATAGCTTTTTTCAAAGCTATTTTCTTCAACTACAATATTTATCTTTTTTGCTGAAATTCCACTTACCATTTCTTCTAAAGCTTTATGCAATTCCTCTTTTGTCATTCCTGAAACATCTTTATTGAAAACAAAAGTCCCTGGATACACCTTATTCTCATAGCTATTTATAAGCTTTTTATTTTCTAAATGAATATAAGTAAATACAGATGCTACTATTATTACTAAAGCTATCGCTGTAAAAATTATTATATTTTTAATTTTACTCTTAGGTTTAGATTCTACTTCATTTGTTTTTGGTGTAAGATTATTATTCATTTATTTTTCTCCTTAACTCTTTATAATATTCTAATCTCCTTGTAATTTCCCTCCTTTTTAATTATATCAGATAATTATTACTATACTAAAATAATAACAATCTACGGCTCATATGTAAATATATCCCATAATATTTATATTAATTTTTTCTCTATATATACTATAATACAAAAAAGAATACCCATTTATTAAGATAAAAGTCTTATCTTAAATACAAATAGATATTCTTTATATATTTTATTATGGAGTTATTCTTGTTCTATCTCTTGGAATTAATGTTGCTTCCCTTATATTATTTAAATTTAATAACTGTGCTGTAATTCTTTCTAAACCTATTGCTAATCCTCCATGTTTTGGCATTCCATATTTAAATATTTCTGTATATCCTTCATAGTCATTAGGATTTAGACCTTTTTCTTTCATGCTATTTATTAACATATTATAATTATGAATTCTTTGCCCACCTGTTGTAATTTCAACTCCTCTAAATAATAAATCGAAACTTCTAGTTCCTTCTTCTCCTAAAGGCATTGTATACATAGGTCTCTTTTTTCTTGGATAATTAGTTATAAATATAAAATCACAACTTAATTCTTCCTTTGCATACTTACAAATAAGTTTTTCCCCTTCAGGATCTAAATCACCCTCTAAACCTTTTTTATTATACTTAGTTTCTATTATTTTTATAGCTTCTTTTAATTCTATTTTAGGTATACTACCATGAATTCTAGGAAGGTTAGCATTTAATAATTCTAAATATTTCTTACCTTTTTCTTCTACAGAATTTAGAATATATTTTATAAGTTCCTCTTCTAAATTCATTATTTCATATTCATCTTCTATAAAGCCAAATTCTAAATCCATACTAACATACTCATTTAAATGTCTACTTGTATTATGCTCCTCAGCTCTATAAACATGAGCTACTTCAAAAACTCTTTCAAATCCTGCTCCAACCATCATTTGCTTATAGAATTGAGGGCTTTGAGCTAGATATGCTGTTTTTTCAAAGTATTTTATTTTAAAAAGTTGTGTTCCCCCTTCTGCTCCTTCTGATACTATTTTAGGTGTAAAAATTTCAGTAAATCCTTTCTCTATTAAAAATTCCCTAAAGCTTTGAACTATAATATTTTGTATTTTAAAGACTGAATTTACTTTTTCATGTCTTAAACTTATTGCTCTATTATTTAAAGTAGTTTCTAAGTTAACATTATAATCTTTTTTATTTATTTCAATTGGAAGTTCTTCTGATTCACTAATAATATTAATTTCTTCAATTAATATTTCAAATGGATTTAAAGCATTTTTACTTATCATTACTTCTCCAACTACACTTACTACTGACTCAATATTAATGTTATCTGTATTTATAGATTTATTTTCAATAACACATTGAACTAATCCACTTCTATCTCTAAGAATTAAAAAAGTTATTTCTTTAAGCTTTCTTATTCTATATACCCATCCTTCAACTTTTATTTTTTTCTCTATAAATTTATTAATTTCACTAACTATAATTCTTTCCATTATAAATCTCCTTTACTAAATAATAAAAAAATCCCCTTAAGCACGTCTGCTTAAGGGGCAACTAATTATTGCGGTACCACCCTTATTAATTTTAATAAATTATAAAAACTAATAGAATATACCATACCTAAAATTTTACTATAAATAAAAATCCTCCACTCCATATAGGAGTGAAGGTTTAGTTCACGGTACCATCCTAATTTAGCTTAATATAATAATATTAAAACTATCTCTAATCTATTAACGCTAGAACACGTCTTATCCTACTTTGTTTCAGATAAGCTTCTCCAGGATGTCCTTCGATACTACTTCCTTGTGAAGCTTTCACCATCCTTCACTCGCTAAGGATTACGTATATATCTACTCTTCCCTTCTTAGAATTTATTTAATATATATTATTCCTTTTTGTAATTTCTGTCAATAGTTTTTAGATAATATTGCTTAGAATATATAATTTCTAATTAAAACATACTAAAGTTGGAGGTGATATATTATGACTTCAAAAGAATTACTTTATATAGCTGATGGTTTAGGACATGAAAAATTTATGGAAACTCTATGTAAGGAAACATCAACTAAACTACAAGATGCTGAGCTAAAAACATTAGTTACTCAATATGAGGCTAAGCATAAGGAGTTATTTGGCAAACTATTTTCACTATTATAAGGAGGACTATGAAATGGATGATAAATGCTTATATGAAAACATACTTCAGTTAACTAAAGGCGCAACTGATATGTATTTACATGCTACCACTGAAGCTTCTACTGAAAATATTCATCAAGTGTTTCATGATTTACTACATGAAACTTTAAAAATACAGCATGAAGTATATAAAAAGATGGAAGCTAAAGGATGGTATCCAGCCGAGCAAGTTGAGCAACAAAAAATTCAACAAGAAAAACAAAAACATACTATGAAATAATAAAAAATGAAGCTATCGCAGGTAGATTTTTTTACCATATAGTGCGATAGCTCCAAATTACTTATTATTATTTCTTTTTAAAAATATATACACCTACTAATAAAATTATAGTTCCATACACTCCTATTAAAGCCGCAGATACCTCTCCCGTATTTGGTAATTCATTTGAATTATTATTTTTTCCATTAATATCACTTTTATCATTACTGTTATTAACAGGACTATCTATAGCACTTCCACTATCATTTCCTTTCACTAATTCTAGATTAGCCAAGGTTAATTCTAATTCTTTTTCTGCTTCATCCACTTCTTTTTGAGTCACTTCTTCATTGCTTAAAACAGCCTTACTATTAGATATTTGTAAGTTAAGTCTATTAATGCTTTCTGTAGTATATTTAGATTCATCTAAAACTCTAGCTTTATTTATTAATTCTTCAAGCTTAACTTTATCAGGTATTAGTCTTAAATTAAGGTAAGCTACAATTAAATTATTATACGCTTCATTTATTTGTTCTTGAGTAGCATCTCTATTGTTTAAAACAGATTTAACATTAAACAAGTTTAAATTAAACTTATTTACACTTCCTGATGTATATTTAGATGTATCTTTACCCTCTAATTCTGATAATAATTGTTGAAGCTTAGATCTATCAGCATATACTTCTATTTCTAGATTAGAGAATGCTTTATATAAATCTTCATAAACCTTCTCTACTTCTATAGCATTTTCATCTGCTATTATTGTATTGGCTTTTTCAAGTTCAGTTTGTAGTTTTTCCCAAGTTAAAGCTGTATATTGCCTTTCATCTAAAACATTAATTACTTCAATGAGTTTTTTAAGTTCAGCCTTGTCATCTTTCTTAAAATCTAGCATATGAATTACATTAATAAATCTTTTTGTAACTACATCAACTTGAGACTCTGTTGCATTTTTATCAGCTAAAATAGTTTTAGCATTTTCTAAAGCTTCATAAAATTCATTAACTACCGCTGGAACAACGTTCTCAAGTTCTCCATTTTCTTTTATATCTTCAGCATAATCTACTACTGCTCTTAATACTTTTTTATCAATTTCTGAAGGAGCTTCTTCAGATTCATCTGCCTTAATTTCTAACATATCTGAATTAAGAGATGTATTCCCAGCTTCATCAAAAGCTATTATCTTAACAACATAACTTTTACCATATTCTAACTCAGTTAGTTCATAATTTGTATTTGTTGTTGTTCCTAAAATAACTCCATTTACATATACCTTATATCCTTTTACACCTATATTATCTGTTGCTTTATCCCAAGAAATAATTGCTGTTGATATTGTATTTTTATTGACTTTTAAGTTATTAACATCATTTGGTCTTTCCTTATCTAAAACATCATTAGTTGTAATTTTAATGCATGGGAATAAAGCTTCTATATTATTTTTATTTACAGCCTTTACCTTAAACTCATATTCTGTTTTTGGAAGTAAGTTATCTACCCTATAATATAGATTTGTAGTACTATTTAATAAGCTTTCTCTCCCTGTTACATTATCAACTTTATAAATATTATACCTTACTGAATCTGGAATTAATGTCCAACTTAGCATTAATGTTGATGATTCAATTCCTATGGCTTCAACTTTTCCATCTCCTATTACTAGAGGTGTTGTTAAAGATTTTTCTATTAAAGCTATCGCTGTATCATTTAATGCTTTTGTTGCTGCTTTAATATCTGAATCAGTTGAATTATCATTATTCATTATATTTATTGAATTATCATAAGCTTCTTTAAATGCTCTCCAGGTTTCTTCTGTGTAGTCTTTTTCTACTTTATTTGAATTATTTTCAATACTGGTTTGCAAATCATTTTTATCTAATGGAGAATTTTCTTGAGTTGCAAATACTTTAAAATAATCAATATTTACCTGATTCTTACCAGCACGCTCTTTAGCAATTAACTTAATTGTATGCGAACCATTTTGTAAATTCTTAAAAGATGCAAGAAGTGTTTGTGCTATATTATTACCTTCTAAAGAATAATTAGTTGCTACTCCTCCATCTATTGAAATATCAAAACTAGAAAAATTAGTATGTTTGTGTACATATACTTCTATTCCAGTTCCATTAAATGTATATTCAATATTTGCACCTATTGTTGAGCTTTCTGTTTTGGTTGATCCATGATGTTTAGTTGGTTCTCCCGTCCAGGTTGACCAATTACCTTCCCATGTAAATGCTGTGTTTTTTATCCAACCGTTGTTATTTATTGCATCTTCTGAAATAACCTCTTTTATTGAATTTGGTATAGAAATTTTAACATCTATGGATTTACTTATTTCTATATTTTCTTTAGATGTAGCCGTAACCTTAACAGTTCCATTACTTGAATTTATAGTTAATAATCCTTTTTCATTAATACTAGCAAGATTAGTTGTGTTTCCTGAAGCATCCGTAACCTTCCATGATACTTCTTTATTTTTTGCATCTACAGGTGAGACATTAGCAATCATTTGCAACTTGCTATTAGCTTTGCTTAAAGTATAAATTCCTGAATTTGAAAATACATCAATATTCGTTACTACTGGTGCTGTATTATCAATAACCTTAAATGCATCTAACTCAACTTTAGCTCTACTTGCACTATTATTTTTTGTTGCAGTTGCCCTAAGTTTAATGGTATGCCTTCCTTTTGGTAAGTCATAATTGCTATAAATAATTTTTTTCCTTACTGTAGATGGGCTATAAGTATCAACTTCTCCTTTACTAACACCATCTATAAATACTTCATATTTACCTCTATCATAGTTTGTTACTACAAGCACTTCAATTCCAGTTCCTAAAAAAGTTAATTCAGCTGTTTCAGTTCCAGTTGGATTATCTAAGAATTTTACTGTTCCTTCATGATTAACTGCTTCAGACCAATTTCCCCAATTACCTACATAAGTTACACGTGGATCACTATCGTCAATATACCCCTCCATATTTCTTAAATCTTTTACATATACAAAATCTGATAATTCAGTTTCATTTCCATCAATAGTTGCAGAAATACTATATTTAAATGTTCCTAAGATATCTTGAGAATTTTTATCTTCAAATGTTGTAGTTGAAACATTCTTTCCAACTAACACCAAATCACCGTTATCTATTTGGCGATAAACATTATAAGTTACATCTTTCCCTTCTACAGCATTCCATTCTAAGTCAACAATACTATCTCCAATTCTATAAGCCTTTAGTTTATTTGGTGCTTCTAATTTTGAAGTTGGAATATTAGTTATTGTATAAGTTTCACCTTTAACTGTATCAAATGATATTTTTTCATCTTCTAAAACAGTATAATTAACTAAATTTCCTTTAGAGTCTCTAATAACTGATAAGCCTATATTTTCATATTTTGCAATACATTCTCCACCATTATTTGAAGTAATAGTAAACTTAGTAGCTTGTTTATCACTCCATTCCATACCAACTTCAAAGTTTCCTCTTGCTAATAGGCCAGATACCGATCCATCCTTCCATGCATCAGGCATAGCAGCCATTAAATTAATATATCCAAGATTACTTTGCATAAGCATTTCAGCTACTCCAGATGTCATCCCAAAGTTTCCATCAATTTGATATGGAGAATGAGTATCCCAAAGATTTGTTAATATACCACTTTTAAACAATGTACGAATTAACTTATATGCACGATTTCCATCACCTGTTCTTGCCCATGTATTAATTTTTTGTCCCATTGCCCAACCAGTACTTTGATCTCCACGATCATTAAGAGAAATTATAGCTGATTTAAGTAATTCAGGAGTTTCTAAAGAAATTAAATCCCCAGGGAATAAACCTAAAAGATGAGACATATGTCTATGTCCTCTTTGTCCCATACTCCCTAAAGTAGTTTCTTCATACCACTCTTTAATTTGTCCGTTATCTCCAATCTCAATAGGTCCCTTTAAGTTATTTTTTATATTTTCCCACTTTAAGATTTTTTCTGAATCTTCACCTACTAATTTAGCTGCTGTTATAACATCCTCATACATTTGCCAAATTAAAGATTGCTCGTAAGTATTTCCATTAGTTCTTGGTCCATGTTCTGGTGAATATGCTGGTGAACATACCAATTTACCCGTTTCAGGATCTTCAATTAACATTTGCTCATATAAAACCGCTTCTTCTTTTAACATTGGATAGATTTTTGTTCTCATAAACTCTAAATCCCCAGTATATTCATAATATTCCCATACATTCTGTAAAATCCAAGGAACTGCTGCTGGCGACCAACCCCAGTCAAAATTCCATCCTGGACAAGTCCACCCAAAAGGAGTATTTTGTGTATGTGCCATAAAGCCATTTTCTTTATTTTCATCAGTGCTTTTTATATTTGCATAAATTTCCGCTGTAACACGTCCTGGTTCTCTTAGCGAATCTATATATTCAATCAACGGTAATGCTGTTTCTGTCATATTAGTAGAATAAGATGGCCAATAATTCATCTGTAAATTTACATTCATATGATAATCTGAATGCCATGGAGAATTATTTCCTCCAACCCATATTCCTTGTAAATTAGATGGTAGTGAGCCTTCACGTGAAGAAGCTATTGATAAATATCTTCCATATTGAAATAACATTACTTCTAAAGCTCTTTCTTCACTTTTTGGTGCAGTGCCATTATTATATTTAGCTAGAAGCTTATCTGTTGACACAGTTGATGCTGTTTGACCTAAATCTAAATTCAACCTTGAAAAAATACTTTGGTAATCTGCTAAATGTGATTCTTTAAGTCCTTCATATCCTTTTTTAGCTGCATCTGTAACACGTTTACTAACTTTATTTGCTACCTCTGCATCTGTTTCACCTGTTCTATAATTAGGGTAATCGTTTTTATAATCTGTCGCTATTGAGGTTATTATAATAACTTCATCAGCATTTGTTACATTTACCTTTCCATCAGCTAAATCAGTAATTATACCACCTGTATTTATTACCTTAGTTTGAGAGTTAAACTTCATTTCGTTATCATTTAACTCACCTGCAATAGTAATTACTCCATCTTTTGAAGTCCTTGTAAACCTTCGACTATATCCATTATTTGTGTTAGGCCCTCCACCTCCAGTATTATCTGGTTCTACTCTAACGTCAAATGATAATTTTTTATTTTCACTAGCAGAAAGTTTTGTAACCATTACATTGTCAGGGTAACTTATAAAATATTCTCTAGTATAGTTAACATTATTATAATCATACTTCACGCTTGAAATTGCAGTATTTAAATCTAAATCACGTACATAGTGTTGTATATTATTAGTTTTTACCCCATTTTTGAAATCTAAATACATATTTCCATAGCTTAAAAAGTATCCATATCCTTTTGTTCCTGCATCATCACTAACACCAGTTAACTTGTTACATAAGCTATTAGCTGTAGCTGTATCTCCTCTAGCAAATGCATCTTGAATTGCTTTCATTATAGGAACATCTACTCCATTAACTTTAACTTTTGCATTAGTTACTATATTTCCTCCATTATAATTGGGACGACTTGGGCTTGGGCCACCAGACCAAAATGTCTTTTCCGTCAATTGTATTCTTTCATATTCGACTCCACCAAATACACTAGCACCCATATATCCATTTCCTAATGGAAGTGACCATTTTTCCCAGCCATTATAGCTATCTTCAGCTGGTGATTCATACCATAAGCGTAAATCTTTATTATTTATAGTTTTGATATCTTCTACTTTATTTTCTAATGCAAATATTGCTCTATCAATTGATAATAACATGGTTACTACTAACATTACTGATATTATTTTTTTCTTTTTTATCATTTTTCTCCTCCTAAAATTAATACATCCAAAGTATGCATAAATAATTTTAATATAATTATTTGTCTATACCTTAGATGTATAAATAGATTTTTTGTATTCCCTATGAATATATTTCTGATAAGTGCCTTCTATAGGATATCTCTTGTCTATGGATTACTATGATTATAAGTATATTCATGATTATACGGAATGACTGATTTATTTTTGAATAGTATCTGTTTATATGATATCATTTACATTTATTGTAAACAAAGATTAGAATTTATCCTTTTATAACAGTAACCTCTATTATAAAAAGTAATACTTTTATTAAAATATTTTCTTTTAACGCCATCAACCTCCTATTAATATATATTAATAATACTACAGAATTATATTTAATAATTTATAAATATTGGTTATTATTGTAATTATATTGTTCTTTAGTATAAACTTTAACTTCATTAGGTAACTTAATTTGTATTTCTTTGTAAGTAATTCCCTTATTTTCAAATCACTTCATCATCTTATTAAAGTTCCAATTTACAATAAATCTATAATCACTTTCAAAAAGCCCGAGAAATAAAATATCAATTTATTTTTGATAATAGCTCCATATTTCGAGTGGAGAAGATGTGTGATATATTGTGAATCAAAATGAGCTCTTATTATGCTTGGCTAAAAAGACCGCCATCTGAAATGCTATTAAACTATGAAAAGTTAGTTTTAGAAATAAAATAATGTCGCTCCAAACTTACTTAAACAAGATTTCAATGTAAAAGCTCTAAAAAAGCTTATGTTTGGAGATATTACTTGTATAAGTACTGAGGAAAGGTGGCTATACTTAGCTACAGTTATCGATTTATTTGATAGATATGTTGTTGGTTGGGCAATGAACTTAAGTATGACTAGAAAATTAGTGATGGATACTTTTAATAGTGCTATATTAAAAGAGAGTCCAGAAGAAGGTTTCATATTTCATTCTGATAGTGGTGTACAATATGCTTCTTATGATTATCAAAACTTACTAAAAGATAAGTAAGCATCAAAAAATCGACGCATAGTAATTGAAAATTTAAAGTGATAAAATAAACTCCAAGTAGGGGCGGTATTGCTTTCTACTTAGAGTTAAAATTTAATATAATTATTTACGGGTTGATGCTCTTAATTCTGGTGGAAGCTTCTTTGACCACGGCATAATATCTAATAAAATTTCTTTATTATCTATATTTATTTCTGATATCTTATCAAACAAATACACTAAGTATTTTTCTACTATTAAGCCGTTAGCTTTAGCAGTTTCAATAATACTCTTTAATTCTTCCTTCATTACTTTTCTTTGTTAACACTTTTAATCACCCCAAAAATATTTTATAACAAAAATTAAAGAGTGTCGACTTTGTTGACACTCTGAATGGAGCTGACATATCAACTCCATAAAAATATCTAAATCTATTTTCCTCAAGCCATATTTATATCTGCCAAATGACATGCTAAAAAATGTTCTTTTCCATCTATAATATATTTCTTTAATAAAGGTCTTTCTTTTTTACAGATATCCATACACTTTTTACATCTTGGGTGAAAATTACACCCAGATGGTGGATTAACAGGACTAGGAACATCACCCTCTAATATGATTCTCTTTCTATTCCTTTTTAAATCAGCTACAGGAATTGCTGATAACAAAGCTTCTGTATATGGATGTAGATAATTTGAAAATATTTCTTCTGTCTCAGAAAGCTCTACAATTCTTCCTAGATACATAACTGCAATTCTATCACTTATATATTCAACTACACTTAAATCATGAGTTATAAAAATATATGTTAGATTTCTTTCTTCCTTAATTCTTTTTAATAAATTCAAAACTTGTGCTTGAATAGATACATCTAATGCTGATACTGATTCATCACAAATTACAAGCTCTGGATTAATACATAAAGCTCTTGCAATACCTATTCTTTGCCTTTGTCCACCTGAGAATTCATGTGGATATCTATCCATATATTCTCTTCTCATATTAACTGCTTCAAGTATATCTCCAATTATCCTTCTTCTCTCTTTCTTTTCTTTTACTCCAAACTTTTTTAATGGATCAGATAAAGATTGATAAATTGTAAATGCAGGATTTAATGATGAATGTGGATCTTGAAAAACTATTTGCATTTTTCTTCTTGCTAAATCCATTTCAGTAGAATTCAAATGTAATAAACTCTTCTTTCCAATATCTCTTTGGAAATCATATACCATATCACCTGCTGTTGGTTTTACTAATTGAAGAATTGATTTACCAAGAGTTGTTTTTCCACATCCTGATTCTCCTACTAGACCTAAGGTTTCTCCTCTATAAATCTTTAAATCTATATCATTTACAGCTTGTACAAATTTGGTTGGTTTCTTAAACATACCTGCCTTAATGGGGAAATGAGTTTGCAAGCCTTTTAACTCCAATAAAACTTCCTTATTTTCCAACTTCCATCACCTCTTTATCCCTAAAACTATTTTTTAATACTTCATTATATTTAAAACAACGAACCATATGAGTTCCATTAATAAACTCTTCTTCTGGCATAGTATTACATTTTTCACATGCATAGTTGCATCTTGGTGCAAACTGACATCCTTTTGGCCTATCATATGGATCTGGTGTTGATCCTTTGATTGGACTTAAATCTTGATTTTTTCCTTTTCCTAAAATCGGTATAGATTTTAATAATGCTTCTGTATATGGATGAGCTGGATGCATTAATATTTCTTCAACGGTTCCACTTTCAATAATATTTCCCATATACATAACAGCAACATCATCTGCTAGTTCACTTACCACACCCATATCATGTGTTATAAGCATTATAGCAGTATCATTTTCTTTCTTTAGTTTATCCATAAGTTCAAAGATTTGGGCTTGAATAGTTACATCTAAAGCAGTTGTTGGTTCATCAGCAATCAATACCTTTGGGTTGCAACTCATAGCCATTGCTATCATAGCTCTTTGTCTCATTCCTCCTGAGAATTGATGAGGAAATTCATTTATTCTTTGTTCAGGAAAAGGGATTCCCATATCCTTTAATAAGCTTAAAGTTCTTTCTTTAGCTTCTTTTTTTGTAACCTTCTCATGGCATAATATATTTTCAGCTATTTGATATCCAACAGTATAAACCGGATTTAAAGCAGTCATTGGGTCTTGGAAAATCATAGCTATATCTTTTCCTCTTAAAGCCCTCATTTCTTTTCCATTTCTAGGAAGTTTATCTATTCTAATATCACCCTTATCACCATGATATATAATTTCTCCTTCTTCAATTCTTGATAATTTAGGTAATAATTGCATAATTGATGAAGCAGTTACACTTTTACCACAACCTGACTCACCAACTATGCAAAGGGTTTTTCCTTTCTTTATATTAAAAGAAACTCCATTTATAGCTTTATTACATCGTTGATTTGTATAAAAGAAGGTTTTTAAATTTTTTACAGTAATTATATTCTTATCTTCCATCTATCAATTCCTCCTTTATCCTTGTTGTGTTGGATCTGTTGTATCCCTTAAACCATCACCAAGGAAGTTTATACTCATAACAAATAAAGAAATAACAATACCAACTGGTAACCATAACCACCAATTATTTTGTAAAGTAAACATATCTTGTGAAGCATTTAATATATTTCCCCATGTAGCTATTTCAAGAGGTACTCCGAGTCCTAAAAAACTAAGAGCTGCTTCTTCTAATATAAACATTGCTGTACTTAGTGTTATATTAACTACTATTGGTCCTATAGCATTAGGTAACATATGTTTATAACAAATTATGAAATCGTTTAACCCGAAGGTTTTTAATGATTGTACATACTCTTCTTCTCTAATTGATAATATTTTTGCACGAGCCATACGATATACGCTTCCCCATCCAGTTAGGATAAATATAATAATTAAATTTGTTAAACTTTGTCCTAAAATTGAAACTAACATAAGAACTAATACTAATTGAGGGAAAGACATAAATACTTCAGATAATCTTAATACTATTTTATCAAACCATCCTCCTTTATATCCTCCATATACTCCTAGTAAAACTCCTATAAATGCACACCCTAATGCACTTCCAAGTCCAACTAATATAGAAATTCTTCCTCCGTATAAAACTCTTGCAAAAACATCTCTTCCAACTTTATCTGTTCCAAAAATATGCTCTGAAGATGGAGGTTTTAATACATTATTCATATCCACGGCTAAGGGATCGTATTTAGTTATTAAAGGTGCAAAAATTGATGATAATAAAATTATTAAAAATATTATTATCCCAACAATAGCAAGTCTATTATTTAAAAGTTTTCTTAAGGAACGATTTACTTTTTTCTTCCCCAAAGCGCCTGATTCTTCTAATTCTTTTATCTTGTCTAATTTACGATCAAATCTACTTTTTTTAATTCTTACTTCTGCCATAATAAACCTCCTACTCCAATTTAACTCTTGGATCAAGTAAAGCTGTTAATATATCTACTAAAAAACTTGATACTAATACTGTTGTAACTGTCATAAGAGCAATCATCATAACTAATGGATAATTTTGTCCTCTTACTGCAGTTGCAAAAGCACTACCAATACCAGGCCATCTAAATATAGTTTCTATTACTACAGCCCCTCCGATTAAAGTAGGTAATCTAAATCCTATTAAAACAACTACCGGTGTTAAAGCAACTCTAAATCCATGCACAAGATTAACCTTCCACTCTGGTAATCCCTTGCTTCTTGCTGTTCTTATATATTCAGCATTCATTGTATCTAACATACTAGAACGTGCATATCTCATAACCCCAGCTGTAAGAGATATTCCTAAAACTAAAGCAGGTAATATTAAATATTCATACCTATCAATAAAGGCCGTTTTACCTGGCATCATACGACCACCTACAGGTAGCCATCCTAAATTCAATGAAAATATTAATATACAAACCATTCCAAAGAAAAATTGTGGTATTGATACTCCAATCATCCCAGCAACAGTTAATAAATTTTCTGAAAAAGTACCACGACGTATTGCACTAAATAGTCCCAATGCACTACCTAAAATAGTTGAAATTAATAAAGCAGCTATAGCTAATTCTAAAGTTGCTGGTAATAAATCTTTTATTATATCTATAATAGGAACTCCACTTGATACACTGTATCCGAAATTTCCTCTTAATATTTCACCAAGCCATCTAAAATAACGAAGTATAAATGGATCATTTAATCCATATGCTGCACGTATTTCTTCTAACTTTTGTGGATCTACATTTGCAAGCATTTCTGGACTTATCATATGTGATACTGCATCACCAGGGGTTAATTCAAGTCCTAAATAAATAATAAAAGTTATAAGTATTAACATTGGAATTAATCCCAATAACTTTTTAATTATGAATTTTCCCATAATGTCCCTCCTATATTTAAAATCAAGAGACTGCAAATGCAATCTCTTAATTCTCTAATTTATTTAATTTATCTTCCAGTTTTGAATATTCCAATCATAATTGAATTGAGGATTACCATATTTCTCAATACCTGTTTCTAATCTATTACTTTCAATTAAGAATATAGGTTGATAATATAATGGCATTGTGAATAAAGTTTCATTTTCATATTTTTGTAATTCAAAATATGCTTTCTTTTGAACTTCAGGATCCATTGATGCATTGGTTGCATCTATTAAACTATTTAAAGTATCATCTGATGGTGTATGTGAATTTGAAGGTGATCCTGTTCTATATCTATCATAATATTCATGCATTGATAATGCTGCATTTGCTGCATAAGCCATATCCCAATCTACAGCACTTGGACCATTTACTTGATCTTGAGGTGCTTTCCAAAGAATAGTTGCTAAGTCTCCTTCAACTAATCTAAAGTTCATCTTAATTCCTACATCACTTAAATATGATTGAATTGCAGTCATAAAATCTACTGTTAATTGATCTGTGTAATAATAAACAACATCTATAGTATAATTAGAATCCCAATTAGCTTCTTTTAATAATTCTTTTGCCTTTTCAGGATTGAAATCATAATTGTTTAATCCTTCTACTTTATCTGCTCCATTTGGAGTTAAGCTATTTGCTGGTATTATAGTGTCATCAAATAAGTTCTTTCCGATAGTTTCCATATCGATAGCATATCTAATAGCTTGACGTACTTTTACATCAGCCAACGGAGATTTTGTTCCATCAGCTTTATCAAATTTATTTATATAGAATAAACGAGTATATCTTACATCTATTTGAGTTAACTTTATATTACTTTCTTCTTTTAATGCTTTTACATCAGCTACACTCTTAGTGTATCCATAATCTAATAATCCTGACTTAACATTATTAACTAAGTTAGTATCACTATCTCCAGGGCTTGGAGTTAAATGAATTGTAAAATTAGCAACTCCATCATAGTATTTATCAAATGGTACTAAAGTAGTGTAATCATTCATCTTAACTTCTTGAATCTTAAATGGACCTGATCCAATTGGACTTTGGAAATATTCAGCTTGTTGGAACTTTAGTGGGTCAACACCATCAAAATACTTCTTAGGCAATGGTGCAAATTGAGTAAATGTTAGTAATGCATCTGGTGCCACTTTATCAAAAGTAATTGTAATTTTATTACCATCTATAACTATGCCTGATAATCCATCTGTTTTACCTGCTAAGTAATCTTCACTACCAACAATTGCTTTGAAAGTATTTAAAAATACTGAGTTAATTACTGCTGTTTTCATTGAGTATTCGATACTCCACTTAATATCTTCACCAGTAATTTTTTCTCCATCATGCCAATAAATATCATCTCTTAAATTAAATACTAACTCTGTTCCATCTTCACTAAGAGTATAGTCTTTTGCTAATTCACCTTTTGAAGGATTTAAATCAGCGTCAGCTTCAATCAAATGATCATATAAAACTTTGGTGTATGTGTACACTCCAGGATTTAGCCAAGGTGTTTCAAAGAATTCTATTGGTCCACCATTTGAATAAAGAATTTTTTCTTCATTTTTAGTTTCCCCTCCTCCTTTATTACCACCACAAGCAATTAATGATACAGTCATTATAGCAACCACAATAAAGCTAATAACTTTTTTCACCATAATCCCTCCATCTCTTTTCCCTTAATTATTCCAAATAAAATTTCCACTCCATTTTACATTTTATTTTTGGAGTTAAATTCCATTTCTATCTTGATTATAACATCAGTTCAGAGTATTGTAAACGTTTTTTACCCTCAATTAAAACTATTTATCCCTTTCATTGTTTCTATATTTTTTAAAAATTTACTCAAAAATCTATTTTTATTTATTAGAATTTTAAATAAATTTTACTGTATAATAGTTATGAAAATATACTGCTCCTTTATCCCTTCTGCAATTAGTCCCTATTCTCTTTCAGATACCTTTAATTCCATTCTTTCTCAAATTAATTACCTCATAGTATTTTCTTTATGTCCACACTCAATACATTTATAATATTTCTTTCCATATTGATTATTATCATAGGCATATTCATATTCCTTCATTATTTCTCCACAAACTGGACAAACCTTTTCTTTTGAATCTTTCAAGCTAATTCCTCCTTTTTGTTTGTAAAAATTTTATTATAAACTATATTTAAAACATCTTCTTTATCCTTTATTGAATCTAAACCTATAACTTCTATAACTTTATTTGATGAAAGAATAATATAGTTATTTTCTTTTTCATTAGTATAAACTTTAACTTCATTAGGTAAATTAGTTTGTATTTCTTTATAAGTAATACCCTTATTTTCAAACCACTTCATCATCTTATTAAAGTTCCAATTTACAATAAATCTATAATCACTTTCAAAAAGTTCATAAGATAACTTCATTTTCCTACCATTAGCTGTATAAAATAATTTATTAGCTATAAAACTACTTTCTTCATCAACATATATATCTTCTTCACTACTAACTTCATCATTAAAATCTTTTAAGCTTAATGAATACTCTTTACTTTTTACTCTATTACTTTTACTTTTAAATATATTAGGAACTAAAAAATTATTTAGAACCATAATAGAAACAATAGCGATAATAAAACAAGTAGATACTGTTAACTTCTTTCTTATACTATCTTTTTTATTTTCTGTAAAATACCCTAATAAAAATAAACCACTTATTATTGATAAGATAATAATTGTAATATCAAAATCTTCTTTATTTTTTTCAAATATTATTGTAATTACACCAATTATAGCAGCTAAAAATATAATAGTAATAATACTTCCCTTAAATCTTATCCATAAAGTGGAGGATTCTTTTTCTTTATTCTTTCCTAATCTAAATTTAATTAATTTATATAAGTCTATAAGGCATGTTGATATAAATATGATCATTATACTCATTCCTAAAAGCCTACCATTATTAGTTAAATAATTCAGATTTTCTCCTTTAAATATTAATATCAATTGATTTAATAATATAATCGATATAAATAATATTTTTAAAATTAACTGACTTAATGAGTTATGAAATAAAGCTTGTATATCTTTATTTTCTCTTTTTCTAATTATACTTTTTTTATCTTCATTTTCTTTATAAAAAACCTGTAATTTGTTACATTCACAAGAATAACTCCATCCTAATTCTTGAAGCTTTTTTCTATACTCTAAAGATAATTTTTTACCTAATTCTTTATTTAATGCAACATCATTAACCATATCTATTTTATATTTTATGTTCTTTGGTTCTATCTTCCTAAACTTAATATAAAGGTTTGAAAATTTTTCTAGCATCCAACCTTTTAATGCCATTTCTTCTAAGTAAGTTTCTAAAGCATCTATTTCATAAGAATAAAAATCTATTAATACTATTCTTATATCCCCAAATCTCATTAACTTCCCCCCTGTTCATATTAGTTAGTGTAAAGTTTTTACACTACTTTTTTTCTATTTTTCTTTATATAT
>ERZ857998.1946-NODE-1946-length-20993-cov-45.411166_pt1 | contig 20993 bp, 31 predicted proteins | sample MGYA00519954_ERZ857998 | MGnify/ENA primary metagenome ERZ857998 (study PRJEB31778, sample SAMEA3449424) | human gut metagenome | biome: human gut; feature: human-associated habitat; material: faeces | place: United Kingdom | collected 2010/2012 ...
CCTTAACTTTGATTAACTCTATTTTTTCATACGAAACTTTACACTATCCTAATTTTTATCAGCTCCTGCTGAAATACCTTGAACTAAATATTTTTGAAAAATAATAAATACTATTGTAATTGGTATAGCTATAAGTACAGCACCAGCTGCAAATATAGTGAAATTAATACTTTCTTTTCCATTTATTAATGCAAATAATCCAACTGCCAAAGTTTTAGATTTATCATTTGATAATAATATATTTGGTAAAATAAAGTCCATCCAAGGAAGCATAAATTGGGATACTGCGCAATAAGTAATAATTGGTCTTGACATAGGAAGTATTATTTTGAAGAAGGCTTGGAATCTAGAGCATCCATCTATATATGCAGCTTCATCAATTGCATATGGTACACCATCTAAATAGCCCTTTACTAACCATGTATTATAAGGTATAGCCCCTACAGAGTAGACTATCACCATACTTATAGGCTTTCCTACTAAACCTAATATTAAAAATAAAGTATATATTGCCGTCATTGATAAAAAGGTTGGGAACATTGATAAAATCATTATTGCCATAAGGCTTGTCTTCTTTCCTTTAAACTTAAAACGTGACATAATCCAAGATGTTAACATAATTAAAATTAAAGAGAAGAAAGTACTTGCTATTGCAATCTTTAAAGTATTAAAAAACCATGTAGCATAATTTGTCTCTGAAAATAACCTTCTATAGTTATCTAAAGTTATTTCCCTTAAATTAATACCTGTTGATGGCCCACTTCCTCTTTGAAAAGAAGATAGAATAATCCACATAACTGGAACAATAACAATTAAAGACATAATAATAAGTTCTGTATTTACTAAAAAAGCTGTTATCTTCTTTCTCATAATTATTACCTCCTACAATTCCTTAAAGGATACTGTTCTTTTGAAGTTCCAATAAGAAACACCACCTACAATAATAAATAGTAAAACACTCATTACAGCAGCAATATCATACATTTGTTGATTTAATGTAAGCTTGTATATCCATGAAATCAAAATATCTGTATCTCCTGCAAACTGCATCTTTTCATTTATAGGTCCACCTTGAGTTAGGAAGTAAATTGCTCCAAATGAATTAAAATTTGCTGCCATACTCATAATTAAATTTGGAATAGTAGCTTTAAATACTAATGGAAATGTTATTTTCTTAAAGGCTTGAAACTTTCCTGCACCATCAATGTAGGCTGCTTCATAAAGACTTTTATCTAAATTTGCAAATACTCCTAGCATCATAACCATAAACATTGGAAAGCTAAGCCATAAATTAACTACTAGTACAGTAACTTTTGCTATTAGGGGATCAGATAAAAATGGTATATTTTCTGATATTATCCCAAGCTTTAATAAAAGGGTATTTAATGGTCCAAATTGTCCATTTAACAGATTTCTAAATACTAATAGAGAAATCATTTGTGGAATTGCCCAAGGTAAAATTAATATAGTCCTAAATACTTTTTTAAATTTTACTGATTTATGATTTACTAATATAGCTTGAAACATTCCTAAAAAATATGATGATAAGGTCCCTATTAATGTCCAAATAACTGTCCATATTAACACCTTAAAAAATGTTTGAGACCAATAGGTACTGTAAATAATTTTTTAAAGTTATAAAGTCCAACCCAAGATAACAATTTACCTGGTGGAAGATGATCCCTATTGTAATTTAAAAATGCTGTTAATATTGAAAATATTATAGGCATAACAACTACAAATAAAAATGCAATTCCTATAGGTATTACAACCATATAATGGAAGTTCCTATTTTTAGTTTTCTTAAAATATTCCAGTGAAGTTAAATATTCAGAAGTTTCATCAATTGTCTTACCAGTTAAATATGCATCTCTAAGATTATATATATATACACCTATAAATAGGATTAAAGTAAATATAGCAATCATTCCATTAATAACTAACATAGTAGAATGATCTCCGTACTTTCCTCCTGCCTTTTCTCCTAGGGTTACTAACCCCCAAAAACCTTTTGTAAAGAATCCTCCATGGAGTCTAATGGAGAAACCATTTACATAGCCTGCAAAATATTCAATCCAATATCCATTTAATACTTCTAAAGATATCATTAGTAATTGTAGTGCAAAAATTATAAGACCTTTTAATCTTTGCTTACAAATGAAAAACTGACCACTTCCCCAGAAAAAAATTGATAAAATTAATGATTTTTTTCTTTTCATCAAAACCTTCCTCTCTGACATAATCTAATTAAATACTTCTTTTGTTTAGGATAACTTATATTTTACTTATACGCTTAACCTATTGAAATTATAGTCTATTAACAATTTAATATCAATGATTTTATATGCACATTTTAACTTTTAGAATATTTACCAATTCTATATTTATTAACTTTTTATAAAAACTACTTAATTTATTTTCTTAACTAAAAGTAAAAAGATTAACTATTAGAATTTACATACCTTTCCTAAGGCTTTTATCTTTTTGTTAATTACTTAAATTTTTATACCTATAAAAAAAGGAAAATTGTACTTTTGTATATTTGCACAATTTTCCATAATAGTTTTATTTATTTTTCTAGAGGTTTTATATATGAAATATTATTAATATCTCCATGATTATCAAGTCTTAGTAGCTTCTCCATAACTTCAACTGCTTTTTCAGCTTTTTCTCTATTACTAACAATTATTCTTTTAGTATCTTCTAAAAGCATATGATCTCTTTCTGAATTTACTACTACACAGATATTTTTATTATCTACATACTTCTCTACTTGCATTCCGAGCACTTCACCTATTACTAAAGCTTTTTTATCTTTATTATTCTTTATAAATTCCTTTAAATCACTGTCATATCTATTAATAAATATATCTTCCATAGGTATTCTCTTAGATATATCTTCTAAAGCTTTTTTGCTTGAATAATCCTCCATAACTACATAGAAGTCATTACCTAGAATTATTTCAGCCTTATCTAATACAGAATTGTAATCTGTTAGAATTTTACAAAATATATCATCTTCTATATATCCTTCTATAAATATTGCAGGAACAAAAAATTTGCTAGCAATTTCTTTAAATCTTTCCTCATCTAAGTCAACAATAAATACTGCCTCAAGGGACCTCTTTTGCCCAATTGTTACATCTTTTTCCATCTCTTTTGTTGTAAGTAATAGAATGTCATAGCCTAGAGCATTTAACTTTCTTTGAATTTCCCTTGATAAATCATAATATTGATATATCTTACTCTTTTTGTTCTTAGCTTCCATATTAATTATTATCCCAACCATATAGCTTCTTTTACTTGCTAAGGACTTTGCATTCATGTTAGGAATGTAATTTAGTTTATTGGCTACTTCAAAAATACGCATTCTTGTATCGTGGCTTATATTTTCTTTTTTAGAATAATTTAATACATATGAAACAGTAGCTGTTGAAACTCCAGCTTCTCTTGCAATATCTTTCATTGTAACTCTTTTTGTAGACATATAACCCACCCCATATATACTCTTATTATGGCTTTAAGTATAGCATCAGCAATATTTACTGTCAATTTCTACATATTATATAGAGCTCTAAATACAAAAAATATAATGCTAGCTATAACCTCTAAATCTTTAAGTTAGCTAGCATTATATTTTAAATTATTTATATTAATTAAGCTCTCTCTCTTTTCTCATTATACATTGTTATTCCAAGGGTTAGTACTAATCCCCCCCATAATACAACTGCTCCTAAAGTAAAAAATCCTACTGCTACTGCTGACATATTAATTACTCCTTCCTCTTACTACAATTAATTTAATATACTATTATTTTTCCATTTATTTTTACTAATTATTAATGCTAATATTATTCCAAATCCAATTATGCTCCATCCATAAGCAAATAAAGCTGAAGCTTCATATCCTCCATAAGGTGTTTTTATTTCAGTAATTATACTTTGAACTAACATATATATTAATATTGATGGTGTAACAAACTTAACACAAATATTCCACCACTTACCTATTTTAAAATAAGAAATTGAATTTGTATGTTCTCTTATTATTTCTGGGCTAGCAATCCAGCCAATTAATACTACTTCTAATAATCCAACAACTACTATTCCATAGTTATTTATAAAGTTATCTATTATATCTAATAAATAAAGTCCTGCTCCTGTTGAGTAAAAACTTCCTATTCCGATACCTAATAAACAAATAGTAGCAACTACTTTATTTCTAGACCATCCAAACTTATCAATAAATGGTGCTGCAACTGCTTCTATTAATGATACTGAAGAAGTTACTCCAGCAAATAGTAAGCAAATAAAGAATAGTATTGCTATTAAGTTTCCTAAAGCACCCATTTGACTAAATACTTGTGGGAAAACTACAAAAGCAAGTCCAACTCCACTTGATACTACTTCACTCATTGGAACCCCACTTGAATTTGCCATAAAACCTAAAATTGCAAATACAGTTATTGCAGATAAAAATTCAAATCCACAATTTGCAAAAGCAGTCATAAATGCACTATTATTAATATCAGTTTTCTTAGGTAAATAACTTGAATAAGTCATCATAACTCCCATTGCTAAACTTAATGAGAAGAAAACTTGCCCATAGGCTGCTACCCAAACCTTTGGTTGCATAACCTTAGACCAATCTGGTGTAAATAACGTATTTAATCCTATTGAAGCTCCATCTAAGTTTACTGCTTTTATAGCAATAATTATCATAATAACTATAAGAGTAGGTAAAAGTACTTTATTAGCTTTTTCTATTCCACCTTTAACTCCCTTATAACAAATAAACCAATTAATAATCCAAACTATCAATATTCCAAATAATATCGGTAAAACATATCCTCCAAATTCAAATGGCGATTCTGTAAGCTTTAAGAAATCATTGTGGAAAAATGCATTTGTATCACTTCCCCAAAGCTTTGTAAAACTAAATCTTAAATAGTTAAAAGCCCAACTTAAAATCATAGAATAATAAGTTAAAATTACAAAAGCACTGATAGTTGGCCACCATCCAAGCCATTCCCATTTTTTATTTACTTTTGAAATTGCTAGAGGTGTTGATCCTCTAAACTTATGCCCTAATCCATACTCCAATATTAATAACGGAATCCCTGCTGTAAAAATAGCAAAGAAATATGGAATTAAAAATGCTCCACCACCATTAGTATAAGCTATGTAAGGAAATCTCCAAATGTTTCCAAGCCCTACTGCTGAACCTACTGCAGCAAGGATAAAACCAAGCTTCGATCCCCATTGTTCTCTATTTTCTTCCATTATTTTTGTCCCCCTTGTAAGTCCTTTTGTTTTAATTTAAATATATAATATATTAAAATGTTAATAAAATCAATACAAAAATATTAAAATGTTATAAATTAATCTAATTTGTTAATTTTTGTTTATTATTATATTTAATAAAATATCATTTTATTAAATGTGTATTTTTTATATATAAATAATAAAACTTTGTCACATTGTAAAAAAGAAGAAACTCCATTAGGAGTTCCTAAAATAAGCTATATTTTTAATAATTCCTTTCGAATTACATCAATAATTCTACATTTTACATTATACATTTTTAATTAAGGAGCTGCTGTGACAGCTCCATTTTTACATTATTGATAATTAGTAATTTTTATTTCCTATTTTGAACTCTCTATAAAGCTTCCATGTTCTATCTTCCCACTTGAAAATGCTTATATTATCAAAATAACAAGTAAAATTAAAGGAATACAGATTCACGTAATTCCATAATTCATTAAAAATAGGTGGAACCTTTTTTGAAGTTAAAGTCACATGAAAAATCTTATCTTTTCCATCTTTTTTATTAAAATTTATATAATCAAATTTACCTAATAAATCTATTAACTTATCATGAAGTTCTTTTCCTTCTTTAGACATATTAACCTCCATATAGATAACTCTATCATCAAAGTGGTTGTATTTATCCATAGTAAAAGGAGCTTTTTCTACTTCATTAGAAAATTTATATAATTCCTCTTCTAATTCCTTTATACTTCCTTCATATTCAAATGGAGCTTTTATAGTAAAATGAGCTGGAAGTTTAGATGACTTAGCATTAAACTTCTTAAAAATATCTCTTCTCATTTCATTATTAAATCTTCCTGCTTCTCCTTTTACTACACATACTATTACATATCTCAAAGTCTAATCCCCCTTTAGTACTACTCTTTCTTGATAGATAAATTTTCTATTCTATATCCTATTTCCTTATTTGCCATTCTATAACCTTCATCTATCATTTCTTCTCTGGATTTTTCATTTCCTAATAAAGCATCAATTGTTAATTGTCCTCTATCTGGAAAATACTTATCTAAAAGTCTTTCATCTATATAATTTTGATCCTTTATACTTAAATCATCTAAAATATGCATTACATTAAAGCCAGCCTCTTTCAAAGCTCTTCCAACCAAAATACTTCTATGACACCTAATTGGATCTTGCATAGCTCCAAGCAAAGCAATTCTATATCCTTTAGTGCAACCATCCTTAAGTCTCTCTATTCCCCTTAAGAAATCTTCTTCTTGTACTACTTTTTCAAAATCTGAATAGCCTTCCTTATTATAAGAAATCTTATTTTCTCTTTTGGCTGCTAGCTCCTTAGCCATATAAATATATATAAAACCTGCCTTGGTTAAGGTATATTTTATTCTTTCCTTATCAAATTGAACATTGTATTTAGAATACGGAGTTCCTCTAATGTCTACAACAATATTAATATTAAAATATCTTAGCATTTGTATTAACTTTTCCATTGTATAATTTGAATGACCTATTGTATATATATCCATATTTATTTACTAACTAAAAAGATTTAGTAGTTCCTCCTCTGTAATTGAATTTAATTTATCACCAGTTAACATATTTCCGTCAATTACCTTACTTATTAATTCCTTCTTTTCTTCTTGTAATCTAATAATTTTTTCTTCTATTGTATCTTTAGAAATTAGCTTTATAACTTCTACAATATTTTTTTGACCTATTCTATAGGCTCTATCTGTTGCTTGATTTTCAACTGCTGGATTCCACCATGGATCAAAATGTACAACTATATTTGCAGATGTTAAATTAAGTCCTACTCCTCCTGCCTTTAAGGAAATTAAAAATATATTTGTCTTTCCCTCATTAAATTCTTCAGTTAGTCTTAATCTTTCCTTTGCATTAATACTTCCATCTAAATAAAGATATTTAATATTATTAGTCTTTAACTTATTTCCTATTTTATTTAAAGCTGAAGTAAATTGTGAAAATATAATAATTTTCTTATTAGCTTCTAAGGCTTCTTCTACTATTTCTTCAATTGCCTTAATCTTGGAACTTTCTTCTTTAAAATCTTCAATTAAAAGAGATGGGTCTAAACATAATTGGCGTAATTTTGTAAGGAAAGAAAATATTAATATCTTATTGTCCTTATTTTCCTTTAATTTCTTTTTAACTTCTCTCATATAGGAGTTATAAACTTGCCTTTGTTTAGCTGACATTGGAATTATATATTCCTTTTCAATCTTTTCTGGTAATTCATCTAAGACTTCTTCCTTTAACCTTCTTAATATAAATGGAGAAATAAGCTCCTTTAATTCTTTTAAGTCCTCATCATTACCCTTCATAAATTTTTCTTTAAACTTTTCTACAGAAAATAAGTACATAGGCATTATAAAATCAAAAATTGACCATAATTCTAGTAAATTATTTTCAATAGGTGTACCTGTTAAAGCTATTTTAATATTTGCTTTTATAGACTTAACTGCTTCTGAAATCTTTGAGGCTTTATTTTTAATATTTTGACCTTCATCAATTATACAAAAATCAAAATTCTTATCTTCGTACAAATTTAAGTCTCTTCTTAAAGTTCCATAAGTTGTTAGTAAAACATCATAGTCATTATAGTTATCTATAATTCTGCTTCTTTCCTTTAAGCTCCCATGAATAATTCCAATCTTTAATTCTTTAGCAAACTTTTCAAACTCATTTTTCCAATTATATAAAACAGATGTAGGAGTAATAATTAAGCTTTTCTTTCCTGGCTTAGATAATAATAGTGTTATAGTTTGAATAGTTTTACCAAGTCCCATATCATCTGCAAGTATTCCTCCAAAACCTAATTCTTCAATAGTCCTTAGCCAGTTATATCCTATCCTTTGATATTCTCTAAGGTTAGCATTTAAATTTTCAGGAACAATATATTCTCTCTCTTTATTTTTTAACTTTTCTAATAAAATATTTATCTTTTCTTCTCCAGATATAAATGGTAATTTTTTATTTTTTATATTATTTTCTAAATGCAGCAAATTAAATTTATCCACATAGATTTCTTCTTTATACACATTATTAAATAAATTTAACTCTTCTATTCCTCTAAAAAATCCAATTACTTTTTCATCCTGTAAATCTAGAAAGCTATTTTTCTTAGTTCTATAAAAACTACTGCCTTTTCTTATTTCATTTAAAACCTCTGGAATTTCTCTATATTCTAAGCCTTCTACTTTATATTGAAAATAAAAGCTTTCATTTTCCTCTCTTAAAGAACTAAATATACTTCTTGAATCTATTAAGTTCATATCTTTGAATTCTTTAGATAAACTTACTTTTCCTATTTTATTTAAATATTTTATTCCTTCTTTTAGCAAGGTGTATGTTTCTTCTTTATCCCCTATAAATATAAATCTTTCATCTTTTTTTATAAATCTATATCTCTCAAGGGCCATTTCTAATTTCTCAATAGCTTTTGCATCTTTTATTCCATCTAAGCTATTAATATATTCTATTTTTAAAGTGCAATAAATATTAGATCCTTCTTTGCTTATATAAAACTTTGGCATATTAATCTTATTTATTTGCTCTTTAATGCTTTCATCTATAATAATATCTCTTGATATTTCTCCTAAAATAAATACTATCTTTTTTAAGTTATCCTCTGTATCTTTATAAAGTAAAGTATCCTTTTCTCTTAGTTTTTCATATAAAGGATTATAATATTTTAATTGTTTTTCACTAGGCAAATATATCTTTTTCTCATAAAGCCATATATCTCTGTCACTATTTAAAGGCATAATACTTTTCTTTTGAGGTTTTACTATTATTGCTTCACCTTTTTTCTTTATAGTAAAAATTAAAGGAATATCTTCCTTATGAATTACAGATGTATAATTCATATAATCATAATTTAATTGTATTTCTTTTTTATTATCTATTAAATTTAATAATTCCTTAAGTTCATTATCATAAAGCTTAAAGCTTCTAGCATTTGTAATTCTGCTTCTATCTGCCTTAAGTTTTTTTCTTAAGAAATCTATAATTAAGTAATCCTTATATTTAAATTTATTATCTTCCTCAAATAAAAATTTTCCTAAAGCTTCAACTGCTATAGTTCCTTCTTTTCCTGCTCTTAATTCAAGATAATATTCATTTTTATTATTAACTTTAACTTGTTTTAATTTTATATCGAGGTTTAAAGGTTTATTTATATTATTAATTGCTTTATTTTCATTGTTATTGTAATTATTATTATTTTTATTAATGTTATTGCTATTATTATTTTTAGCTTCTTGTTTTTGAATCTTACTATAAGCCTCATAGTAGAACTTATACATAGTTGCAACTATATGACTACATATATAGTTATCTATTTCTCTACTATTTTCCTCAAATTGATTACAAGTACACTTAACTGCTTTCACTTTATCTTTTAAATCAAATTTTATATGTGTACTGAATTCATTTTTATTATCTATAACTCTTCCATAAATATGATAGGTATTATCTATCTTTTTGCTTATAACCTTATTAACTAAGCCTTCTTTAAATATACTTCTTCCATTCTTTTTAGAAATAGAAGAGCCGAGCTTTAATAATGAGTTCATCATATTCCTTAAATTCATATTATCCCTCCCTTATAAAGAGCACTTAATATTATACTATAACACTTATTTATAAATAAAGTATACTAAGGTTCTATACTTTTGAACAACAAAAAATAGAGTCCTATAAAAGACTCTATTTAATTAAAGCGTTAAGCTTCTAATGAATTATTTAATAATTTAATTAAACATTTAAACTTATATATGTAGATATTGTATAATGAAATTATTAACAATAACTTATGGAGGGCTTATGGAATATAGAAAAATAAAATATCAAGAATTAAATATAGAGTTGTTTAATAATTTCATTCGTCATCAAGAAGTTACAAAGTGCTGGAGAAAAGAAAATGGTAAATGGGTAATTAAAGATGTTCCTTTTATTGATGATTGGAATAAAGAAGAATATGAATTACTTGTAAAGTATCTTAAGAATACCATAAAAACAAAAGGAGTTGTCTATGGTGCATTTATTAATAATACTTTAAAGGGATTTGCTTCAGTTGAATATGGCTTTATAGATAAAAACCATAAATATTTTGATTTATCTAGCCTACATGTATCAAAAGATATGAGGGACTGTGGTATAGGAAAGACTTTATTTGAAATAGCTGCTAAATGGGCAAAAAATTCCGGTGCAAAAAAATTATATATTTCATCTAATTCTGCTGTAGAAACTCAAAAGTTTTATAAAACTATGGGATGCATAGAAGCCTTGGTATACAATGAAAAACATGTTAAAAATGAACCTTATGACTGCCAATTGGAATATGTTCTATAAATATTGTCAAATCATTATGGTATCACCCCAGGGAACCAAAAATAGAAATATTTAGTACCTAGATTAATAATTCTAGGTACTAAATATTTGTTTTTAATTATTCTTAAATATTAAAAAAGAGTTTTAAGATTAACTTAAAACTCTTACATAAACAAAAATTATCTTCTATTTTGTTGTTTTTTAGCTCTTCTACAAGATATACATCTTGTTGGCTCATTATCGAATCCTTTTTCCTTGTAGAATTCTTGTTCTCCTACTGAAAATATGAATTCACTTCCGCAATCTCTGCATGTTATTGTCTTATCTGACATAAATATTCCTCCTAAATTAAAGATTTCAAATTGATAATAATCTCTAATAAATGAGAAATTACTTATCCAAATTAAACCTATTTTTTTGTTAGCTTTTTGCTACTCTTTTAATATACCATATTACTTGTTGAATCGCAAGCTTTTTTCTCAATTTATTTATATTTCAGAAAATTATTAATTATCAATACCCCAGGGGATAAAAAATTGGAAATAAAACTTTGGAAAGTAGCTTTTTTAAAGGATGCTACTTAAGAACCTTTCTACTGCTGTCTTATAATGTAAAATCAACATATTTTATCAATTTATATTAAATTACATACATAATAATTCTACATCTAAAATTAAAAATAATTTCCGTCAGCTACATATTTGTCGTTTCACTTTATTTTCCTCTTTCTGTACTAGTTTCATCTTTATTTATTGAAAAAGTATATCAATTTAAAATATATTCCTTGATCTTACTTATTTTTAAGTAATAAAAAAGAGTTTTAAGATGAACTCAAAACTCTTGCTACAAACAAAACTATCTTCTATTTTGTTCTTTTTTAGCTCTTCTACAAGATATACATCTTGTTGGTTCATTATCGAATCCTTTTTCCTTGTAGAATTCTTGTTCTCCTACTGAAAATATGAATTCACTTCCGCAATCTCTGCATGTTATTGTCTTATCTGACATAAATATTCCTCCTAAATTAAAGATTTCAAATTGATAATAATCTCTAATAAATGAGAAATTACTTATCCAAATTAAACCTATTTTTTTGTTAGCTTTTTGCTACTCATTTATAATAACACAGGCAATTTTAAATTGCAAGTATTTTTTTAATTTATTTTTAATTCAGAAAATTTCTCCTTTTTAAGGTAATATAATTTGTTTATACTACTTTGATGTTTGTGTTAAAGTAGCTGGATTTCTAGTTTGAATCCATAATTCTCCTGGCCCTTGGAACTTACATACTAGTCCTTCTCCACCAGCAATTGAACTAAATACTCCAGACATAAATTCTACTGAATATTTCATTCTACTGTCCCAAAGCACCATATGATTACTATCTACTATATAGGTTTCCCCTGGTTTAAGAACTTTTTTAATAATTGCACCATAAGAGCTAATAACTAAAGTTCCTATCCCTGATGCTTGCATTTGAATTAAGCCTTCTCCTGAAAACATCCCACCTATTCCACCTGATTTTGTAGTAACATTTATTCCTGAAGTAGATGCTAAAAATGTTGATCTTCCAAGCCTATATTCTATACTCCCATCCATTTCTACCAATTTAATATCACCTAAAAACTGTGGTGCTAATAATAACTCACCATCTTCTTTAGCCTTAAATCTTTGAATAAAAAGTCCTTCCCCTGAAAACATTCTTCCTAGTGTTTTTCCTAAGCCTCCTGTTTTAGCCTTTACTTCAAATACTGGGCTCATAGAAACCATAGCTCCTGATTCAACTATATATTCTTCTCCTCTAGTTGCATTAATTTTTAGCACCTTATTGCTATCGCTACATAAAAGCTCAAACTTATTTTCCATTGTACTTCCCTCCATCATAAAATTAAATTGTTATATAATAAATTAACTATATATTCAATACATACTCTATACTATTAACATTAATACCTTCAAATTTTATAACAACTATTAAAGGCATTATATCTTTTATTTTATTAAAAGATTTATAATCAAAAGACTTATCATAATAATTAATTATTGTACTTAATGCTGTTCCATGAGTTCCTATTAGTATATTTTCATTATTATTTTCATTAAGCAGCTTATGTAGCGCTTCTATATTTCTATCTTGAACAACCCTTAAATTTTCTCCTTCTTCAAGAGTATAATTGAAATCACTCCACTGCTTTTCTGCAAACTTATTAAAATCTTTTATCCAATTATTAGAGACTTTTCTTTCTCTAAAATCTTCAACTAATTCAATACCTTTATTAGCAAAAATTGCAAAGTCTCTTATAGTATCAATAGATCTTTTATAGGGGCTTGAATATATTTTAGTTATATTCTTATCTTTTAAGTATTCAGTTACTTTCCTACTATCATTAATTCCCTCTTCACTTAAAGGTCTTAATAATTCATCTTTAATACTGAAGTCTGGTTTTGCATGTCTCACAAAATAAATTACATTCATGTACCTTCCCCCTTTATTTACTCATCTATTTCAGTTCCACCTCATTCAATCCTTCTCGCTTAAATTCTTCAAGCTTTTGCTCTTTAATTTCAATAGGATTTTCCAACGCTTTAAAAACCATCATTACTCTTAATTATCTCCATTTAATAAAAACACATTGTTGGTAAGAAAAATAAATATGGTGCTGTGAAAATTGCTAAAGATATTGCAAGCTTTTTCTTTGAATTTTCTTCTATGGATAAGTGTTTAAAACTACTTTTATAGTTAAACAGGTAAATAAAAAATGAAGTGATAATTGTGGCAAATAATATCCAAGCAACTGAATAAATGCTATCAAAAGGACTATAGGATACTGGCATAGTTAAATTTTTATACCACCATTCTCTAGAAATTCCAGAAAGAAAATTCTCAATTGTTCCTGGAATAATCATAATTATTGTACCTATAAGATCTGCTAAAAATCCATATCCCCAAACCTTCAAAATTGCTTTCCTATATACATTTTTCTTTTCATTAATATTCAATACCTTTAAAGTAATTAAAACAACTAAAGAATCTATTATAAAATTTCCTGGCAAAATTATAATCCATGTAAGTGGAAATAACCAAATTAACCATATTGGAAAAATGAGATTATAAAATTTAATACTTGATTTACTTCTCATAAAATCTCCTCCTAGATATCATATAAATACCTTTTATATTTAAATTAAGAGTTTTGGCTATAATATTTATAATAACTTCTTCTAAAGCAGAAAATGTTGATATACCACATACTATAGCAATACATATATTTATTCCTAATATTTCATAAATTAATGGAGTGAAAAATAATATTATACCGGCTAATTTATTAGCATAAGTGTGTAAAAATGCTACTTCATTAAATCTTAAAAATCCAATAATTAATGATAAAACTTTAATTATAAAAATAGAAACTATCCATAAAATCATCCATAATTCTAATTTTAAGCTTGGTAAAACTTTTATAAGTGTTGTAATAATGAAAAATGTATCAGCTACACTATCTAATATTGCACCAAACTTACTACATAATTTAAATTTTCTAGCAATATATCCATCTAAAACATCACTTAATCCACAAAGAAAATAAAGTATAAAAAATATAGTTGAAAATGGTTCTGTAAAAATCAATAAAATTGTTCCTATAATTCTAATTAATGTTATAAAATTAGGTGTTAATTTACTATTTACTTCCATTTACTTCTCCAATATATTAAATTGAATTTCTTAATTAAGCTCCTGCTTCATTATTATAATTGATTCTTCATTTTCACCAATAGTTTCAACTGATATCTTTTTTACCACAGTACTAAATTTATCTCTATGTATACTTACATCTTCAAATGCTTTATCAAGTAAATCCATAGAAGGTAGCTTTCCAACTGTCATATGCGGAACATACTCATATCCTAAATTAAATTCCTGAAGTTTATCTTTATATAAAATCTCATGAATATTTTTAATTATATCTGTACCTTTCACTACATTTAAAAATAAGTAGTACCCATATCTATCATCCTTCTTAGTAAAGCCTTCTAATTCAATTTTAAATGGATGTACATCACTTAGACATTCTTCTAAATATAACTTAAGTTCTTCATTACTTAAATCACTCTCAAAAGGAAATACTAAAGTAATATGTGGTAATATTAAATCTGCCAACGGATCATATTTCTTTCGAATCTCATTTATAATATTAATATTTTCAAATTCAGGAAAAATCAAAATTGTCCTTCTTTTCACAATCACACTACCTCCATAAATTCTAATTATATATCTAGTTAAATCATATCCTATATTAATCTACTTTCTTAATAAATTATTGGCATGATCATAATCCTTTTTATGAACATAAATATAGTATGTCTTTGAATAATCTATATTTTCTCCAAAAGTACCTGTTCTTGCTCGTCTAGATGCTCCAAAAAAACTTGGACTAGTGTCATCAACTATTCTATACTCATAATCAATTCCATTTGCAGAAAGTTTACTAAGTACTTCATTAAAATTATTTAAATCAGAGCCAATAAAAACCTCTTTCCTATTCCAAATCATTATCATACATTTCTCTCCTTTTAAATGCATATTATCTAACTATTTTAGCCATATAGTATTCATCTAAATATTTTCCATCAATATACATTGATTTTCTTTTTATACCTTCAATTTCAAAACCATTTTTCTTATATAAATTTAAAGCTATTTCATTAGTAGAAATTACTGTAAGTTCAAGTCTTACAAGATTTTTCTCTTCAGCCCATTCATCTAACCTTTTTAAAAATTTTGTCCCAATTCCTCTATTTCTGTACTTTTCTCTTATACCCACAACTATATATGCGCTATGTTTATTTCTTCTTACATTCCCTATCTGAGCTGTAATATATCCTATAATTTCATTTCCATCTACTGCTAAAAAGAATAAATCATCACCATCAACAGCGTTATCAACAATACCTTGAAGTCTATCTAAATTCTTAGCTCTTTCTCCTGGTTCATATAGCATAAACTTTGTTTCATAATCTAATTGGTTCATCATATTCCATAAAGCTTCTGTATCTGATTTTTCAATATTTCTAAATATAATATCTTCACTCATAAATCTTATTTCCTATCCCTTTCTATTTAGTACTCCTAAGGTTCTGCCATTTTCTCCATTATATATCTTCTTCTGTATATTTTTATTTACTTTTATAAAATTATATCCATTTAATATAATCATTTTGCAAATTACTTATCTAATAAATTTTGAATAACTTTAATATTACTTCTAAGGTGTTCTATATTTTTACTACCTATAAAATAAGACCTGCATTTACTTTCATTAACAAGATAATCTAAATACTTTTTAACAGTTACATAGTCATTTGCTTTTCCTTTTCCTAGAGATCCACTGACATGAACATCTAAGTTATATTTATTTATAATTCAATAACTAACCACTTTATAAGTTTATAATTGTCACCAAAATTATACTACTTAATATATTCATTGACTAATTCATAACATCTCTTTTTAGTACTATCAATTAAGCTACTTAACTCCATATATGGTGCTATGCTACCTCCTTTATATTTATCTCTAGCTTCTTTACTTTTCAAATCTTTATTATTAATCCAATCTAGTTCTTCGTCTCTTAATTTATTCATATCCTCTTTTGAAAGTTCTTCTTCTAATTTAGAATATATTTCATTTAACATATTATCCCATTGAACAAACTCTTCACTAGCTGCTTCAGTCATATCTTTAGTTTTAGGACTAGCATATTTATCTTTTAATTCTAAATCCAACTTAGTTTCTAATTCATTTAATTTTTGTAAATACATATTCTTCTTTGAATCAGAATTGCTTTCATTTAATGACGATTTTATATTACTATCTATCTTAGAATTATCATTTAATTGGTTAGTTTCAGATTCTTTCTTATCTTCAGAAGATATTGCCTCTTCTTTATTTATTGAATCAGAACTTTTTTCTACATTTGATTCAATATCACTTTCAGTTTTATTTTTAATTTCTCTATTACTGCATCCTACTAAGAATGATGAAGATATAAATAAAATTAAAAACATACTTTTTAGAAATTTCTTCATATATTCTCCTTTATTAATTCTTATTTATATATTGGCTTAATGAAATTCTTTTGATCTTTTTTATTAATATAACCATGTTTTTCATAAAATCTATGTGCATCTGTTCTCTCATATCCAGATACTAATCTTATTCCCATATATTCATTTTCTTTTGTCCAATTTTCTAGACTATTAATTAATAAATTCCCCACGCCTAAATTTCTAAAATCTTTTTTTACCACAAATCCTAATATATTTATTAATGAATTAAAATAAAGTGTCTCATAAGAACTACCATGAATATATCCAATTACTTCATTATCTTTCTCTGCTACTAAAATAACATCTTTTGTATTTTCTCTTATATATGAAATTCTATCTTTAACTTTTTCTATAGAGAATAAATATCCTAATTCTTGGTTCAATAAGTATATATCATTATAATCACTTATTTTTATTTCTCTTATATTTATTTGTGCCATATTTACTCCACCTTACTAAATAATCTATTAAATATAGTTAATTACAGTAAACTTACAATTTCATCATTTATTTTTGTTTAATAGTTATACTCTATTTTTATACCATTAAATATCTCAACTTTTAAACGAGTATAGCTTTCATTTTCTTTTACATTAGTGAAATTAACTTTTAGAATTTCATCATCTTCCCATTGAATATCAATAGCTTCATTACTTGAATTGTTATTCAAATATATATTAGGTTCATTATCTTTAAAAAATTCCCCAACCTTTTCTTCATTTGCATTAATTATAGATATTCCTCTCGTAAATGGTACAGTAGCCCCTCCATCAGTGAATATATATGAAATAGCTTTATACTTTCCATTTGGTGAAATCTCTTCACATTGCACTTCAATTGATGTAGTTTTCTTTGATGTTTTATATGTGATTTGTGAGCATCCACTTATACTAAATAATATAATGCTAAAAAATGATAAAACTATTATATTTTTTATTATTTTATTCAATTTCTCATTTCCCCTTATATATCAATATAATTATTTAGGTTATTAAGGTTCCTTGATGGAATATCATTTTCCACTTACCATCATATAATTTCCATATAGAACTTCTAATTGAACTTTTTATAAAATTATCTTCATGGTAAATTTTATCTATTTTAAATGTTGTTAGGACACAATCCTCAGATAATTCTTGCAAATTAAAATCCTTCAATTCAAATGTTACATTCTCCTCATAAAAGGTATCATCTTTTTCATAATGATATATTACTCCACTACTACGGTATTCTGTAAAATCTTCTGATAATAATTGCCTTAACTTTTCAGGTGACTTTCTAACCTCTGGTTTTAATAACTCTTTTTCTAAATTTAATATTAATTCACTATTTTCCATAACCTTCACCTTCCTAATATGTTTTCTTTAATTTCTTGTAATATTTCATATCCATCACTACTAATCTGTCATGTAAGCATTAACTAATTCATAGCATCTATTCTTAGTTGCTTCATATAATGATATTTTATCAGCTACAAATTCGAATGTTCCTCCCTTATATTTTAAAGATTCCTCTTTTGCTGCCTTTTCTTTTTCATCTATCCATTTAATTTCTTCTTGCTCTAAACTATCCATTACTTCTTTTGATAACTCTTTTTGTAGTAAAGCATAGATATTATTTAATTCCTTATCATACATTTCATAGCCTATACCATAATAGTTTTTCATAGCATTTGTTACCCCTGCCTCTACATCCTTCTTTTCTGGTAAAGAATCTAATTCTTTTTGTATATTATCTAATCTTTCTAAAAATTCTTTTCTTCTTCCTTCTATCTTTGTTACTTTATTTTCAGAAGTATTTCCATTAGAATTTTCATTTTTTGAATCCTTACCATCTGTGCTACTATCATTATCTTTTATTTGTTGGCTTTGATTTGTTTTATCTACAGTATTTTGGTTTTCTTTATTGCCTTTTGTACAAGACACCAATATAATCACTGATAATATAATAGTTAAATTAAGAACAATCTTTTTACTCTTCATATACATTATCTCCTTTATATTTATAATTATATTTTTGTCTCTTAATACACTAAACCTACATAATTAAAATTCGTATTCTGTCCATGGAAAATTAACATTATTTATAATAGTTGCCCAAGCTGTATATATAGCTATATATAGCCAAAAACTCACACTATCATTTTGAGTAAATCTTGTAAGAAATACTAAAATATCAGAAAAGAATACTCCACTAAATACTAAAGGAGTAAAGGTAAGTATTGAATTTATCCTATTTGTTTTCTTAGTTATTTTAAGCCTTACATTACATTTATCACATTTTAATTTATAAAATGGACTTATAAACATACTTTTCATTGTGCTATATTTAAATTTTTCTCCACACTTTGGACAAGTAGCCATATAAATTACCCCTTCTTAGAATTATATTAATTCTAATCTTTTATTTTATCTAAATACCCCTTTAATCTTTTACCATGAGCTCTAGCATATTCATGTGAATTTACAAAGTCTAAGAATTCTTCTTTTTCCATCCACTTATAGGAAATAGTTTCCCCTTCTTGAAGAATAATTGAATCTTTATCACAATCTACTATACATAAGTACCCATGATAAATTCTTTGATTTTCTTCATTAACAATATGATAAATTTCCTCTAAAGAAGTTGCAATAATCCCTGTCTCTTCCTTTAGCTCTCTAAAAGCACATTCTATTGGAGTTTCACCTTTTAAGGAACTTCCTCCTGCACTTGCTTCATATTTCCCAGGAAAAGTTTCCTTATTAAAATCTCTTTGCATTAATAAATAGCTACCATCTATATGTTTCACTAAAACTTCACAAACAAGATGATAAAATCCTTTTGGAATTTCTTCACCTCTTACTAAATCATAATTTGCCTTTGTTTCATCCTTATAATAGGCATCCCAAATCTCCATTGCTTACCTCCTTGTATTATATTTTCTATTATTATAATTTTACCATTTTTTATATAATATGTGAATTAAATCTATAATGCAAAAATCCCGTATCGATACATATTAATCAATACGGGAATGAAAAATTATTAATTTTACTTATGCTTTTTTAAAACCAAAACCAGCCATTAAAATTATTAAAACCACAACAGTTATTACATCTTCTACATCTATTACAGCAATTATTCCAGCCGTTGTTGCAACCGTTCCAGCCATTATTACATCTATTGCAGCAATTATTACATCTATTGCAACCATTATTACAACCATTAAATCCAAAACAATTATTACATCCAAAAAACATATAAATTCCCTCCTTGTTTATATACTATAATATATTCATCACATTACAAATTGTTCTATTATGTATCTCTTTTAATTTTAAAATTTATAAAAATTTGTTCATAGGGTAGTAATATTTTTATAAATTCTCCTATAATAAAAAATACCCCATACGCTAGATATTATTTCTAGCATATAGGGTACTTAATCTAAGCTACTCATTATGATTAAATTTCAATCTTTTATCAAAACTAGTCATCCTTTTCTCTGCAAATTTTATGTTTCTCCATTAACTTAATTACAGATTTATAAGACAAATAGCTAGCAAAATTAAAAACAAATACCATAATATCTATAACTAATAATCCTTTAATAAAACTTATATTAGTTATAGGATTAAATAGTATAGCTAACAATATTAGAGCTATTCCTAAAGCATATACGCTTATTTTTTTTTTATTATTGCTTATATTAATATACTTTTTTATTTCTTCCTTATAATTCTCATCATCATATTCAAATTTATAGTTATTAATCATATTATTTTTCATAATTCTCACCCAAATTTACCTTTTTAAATTTTACACCTTCTTATTTAATAACTAATTAAATTTCAAATTTATATTTGAATATCCCATTACCATTACTATGACTACCTTAAATATTATAAATTTAAGTTTTTACTAAATAATATCTTTAAATCTTTAATTCCTTGCAAAATTTCTTCTTTGGAAAAATTATTTTCTAATAAATCCTCATTACTTTTTTCTAATAATTCTTCATAAAAATCAATTCCAACTTTATAATTTGCTTCAGACTTATTTTTTTCTATTTCTTCAAAAAGAACATTTTCAGCTTTATTATATTCCTTTTTAGCAATAAGACTTTTTAAAATAATCCTAAGGATTTCAGATGATCCTGTATCTTCTAAATTAACTACTAGCATTTCTTCTCCCTCCTTATTATGTATGTTAGTGTAAAGTTTTTACACTACTTTTTTTCTATTTTTCTTTATATATCAA
>ERZ857998.1949-NODE-1949-length-20949-cov-4.350436_pt1 | contig 20949 bp, 18 predicted proteins | sample MGYA00519954_ERZ857998 | MGnify/ENA primary metagenome ERZ857998 (study PRJEB31778, sample SAMEA3449424) | human gut metagenome | biome: human gut; feature: human-associated habitat; material: faeces | place: United Kingdom | collected 2010/2012 ...
CAGCCGGTCAGTAAAGAAGCGGTGCTTTTCGTAGATTTGCTCGGCCACTTCCAAACCTGCATCGGTCAGGTGAAGGAAATAATCCTCGTCCATCGTGAGAAATCCACCGTCCCGCAGTGTCGCCACTGCATGGCACACGCTGGGCTTCGACACGTCCATGTGTCGGGCCACATCCACGGAGCGCACCATGCCCTTTTCTTTTTGAAGCACCAATACAGCCTCCAGATAGTCCTCGCCCGACGCATGGAGTTTCATTGGGATACCTCCCTTATTTCAGATGAATTGCCGCAACATCCACATGGTTTGGAATGCCGTTGAAAGTATAAGATTCAATCACTTCGTTGTTAAATACAGCATATTCATTTCTGTAGTTGAGCGGAATCACCACACTGCTCTCATTGGCGGAGTCCAGCGCCGCAGTATAGATCTCCTGAACGACTACGGGATCATCTGTATTGTAAAGCCCGCCAATCAATTTCTTGGCTTCCTCGTCGCTCATGATAGCCAGGGCCTTGGCGACCTGCGGATCGGTGGAATAGATGCCGCTGGGATCAGTATAGTCGGTAGACGGATACATATTTGCCACGAAGGTGTATGGGTCGTAAGGGAACCAGTAGCTCATGTAGGCGGTCATCTCGTAGTTGTCCTCCATGAACACCTGCTGCATGAAGGCCATCAGGTCGATGGGATTGGTCTTGATCTCAATTCCCAGTTCGGCCATAGAGCTCTGGAAAAAGAGTACCATGTTGTCATAAACGCCCGTAGAGGGGTAGGTGATTGTAAAGGAAAGCGCCGTTCCGTCCTTTTCCCGGATGCCATCTCCATTGGAATCGACCCAGCCGGAGTCTTCCAGCAAGGCAATTGCCCCATCCATGTCGTAGTCCGGGGTGGGCACCGTAGCGACGCAGTAGGGCATGGCAGCAGGCATCACCGAGTCCGCCTTTGCGCGCAGACCGGAGTAAATATTCTGCGCGATAGATTCCTTGTCAATCGCCATCTGAATGGCTGTGCGGACATTCAGATCATCCAGCGGCGCCACCTCATCGTTCAGCGCGATAAATTCCGTCACAAAGTCAAAGTCAGAAATCACGCCGGTGATTCCCTCCACCTGAGACAGTTCCAGATAGGAATTGGCATCCAGTGTATCAGACCCCATGATAAAGTCAACCTCGCCGGCCCGCATGGCGGCAACCTTGGACTCCGGAATCACCTTTACGGTAAAGCGGTCCACATCCGGCTCTTCACCCCAATAGTTCGGGTTTTTCACAAAGGTGTATTCCGTTGCGGTTTCATTCACGCTCTCAAACATATATGGGCCGGTGCCTGGGGTGTGAGTCATCAGGTATTCGGTATTCAGAGAGCCGTCCTCATTGAAGGCCGCCGCAGAAAGGATACCGCGGGGCATCACCATGGAAAGATCGTTCAGAACATTGTAATAGGGACGGCTCAGATGGAAAGAGACGGTGTACTCGTCATCCACGGTGATCTCCGTGGTCAGCATATCGAGCTGACCATAGTTGGCGCTGGTGCCAATGACCGACTTCATATTGTCGAAATAGAGCTTGACCGCCTCGGCATTGAAGGCGGTGCCGTCATTGAACTGCACATCGTCCCGCAGATGGAAGGTATAGGTGAGGCCGTCGTCCGAGGCAACCCAGTCTGTCGCCAGGCATGGCAGGTATTCACCATCCCGGTATTCGACCAGGCCCTCATAGAAATTGTTCATGTAATATGTGGCCTCATAGGACTGCACGCCAGGGGCAAATCCCATAGAAAAATTGGCGCTTTGTGCAATGGTGATGGACCGTTCCTCCTCGCCGGCAGGCGGTGTCGAGGAAGAAGCGGAACCCGGGTCGTTTGCAGTGGTTCCGCAGCCGGCAAGAAGCATGGCACTCATAACGCCGGTCAGCAGAAGGGACAAAAATTTTTTCATGCTGTTATTCTCCTTTTTTGATTTATTGTAAGGCCCTCCGCTTGGAGCGGACTGCCTCTACAAGCTCTTGTGAATAAGGTTCCTGAAAATCAGAAAAGCTCCTGGGGTGCTCAAGCGTTTCGATGATTTTACCTCTGCGCATGACATGAATCGTGCCAGCCATATACATGGCGGTGTCCAGATCGTGGGTAATCACCAGAAAGCTGATCTGGAGTTCTGTTTGAAGCTCCTTCAGAAAATCCAGCACCTGTTTTTTCAGTGTGACATCCAATCCGCTGAAGGACTCGTCAAAGATAATGTGTTGGGGCTGGGCAGCCAGAGCACGGGCAATACACAGCCGTTTTTGCTGTCCACCGGAGAGTTCATCCGGCCGACGGCGGAGTGTGTCCCGCTCAAGCCGGGCCATGTCCAGCAGTTCAAGGCACCGCTGTTTTCGCTCCTCCGTCCCCATATGGAACAGCAGCCGCAGGGGCTCCTCCAGAATGGAAGCCACGCTCTGGTGGGGGTCTAAAGACCCCAAAGCGTTCTGCATCACAAGCTGGACCTTGCCCCTTACAGTGTGGAACTCCTTTCTCCCGCAGGCGGACACCTCCAGACCATCCAGAAACACCCGTCCGCCGTCCGGCCGTTCCACATAGGACAGCACTCTGGCTAAAGTGCTCTTGCCGCTCCCACTTTCTCCCACGATGGCGGTCACTCCTCCATTCCCAAGCTCTATGGAGACATCCGAAACCGCATCGAATACGGTATGCCTGCCGCCCGGAATCTGATATTGTTTTGTGATATGTTCCGCTTTCAGCATAGTTCCTCCTGAAAAAGTACGCTTGCCTGTACAAGCTGCCTGGTATATTCGTGCTGTGGAGCAGAAAATACCTCCTGCGTTTTTCCTTCCTCGATGATCTCTCCGTCTTTCATAACGGCTACACGGTCGCACAGTCTTGCCGCCACACCAAAGTCATGGGTCACCACAATCATGGAGACGCCGGCCCGCCTCAGTTTCTCCAATTCATTCAGAATGAGATATTCGCTGGCCGCATCAACAGCGGTGGTAATTTCGTCTGCGATAATCAATTCCGGGCGCTGCAGGATCGTCAGAGCAATCATCACACGCTGCAGCGTACCGCCGGACAATTCATGGGGATAGCTGTTAATGATTTTTTTCGCATCAGGCAAATTGACATCCGCAAGCGCGGCAGCCAGCCGCTCCCGGAATTGTGTCTGTTCCCTGCGTCCTTTCAGCGAAAAGCTAAGTTCCATCTGCTTTCCCAGTTTGAGCATGGGTGCAAAGGCGGTCATGGGGTTTTGCGGGATCATACTGATCTGCTTGCCCCGATAGCCGTCCAGCTCATTCAGCTTCGCCGCAAGCATTTCTTTCCCGTTCCATTGCACGCTTCCGCGCAGGTCAAAAAGCCGTGGATTCAACAACCGCATAATGCACTTGCTGGTCATGCTCTTTCCGCTGCCGCTCTCCCCAATCAGGCCAAGGGCCTCTCCGCTTTTTACGGAGAAGCTGACGGAGCGCACAAGGGTTTCCTTTGTCTGCTTTGTACGGATGGATAGATTGGTAACTGTCAGCATGGCTATCCCTCCCTTGGTGTGCAGATGTCCCGCAGGGCCTCTCCGAACAGGTTGAACCCTGCCGCGGCAAACAGAATGCAGAGCCCCGGATAGACCAAGAACTGCGGATGACTGAACATCAGCTTGTTGGCATTTACAAACATGGCGCCCCACTCCGCCGTCCCTGTTTCCAGCCCCAAGCCGAGAAAGGCATAACTGGAGATCATAATGATGATGGAGGACAGCCCTGTGCTGTACAAAACCAGAAGGTGCGGCAGAATATTGGGGATGATATGCCGGAACACAATGCGCAGCTCCGAACAGCCGGACATCCGGCAGGTGATCACATAGGGCTGATTCCGCTCCCGAAGCACATGGGTGCGGACCATCCTCGCGTTCCAGACCCACATGGCGATTACAATAGACAGGACGATGCTGGCCGCTTTTGACTCAAAGAGCCCCACCAGGGTGATGGCAACGAGGAACGGGGGAAAGGCCATAAAAATATTGGAGACCACTTCAAATATGCGGTCCAGCACCCCGCCGATATAGGCACACAGGGTAGCCACCACGGTGCTGATAACCGCCAGCAACAGCAGTGTGGGCAACGCGATACTCAGAGAGGCCCTGGCTCCGTAGATTAGGCGCGAGAGGATGCAGCGTCCAAGCTCATCTGTTCCGAGGGGATACTGTGCGTCCGGCGGGGCGAAGCTGTGGGCCACATTTAACTGCATCGGGTCATTTGGGGCAAAAACCGGGGCAAGCAGCATAACAAGAAACACGAGAAGCATCATGGCAAGACCGAGGACGGCCTGCGGGCGGTACATGATTTTGCGGATCATAGGCCGCCTCCCTTCTGGCTCTGCGGGTTTAGAAGCGCGTTCACACAGTCCGCGATAAAATTGACCAGGACGAAAATGACGGCGGTGAGCAGTACACACGCATTGATGGTAATGGTGTCTCTGGCTCCCAATGCAGTGACCAGCATGGACCCCAGCCCTGGGATGGAGAACACACTTTCCACCATGGCGCTGCCCGCAATCATAAAGCCGAAGCTCTGCGCCAGCATGGTGATCAGCGGCGGCAAAGCAAACCGGCTCACCAGATTGGCGATTTTCCACTCCGATACGCCCCGGGCCCTGGCATACAGGACAAAATCACTGTTGTATCCATCCAGGAGTGAAGACCGAAACACACGGATGTTGCCGGCGGCCATAGGAATAGCCAGCGCCAGGGCCGGAAGAACGAAATCCTTTAGGCTGTCCGCTCCCATAATACTGAAAATAGGAAGATAGACCGCAAAAGCAAGCAGGAGCATGAAGCCGATCCAATAATTCGGCAAAGACATACAGATGATGCCGAACAGGTAGATGCTCCGATCCGCCAAGCCGCCTTTTCTGCTGGCGGACAGCACCCCCAGCGGAATACTGAGCAGAGTGGCAAACAGGAGCGCCATGGCAGCCATAACCAGGGTGGGCCGGATGGAAGCCGACAGTTCTTCCACAATCGGCCGCCCGGTGTTATAGGAGTTTCCGAAATCCCCATGCAGAGCGTTCCACAGCCAGGAGCCGTACTGCTGGAGAATCGGCTGGTCGAGCCCAAGCTCTTCCCGCACCAGTTCAACCTGCTGCGGGGTGGGGCGGTTGTAACGGCGCACTGCCAGCGCCTCCGCCGCATCTACCGGGGACAGGTTGGTATAAAAGAAAGTCAGGATCGTGACGCCGAACAGGACAATCACCAGCAGGCCGATCCGGACCAATAGTTTCTTGCTCATACCTCCGCTTTAACCTCGCTGCTTTTCCGCTCCGCAATACGCCACGATTCTGCGGATCTCCGGGAGCAGACAAAATCTGCATAAATACCGCCCTGCCGCATCAGTTCCGCATGGCGGCCCTGTTGCACAATCCGCCCTTGATCCAGTACAAGAATCTGATCCGCCTCCTGGACGGTTTTCATCCGGTGTGCGATCATAACCAGAGTTTTCCCTGCGGTCAGGGCCTTGACTGCCTCCTGCAGCTCCGCCTCGTTCTCGGGGTCAACATTGGCCGTGGCCTCGTCCAAAATGATGATCGGTGCGTCCTTGAGCATGGCCCGTGCGATGGAGAGCCGCTGGCGTTCCCCGCCGGAGATCGTGGCGCCGCTCTCACCGATGATGGTATCGTAGCCGTCCGGCAGGGCTGTGATGAACTCATGGCACCGGGCCGCCTTTGCCGCGGCCACCACCTCCTCATGGGTGGCGTCCGGCTTGCCGAACTTGATGTTGTTCTCAATGCTGTCGTTGAATAGGTACACGCGCTGAAAGACCATGCTGAAATTGCGCATCAAACTATCCAGCGCATAGTCCTTCACATCAATGCCGCCCAACTTGACCGCGCCGCTGTCCACATCCCAAAACCTTGCCATAAGACTGGTGAGGGTGGTCTTGCCGGAGCCGGAGGGTCCCACAATGGCAGTTGTTGTCCCTTCCGGGATAGTAAAGCTGACATCACGGATGATTTTCCGCTCTCCATAGGAGAAGTCCACATGCTCGAAGGAAATATCGTAATGTTTCGGCGTCTGTACGGAGCCGCCCTCGTCCACCCGGGGAGCGCGGTCGATTTCCTCCACCCGGTCGATGGAGGCGTCGATCATGGGCAGCATGAAGAACATCTCGCCGGCAGACTCAAGTTCGCTATATACCAGGAAGGCGGAAACCACCACCATCAGGCAGGTAAACAGGGGCATACTGCCTTGCAGGTATAGCCAGATTGAAAGCAAGATTACCGCCACTGCTGTAACGCGCAGGACGATCTGTTCCAGCACATTGTAGGGAATACGCTTGCGCTCCAGCTTGAAATTCTGCCGTTCCGTCTCCTCAATCGTGCGGTTCAGCGTCTGATTGGCCGCTTTGTCTCCATGGAAAGCGCGCACCACGCTCATGCCCTGTATGTATTCCAGCACAGCGTCCACCAGCCTTGTCTGGGCTGCCAGCCGCCCCGGAGACAACTCTCTGGATTTCTTCAGCAAAAGTGAGTTGACCCAGAGGAACAGAAGCATACCAAGCAGGAATACCAGCCCAATGCGCCAGTCAAAGCACAGGATCGCCAACGAGAAGATGGTGGTCCGGATCATGCCTACCACCGTCCGGGCAATTACTGCAAAGGACATGCTCTCCAAGTCCTCCATGGTGGAGGTGGCCGCTGCGGTGAGGCTGCCCAGGCTTTGGGCGTTGAAGTAGCCCATGGGCATATACTTCATGCGCTCCCCGATATGGATGCGCTTTTCCGCGCACATCCGGTAATTGGCGTGGCCCTCGCTGTTGTGGGCCAGATACCAGCACAGGGTGGCTCCGGCCACGCTAACCGCCATGATCCCAAAGGCCATCCATGGAGTGGCTCCGGTCATGTTCTGCTCTACCAGGGCACGGAGCACGACCAGCAGCGCCGCAAACTGTAAAGCCTCAAAAATGCTTCGCAGCAGTTCAAAGGCCATTCCCTTATACCAGGTGCCTTTCTGCTTCCCGGCAAAGTGGAAAAACCGTTTATATGCGTCAAACATACTCGCCACCTCCTGTTCTCATATCCGTGTCTTTCACCTGCGTGTGGGCCGCCCACATCTGAGCATAGAGGGGGCACCGTTTCAACAGTTCGTCATGCGTTCCCACGTCCAGAATTTTTCCCTGATCTACCACAGCGATTTGGTCTGCATCGGTGATGGTGCTCAGTCGGTGGGCAATGACGATGAGCGTCTTTCCATGGGTCAGTCTGCCGATGGCATCCTGAATCACCGCCTCGTTCTCGGGGTCCGTGTAGGAAGTCGCCTCATCTAAAATCACAATCGGGGCATTTTTCATCATGGCCCGCGCAATAGCGACCCGCTGCCGCTCCCCGCCGGAGAGGTGTCCGCCTGCGCCGCCTACCACAGTGTCATACCCGTGATCCAGGCTCACAATAAACTCATGGCAACCGGATGCCTTCGCCACGGCCTCCACTTCATCATCGGTAGCCTCCGGCCGTCCCATGCGGATGTTTTCCCGGACAGAGACATTGAACAGGAAATTATCTTGGGAGACATATCCGATGAGGTCCATTACCTGCTCCGGCGGTAGGTTTTTCATATCCGTCCCTCCAATGGTGATACTCCCGTTGCCAGCGTCCCAATAGGAGGCGATGAGCTTGGCAATGGTGGATTTGCCGGAGCCGGAAGGCCCCACCAGCGCGGTGGTCGTGCCTTGCCGGATATTCAGCGTGACACCGTTCAAAACCTGCTTATCTTTGTAAGCGAATGTCACATCCCGCAGGTCAATGTCCAGCCCATGCAGTTCTTTTCTCTGCGTAGGCCGCTCCAGATCCGGCTCGGAGAGCACAGCGTCGATTTCCCTGGTGATGGTCGCAATTTTAGAGAAATCATCGGTCAGAAAGATTGCCCCAACCAGCGGCCCCACGATACCAAGGGACAGGATTGCGATCGTGATAAAGTCCGGAGCGGTCAGGCTTCCATTCCTATAAAAGACGCACCCAATGGGCAGAACGCCAATCAGCACGGCAGGCCAAATGGTCATCATGAGGGCCGAGTAGCCCTGTGTAGACTTCATCCAGTCCAATATAAGGTCTGTGTTTTGTCGAACCGCATCGGTAAACTTTCCGTAGGATGCCGCGCTCTGGTTGAATGCTTTAATGACCTCGATACCGTTGATATACTCCACCGTGGTGGCACTCATGTGCTTGCCTGCCTGGACGACTGCACCATACTTTTTCGGATACTCTTTCATCTCCGCCATATAGCACAGTATTCCAACCGGAATTGTAAGTAGTGATACCAGCGCCATACGCCAGTCCAAAACAAAGAGACAAGCCACGATAGCAAATGGAATCAACAGGTTTGCTGTCATCTCCGGAATGATGTGAGCCAGCGGGACCTCCATCTGCTCCACACGTTCCACCATGGTTGTTTTCAGGCGGCCCGATGGCGTATCGGTCAGATAGCCCATGGAAACACGGGTCAGCTTATCCGCCACGGCCCGCCGCAGTTCCGACAGCACATGGAAGGTGGCTTCATGGGAGCACCGGGTGGAAATGCCGTGAAGAACGGACTTGAGTAGATAGGCAATCAGGGCGACTGCCCCCCAAGTCAGATAAATCGAAAAACTCTTTTCACCGGAAATGAGCAGGTTGACCATCTTTGCCACAGCAAAGTATGGCACCATTCCGCTGGCCACGCTGAGAACAGCAAGAACAGTTGAGGTAATAAAACCCGCCCGATGTGGTCTGATAAACGATATCAAACTTAATGGCTTCTTTTGTTTCTGCATCGTATCCCTCCATAAGTTAGCGTGCCCTAACCAAGCGGCAAAGAAAAAGCCGATAACCCGCAGGATTATCCTGCAAATCATCGGCTCTGCGTCTTGGCGTCTGGCTCTGACAATATGATGTTTTGTCCCTGCACATCAACAATGTGTTCCGTTCCGCATTTGGGACAGAACAGCGGAAAACGCTTTAGAATTGTGTCTGGATTCACCTTAGTACGAGTTTTGTTGCCGCAGGTAGGGCAGTGAATCCATCCGCTCCGGTCAATCCACCCGCTCAATGGCTTTCACCTCCATCTCCGAAGAAGATAGTTTTCCAGCCAGCGGTATAGAAACGCCGCATCCTCTGGATATGCTCGATTGCCTGATTCTTTGGCATATCATGAATGACCACCTCGAACATCCCGGTATAAAAGGCACTGGACAACAGATGACCCAGTTCCGGAGTAAGGCGGCCGCTGGAGATTGCGTCATTCCCCGATGCCTGAATATAACGCATGGTGCATTGGTTATCCAGCTCCACGACCCGGTGGAGGAACTCCTGGTATGTACTATTCTCTCCACTGGTCAAAAGTAGCTTAAACTCGTCAAAATGGTCGTAGATATAGTCCACAGAATCCCAAAATCCATGGTCAGAAAAGGAATACATTTGGCTGGTCTGTTCGGCTCCTGGCAACTGGTTAAACTGCTCCAACGCCGATTGTATCAGGTCGCAAAAATCATCCATGGCAGGCTGCACAAGGGAGCGGTACAGGCTCTCTTTGTCAGGGTAGCGGATGTAGATCGCTCCTTTGCTGGAGCCAGCCTTTTCCGCAATGGTCTGTAAGGAAGCTCGCTCATATCCATTTTTTAGAAATTCCTGCTTGGCTGCTTCCATCAGCTTTTCCGTTACTCCCGCTATACGCTTAGCCATATGTCGCCTCCAACATTCAAACCGAAGGTTTCAATCCGTTGGTTTCAATATAGCACAATCTGGATTATTCGTCAATAGGAAGACATTTTAGTAACGCTTAAAAAATAGCATTGCATCCAGATAATATCAAAAAGGGGCTGAAGCTACTATGTGATGCATCAGTCCTTTATCTTATTCTTTCAATTCCAGGCTTTTCGACACAGCAAAAAATGCGTCCCCCGTTAATAGTTGAGAGCCGCACTTTTCTATTTTCCTACTTCTCAAAACGATAACCATACCCGTGTACAGCTTGAATCGCATTGATATTTTGTTTTTCCGTATCTTGTATATCATAATGGTGGCACTTTCCGGGCCAGCAGCAAGATTATCCGGCATCGCATACTGATAAAGCTACTCCCAAGTAAAGGTCCAACCGGGATGTGAAGTCAGATAATACAAGATGTTGAACTCCGTTGTAGTCATTTCTACAACGCAACCATTTACAAAGACTCTGCGTTGGTTTGGGTCTATACACAGATCGTCATAGTGTAGCACTGCCATCCCGGTCCACAGTCTCACCTCCCCATTACTTCTTTTCTGACGAAGTCTTTTTTAAGTGTTGAAAACTACTCTCGCTGATGACATGCTCAATCCAGCAGGCGTCCCGCTCGGCAGTAATGGGGTCTACCCCAACATTTGTCAGCATTTCTGTAAAAAAGCGGTGCTTTTCGTAGGTATCCTCGGCAACCTCACGGCCGAGATCAGTCAGGTGCAGGAAGTGATCTCCATCCATGAGTAGGAAGCCGCCCTTTTTTAGTGTAGCCACCGCATGGCACACACTGGGTTTGGACACCTCCAAGTGTCGGGCCACATCCGCAGACCTCACCATGCCCTTTTTCTTTTTGAGGACAAGGATGGCTTCCAGATAATCTTCACCCGATTTGCGTAAAGGCATAGACAGTCCCCCTTCCGTTATGTAGGCGGCTATTTCCTGGACACTTCATGGCTGCTTGTCATTTGGCAGCCAATCTGCAGTCCAGGCCCCACTCTCCCGCAGGAATTCTCCGTCATGGGTGATGACCACCACGCATAGTCCCTGCGCTGCCAACTCCCGGAGGCGTCGGCTCACCTCCAGCATGTGGCCATAGTCAAGTCCGCTGGTAGGCTCATCAAAGATCAGCAGCTCCTTTCCGCTGAGACAGCCATCTGCAACGGCCAGCCTCTGCTTCTGCCCGCCGGATAGAGCCATGGGGTGAGTATCCGCATACTGAGCCAGATCCATTCGGCCCAAGGTTGTCAAAGCCTCCTGCTCTGTGGCCGTATTTCCCAGCCGGATCTCTGCCAGCACGCTGTCTCCAAAAAGCTGGAGGTTCACATCCTGCATGATCAGGAACGCCTTCCGCCTTCTTTCCGTTCGGCGCAGAGGCTTTCCATCCCAAAAAATTGTACCGCTTTGTTCCTTCATCAAACCGCACAGACACCGGGCCAGGGTGGTCTTGCCTGCCCCGTTTTGGCCGGTAATGGCGGTAATTTGTCCCCTGGGCGCATGGAAGGATACGCCCTCCCATACAGCCGCACCGTGATAGGTCGCCCGCAACTCCCGAACCATCAAACCGTCTGCTCCCGCCGCTGGGCTTGGCTCAGGCGAGGACACCGGTACCTCCGCAATGCTCCGCAGTCCCATGGAGCGGCGTTCCTTCTCGGGCAGAGCGAGGAAATTCTGCCCGGAATATTCCCGTTCCAGCTGCCCACCCCGCAGATAGAACACCCGATCAGCAAGATCCGCAGCGTACCAAAGGCGGTGCTCTGCCATCAGCACGGTCTTCCCGGCCTTTTTCAGCTGTTTCAGAATCTCCCGGAGCTGGCGGATACCCTCCCCATCCAGATTGGAGGAAGGCTCGTCCAGTACAAACAGCTCCGGCCCCATGGCCCAGGCGCTGGCGCAGGCAATGCGCTGCTTCTCCCCGCCGGACAGAGCAAAAATGCTCCGCTCCAGCAGCGGCTCCACTCCGCAGACTTGGACAGCGGATTCCAGCGCCTGTGCCATTTCATCGTGGGACGCTCCACGACTCTCCAGCCCAAAAAGCACCTCGCTGGTGGTGTCCAGATTGAAGAACTGGGACTTGGGGTTCTGAAACACCGAGCCCACCGTACGCGCCAGTTCCCACTGGGGGATCTGCGCTACATCCTGGCCGCCGACCATAACAGTTCCCGCCAGCGTCCCACCCCCAGCATGCTGGAGCAGACCATTGACGAGCTTGATGATTGTGGTCTTGCCGCAGCCGCTCTCGCCGGTGAGCAGGATGAGTTCCCCCGGTTTCACAGAAAAGGTGCAGTCCCGAAGGCTTGGCGTCTCCTTGCCCTCATAAGTATAGGTCACATGGTCAAAGCTAATCATGGCAACACCCCCTTGCAGCAGATTCCGCCCACGCAGAGGGCCAGAAACAGCAGTGTGACCACCACATCCTGGATGTGAAATCCGATGGGCCGCCAGGAGGACATCTTTCCTGGGTACTCGATGCCCCGAGCGGTGGCGGATTCGCTGAGTTCTTCTGCTGTCTGGGCTGCCCCCATGAGCATTGGTACATAAATGCACTCCAGTTTCTCCTCAAAACCACAGATATTCCGAAGGGCCATGGCATCCCGGATATGGCGCAAATCCTGCCGAAGTGCAGGCAGAAAGCGCAGCGTCACCGCAAGGGTAATAGAAAAACTCCGGGGAGCGCCCATCCTCTCCAAAGCAGCCATGAACTGGCTGACGCTGGTGGTGGCAATCAGATAGGCACCGCCGGCAATGCAGGGGAACACCAGAATGAAGTAGGTTACCGTAGCAAAGACCGTAGCCAAAGAGCCGGGCAGCAGCGGCAGCAGCCAGTATTGTATCGCCAGGATAGCCAGATATGTCGCCAGCAGCCCTGCCAGCATGGTTCCTTTCCGTTCTGCCAGAAAGAGAATCAAATAGGCTACCATGACACCGAGCTGGAAAACCGCAGGGCTCCAGGTGAATACCACCACATTGGCCAACAGCCAGATCAGGATCTTGGTTCGAGGATCAAGAAAAGAAGGGCGAATATTCTTCCTCATTGGGCCAGCCCGGCCTTGACAAAATGCTTACGCATGAGCTTCATACCCAGCAAGGAGCCCAGAACAGAACCTACCAGAATGCTCAGTACAATGACCCCGAACACCGGCCAGGTCAGCAGGCCCTCCATGGTGGCCATATAGCCAGCGTCCATCATCTGGGCGGCATACTCCAAATAGCTTTCTTTGGTAAACCAGAGGGGCAGAAAGTCCCCGATAAAGCCCAGATTGAAGCAGAAGAAGCCCAGCATCAGCCAGCCTTTCTTCCGGAACTGTCCAGCCCGCAGGCACAGCTCACACAGAATTCCTCCCACCAGTCCCGTGATGGGGAACATCCAGGTGGCGGCCACCAGCACCAAGCCGGTAATCAGGCTGGTGAGCAGGAAGGGGCCGTTTTTCTGCACCTTGGCTACCATCAGCATGAACACCGGCCCGATCAGAATGGCATCAATAAAGTGGGTAGCAAACCATACATAGGGGCTGACGCCGCCCACCAGCATAAAAAGAAAGCGGATGGCAATGCACACCGCCCCCAGTGCGCCGGCGGTGATGGCGTCTTTGGCAGTCAGTTTGCGTTTTCCCTGTTCCAATGATTGAGACATATTTCATTTCCTCCTGTCGGTAATCGTTAGACATCGCTAACCACAAGACAGGATAGCATAACTGCTTGTCTGCCACCAACTCCATACAGGTGTTTTGGCTCCAAACAGCACTTAGTTTCTGAGCAATCATTGACGGCTCGTTGCCGGTCCGGTACAATCAAAGCCAGATCAAGTAACGGAGGCGCTGCTCATGTCCAATATGACGCAACTTTTTGATGCCAGCCGTTTCCCGGGCCATGTGAAGGTTCAATCCGCCGGCAAGGCTGCGGTGATGACCCTCTGCGGTCCGGAAAACGGAAGCCTGCGATTGTTCTCCCTATGGGATGGTGCAGTTCTTTCTTTCAACCGGATCTATACCCAAGTATGGCCTTTGGCACAAAATGAAGCGACCAACATTCTGCTGCTGAACTTCTGCCAGAAGGGGCGCTGTGAGGTGGTGCTGGAGGATGGACAGTTTGCCTTCCTCTCTCAAGGACACATGGCCGTAGGAACCCAGCAGGCTCAGGAGGAGTATCGCTACCCCAGCGGTCTCTATGAGGGTATCGAGTTGTTTTTGGATCTGGATTTGTTGGCCCATCGTCCCTATCCACTGTTTCAGGAGGGGGAGGTAAGCCTGGAGGGGATCATGGAGCACCTGCATACCTCCCGCCGCCTGTATTTGGGACCCACGCCTGCCTGTGTCCAGACATTGTTGGACGACCTGTGGCGGCTGCGGGATTCGGAGGAAGTGGGACTGTTGAAACTTCTCTCCGCCCAGCTGCTTTGGAAGGTAGAACGCCAGCCTCTTGAAACCAGTCCCGCAGTTCGCTATTTTACCAGCTCCCAAGTGGCCATCGCCAGGGAGACACGGAACATCTTGTGCGCAGACCTGAGCCAGAACCATACAGCGCGGGAGCTGGCGGAGCGGTTCCAGATTGCCGAAACCAGCCTCAAGAATTACTTCCGCGGTGTGTTTGGAGAAAACCTCTCCACATTTTTGCGGGAGGTGAGGATGCGCCGGGCCGCAGAATTGCTGCAGAGCAGTGAATTACGAGTGGCGGAGATCGCAGCACAGGTAGGCTACGAAAATCAGAGCAAATTTGCCGCAGTTTTTGTCCGGCGCTTCGGCTGCCCTCCGCTGGAGTATCGGCGCAGGGCACGGCTTTCGATTGCTGATGACGATTAAATCAAATGTATTTTGTCTTTTTGATTCAGAAAGAAGCCCAAAGTTTTGTATCCGGAACTGTGGGCTTCTCTCATTTCTATTGTACAAAGAATTATGGCCTTGCCCCACTCAACTGCCACTGGGCGCTTTCGGTCTGGAGCTCCACCATGTGCCGGAACAGGCCGCCTTCCGCCATCAGCGCCTGCGGGGAGCCTTGCTGCGCCACCTTTCCGTCCTTCAGCACCACGATATGATCCGCCCCGGCCACGGTGCGCATCCGGTGGGCGATGACCAGCACCGTTTTGCCCGCCAGCAGCCGGGAGAGCGCCCCCTGCACCTTGGTCTCGTTTTCCACATCCAGGGAGGCGGTGGCCTCATCCAGCAGCACGATGGGCGCGTTCTTGAGCAGCGCCCGGGCGATGGAGATGCGCTGCCGCTCGCCGCCGGAGAGCTTGGCGCCGTTTTCTCCGATGGGCGTCTGATATCCCTGTGGCAGTTTGCTGACAAACTCCTCGCAGTTGGCGGCCCTGGCCGCAGCCATCACCTCCGCGTCGGAGGCACCTCGCCTGCCCAAGCGGATATTCTCCATCACCGTGTCGTCAAACAGCACCACATCCTGAAAAACCATGGAGTAATCGGTCAGCAGCACCTCCGGGTCCACCGTGGCGATATCCACCCCGCCCACTTTAATCGTACCCCCGGCGATATCCCACAGGCGGGCAGCCAGCCGGGCGCAGGTGCTTTTGCCGGAGCCGGAGGGCCCCACCAGCGCAGTGATCTCGCCTTCTTTGGCGGTAAAGCTGACATCGTGCAGGACAGCCTCTTTATCATAGGCGAACTCCACATGGTCAAAGACAATGTCGTGTCCCTGGGGTTGGAAAACCTCCGCCCCCTCGGCGATGGGCGTGTCGAACAGCGCGTTCATCCGGTCTGCCGACACCTGGGAGACAAACAGCTCGGCGATCAAAGCAAGGCTCTGATCGAAGGGGGCATAGATCCGGGTGATGACCATCAGGAACAGGAACAGCAGCATGAAGTCGATCTGTCCCGACAAAATCAGCCCCGCACCCACAAGGATCGTGGTGGCCACGCCCAGCCGCATGATGACGCTGGCCCCGTTGACGAACAGGCCGGTGACCAGCTCGCCGCGGATCATGATCCGTTCATGGTCGTCAATCTTCCGGTACAGCCCGGCAAGGTATCGCTCCTCCTGATTGGTGGCACGGATCTCCCGCACATTTTCCAGCGCCTCCTGCATCCCGTCCGAGACCCGCACAGCGGCGCGCTTGGTCTGCTCTGCCTGGCGCTCGGTAAGCTTCCGGCTCCCAAACAGCAGGCCGAAGGCCACCGGCACCCCCCAGAGGCAGGCAAGGGCCAGCCGCCAGTCATACCAGAGCAGGCACACCGCAATCACGGCGGTGGAGATGTAGGAGCCGTACAGGTAGCCCAGCACATGGCTCCAGACATGCTCCATGCGGTTGACATCGCCCATCAGGGTCTCCGTCAGGTCGGCCAGATCCCGCTTGCCGAAAAAGCCGAGCGGCAGCTTGCGAAGCCGCTCCGCCAGACGCAGGCGGGTGGCCTTGACCTCGCCGTACACCAGGCCGTAGGTGGCCTTGTACTGCTGGAGATGCGTGAGAAAGGAGAGAAATGCAAATATCAAAAGGCCGGCCAGCACCGGCAAGGCTGCGGGCAGGGCGGCGCCATCAGTCAGAGTTTTCATCAGGCCGGACATCACAAGGTACAAAATGCCGACCCCGCCCATGACCACCAGATTGACGATTACCGTCCAGAAGGTACCCTTTTTGGTGTTCTGTACGCCCTGATCCGTCAGGGCATATTTCCGCTGAAAGTTTGCTCCGAACATCACCGTTCCTCCTTGCCGCTTTCCATTTTCCACTGGATCGCCCGGTTGTAGTCGGCCCACATCCGGGTGTACAGTCCACCTGCCGCGACCAGCTCCCCGTGGGTGCCCTGCTCCGCCACCCGGCCGCCCTCCAGCACCAGGATCTTGTCCGCGCCCACTACCGTGGAGAGCCGGTGGGCAATCATGATGACGGTGCGGCCCTTCGTCAGCCGTGCAAAGGCTTTCTGAATCAGCGCCTCATTTTCCGGGTCGGCAAAGGCCGTGGCCTCATCCAGCACCACGATGGGTGCGTCCTTCAAAATGGCCCGTGCCAGCGCGATGCGCTGGGCCTCGCCGCCGGAGAGATAGGTTCCCTCGGTGCCGATCACGGTGTCCAGTCCCTGGGGCAGCTTTTCCAGAATGTCGCCGCACTGTGCGGCTTCCAGGGCAGCCAACACCTGCTCACGGCTGGCATCGGGGCGGGCAGCCCGGACATTTTCCAGAATGCTGGCCTTGAACAGCCGGTTGTTCTGAAACACAAAAGCGACCTGATCCATCAACACATGGGGATCAATCTGGCGCACATCCACGCCGCCTACTTCGACAGTGCCGGTGTCCGCATCCCAGAACCGGGGAATCAGGCTGGCGGCAGTGGTCTTGCCGCCGCCCGAAGGCCCTACCAACGCCACCGTCTCTCCGGGCTCGGCGGTGAAGGAGACATGGGACAGGGCGGGAGACTGCGCGCCGTCGTAGGTAAAGCTCACATCCCGGAAGACCACCCGATTGTCCTTGGGCGTCCGGGGATGCTCCGGTACCGCCAGTGTCGGCGCTTCCATGACCGGCTGGATGCGGCCCAGAGCGGTGCCGGCCAGCATCATGCCGGAGGCCGCAAACATGATCCTGGCCAGGGCGGTGGAAATGATAGCGGAGAACACGGCGTAAAAAGCAAAGTTCGTTACAAATCCCGCAAAATTACCGGAAGCCAGCGCACCGGGAGCCAGGAACAGCACCACCGGCACCAGAAACAAAAAGGCGCCCTCGGTGAAGGTCAGGTTGATGGACTGGGGCACACGGCACACATCGCCCTGATAGTGCTCCGCCTTGGCGCTGTAGTCCTCGATGGCCTGCTGAAAGGCCTTGAAGGAGTAGACGGTCTGCTGAAAAATTTTGACTACCGGGATGCCGCGCACATACTCCGTGCCGGATTTGGTCATGCGGTCCTGAGCCGCCTGGTACTCTGCCATCAGTGCGGCATTCTTGCCGCCCATCATGCTGCACATGGCGAGGATGGAAATCACCGCCGCCAGCAGGCAGGCCGCGCCCATGCGCCAGTCAAACACGAACATCAGCACCAGCATGGCGAGAAACAATGTAATCGTGCCTACAATGTCCGCCAGATTGTGGGCCAGCAGCGTCTCGGTATCGGCGGCCGCCGCATCCAGCCTGCTGCGGATCAGCCCGGAGGCATTGGCGTCAAAGTAGCCCAGAGGCGCCTGCATCACATGGGCCATGCCCCGCTTGCGGATGTTGGCCGCTGTGCGGAAGGCGGCCAGATGGGTGCACATCAGACCCAGAAAGTAGATGAGGATGCCGCCCACCGCGAAGGCGAAGGCGATCCAGCCGTAGCCCGTCACGCTCCGGGCCCGGGTCCAGTCCGGCGCCACGGCAATCAAATCCCGTGCCGCCAGCCAGATGCAGAGGTACGGGATCATGCTGCACACCATGGACACCGCCGACAGTCCCAGCCCCAGAAGGGTAAGCCGCCGATGGCTGCCTGCGTATTCCAGCAGGACAGACAGCGCGTTTTGTTTCTTTTGCTTCACAAATACTCCTCCTTTTAAGGTTAGCCATAGCTAACCGATTACGTAAAAAGAAAGGGGCGAAGCCCCGATCTTACAAAAAAGATTGGCGGTATCTTACTGCCCGATCAACTTCAGCCACCCGGCGGTGTAGAAATCCCGCAGCTGATCCACATAGTGCATGGCCTGCTCCTTGGGCATGTCGTGGACGACGATCTCAAAGATGCCATTGAACATCCCGCTGGCGATGATGTGGCACAGCTGGGCATCCAGCTGGGGGGACTCATGCCCCAGACGGTGCAGAACCTCCAGGTATTGGAGGGTGTATTCCACTTCGACCTCCACCATGTTGTGGACGAAATGCTCATAGCTGGTGCCCTCGGCCTTGCACAGCAGCAGCTTCACGGGCTCCCGGTGGTCGCAGATGTAGTCCACCATCCAATGGACGCACTGGCTGGACTCCAGTCCCATGTGTTCCGGCTGCTCCTTCTCGGGCATCTCGGCAAAGGCGGTCTGAGCCTCCATGAACCGGCCCATCAGCGCAGCGGCGTGAGGCTCCACGATGGAGGCAAAGAGCGCCTCCTTGCTGGAGAAATAGCCATAGAGTGCGCCGGTGGTGACACCGGCCTGCTTCACGATCTGCCGCAGGGAGGCACCCTGAAAGCCTTTCTCCGTAAACTCCTCCATGGCGGCCCGCTGGATCTTTTCCAGTGTGGCAGTCGATTTCTCTTCCATAAGCGCACCTCATGTAACAGCGTTATATATCACTGTTATAATAGAGCCCGTGGGATGATTTGTCAAGGGGAAACGGCCGCCTCCGTGCAAAAGCCGACTGGAAAACTCCGGCCAACTTTTGGCGAAGGCATCATTCGGCTGCCAGATGGACCATTTTGACCATCCAAAACCGGTCCGAAACCGACATACTGATCTTTGTGGACAGCTTCAATCCGGTTCGGGGGATATGGCGGTAATAGGGCTCCTCAGCCAGCACCCTGACCCCGCTGCCGATTTTTCCGGCCAGCACCGATGCGGAATCCACATAGAAGAACATCTGCGCATCCCCGTGGCCCACCTGCTTCATGTATTTCTTTCGCATCATGGCCATGCCGCTTTTGCTCACGGTGTCAAAGACGATTTCGATCTCTCCAAACTTTGTGAGCATCCGCAGAAGGCCCACAACCTTGCTTTCCTCAAAATAGTGGAACAGGCCGCCGGCGGTGACCAGAATAGGAGCATCCGGCGCATCCGTGCGGATCTGTCTGATCCAGTCCTCAGCAAAGGCGTCTCCGGCAAGATAGGTCTCCCGCTCCGGCTCCGGCAGCAGCTCCCGACGGTATTCCACCACATGGGGCAGATCCACGGCATACCAGCGCGACCTTCCATTGTCGCAGCGATAATAGGCCGTCTCCAGACCGCAGCCCAGCTGGACGATCACGCCGTCTGGCCTGTGCTCCAGAAACGCCCGGATGTACCGGTCCATATTGGCGGACCGGGCGGCGGAGGCCAGCAGAGTATACTGGCTCTGTCCGTCCTGCTCCGGCAGGCCGGAAGGCAGTTTCTTTTTCAGTTCCAACGCCTTTGGATCGTACAGGATCTGCGGACAGTACTCGCTGGCATAGATCCTGCCCAGCATAGGAACAAACAGCGTGTCCTCCACAACACCCAACCTGGACATGGTCAACCCTCCTATTTGGACGAATTACTTTCTGCCCACAAGCAGCCGGGAAGAGCCCAGCATCATCATGGCAGCCCGGCTGCGGGTGGGCACCGCCCTGGTGGGCGACGGCTTGGAGCTGGACGCCATCGCCTCCGTGGTCATCGGCGGCGCAGCCTTTACTGGCGGCCGGGGTACGGTGATGAACACCGTGCTGGGCGTGCTGATCCTGGGCATTATCGGCAACATTATGAACCTGATGGGGGTTGCCACCTATCCCCAGATGATGATCAAAGGCGCCATCATCGTGGCGGCCGTGCTGGCCAAGCGGGATTGAGAGGCGGCCTATGGCAACGGAACTGCAACATAGAGCCGCCCTACAGGAAGCGGCTCAGCGCCTGGGGGACGAAGCCATCAAGCTGGCGGAAGCCCTGATCGCCCATCCCAGCGAGATCGTCCCTGGCGGGGGCAACGAAGGCCCTGCCCAACATTTCCTGGCGGATTATTTAAAGGATAAAGGATACGATACCATCGACGTGTTCACCCCGGACTCTGTGCCCGGGGCCCAGGAACACGAAGCCTGGTGGCCCAACCAGACCTATATGGACCGGCCCAACGTGGTGGCTGTGCGCAAGGGAAAGGGAGGCGGTCGTAACCTGATCCTAAACGGGCATATGGACGTGGTGCCGGCGGGAGACCGGGCCCAGTGGGCCCACGACCCCTTTGACCCTATCCAGCGGGACGGCTACCTATACGGCCGAGGGGCCTGCGACATGAAGAGCGGCATCGCGGTCATGTGCATGGCCATGGAGGCCTTGCGGCAGGCAGGCGTCCAGCTGGCGGGGGACGTGATTCTGGAGAGCGTGGTGTGCGAGGAGACCGGGGTATACAACGGTACCCTGGCCTGCTGCCTAAAGGGCTACCAGGCGGACGGGGCGGTGGTATTGGAGCCTACCAACCTGGATATTTGTACCGGCCTAAAGGGCAACCACGTATACGAGGTGGAGATCCCGGGCAAGGCCACCCACAATTGCCTTTGGTGGCGGGGAAACAGCGCCTTTGACCATGCCATCTACTTCAAGGAGGGCATGAAACGCTTTGAGGACCTGCGTACCGCCCAGCTTCGGCATCATCCCCTTTACCACGACGCGGACTAT
>ERZ857998.1954-NODE-1954-length-20904-cov-8.002974_pt1 | contig 20904 bp, 16 predicted proteins | sample MGYA00519954_ERZ857998 | MGnify/ENA primary metagenome ERZ857998 (study PRJEB31778, sample SAMEA3449424) | human gut metagenome | biome: human gut; feature: human-associated habitat; material: faeces | place: United Kingdom | collected 2010/2012 ...
AGAGGAAGCAGCCTCAAAATCTGCGCAGTGTGGGTTCGAGTCCCACCGAGGGCACGTAAGAAATCAATATCAATCCAGGCCCGGGTTGGGGCATGTTAGGCCGGCTTTGGGTGTGACAGTGGAAAGAGACCGACATGGCTGCAGAGAAGACCACGGAACCGGACGAAGTACTCACTGATGAGGAGCTCCAAGCTGCTGCGGCTCCCGAGCCGGATTCTGCCAATAATAACGAGGCGCACAAGCGCACCGTCGTCGTTGCCGAAGACGAATCCGTAAACCGCATGGATTTGGTCGCCATGCTTGAGGATAACGGCTATGAGGTCGTCGGAGAGGCCGCCAACGGTGAGGAAGCCGTTGAACTGACCCGTAAGTTCCGCCCGAGCGTGGTGTGCATGGATGTCAAGATGCCTCGCATGGATGGCATCGAGGCCGCTGGCATCATCTGTGATGAGAACATCGCTCCGGTCGTCATGCTGACGGCATTCTCCCAGTCTGATTTGGTCAAAAAGGCCACGGGCGCTGGCGCCATGGCGTATGTCACCAAGCCGTATGAGGAATCCAAGCTGCTGCCGGCTTTGGAAGTCGCCATGGGCCGTTTCGCCGAAATCAACGATCTGCTTGGCAATGTCGAACGTAGCGAGTCCAAACTGCAGGAAACCGAGGAACAGCTGAAGAAGGCCGAAGAGCAGCTGAAGAAGGCCGAAGAAACGCTGGAGGAGCGCAAGCTCGTCGACCGCGCCAAGGGCCTGCTGATGGACAAGGCGGACTTCTCCGAACAGGGCGCTTTCCGTTGGATTCAGAAGACCTCCATGGACCAGCGCATTCCGAAGAAGCGTCTGGCCATGGCCATCATCGCCAAGTATGGCGAACAGAAGTCGGAAGCAGAGGATGAGCGCTAACACACCAACTGTGGAAGGCACTTCACGCGGAACGCTATTGGTCGTTGACGGCCATTCTTTGGCGTTCCGCGCTTTTTTTGCCTTACCCGTAGAGAATTTCAGTACATCATCAGGTCAGGCCACCAACGCGGTCTGGGGATTCGCCACCATGCTTTCGCAGGTGATCGATGCCGAACATCCAGACCATCTTGCCGTCGCATTCGATGTGAAGGGCGGCACGTTCCGCAACCAGATGCTGCCGCAGTACAAAGGAACTCGCGACGCGGCCCCCGAGGAACTGCTCAGCCAGCTGCCATTAATCCAGCAGATGCTGACGGCCTTGGGCGTCACATACATCGAAAAACCCGGTTACGAAGGTGACGATGTGATCGGCACGCTCGCCAGCATGGGCGACCAGGCAGGCTACCGCACATTGGTGCTGTCCGGCGACCGTGATGCTTTCCAGCTGATCAACGACAACATCACCGTGCTGTATCCCGGCCACCATTTCAAAGACCTCAAACATATGACCCCGGATGCCGTGCAGGAGAAATATCATGTCTCTCCCGCGCAATACCCGGATCTGGCCGCCTTGCGCGGAGAAACCGCTGACAACATCCCCGGCGTTCCCGGAGTCGGCGACGGATTCGCGGCCAAATGGATCAACCAGTACGGCGGACTTGAGCAGATCATCGAACACGCCGACGAGATCAGCGGCAAAAAAGGCGAAGCCCTGCGCGAAAACATCGAACAGGTCAAACTGAACCGTTCCGTGAACGCTTTGGTTCGTGACCTTGATCTTGGCGTGTCGGTATCCGACCTGACATTTGGACAAGTCGACGCTGGTCAACTCGACGATCTATTCACCAAGCTCGAATTCGGTGTTCGGACCAAGAATCGCGTGCTCAAAACGTTCAATGCGGACAAACCATCCGGGGACGTGCACGAATCCAGCAAGCTCGGGCTGCCACATGTCGAAGACGTCAACGATCCGCATGTGGTGGAGACATGGGTCCAAAACCATTTCCCCGTGGTGCAGGAACATCTGCACGAACGCCATGAACGCTCCTCCAACGACATTCCGGAATTCGGCTTCGAAATCGATTCTTCGACCCGCTGCACGGACAAGGTGAAACAGTCCTGGACGCTTTACGCCGAAGGCACGAGCAAACCCGGAGAAGCCTCTCTTTCGGCATTGATGATCGCCGTGCACGGCGAAGCCATTCGCATCGACGTATTCAGTCCGGATATGGTGCAATGCCTGCAAAGGCTGTTCGACCGCTATCACCATTCCATGGTCGTGCACGGTTACAAAGAACATGCGCATCTGCTGGGCAGCATCGGCGTGGAACTTCCGGAACCATTGTTCGACACCAAGCTCGCCGGATATCTTGCCCACCCGGATTTCCACGCGGACACGCTGGAACAGGCTGCGGCCCATTTCCTTGATCTGCACATCGAAGCACAAGCCGAAGCCGCGACACAGGGGACCTTGGACTTCGACGAGCCTGAGGAAAACGATTCCAAGAACGGTGAGCTGATACTCACCCGCACCGCAATCGTGGGGCTTTTGGCCGAATATTTGGCCGGTGTGCTGGATAAGCGCGAACAATTCGGTCTCCTCAAATCCATTGAGCTTCCGGTCTCTCAGGTCCTGCATGGCATGGAACAGGTCGGCGCCCAAGTGGATATGACACGTCTGGTGCAGATGCGCGACCAACTTGCCGCCGACGCTGCCCAGGCACAGGAAACGGCGTGGCAGTTCGCGGGGGAGCAGGTGAACCTGCAAAGCCCCAAACAGCTGCAGAAGATCCTGTTCGAAGACATGGGATTGAAACCGACGAAAAAAACCAAGTCCGGTTCATACACCACCAATGCCGCGGCATTGCAGACCTTGCGTGACCGCTCGTACGATAACGACCGCGCATGCCAGTTCCTTGACGCGTTGCTGATGCATCGTGAAAAGAACAAGCTCAAGCAGATCGTGCAGACGTTGATCGACGCCACAAACCGTCATGACGGTCGCATCCACACCACTTTCGAACAGACGGTGGCAGCCACCGGACGATTGAGCTCCGTCGATCCAAACCTGCAGAACATTCCGAACCGGGATCCCGCAGGTCGTGAGATTCGATCCGCGTTCGTGCCGGGAGAGGGCTTCGAATCGTTGCTGAGCTCCGACTACTCGCAGGTCGAACTGCGCATCATGGCCGACCTTTCCGGTGATGAGGCGTTGATAGAGGCCTTCCGCTCCGGCAAGGACTTCCATAAGTATGTGGCCAGCTTGGTCTACGGCATTCCCGTTGACGACATCACGTCCGATCAGCGTAGCCACGTCAAGGCGATGAGCTATGGACTTGCCTACGGTCTGAGCACGTATGGACTTGCCCAGCAGCTCAAGATCAAGCCCAAAGAAGCCGAATCGCTGAAAAACCAGTATTTCGCCACTTTTGGCAAAGTCCATGAATACCTTGAATCGCTTGTCTCGTCCGCACGCGAAAAAGGATATACCGAAACCATTTTCGGAAGGCGCAGGTATTTCCCCGGTCTCAAATCGCCGAACCGTGCCGTGAGGGACGCGGCCGAACGCGCCGCGTTGAACGCGCCTATCCAAGGCTCGGCGGCGGACATCATGAAAATCGCCATGATTCGTGCGTATGACGCACTGCAGGAAGCGAACCTTGGAAGTCGCCTCATACTGCAGATTCATGATGAACTTGTGGTGGAGATCGCGCCCGGTGAGGAGAAGCAGGCCACCGCGCTGGTGAAGGATGCCATGGAGCATGCCGTCACCATGGCCGTTCCGTTGGACGTATCGACGGGCATCGGTTCCGATTGGCAATTGGCGGCCCACTGATCCGTTCCCGTCGGATAATCGAAGGCTGATTAAAAAAGAAAGAAGGAAGATTGTGGCAACGCTGAAGCAGGTCGTGGATGTGCTTGAAACGCTGTATCCGCTGCGATACGCGGAACAATGGGATGAGCCGGGACTCATCGTGGGAGACCTTCGCCACGACGTGCGCAACATCGCGTTCGCGGCGGACCCATCCATGGCGGTGATCGACCAGGCTATCGCCGGAGGCATCGACCTGCTGATCTGCCACCATCCGCTGTTCTTCCGTTCCGTGCATGCGGTCTCCGGACTAGGATTCCGTGGTGAGATCGTCCGGAAGCTCAACCTCGCCGGTTGCGCGCTGTGGGTTGGGCACACCAATGCCGATGCCTCCTACCGAGGAGTCAGCATGGCCGCCGCCGACGCGTTCGGCCTGATCGAACAGCGTCCGCTGGTACCCATCGAAGATCCGAAAGCCGAACATCCGGTCGGATTGGGCCGTGTCGGCCGGTTGCAGGAGCCGATCGCATTGCGTGATTTCGCCCGTCGTGTGGCCGACGCGCTGCCATACACCGAACTTGGCGTGCAGGTGTGCGGCGACCTTGACGCGACGATCGGCACGGTGGCGGTATTGCCGGGCTCGGGCGATTCCCTGTTCGATGAAGTGCGTGCCGCAGGCGTCGATGTGTATGTGACCAGCGATCTGCGCCATCATCCGGTGACCGATGCCATCGAGCAGGCGCGCTATGAGGCGTCCATGCGTGCCGCGGACATCGAACTCGGCCGAGGCGACGCCACTGTTCGTCCGATGTTCATCAACACGCCACACAGCGCCATCGAATCCATATGGTTCCAATACGCCATGGGCGATGTGCCTCGTGCCGTATCTGAGGCGACCGGAGACATCCCCACCGTCCGCTGGATTTCCATGAACACCGATCCCTGGAATCTGGTACTGCCGTCCTGCGGGCAGGAACGCTGAACGACGATGTCCGATATGACCAGCATGGATATGTCGCTGAACGAATCCAGCGATGGCGTGGACATGACCAGACCGGCCACAGTACTCAGCAGAGAGCACGTGTATCAAGGCGCGATTTTCGGCGTGGAGGACATGCGTATCGCGTTGCAGACACGAGACGGCGGACAAACCGTGATCCGCAGACAGGTGATGCGGCACGCGCCCTGTGTGGTCATGCTGGTGCATGACTGCGCGCAGGATTTGTACTTGGTCGAACGAGAATACCGTGTCGGCTGCGACGCCTTCGCCTACGGTCTGCCGGCAGGACTCATCGATGACGGGGAAGACGTCGATGCGGCCGCATTGCGTGAGCTGCGCGAAGAGACCGGCGTCGAGCCAATCGACGAAAACAGTTGCGATATCGACCATGTCGGGCAATTCTATTCATCCGAAGGCATGACCGACGAACTGGCCAACATCATGGTGGTGCACCTGCGCCACTGGCAGGCCGTCGAACGGCATTTCGACGCCGACGAGCATGTCGAATCTGCTTGGATCCCGTGGAAGCAGCTACGAGACACGCACATCACGGCCTCCAATTCGGAGATCGCCATTTTGCATGAGCAAATTCGCAGAATGCGGCAACAATAGCGGCCTGCAGGTTTCGAATTGTAAAAACAATCGCCGGAATAAACGAAATAACGAATTCAACTCGCAAAACGTGCGATACTTGAATTATGCAAATCAGACCTGGATCGATGTATCCACTCGGTGCGAGCTACGACGGCGCCGGCGTGAATTTCGCCCTCTTCTCTCAAGTGGCCCAGAAAGTCGAGCTTTGTCTTTTCGATGAGGAAGACCGTGAGACCCGAGTGGAAATGACGGAGCAGAACTCCTACGTATGGCATAACTATCTGCCGGGAATACAACCCGGGCAACGGTACGGCTATCGTGTGTACGGTCCGTATGATCCAGCAAAGGGCCTGCGGTGCAACCCGAACAAGTTGCTGCTCGACCCGTACGCAAAAGCCATCGAGGGAAACATCGACGGTGACGAAAGCCTCTATTCGTATTGGTTCAAAAGCCCTGAGGACGTCACCAGCATGAATACGCTGGATTCCGCGCCGCATACCATGAAATCGGCCGTGGTCAATCCGTATTTCGACTGGGGCAACGACCAACATCCGAACATCTCCTACCATGATTCGGTAATCTACGAAGCCCATGTGCGTGGCATGACCAATCTCAACCTGGACGTGCCGCCGGACATCCGTGGAACCTACGCGGGCCTCGCATATCCATCGGTCATCGAATATCTGAGGAAGCTCGGCGTCACCGCCATCGAACTTATGCCGATCCACCAGTTCGTCAACGACAGCTTCCTGCAGGAAAAAGGCCTGAGCAACTACTGGGGCTACAACACCATCGGCTTCTTCGCGCCTCATAACGCGTACTCAAGCTCCGGACAACGCGGCGAGCAGGTCAACGAATTCAAATCCATGGTCAAGGCCTACCATCGCGCCGGCATGGAAGTGATCCTCGACGTGGTGTACAACCACACCGCCGAAGGCAACAACCTCGGCCCGACCCTAAGCTTCAAAGGCATCGACAACGGTGCCTACTACCGTCTGGTCGACAACGACCGACGCCACTACTTCGACACGACCGGCACCGGCAACTCCCTGCTGATGCGCTCGCCGCACGCGCTGCAGCTCATCACGGACAGCCTGCGCTACTGGGTCACCGAAATGCATGTCGATGGTTTCCGATTCGATCTTGCGGCCACGCTGGCCCGCCAATTCCAGGAAGTCGACAAGCTGTCCGCTTTCTTCGACATCGTCGAACAGGATCCGGTCATCTCCCGTGTCAAGCTCATCGCCGAACCTTGGGATTTGGGTTCCGGCGGCTATCAGGTGGGCGGCTTCCCGTCCAGCTGGTCCGAATGGAACGGCCGCTACCGTGATTGCGTGCGTGACTTCTGGCGTTCGCAACCATCGACGCTACCGGAATTCGCCAGCCGTCTGATGGGCAGCTCCGACCTGTATCAGATGAACGGCCGCCGTCCGGTGGCTTCCGTGAACTTCATCACCGCACATGATGGCTTCACCATGAACGATTTGGTGAGCTACAACGAGAAGCATAACGATGCCAACGGCGAAGGCAATAGGGATGGCGAAAGCAACAACCGTTCCTGGAACTGCGGTGTCGAAGGCCCGACCACCATCAAGGACGTCAACGACCTGCGGCAACAGCAGATGCGCAACATGTTCGCGACGCTGCTGTGCAGTCAGGGCATTCCGATGATCTGCGGCGGCGATGAGGTGGCACGCACGCAACAGGGCAACAACAATGCCTATTGCCAGGACAACGCCATTTCATGGACCAATTGGGATCTTGACGATAGTCAGAAGGATCTGCTTGAGTTCGTTTCGAAGCTGATTCATCTGCGACTCGAGCACCCGGTGCTCCACCGTCGTCGTTTCTTCACCGGCCGCGAGCCAGGAGACCCGGACGATAAGATTCCGCAGGTCGAATGGATGGACCACACCGGTTCCATCATGGACATGGAAGATTGGTCCAACACCCACGCGTTCTCGGTGATGATCTATCTGAACGGTTCCGATATTCCGGAAGCCGACTGGTATGGCAACCAGATGGTGGACAATAACTTCATCCTGATTTTCAACGCGCATTACGAGCCGATTATGTTCACCTTGCCGGACGAGCGGTATGGCAAGAAATGGCGTCTGGTCGTCGACACGCATAATCCGAAGGGTCCGGAACTCAACTATGAGGCCGGCTTCGCGATCACGGCGCAGTCGAGAAGCTTCCTGTTGCTGATGAGCGATAGAAAGCCCACCACAAAGAACTACGATTTCTGATAGCCATGATAACAGGCGAGGTGCCATCCGTACGGGTGACACCTCGCCGTATTGTTTGTGGACTGTGCTCGTGAACCGTTACGAGATTAGACTTCCGACGAGAGTCGGGAAACGGTTCCAGGAACGGTTTCGCTGACCTCCGCAAGATCCTCGACGGATTCTGGCCGCTTGGTTTGCGCCAGAATAAGCTGCGTCTGCACACGATCGGATTCGATGGCCGCAATCTGCCGTGAAAAGATGATGAACCAGCCCAGAAACATCATGCCGGCAAGAGCCTCGACGTTCGTCAACGTGTTACGCCCCGCCAACCACTGGAACCCGGCAAGAGCCCCGATCACGATAGCTAGGTCTGAAATCACATATACTACTTTTGAAAGCTGCGGGGCCAGCCAAGGCAGCGCGATCATCAGCACGCTCATCAGGCAGGGAAGACCGCGGGCGAATACGTTGTGCAGAATCGGATGCGGCGTGTAACGGAACATGCCGATGCCGATGAAGGCGATGCCTGCGAGCGTCAGCATGGTCGATAGCAGAAGAATCCGCGCCTTGAAGTGTTTGGGAGCTTCTTTTTCATCGTTTGCAGACAGATACTGCATCTGCAGACGGTGCGTGGTGATGAGCTCCGAAATCGCGAAATAGCTGATGATGACGATGCAGACGCCGGCCAACATCAATGTCGAATTGAACATACGAGCAGCAAAAGTGGTTCGATCGCCCAATTGGGAGAAATTGTTGTTGTACCAGTATGGATCATCGGACGTCAATCCTGCGATGCTGACACCGGAAACCACGAAGAACGGCAACAAGGATGCGATGGTCTTGGCATTCATGAGTTCCGCCTGTACGAACGTGACATAGCCTACGACCCCCGAGATCGCGGCGCAGAGTGCAGTCAGATAGCCTTTTAACGTGCGCAACCCCATCATGTTGCTGGCAATGGAAAGCAGCATGAACGCCGTGACGAAAATGGTCGACGCGTAGACCACGGACAAAGCGAGTATCTCGAAGATACGGCGAATAGGAATGGTCCAGCCATGTTTCAACGTCATCGACCTGGAGTTGCGCGCATACCCCAAGGTGAACGAGATGACTCCACATCCCGCGGTGATTCCGGCACACACGGTGAACAGGCGTTGGGTGACACGCCAGATGGCGGGAGCGAATTGCAGATATAGGTCCATGGCGATCCATGCAAGAGTGGCGCATACCATGAAGGAAATGATGCCTGAAGCCTCGGCTTGCTGATGACGTCCCATGCGCGTTCCCTCCAGTATTTGCCATTCTAGCCTGTCGTTGTCCTACCATACGCTACAATGGAAACTCGTGTTCACCTGCCACGTGCGGGAGTGCATGAACGGGCTGTAGCGCAGTTTGGTAGCGCGTCTGCTTTGGGAGCAGAATGTCGCAGGTTCAAATCCTGTCAGCCCGACCGGAGCCCTTGGAAACATTAGGTTTTCAAGGGCTTATTTTTTCCGTCGAAAACAATCCGCATACAAATGCATACAAACGCCGCGGTACCTCCATGCCCGATTCACACGAGTTCGCGCTCGCGGAGGGCTCCGATCGCGTCGGCCACGTCGTCCACAGGTTCCCGCCCCTCGCGGCGCGAAACAGCCAGTCGTCATCGTCCATGCCATCCATCTGCTTTTCGAGGTGGTGATGTTTTCTTGGACTTCCCGACCGGGAGGAGAACCCTCTTATGGCGAAGCACAGCAAGGAGCAGCGTAACAGAGCAGTGGACCTGTACATCAAATACGAGCGCTGCGCAGCCGCGGAGAGTGATCAAGCAGGAGTTCCTCCGCAAGCGCGGCTTCGCGGGCGTCTCGATGGACAGGTTCATCGGCATGCTCGACGGCTACATGGTCTGGTACCGGGACAGGAGGATCAAGACGGAGTTCGGCATGAGCATCATGGCTCGTCGAGGCGCGCTCGGTCTTGCGGCATGATCGGTGGTGATGGAATCCAATGACGAGTCCAACAAAACGTCACCAGCCCCAATCATTAATTTCTTATTGAACATAAACAGCAAACACCCTGCGCCATCTGCGACAGACCGATAGACGACGCAATCGCATGGCCCAATCCAATGAGCACCGAAGTAGACGAAATTATTCCAGTGAGTCGCGGCGGAAGCGCGACTGATCTACGCAACCTTGAGAAAGTGCATCGCTGTTGCAACCAACTCAAAAGCGACAAGAGCCTTGCATGGGCAAGGCGGAAAGTTACAGGCGCTCCGGCCCTCAAATCCACCATCGTGCCGTTCAAGACTTCGGGCTGGTGAACAGGCTGGGGACGATATCCTCCCTGCCCGGCGTTCGGCTACCCCGGAGTATTGGTCAAATCCCTCCCCACGATTTTTCCCAAATCAGCTATAGGCGAGCTGAAATGCAGAGACCATAATTTCGCCTGTCTGAGCTGCATGGATCTTTTTCCTTGAGATCAGCTCTGGTAAATCTATCACTCTTTCTAAAACTGCTGAAAGGTCTCTTCCATCCATCAGCAGAACTTTCGGACGTTGTCTGCGGTTATTGTTGATTGCCCTTTCCGTAAAACCATTCATTGAAATGAGCAAACCTAGGGTGTTGTCCAGCTTATTATCGACTTTGTCTGAAAAAGTGGCTAAGTCAGGAGTGTCGATTTGTTTAGATTGCCATTTGGCTTCAAGAAGGTAGTCCACACTGTCCAATGTGAATGCGCCATCAATTTGCTCCCCGTTGATTTTATATGAGCCACGAGCGTCAATATCGAACGCTTGGAATAGTCGTGTCAGGAATTTTTCAAAGGCATAGCCTCGCGTCTGAGCTTCCATTTGAGTGATTTTTGCAAATTCGCTCTTGAGCGCTGCCACCGCAGCGGCCATATCGGCTTCTGCTTGTTGTCGTTTCTGTGCGGCAGCTTTTCTTGACTCCGCCGCCTGCTTTGCATCGTCGTTTTCGATAATTGGCTTCATTCTGGCGGCAAAATCGTTTATTCGTTCAACGGCATCGTCATAAAGGCTTTTCCCCCTGTCCGGAACGTTCAAAAGCCATTTGGGGTCCCCGATTTTCGCAACAGCCACTGCAACTCTAAGCAATTCTTCCGAATACAATTGCGGATTCATCGACATGCCATCGATAAGCTGCGCAATTATTGTTCTCTTGTACTGGTTCCAATCCAGCTGCCCCATGATTCCCTGATTGACGCCACAGTCAAGAAGAAATCGACGCAGTTGTTTCTTATACCAGAACATTGACCATAGCGTTTCCTTGAGAGCCATAATCGTTCCCGGTTCCAGCGTTCGTAATGCCATATATCGAGTATACAGCTCGATGATTGATTCGGAGAGAAGGCATGACTGAGACGAAAGGTTACCTTGGATTATTGCATCGGACTCTAAGAAGGCTTGAGACTGCAGTGTTCAACGAGGATACGCCACCGCGTGATCTGGCGTCGTTGACTCGGCGGCTGCTTGAGCTAAGTCGGGAGATTGAGCGTCTTGAATCCGAGAACGGCGGGGCCAATGCGCCGACCGCGACGGAGGTAGAGGATGAACCGTTCGATCCGAGCGAGATCTAGCGTCAAGCCCGACCGGCGCAAGCTGTCCGATGTGGCGCGGCATGTGGTGCTGCCCAAGGATATTGTGACGACCGGCTGGCCGAAGGTGGAAGCCCAGGCACGACTGTGCGGCATCGAATACGACGACTGGCAGCGTCAATTGGGCCGCTGCATCCTCGGCAAGACCTCCGATGGAGTGTATGCCGCCGGTATCGGCGGCGTGGCCGTCAGCATTTGTCGTCAGGTCGGCAAGACGTTCCTGATCGGCACGATGCTTGTGATGCTGTGCATCCTGAGCGACTACCCCTTGAAGGTGCTGTGGACCGCGCATAGGACGCGCACGAGCGATGAAACCTTCAAGTTCATGTGCGCTCTGATGTGCCGTAAGGCGATAAGCCGGTTCGTTGACGGTGGGCCGAGAAGGGCGAACGGTCAGCAGGGAATCGTGTTCGTCAACGGATCCCGCGTCATGTTCGGCGCTCGTGAGAACGGCTTCGGCCGTGGCTTCGACAGTGTGGACATCGAGGTGTTCGACGAGGCGCAGATTCTGACCGAACGTGCGTTGGACGACATGATTCCGGCGACGAACGCGGCGCGTAACCCGCTGATCGTCTACATGGGAACGCCGCCGAAGCCCTCGGATCCGTCTGAGGTGTTTTCCATTCGCCGCGACGAGGCGTTGAAAGGCGACAGCACCGACATGTTGTATGTGGAGTTCAGCGCCGACAAGGACGCCGACTCCGATGACCGCAGGCAGTGGGCCGTGGCGAACCCGTCGTATCCGCATCGTACCGGCGAAGCGGCAATCCTGCGCATGAAGAAGAATCTGGGCGATGATTCGTTCCGGCGCGAAGGCCTTGGCATATGGGACGAAACCACAGTCTCCAGCGCCATCAACCCGCAACTGTGGACGAACGGCACCGTGGAAGCGCGCGCCGATGGAGGCGTCACCTCGTTCGGCATCGACATGTCACCGGATCGCAGCGCACTGGCCATCGGCGCGTGCATGAAGTATTCGGACGGCACCGCGCACATCGAACTGGCGGAATACCGGGATACGAAACGGCATGGCACCGCATGGGCCGCCGATTGGATCGCGCAGCGCTGGTCGAAGACCGCCGCCGTGGTCATCGACGCGCAGAGCCCGGCGATGGTGCTGCTGCCAGAACTGAAGTCGCGCGGCGTGAAGGTCATGGTGAATACCACCAACGGCATGGGCCGGGCATGCGGCCGCGTGTTGGACATGCTGACAGCCGGCACGTTGAAGCATCTGCCTGATGAAGCCCAACCCCAATTGACCACGGCGGTGGCGAACGCGACCACGAGGCCGATCGGCAAAAGCGGCGCTTTCGGCTGGAACAAGGCCGGATCCGACATCGACATCTCGCCGTTGGTCGCCTGCACGATGGCATTGCAGGGAGCGTGGACCACACGCCGCAACCCGAACAGGCGGCAGCACGTCATGCACTAGAAGAGAAAGACGAACACTATGACGGACGAGGGCATCTGGAGCGCGGCGGTCAAACGTCCGTTGGACGTGAACAGCCTGGGTGTGGCCGGCATCGACGGCGTGGACGAAGAGGATATGCCGACGATCCGCGCATTGTGCAAGGTGTGGCGGGACCGCTACCCCTACAATCTGATCCGCAGCAGCTACTACTTCGCCCGATACCAGTTCAAGGACTTCGACATCAGCATTCCCGACCGGATCTGCCCGAACGTGAGTGCGTGCGTCGGATGGCCTGCAAAGGCGGTCAGGGCGCTCGCCGACCTGAGCGTGTTCGACGGATGGGATCTCGGCGGCGTCGACCCGTATGGCGTCCGCGGTCTGGCTGACGAAACCTCATTGGAATTGGCTATACCGCAGACCATCGTTTCCGCGTACATGCACGGATGTGCATTTCTGACTATCACAAAGGACGCGGAAGGCGTCATCGTCACGCCGAGCGGAATTCAGTGCCGCCATCTGGGCGGCCGGCACAACCGGCTCGCCGCCGTATTGACCATCAACGACGTGACCAGCAAGGGCCGTATCACCGCGTTCAACGTGTTCTTTCCCAACACGCTGTTGCCAATCCAACTTGGAGGCATTGTCCACCGCGATGATCCGCGGCGACTGCGGCGACGGAGAAAACCGCAAGGAGCGATTGGGGGCGAACTACGAATTGGTCATGCGCATCATCACCCAGCGGTTCAACGAATCCGCGGCATACGCGCCTGTTGCTTCCGACCGAAGCGTGAGCGTGACCGTGCGCAACGACGACACCATGTCCGGCATCACCAAGCGAACCGGCCTGTGACCACTGTCCGTATGGAGCGCACCATCCGGCAACATCAACCTGATCTATCCGGGCAACATCGTCACCTACCGGGGCGCACCAACCGCTGTCAGCGGATCCGCAGCCACGGGTGGCCGCGTGCATATCGTCAAACGTAGCGAAACGCTCAGCGGCATCTTCGGAGCCGACGGCTGGTAGCGCGTCTCCCAATTGAACAACCTCGCCAACCCCAACCTTGTTTACCCCGGCCAGCGGCTCCGCTACTGACCACACCACCGTGGCCTTCGGCACCATGCCGTAGGCCATTTTCATCATGTAAGGAGAACCATATGGATATTTCCACCGCAACCACGTTCGCATCCGGACTCGTGGGTCTGATCGTGCCTGCATTCGTGCAGGCGTTCAAAAAGTACATTCCCAGCGGATACGTCGGACTCGTCTCCCTCGCGGCATCCATCCTGTTCGGCACCATTGCCATTGCCGCTACCGGGGGATTCGATGGCACCTGCACGTGGGGAGTCGTCCTTGCAGGAGTCGTCCTTGCAGGAGTCGTGGGCGTCTCGCAGACCGTGTACACGCTCGTCAAAGCTTTTGATGGCAAGCTAAGCAAACCCCTGGGACTTTTTAGATGAAAGGGTTGCCGGGCGGCATGCGCGCCATCCGGCAACCCTTTCATCTCATATGCCAGATTCCACCGTCTGATCTATATACTTCTTCCAAGCGGGAGCTTCCATGAGATCTCTCTGGGCTTCGCACACTTCAATCAGCTCTTTGATTTTCTCGTGTTTGGCGCTTTCGTTGCTCTGGAACAGTGCGATAAAGCATTTCTGGAATTGCGCAAGCGTCAAAGGCAGTATGTCTAGTCGTTGCTTGACATCGCCTTTTGCATACCATACGCCGTGGCGGAAAGTTTCAGCAGTGTTGGTGTCGATCTTGACTGCGATGAACAGTCCGTACACTGGAATGTCGTTTTTCCCATACTTCAGCACTGCATCGGATACGTGTCGTCTTACAGGTTCGCCTTCCATGGATTCCTGGCGGGAGCCTGTGGACATAGTCACTTCAGTCAGAATGGTGAATTTATCGTATTCGCAGTACAGGTCTCCTTGTCCGCCGCCCGCCGCCGACACGGGAAGGAAGTCCGAGTCCAATCGGAAACCTCGCATATCGCTGGGATGGTTGACGAGGTTTCCGAAGGCGAGCGCGGCACGCCATAATACCCATTCGAGATATGCCGGAGTTTCATCTTTCGGTACTTCGATGCCGTTGTCCTCATCGGCGTCATCGATCTTCTTGCCGCCGCCTTTGATCAACAGTGTCATGTAGTCGGAGATCTCCTGCCACTGTTCTGGCTGTTTGGCGGCGTAGTTGATTTCGTCGGTTTTCTGCCAGAGTTCTTCGAGATGGAGGCGCGCTGCATTGATCTCAGGTACCGTCGATACCGGGCGATCTCCGAGATCGTAATACACATGGTTCTTCTTCAGCTGTGCTTCCATATCGAGAAGCAAAGCCTTGGCGGTCTCAAGATCATCCATAGGCAAGGACGCGCCATGGCAGAGCTCCCTGTATACGTTCATAATTGGGCGACGGCTCAATGCTGTTGAGGCCAGCTTTTCCGCTAGGAAGTGCTTGGCCGGAACGATGACAAGGCCTCGCCCTTTCCTTTGGACGATTCCACTGATACGAAGGTAGCGCATGTTCATATCGCTGTAATCAGTGAAATTATCACTCTTCTTGTTGTAATCCTGGCCGCGCTTCTTGATTTCGTCGGCGTCGAACCTACGCTTGGCTGTTGCTTTCTTGCGACGCTCTCGCAGATCGATGATATGGTTTACGACATCGTTGATGTCATAGCTGGGATCGGTGGTATGACCCCATAGCGAGAATTCGATTCGGCTGATTTCACTGGTGCCTGTACGCTTTTCAAGTTCCAGCATCACCGCCAATATCCACCTTAGCGGGGAAAAGAAGCCGAGATCTCCTGGAACTTTGGTCTGCTCAAGACTCAGCGAACGTAAGAAGCATTCCTGCTGTGCAGGATAGGTGTCGGCTTTGAGGAAGGTCTCGCCGAATGGTGTCACCTGGTCTTGAGGGCCGAGATCTTCCTGTTTGCCGTCCTTCTTTTTGACTTGCGGGTAAATGAACCCAAAACGGGCGAACATTAACCGCCATTTTCTTGCATAGCTGCTGGTGTCTTCTGCTTCGCCGGTCGAATTAACCAAGCCGGCATGATTGAGCAGTGTTTGGAATCGTTCTTCGTTGCTTCCTCGCAGGTTCCCATTGAACGGGGACTCGGCGAACAGCTTCAGGCCCTCCCAGATGCGCATCGGATTGCGTAATCCAGTGTTGCCCAGTTGCCAGATCGTTATCGGTTTGCCCATGACTTCAGTTTACAGTCAACTCAGCGTCATGGGCATTAGCCTTATGATTACCAGCCAAGGAAGAAGTACTCTTCGACCTTGTTTCTGTTTGCCGCACCTTTATGTTGGGTGCCAATGGAGTATCGGTAGTCAACGGGAACGACTTCGACATTCTTCTTATGCCGACCAAGGATCCTCAGCATCTCTTCTTTTGTCGGCTGACTGTTGGAAGAATAGGAGATGATAAGAATACTATCCTTGAATCGTTCGATTAATTTGTCGAATGCGTCCGCAGCCCCTGTCCGGGAAGAGAACGGGGTCGGGTAGGACTTGAATTTCTTGGTCTTGGTATGTTCCTGCATCGTGACGCCTTGCCAGTCGCATGCAAGTCCCTCGACGAAATGGTAGCGCCGTACATATTCGTTATCCGACAATGGCGAGTAGTACGGAGGATCCATGTATACAAGGTCAGGATGGTTTGCCTCAAGCAGCAAAGCATCGCCGCGAATGGACTTATTCGGCTGATGGTTATCGAAGACGGCGTTGTTCACCGCTTCAACGGCTTCGAGGAACTGCTCGGCAAGTGTCTTCTTCAAATCCTTGCGTCCATCGTCGTACCGGTGTCCGGTGTAAGTGAAGATACCACGCGGGCGTTTTTTCGTGCAGGCACGAATCAATGCGGTCATAGCTATGGCCCGTTGATAGGGATCTTCGATGTCTTTGATACGCGTGCGAAGAACGTCGATCAGATGATTTTCTTCGTCCGTGTAATACAGTCCCCTGAAGGTATTCGACACGAAATCGTCGGTCGGGCAGTCCTTTAGCAAGGCCTTTGCCTCTTGCAAAGGCAGAGTCGTGTTCTGGTTTTCCACCATCGCCTTGGTGAAGGTGGCGCTCATGGCCATGTAGTCGTTGCTTATGACTTGTTTGCCTTGCGCTTTGAACATGTAGCTGACGATGCCCGATCCGGAGAACAGATCCACGACCGAGTTGAAGTTGAATCTGGATGCAACTTTCCACAGTTCAGTGAGCAGTTTCTGCTTGGAACCCATGAAACGGGTTGGCGGATATAGCTCAACCTGCCTGGATAGGTTTTTCTTTTCCGGCAGAGCCGCCGCCAGGGTCTTGGGCTCTGGTTCGGCAATGACTAGTGTGTCTTCTCCCGTGCGGCTGCTTGCCCTGCATGCTACGGAACGTTTCGTAGGAATGACCTGAATCTCGTATTGCCCATACAGATCATGGACCAGCGGATGATTCGAGTTGGTCAGCAGAAGATGGCATCCCAGCGAATGCAGACGGGAGAATTCAACTGCAAGCCGTGAATGGTCTGAGATCTCGAACTGTTCCTTCGTATAGCGCTTGAAATCCGAGTATTCGGAAACCGGAATGTACGGCGGGTCAAGAAACACGAAGTCACCTGGTTCGGCGTATTCGGCAAGCACGGCGGCATAGTCGCCGCAGACAATTGCGGCATTCTGGAGCGCTTTGGAAGCTTCACGCAGAGCCTGAGCGTCGCAGATTTTCGGGTTCTTGTATTTTCCGAATGGAGTATTGAACTGTCCCTTGCGATTGACTCGATACAGGCCGTTGAAACAGGTCTTGTTCAGGTAGATCGTTCGCGCCGCAGCTTCTACCGGCGACAATTTTGTCCAATCCAGAGAGCGAACCTTGAGAAACTGCTCTCGCTCGTTCTTGCATCCAGCGAGAATGGTGATCACTTCTTCGACATGATCCCTTACTTGCATATATAGGTTCACAAGTTCGGGGTTGCTGTCCGCGATCACGGCGTTCTTAGGGCGAAGCGCGAAAAACAGCGCACCGCCGCCGAAGAATGGTTCAATATATTTGCCATAATGCGCCGGAACTTTCGGAAGAAGCACGTCAAGCATCTGGGATTTGCCGCCAGCCCACTTCAGGATAGGCTTCACTCGGCCATTGGGCACCCTAGCTGATGCTTGAGCGTCATTTGTTTTCGCACGTGGACGACCAGCCTTCTTAGGAGAAAGCATGCGCTCCAGCACGTCAGAAAGAAACGGATTGCCGTTATCGGAACGCAACGTACCGCGCCGAACCAAAGTGGCAACTGTAGCATTCTTCACACCTAGTATTTTTGCGGCCTCCGACTTGGTGATGGTTCTATCCTCGATCGGCATGTTTTGAGCCGCATAATTCCCAAGCGGGGTGCGCCACCAAGAGGGGTCCTTCTCACTCTTTTTGATCAAGAGAGTGTAGACCTGCTGCCATTCCGGTTCCTTGCGCAGTTCAGGAAGGGAGGTGTTGTTTGATTTGATCTGAAGGATAAGGTCTCCTGCATCCACGCCGAACATCGGCAAGTTATCAAAGAGACCTTTGGATTCTTGAAGGAACTGGAGCGTGGCTTCCTCAACCAGTGTGTTCATCATCGTTCCTCACCATCCTATGGATCTCTTATTGCTTAATGTCTAAAACAAGTTTGACATTTTCATTGGACAGATCCATGTATTGCTTGATGTCTGAGGCGTGTCGTTTACTCGCGCAAACGAGCGTACATGGGATACTTGGGTAAAGCTGTAACTTAGCGACTGTAAGCTTACCCGAAGTTGGAGAGCACAAGATGGCAAAGAAAGTACGCTTCTACGCAGGTGTTGAGATCGACAAAGATGGAACCAGACACACTTGGAGTGCTGATGCTTGGCAACGGTTCATGAATTCTTGCAAAAAAGAATCACAAGCCTTTGAAATTCGAGGTCGTAAGATAGCTGGGCAATGTGAATCATGCTATTCTCCAGCAGTTTTCTACATGCACTTGACAAAGAACCGAGAGCTATCTGATTGGCCTGAAGCTGGTGACGCTTCAGGATCTGTTTCTAATCTTGCCACGCGCAGAGATCAAACCGGCATCATTTCAATTTTAGAATATACGTATTTGTTGCCAGTTTCTGGCACACCGTATATAGCATTATTGCGTTCATCGTCGGGACCCATGCCATCAGCTATTGCAGATTGGGTGTCCCTAAAATCGGATATGCCCGCAACCGGAAAGTCCTTTGAGCTCCAGCCCGTTCTCCGAAATGATGCCCGACAGAAGTTGAATGAATCACTTGGGGTAAAGAGCCTTGAGGTCAGATTTGAGGGAAAGCCGGATCCAAACTCAACTAGTTCGATTGAACGTGCTGCTGCAGAAGCGGCATCAACGATTGATGAAAGCGACTACGCCAACGTAAAAATTGATATGAGCATCAGCATGGGGCGCGCGACAGTAGTAAGCAATTCGACCGAAGCTATGCGAAAACAAGCTTTGTCTATATTAACGAACAATAATATTGCCAAACACCCCATTAAAGATATGCTTTCTAAAGGCTGGGTGACAAAATTAAAGGCTAAAACACTTCAAGCAAATCCAGCAAATCCAGAATCCAATAAACCCATCATCGAACCAGTGGATTTCATAAAGGAGCACCTCACAGAAGACGCGGACTTTGGATCCATGAAAGATGATGAGATGACTCCGGAGATCATTCTTTCCGGCATGCTAGAAGCTATTGGTAAATTCCGCAAAAGATCAAATGAATATTAACAGGAGGCGGAAACGCCATGAATGCAATCATAGGAAAGCTCAAAGATAAACCATCGCTTGTTACTTTATTAATAATACTATTGATTGCAGTTCAAATTATTCTTATTAAGTGTGGAATTATCGTTGATTTTTCAGAAATGCTACGCAAGAGCGATAAAGCAAATGATCTTTATTTAGCTATGCTTAGCGTAGCAGCACTTCAAGCAAGTTTTGCTGGTGTCATAGTTGTATTTGGATTGTCAACGCAGCCGCAAGCATTTAGAAATTTGAGAATTGCTGCCGGCGATGCACTTGTAGATAATTGGATGTCTATTAGCTACAGCGGTTTTCTAAGTGCTGGTTGTGCACTGTTCGCTTCTTTGTCTAGCATGATGGCTGACGCTTGGTTAGCCCCTTGGTTTTTTGAAGCTTCGATATTGTTTTGTATACATGGAGTTTTGCGTTTGCTATGGTTGCTTAAGCAACTTATTAAAGTTGTCCGAGATGTAGATTCAAAAGAGGCCCTAAGAGCCAGTGAACGATGACAGGAAGCTCATTCGGAAGATTATGACACGCCGACTGTCACCAGCTCCACGACGGTCGATTCCAGTAAAAAACCAGTAACAATGACCGTCACGATGAGCCAATCCCAGTCGGCTCAACAAAAACAACCAAAAATCAAGAACCGCCATTTTCCAACGATATTGGGCTCAGCAAAAGCCATTCAATCCAACCAAGAAACACCCCGCGAAAACAGGATGTCGCAGGTTCAAATCCTGTCAGCCCGACAACGAAAGTAATGTCCTCCGCAATCGGATAGATTGCGGAGGACATTTAGTTATATACGCGATCGCATCAGTCCTGAATGACGGTGCCGACAATGCCGGAGACGATGGCCATAATCAGCGATCCGATTACGGACCACCAGAATCCATCGATGGTTACTCCCACGTCGAACAGGCTTATGGCCAGCCAAGACGCAAGCTCCATGAACAGCCAGTTGATGATTAACGCGATTAGTCCGAACGAGAGAATCGAAAATGGCAATGCGATGGTGTGCACGATCGGTTTGATCGACGCGTTGATCAACGCAAGGAACAACGCGAACGCGCCGATGCCGAGAATGGGTGGTTCGCCAACGGCGTGCATGCCGGGAAGCAGTGTGACCATGACCCCGGCCGCAATGGTCAAAACCAACCAACGTGAAATGAAATGCTCCATGACAGCATCGTATTACATTGCGTTGTCTTATGAAAAAGGAATGTATTTGTGGAACATGCCAGGAAGACGACCTATGCGAGACGGGCGCGGCGTTTTCCACATGGTTTGGTTACCATGAACCATATGGAAGCACTTCATGAGAACCTGTGGCCGGCACCGTATGCCGGCAAACCGTTGAACGCCACTGTGGTGGTACCGGGCAGCAAATCACTGTCGAACCGTTATCTCATTCTCGCGGCGCTCGGACATCGACCCGTGCGATTGGTCGGTCTATTGCGTTCACGTGACACCGAGTTGATGATGGACGCGTTGCGCGCGTTGGGAGTGCGCTGCGAAATCGACGAGCAGGTTGACACCACGGTTACAGTGGTGCCGCCGTCCGACGGCCGGTTCCACGGTGGTACGAAGGTGTTCTGCGGTC
>ERZ857998.1957-NODE-1957-length-20900-cov-4.133845_pt1 | contig 20900 bp, 18 predicted proteins | sample MGYA00519954_ERZ857998 | MGnify/ENA primary metagenome ERZ857998 (study PRJEB31778, sample SAMEA3449424) | human gut metagenome | biome: human gut; feature: human-associated habitat; material: faeces | place: United Kingdom | collected 2010/2012 ...
CGAGTAGCTTTTCCCACAATATATTCTTCAGGCAGCATTCCCCAATATCTGGAATCTTGCGAGTTTGCCATGTTGTCACCGGAAACAAAATAATAGTTCTTCCTAAAACGATATTGAGAAATCACACTGTCTCCCAACAATACGGAATTACCATCCATTCGTATTTTTTTCTTCTGTTCCCAACTAATTAATTGTCTATATAGAAGATAATTAGTAAAATCCATCATCACCATTTGCCCTTCCCGTGGAATTGGAAGCGGACCAAATTCACGAATATTCCATCCCAGTCGCCAATCATTCGGAAATGTTCCCGTTACAATTCCTTGTTCCTCCGGGTGTTGCAGACCGGCTAGATATTGCTGGGCATTGCTATTCCCCAACAGTTCATTGCATCCTCTCACTTTATAAATTCCCTCCCGAATTTCTAAAGTATCTCCCGGCAGAGCTATACAACGTTTCACATAATACTGCATTACATTCATCCGGATACTGTCCCACCGAAACTCCTCATAAGGAAAGTTGAATACTATCACATCATTTCTCTTCAAAGTTCCCAATGCAGGTAATCGATAGATATTCACATCCTTTTGTTCCAATGCAGCAAACACATCGAACAGTCTTGCCCCCATGATCATCTTGTTCACCAATATCCGGTCGCCATCTTTTAGTGCCGGTTCCATAGAGTCCGATGGTATCTTGAATGAAGTAAAACAGAACAATTGCCCTAGAAACATCAATCCCATCAAGCAACATACTACAAACGATATATCCAAAAGCCTGATTACTACCTTTTTTATATTTTGCTTCACGTTACCCATTATTTTGTCTCCATTGTATTAGTTTCTGATAAGCTTTCCATCCCAATACTCTTTTCACACGTTCATCATTTCCATTCAGTAATTCAGAAGGAAAAGTAGGTTCATTCTGAATACATGCCTCCAAATAAGCAGCCCACTGCTGTAACAGTCCCCAGTGCTTTTCCGCATAGTCAAAATCATTCTCCAATTCTACAATAGCTAAAGTCATCATCAACATATCGGCAGCAACCTCAATACTATGATCCTCTACACTCGACTGACGTCCCGATATCGGATAGGTTCCTATATCATAAGGAGGATATTTTTTTACCCAATCACCATTCTCACATGTTTCAAAAACTGAGTTTAGTAATCCTTTCATCAAATCTACCCGCCCCCACAGTAACAGTGCAGGAAAACATTCACAAGCTTCCCTTATATTACCCAAAGTATCTCCGAAACAATAGAACTTATTATCAGCATTCATCACGAGTCTGTGATTAGCCATGAAATTCCTATACACAGGCAGTATCTGTGCTAATTTTTTATATCCATTCCGAAACGCATTTTCTTTTAAAAGATTATCCGTCTCGTCGCATTTGTCCTTTAAGGTCCAACATTGATCCCCAACAAGCCTCATCATATCCTTTATTGTTTTCTCTCCCCCTTTACTCCAACAAGTATATATATTATCCCCCTCGTACTGCATCGTCCTTTCTTCCTCATATCCTATAAGCAAAGCACCAAAATCCATCTGTTCTCCCCCTAACTTCTGAGAGAACACAGCATGTCCGCCTTCATAAGAATATTCTTTGCCTTCGGCCTTCATATCAACAGAAAAACGGTCAAAAGACCATTCCATATCTACATCAAATAATATCTCAACATCAGGACATTCACCTTCTTGGGGAACTACATGATATGTAATAAGTCCTACCGGACATCCCCTCATATCCGGCTCATCCAGTAAGCCGGGAGAAATAAAGTCAAGCTGTAGTTCCACACTTCCACACTGAAAAACATAATGAGTTTGAGTTGCTTGCACATCCACCTGTTTCAGAGTCGCCGTATCCAGTTCGCAATAGGTTTTATTTTCCACATACAATCCAAAGTCCAATAATGCAAATCCTCCTCCTTTACTATGCCCAAAAGCAGCAATCACATTATCCCCACTCTGTAAATGATTGACAATCATACCGGATAGTTGCCTGCATTCCAATTGCATAGATTGATTATCAATATGTGGAATATGCTCTCCATTGCAGTAAAGATCGATCTGACCATCGCATATATATCGGACATACATTTTTCGTCCTTCCAAAGCCTCTTTATCATCAATGGTAATATGCCTGCGTACATAAATATTATTCGCTCCCCACAAAGTATGGACCGGATAATATATATTTTTTACGCCAAATGCACCAGTTCCATCCTGCCATTGCGAATCGTCATATCCTTGTTTTTCCCAACCCACTCCCGGATATAAATATGAATATTTACCACTCCATCCTTCACCGCTGTAAATGGATGCTATAGGAGCAATACGCAAGGAGTCACCGCCTATAAAACGATATGATTTTCCATTGACACGCAAAACACCGATCATGGGAAACTCTTTTCCTGTGCGTAATCGCAAATATTGCTTATACAATGCCGTGCTGTCAGCCTCCATCGTAAAATCCGGTGAAAGTGTCATTAAGGTATGTTTTGCTACATAAACAGGTGGGAAAAGTACTTTCTCCTTTTCAACATGATGACAAGCATATATCAGCAGAACAACACCTATTGGTATTATCCACAAGACTGTTTTCCGTATGATTCTATTTCTTACTTCCATGCCTGAGTACCATTTTCATAAACAAAAATCCGTTCATCCACCCCTCGGGTATGATTGCGCAATAGCAAAAGTACATCCTTAGGGATATTCCTATAAACGAGCGAATCGGTAGTTGCTATCATCATACCAGCAGATTTCCAGTCTCCATCACAATAAAAAAGTTCAAAGGTATCTCCGGGACGAATATAATTATCTCTGTTTCGTGGAGTGTAAACAATACGATCTACTTGTACTTCTTTTCCGGCATCCAGTCCAGTCCACCCTCCGGTTGGCTCGATATAATCAAAAGACGTCCATGTTTTGCCATCAAATGCATTGGTGTATTCATGACTTCCATCCTGCTGGCTGCACCCGGGAGTTCCCAGCACTTTCCCCTTCAAGGCAATAGTATCATTCGGTTCATAAAAGGCTATTTCTGCAACATTACAACTGGCATTTTCAGGACCTACATATCTGAGATAACGATATTTTTTATCAGACCAGCTTTTAACTACTGTTCTCAGACGATAAGGTTTACTCTGGATAAGAAACAGAGTATCTTTATCTGCAAAATCCGCCCTATTACTTCCCTCGAACACACCTCCTATCATCCTGTCTCTGAAAAGATTCTCCGTATCGATATTAGATTTGGCATACAATACCACATCTTGTTTTTCTCCACCAGCTGAATAATAATGGCTTTTATTCGTCCATCCATCCACTATAAAAGGATCAGTCACAAAATGCAATGACCCATTCTCATAAGTAGCTACCCTCATTATAGAACTTTTCTTCAAGTTCCGGAATACCAGATTATTTCTATCATATTCTGTCCAATCAACCGGAATCCAACTATCACGGCTACTAAGACATAAGTAGGCTATTTTTCCATCGCATTTTTCCTTATATATCTGTTCAGAAGGAATCTTCATCTCCTTCTTATAATATTGGGCATACCCATGAGTCACATCTTTAAACTTCGGTAGCCGCCAAAAAGGATATAATTCTTCCCCATAAATTGCCATTGATTCATATAGCTCCCTATTTACACTAAAAGTATATCGGTACATCTTAGCACTCATATCCATTGCATACCACCAACTCTTACGAACCAATTGTAATGGTTCCGGGAAATCCATTTTATAGTCTTCCCCATTTTTATCCCAGGTTACTAACCAAAAATGACCGGCACTCCCGGAACCGCTCATTGGGACAAAATCAATAGCACAAGGAATTCCTAAGGCTCGGAACAAGTAAACACAAAAATCCGTAACTTCACGACAAGACCCAGACAAATGCTGCACATATTCCGGTCCGATATGTCCAAAAGCAGTAGGAGTAACAGAAGTAAAAATATGTTCTTTATTTGGTAGTCGTTCAATCAAATAGCTCGCAACAACTACCGGATCTTCTTTATCCAAGGTATTAGACATTCTCAATGAATCTAATAGTGAATTATATTTTTCATAATACATCTCACGCCAATAAGCCAATGATTCATCATCAATACGATAAGGAAGTATATACTCACAAAAATAGTCAAATGATATATTCTTTCCCCAAGGTTGTTCTTTCCAAACTTTAAATGCCCATTCTATATTACTGCATAAATAAGCTGAATCTATTTCCAATATATCACGTTTTCTAATCGTACTTCCAATGGGACCAAATACCTTTTTAACAGAATCCGCCACTTCTTCAGGAGATTTGCCCTTACCCTCCTTTAGCCAAAGATAATACAATTTATAATTATTCAATTGTTCTCCTACTGAATATGAATAAAAAGGCATATTTTCTATCAAGTAACGAGCTGCCTTATATTTTAGACTATCAGCTAGGTTCCTTTGGTAATGGTGAAGTACTTTCTCTAATTCAGAACGATTACTTTTTGCAGCACACAAAGCAACTTCCAAAGAACTTATAGATCGTTCTTTAGAAAAATTCCTACTTACAATATCTCTCCCTAATACGAAAAGCAATAATATTATAATAACATATCGAATATATTTCCAAAATCCTGTCATATATACCGTTTATATTACCTTATTTAGCATTTCCACTAATCTCAAATCTAAGAGGTGAGTTCGTTGCATTACAATATACTGTTATCGTTTTATTAAAATACTCGGGATGATCAGACTTGTATTTAACTTTTAAACTTGTTTTTCGACCGGGACGAATTGGCTCTTTAGAATATTCTACTGTAGTACAACCGCAAGAAGTCGTCACATCATCGATAACCAAACATTCTTTTCCCATATTAAATAGTACAAAATATACAACTTGTTCTTCATGCCAATCAAAGGTTCCCATATCAATAGACTCTTGTTCAACTCTAATATCTGTTTGCAATTTTTCATCTAAAATTAATGTAGAATCATCATTACCTGATATAATTTTAAGATAAAGTTCTCTTATCTTAAAATTGTGCACTGGATTGCCTATTGCAATCACTCTATTGTTTTGATCTAACAAAAAGGTTTGAAACTGCATCTCCTCTGGAAAATGATTCAGAATATTAAGTGAATCATTAACATCAATACAAACAGGATAATCAAATTGCTCACGCTTTAATACCAAAAACATTTCATCCAAATTCTTTGGATGTAAAAAGAAATACACTGGAACAGAAAACTTCGCCAAAGAATCAATTTCTGAGATAAAAGCTTTCCATTTACGTAATTGCAACTTACAACTCATACAACCTATAGAATCAGCATAAGTAATAATTGAATATTTATTACTAGATATAGAATTCTGAATAACAGTATCTTGACCAAATACAGTAAAATACATTTGATCTGGATAAACAATTTTTTTATCATTCCACTCTATAACCAACTCAGAAATTCTTTTTGAAGGCAACTCCCTACAAGAACATATTACTAGAAACAAAACAGTTATCAGCAAAAATCGATAAATCTTTTTCATTTTCATTGAATAACAAGCTAATCATAACTAAAAACTAATATAGAATCCTCATTTAAATCTGGATTTATTCCAAAAATTTTTTTTTCTGTTTCATCTATTGCCATAGAGGCTATACTCTCATTTAAATTCAACAACTTTATGGGCGTCCCTTTCCAGTCATACACTTCAATCAAAGATGAATGATATTTTTCCAGGTCTCCCCAAGGTACACCTGCATACAAACCATACACACTATGTGTTGTAGAAACCAAATCCTCATAATATACAATATTATTATCAACATTATATTTATACTTTCCAGAAGCAGAATTATTTGTAAACAAATAAAAATCTGGAGCTGATGATTTACCTATATTATTTGTCAACCTCATTTTTTTTCCTTCCACAATACCTAATTCAATTCTATCTATAAAAAAATAGGCAAATGCAACATTATTATTTGAAGCACTGATCCACACGTCATCAAATTCCGTATAATAGTTTTTTTTCATTTTCGATACTAAGTCAAAAGTATTTGGCAAAGTATCCAATCGAATATTGTCTTTTATATTCCATAAATCTCGAGAACTTTGTTTGCTATTAGCATTCTTTAATACGTATCTATCATCACATATATAATTAATTTCCCAAAAAAAGCGGTCGCTATTTGACATCAACTGAAACTCATCTAATAAAGTGGCACATGTATCATTTAATTGATAAGTTACATATTTATCAGTTCCATGATCGCGGAATGAAAACAAATTTCCTTTTGTATTTTTTATTACAGTAGGCATTAAGTATTCTTCTGCCCCATTACCTTTGGGACAAAATGAATATAAAAACTTAAATTCAGGATAAGAATAAACATAAAAATTATATTTTGCATTTGATTGTACATCTCTTAATATGCAAAAATCTTTCATTTTATAAATATTCCCTATTTTTATAATTTCATTTATAGGTATATGTACCGCAGAGATATTCTGCTCTGAAAGAAACTTCTTTTCAGATACCTTACCTGACTGGCATGAATATACTATTGACAGAATGCAAAACACATAAAACCACTTCACAAACTTTTTCATTATTTTCTTATTTTCCGTAATAAAACTACTCTAATTTACCCTCTGAAGGATATTTTATACAAGTCAGTCCGGTAAAATAGAGTAGTTATTAGCATTTTAATTAACACCTAGCTTTACATTTCCCAGTATATCTATTACAATCACATGCAATACCACCTCCAGAGTTTCCAGACCATTCTTTACAGGCATCAGGGCATGCCCAACCACCTGATTCTCCACTGGCCAATGCTTCTACATTAGCTAATGCTAAATCAGACAATTTTCCATCATTCTGTGAAGAATATACATTGTATCCTGCCATAGCAGCGATAGCAACAACAGCAATAACGCCTACTATTTTCTTTTTCATTCTATAATTTTTTAATTTATATTTTACTATTCTTCTGTATTTATCCTTTCAACAGAATAGCAATAATGCTATATAATTTTTTATTCATAATATTTTGTCGGAACAACCTCCTTTCATTTTTAAAGATTAAGGCGCAGTGACGTTAGATATCAACCAACTCATCATTCTACTCCTTTTAATCAAGTTAACTATCTCGTTTAACCATACTAAACTTTAGTATTGGTATTTATTATTCACATTTGCTACTATTATCGTCTCAACAACTTTATCTATCCATATTTCATCGCTTCATTAAACTTGAATATATCAGAAAAGATATACTCACAAAATATGATTTTCGTCATAAACAGCTAACAGATCTTTAACTACATCATAATCAAGAACAGTCATATTATCTATAACTCCCATATCTCCGATACGTATGAACAAAGCCACCTTCAGCAACAATAGCCAATGTTTCTCAATTAGTCAAAACTCTATCTGAAGATTTCGATATTTTTGAGAATTATATATCCTCTTAAAAGTTCAGATACACTAACTGAATTTCTTAAAAACACACTTATCATTTCATTCTATCTTTATTTAGCATCTCATCTTTACTGTTAGCAGCAAATACCAACAGAAAAAATTACTTACTTCACATCTACTTATTTAATGCTTTTTATGTAAGAACGAATAAACAAATATTTACCACTAAGATATTCTGATCTTTTTCCATATTTTTTCATCTATCTATCCATTAAAAATCTTTTTTACTTGTTTTTTGTCTCTATATAAGCAGGATAACAAATGTTTTTTTATTTCTCATAACTAGTTTGCCATGGTAGCAAAAACAGTCATAATTAAATATACACCCCGAATAAACAAACAGTATTTCCCAGTTATTGCCATTGCAGCAAAAGGAACTGAACGAGAACAGGATATGGGTTATACGCAATAGTATACATTGATTTTCCATCTTTTGACAAACATATCTTTTTCAACATTTTATCATTCTTCATCATCGCTATTTTATCACCATTCCAGTTCTAGACATATATAATGTCTCCACCTAATAAAGCCAAAGTACTTTTACGAAACATTTTTCCAAAATATAACATATAAACATAATTTTCCAAACATACTGCACATAAATAATTTATCGGTGAATTTCTTGGAGTACCAGAATAGTTAGTTAGATTATTTCTATACTTATGTCAAGATAAGTAAAAACAGACTCTTTCAGCAAACGTAGTGAATCCTTTTCTAGTTGATAAAGAAAATATATTAGCGGATAAATAAAAAAGCCACAAACTTCGTTTTAAAAGGAAATGCCGCTATACTAAACATATAAGCCTGTAAACGAACAATACCAGATACTTTCTTTTCATCCTCACTCCTGTAAGACCATTTTCCAAATGTATTATGCATTTGTTCATTTAAGTCCAACACACAATACCGATATTTTTCATAAATACCGGGAGCCACAAATCTTCCGTTAGCCATAGAGTGAATCTCAAGTGGCAATCCGCTATCAACATGAAAATAGAAATAAATCCTATATCATCACCCGTTATTGAGTTAACATAATGAAACGTTTTTTATTTATATCGTAAAATGAAAAAGTAATCACATTGTGGGATTCTAAAGAAGAAAGTACAGTAAATTCGAAAGCTCCCTGCCCACGCATGCCAGCCTTTTCTAGATATTTTCTGGCTTTTACATAAGAAAAGAGCAACATGGAGTCGAATTTTGTAGCAATAACCGCCATAATCGAGTCTGATAATGCCATCTCTCTAGAAACTCCTATTATATAATTATCGTGACAAATATAGGTTGGCAACAATATTTTCCATCCAGATAACATCTTAATTATCAGAACGACAGGATAATAGTATATATCCTAGTAGTAGCATTTTAGCATTTATTATATATATATTATCTATATCATTTTTTAATAGAATCATAGTCACATCATTTTTGAGAAAACGATCCAACTATGACTCTAATAGCCATTAATTATTAATTACAACTCTCAATATTAATGAATACTTATTCATATTATGGTATTCTACATCCATCTATATCCCTCAAATATTTCATGGCACTTGGAATCGTAGCAAGCCTTCTTTTCACCAACACAAATATATGGAGAAAATCAACCTCTGGATCAGCCAGCGCTTCCACATTAGCCAAAACTAAAGCGGATAACGTCACATTATTATACGAAATATTTACATTGTGCCTCGCAATAACGACAATAGCAACAATGGAAATAACGTCCATTACTCTCTTCTCTTGTTTGCATTTTTTGTTTCATTTTTTTACGCCGAGTTTCTCAACAGTATAGCAACTACTTACTAGACTAATTTTTTATTCTTATTTGCATCAGAACAACCTCCTTTCTGTTTAAAGGTTAATGTGTAAGCAAATCCGACAAGATTAAACTATTTCATCATTCTGTTCTTTTTTTATCAATTAGTTGTAATAGTCAAGACTTGTTCTGACATTTGTTTTACTATCGGATAAAATATAGAATATAAAACATCCGTAAGTCGATCTATTTATAATCCCCTCAAGTCTTTTACTCGCATACTGCTCATTCAAAATTAATCTTCTATACGCATAACTAATTATATGCTCAGAAAACCAAACCACATGAATTCCCCAAGCAACTTTATCAATTAATGCACAATGACATTATGCTTTATGCTGTTCTAACGATTAAAGAATGCATTTTCCAAAGAAGCTTTGCCCTCTATCGTAACCTAACAAAAACTATAAACCTCACATCATCTCTTAAAATTAAAGCCTAACCAGTTCTACTTTCAAAGCTTGTGGCTTATTCATTTTATAGATACGTTCCACCAATTCCAATTGCTCATTTTCATTATCTTCACGAACACTCTTATACATAAAACGTAACCAGTAATCTTTCAACATGTTGACAAAAGGATTAATCTTACGATTCTCCAACATTGTATTGACAGCCTTCTCATTACTTGCCCATAATAGGCCTTTGTCACGCATCAGATTATATTCCATCCAATAATATTCACGCATCTCACGTTCCATAAACCAACGTTGCTCATTCAACCGACGTATCTCCTGTGCCTGTTCATTTTGAGGAGTATTATTGTAAACGGCTAGATTGATGCCATGTTTCAATTCACCAGCTGTCAAACGTGCTATTGTCTTTCCATCTATTTTCAAAAGATAATAACCATCAGACAAGCCCTTTACTGTCAAACCTTCATAATTCATTTCATCCATAAATGGGATGACATCCAATGCATCGGCTTGTGTATGCAGCTCATTATTGTAATGGCTTCTATCTATTGGATAAGGCAGTGAATTAGCCCGGTAAATGAAGCTAATATTTTCCGGAGAAACAACCAAATCGGATATTTTGCAGTTGTCCGAACGGTCCACTGTCTCGGAAGAAACATCTATTTCTATATCTGCAACAGACTCATTAGCCAGTCCCTGAGCTTTCAAAAACAAATATGCCATTACCAAATGCCCGTCTGTTGTAGGATGAACACGATCACCGCCACATAACGTAAATGTAGAGTCAACTTGCTGCTCACGTTTATTGATCTTTACCATCGGACGATTAAAATCCACATAACCCCATTGATTAATATGTGCTCTTTCTTTCAAAAAATCAGATATACTCTGAATCAATTTATTCTTTCCCGGAAAAGAAACCTTATTGAAACAGGAAGTTTCATCATAGGGTGAACTGCCAATTAGAACTTTCTGAATTTTTGGATACTTTTTATAGATATCTTCTATAACCTTGTAATCACCGCATGAAGTCTCTACATTCCTACACCCTATACTTACATTTTCAGCAAGAGTGTAATCCATATAACCAGTATCATTCATACCGAACGAAAGTGTGACTACGGTAGGATTATGTTCAAAAACTTTATCCAACCGCTGAGACATCTGTTTTACAACATCTCCTCCGATACCTTCATTGAAAATGTCGATACGTCGATCCGGAAAATGCGTCATATAATATAACCATATATAAGAATGATAATGTCCTCCACAAGTTATACTATTTCCTACAAAAACGACCCGCTCCCCTTCTTTAAAAACTGGAATACTTTGAGACTGTACTCCATCAATGCTCATTAATAAGTAAATTGCTAAAATTATAAATTTCTTCATTCTATTCCTTTTATAATTATTCGCATAACGTTCATTAATTGGTTTTATATCGTCATACGAATAAGATTAGTAAATTCATATTCAAGTATTCTATGTATTTTGTTCAAGTTCGGTATATTCACTGTTCTTTTTTACAAAATAAACATATATAAATAATGCGAATCAGCAGTTGATAACCACCTACCTTTTCTCTTGTAAAAACGTTATTATTTAACAAATTACCCCATCAACTAGTTTTTTAGCACTCCTAAAATCAGTATATTAGAAGAATAAAACCGCTCATTGTTCTAATTATGATTCCCAAGGAGAAAGAATTAAAACTTAATATATATGTATATCTGCGATGTTTACGAGTCTTCACTCAAGTTCTACTGCTAAAGGTTCAGTAATAACAATCATCCAATCTTTACCGATCAGGAACTGCTTACTGTATACCTGTTCTGTGGGCTTATAAGCAATACTTTAAAATCAAAGACATACATACTTTTACCAAGGAATACCTGCTTTCATGGTTCCCTGACTTGCCTTCTCACCCAATATTCAATTATAGATTGAATTTGATGCCGGAAGCAATCAGCGAACTTGTCAGGCAGTTAATCTATTCATTCAAGCCTCAAGATTGTGACAGTTGAAATCATTAGTTGACTCAATGCCTATCATTACTTGCGCGGGAAAGAACAAAGTAAGAAAGATCGCCACTGAGATTACTTCCAAAAGATATTGTTCGACAAAGAACTTGTATTACTTCGGAGTAAAACTCCATGCAGTGGCTTTCCGTAGAAAAGGAACTATGCCTTTTCCTAAAATGCTCATATTTTCCGCTGCTGATGAAAATGACTCCACTGTATCCAAAAGAGAATGTGTGAGAAATCTGAACAATAAAGAAATATATGCCGATAAAACATATTTGGATATACCATTCTATAAAGAGACGAAAGAATGCAAAAAAACCGAACTATTTACTCCTGTAAAAGCTATCAAAGGAGAATCACCTGAAATAACCAAAAAGGGAGAAAGCAGCAAGAGACTTGTTTTCAACGGCAGTCTCAAAAGTCAGACAACCCATTGAATCATTATTCAACTGGTTGAATGAAAAAACAAATATTCAAAGAGCGATGAAAGTCAGATCTACATCTGGACTTCTGATACATACGATGGGAAAAATTGCCATCGCATTGATTACTCTAATTTTTAAATAAGGAATCAAATACAGATTCGCATAATTCATTAACATAAAGGAAGTTGAATATAGTTCGTCACTCTTATTCAACTCTCTCTTTATATTGTTTTTATTTTAGTTTCAGTCTAAGAATACAAGGATTGTTGTCGCTATTAGTTGGATTTAGCTTTCCGGCTTCTACTTCATCTAGGATACAATAAAACAAATTGTTTTTTATGAAAGAAGGCCATGCCTGTACAGTTACTTCTCCGATATTAACAGATAATCCTATTGGATCATCTGGGCTTGTCATCACATTACGATAACATAATTTTCCTGAATGAACATTCCAAATATCATAATATCTTTTTCTGTTATATATATACCTTAAGAAGCAATATGTATCAGAATAGTGCATACCTTCTTCCCAAATATAATGCTCGCTTTCTGCTTGTCTAGTCATATCATAAACAACTTCAGATGGCATCTTTAACTTTCCTTTATCTATCCAAAAAATGGCCGATAATTCTCCATCGTTTTGTAGACAAAATAGTGTATCGGAAAGATAAGTATAAATTTCATCATCTATTTTGTTAAATGTATATTCAGGGATTAATCCATTAAAACACAGTTGTTCCTTTCTTTCTCGCTTCCAACAGACAGGTTCCCATTTTGAGTTATATATGCAAATATCATAGTTGCATGTATCTATCAGAGAATTGAAAGTTATCCAATTGTCATTATTCATAAATGCTAATGAGACAATAGAATCATTTCTAAAACTATTGATAAATTCATTTTCCATAGAATAAACATTAATAGCGTGTTTTGCACCATCTAATATATAGATACAACTATCTTTTGGGGAGACTTGTATATCCGATATATACACATATTCTTCTGGTCCTTCTCCTTGTCGGTTAATTGTAGACATAAATTTCCCAGTTTGGTTATCAAAAGTATGTACTATATTTCCATCTTCCACAACCAACCTTCCCAACGTGTCGTCGATGAGTCTAATCTCGCCTAATAAGGAAGAATCAGTCAGCTCCAAAGGAATCATGGAATGGATAAACATTTTTATACTATCAGCAGCATTTACATTGAGTGAAATACCATCTCCTAATGGAACCACTGGAAGTACTTCTTCTTTCTTTTCATCACAAGCAAAGAAGAATATTGCTAAAAATAGAAAAACAAAATGCTTCATAATATATTTAATTTTTTTATTAGAAATAACAATCCATCTTCTTGAGGAGATTGATAATGTACTGATTTTATTTTGCCATCATTCAATTCAAGAATGCATGGATATAGTTTTTTATTTTCAGGATAATAATCCATTATCCTATTATTGATATCTAAGTAAGTACTGCTGTCGTTTATTTTTATTTTCATTTTTAGTATTTTTAAAGATGTGATATTGGTAAAGACAAAAGCTATTGATGGATTTTCATTATTATGGATGTAAAAATCTTCCATGTAACTTATGCAACCTGCACAACCTTGATTAGGTATTATGACAACAAAATCAATTTTTTTATTCGATAATTGCTTCTCTACAAAATTAACACATTCTTGGAATGCTTTTTTGTCTGATTTACACCCTATGGTTATCTGTAATATGATTATAACTATAATAAGAAAGTTTATTCTATGCATAATTTATATCTTCTAAATTGTAAAACATCTTCCGATGTCTTTTGAGGAATATGTAGTCCATATTCATTTACAAACATTGCGTATCTATAATTAGGATTACATTTTCCTATAAATGTTTCACCTATAATATTAAAGGATGTATCTAGTATTATTACAGAAATATCTTTTTGCCACCCCATCTTTCCTTCATAAATAGTTTTCATTTCCGCTATACGGTAGTAGATATTATTGTATGGATCGTACATTATATTGGCATAACTATTATTCTCTGCAAAAAAACGAGTTCGTTCTTCCGAATCTAGATATTTTGATATATCCCTCTCATAATAAATGGCATCAATAAACTTACTTCCTGCATAGTATGTTTCGCAATAATTGCCTTTTGAAGAAATTGTATAAATATTATGATCTGCAGGAAAACTAATTATAAATTTATCAATCAAAGAGTTATAGTCTACATATATCCAACGATACAATCCACCACCCCAATTTTTATATTTGTAAACATCAGAATATGATACTTGATAGGATGTTTTTCCTGATTGCATATCTACATTTCCCATTAATTTTCGATTTAAAGAATCTTCATCAGCGTATTCACCTCCCATATTACCCCAAAAAATAATATTATTTTCATTTAATATTATAGGAGCTGTTTTAACTATAGGGGCAGGATAATAAGGGATATTATTGTCCACTTTTATTCTTTTGTAAAAATGTCCTACTGAATCTGCTAATAGAATTTCATTTTGATCATAATCAAATACCAATATTGAATCTAAGTCCTTTATTGTATATGAGGTTGGATGAAGAGAATTAATTTCTATTTTTTTTAAAAAATGCTGACTATCATAATCATATAGCAATATAGATTTATTAAACAAAAATGAATATATATTCATTTTCTTATTATACTCAGAAGCTACAAAAAAATAAGATGTAACAGAATCTAGATGAAAAGAGATGCTATCCTTAGCTTGCAAATGGTACTTCAATTCTGATAAATTACTTTTTCTATTTTTTATCTTTCCGCGTTGTTCGCAAGAAACTAATATTATACTTGCTATAAATATAAAATAAAATATTTTCATCTTTCTATTTTTTTATATAATAATCAGTTGAGATTATCTCCTCTCAACTGATTATCGAAATTAGTAAAGATTAGCTGTGTATGGAGGCATACATTTTCTTTACGCAGTCCTTTTTAGTCATCCAACTATCATTTTCACAAAAGTAATAGGTACCGTCAGTTGTGCAATGTCCATCATTTTGACCAGTTCTACTAATACAGCCAACTTCACTAGTTGCCAAAGCTTCCATCTCTGATAATATAAAATCAGATAATTTCACATCATTCTGTGAAGAATATACATTGTATCCTGCCATAGCAGCGATAGCAACAACAGCAATAACGCCTACTATTTTCTTTTTCATTCTATAATTTTTTAATTTATATTTTACTATTCTTCTGTATTTATCCTTTCAACAGAATAGCAATAATGCTATATAATTTTTTATTCATAATATTTTGTCGGAACAACCTCCTTTCATTTTTAAAGATTAAGGCGCAGTGACGTTAGATATCAACCAACTCATCATTCTACTCCTTTTAATCAAGTTAACTATCTCGTTTAACCATACTAAACTTTAGTATTGGTATTTATTATTCACATTTGCTACTATTATCGTCTCAACAACTTTATCTATCCATATTTCATCGCTTCATTAAACTTGAATATATCAGAAAAGATATACTCACAAAATATGATTTTCGTCATAAACAGCTAACAGATCTTTAACTACATCATAATCAAGAACAGTCATATTATCTATAACTCCCATATCTCCGATACGTATGAACAAAGCCACCTTCAGCAACAATAGCCAATGTTTCTCAATTAGTCAAAACTCTATCTGAAGATTTCGATATTTTTGAGAATTATATATCCTCTTAAAAGTTCAGATACACTAACTGAATTTCTTAAAAACACACTTATCATTTCATTCTATCTTTATTTAGCATCTCATCTTTACTGTTAGCAGCAAATACCAACAGAAAAAATTACTTACTTCACATCTACTTATTTAATGCTTTTTATGTAAGAACGAATAAATAAATATTTACCACTAAGGCATCATTATTTTTTTATCAATAATCACTGCAAAAAACAAATACTTATTTCACATGTATGATCTTTCTCTTTCCGAATTGCAGCAACATATCTTTTATACGTACTACTTTTATGTTTTTCCGGTGGAAAAAGTCAAATTTCTTATTAGTGAACAATATTAGAAAAAAATTAATATGAACTATAATACAAATTGATATGCCTGAGAAATGCAGGTATATGAGTGACTACGACAGGCTCCTGAAGGGGATTCTACCCATAGACAGAAAATTTATTCTCAATAAGACGATAACAGGTTGCGAAGGGACATCAATGTTCATCAATTCCAGTCTGCCGGTAGTGATTATTTCGCCACGGATTCAGGTGCTCAAGGAAAAGCATAAACAGCATCCCGACACTTTTCTCTTCCATATCCCCCTGTGCAACGACAGGGCGGAAGCAATAAGAGAGAAAATGCAGGATTTAGGCGTATACCTGGACTGTCACCAGGGAAATTTGCCTTTCGGGCAGTTATCAAGGCCACCCAGAATACTGGTCACACTGGATTCATCGGACAAGGTACTTTCCGTACTCAAGTCGAGGGGAATGACAGATACATTCCTGTTTGTGGTCGATGAGTTTCAGTGCCTTATGGGAGATGCGACGTTCAAAGGAAGTACGGACATGAATTTCCTGGTATACCTTGACTGGGAAGCACGGCGAATCTGTTACCTCTCCGCAACACCCATTCCCGACATATTCCTGGATAATATACCACAATTCGTAGGTATTCCCTATTATAAGCTGGAATGGGACCCGGAGGTCATTGAGGAGCCTACACTAAAGGAAGTAAGGATGAAGAGCGGTGAAAGTGCGGAGAAACTATGCGCCCGCTTAATACAACGATACAGGGAGAACGGATATTTTGAAAGGAAGGTCCTGCAGGGAAATGTCGTATATTCCCGTGAAGCCTGTATATTCCTCAATGAAGTAAGGTCCATCAGGAACATCATCGGGCAGAACAACCTGAAACCGGATGAAGTGACCATACTGTGTTCGGAGAGCAAGGCTTCAGAACTGCCGAAAGGTTTCGTGGCAGGCGGGTTATGTGCCGACAGGAATAATCCGGTAAACAAGACTTTTACATTCTGTACAAAAGCCTCGTTCGAAGGTGTGGACTTCTACTCGACCAATGCCAGCACCTATATCTTTATCAATGCGGGCAAGGAATGGCAGACACTCGATATCATGCTGGACATACCCCAGATCCTGGGAAGGCAGAGGCTTGACATGAACCCGTTCCGTCACGATGCAACCATATATTACAAGACGATGCCGGAGACGGTAACCAAGGAGGAGTTTGAACGGAAACAGAGCGAGATGGAGAGAAAATCACAAATGATCCTTGATACATATAACAATGCGCCGGATAATGCCAGGGAGATGTTTGTCGAGCTTTACCGGGACAAAGCAACGGACAGGAGGTTTGTGAATGATTATATTGATCTTATCCGGGAGAACGGGCACACCACAATCGGTTTCAATTATCTGGTTATGGTAGCCCGGTGGAACAGGTGGCACCAGAGAAACTACTATTACAATAATTCCTGCCGGCTCTTAACAAGTATTCAGGATGCGGTCAGGATGTGCCAGAAACCGGAGGAACTGAAACAGTTTGAGAGTTGGTACTATAATGCGCCTCAAAAAGACAGACTGGCCGGGTATGCCCGTTTTAGAAAACAATACCCCCAGTATGACAGCCTGGTCCTGCAAAACCCGTTCATTAAGATGGAATTTCATCACTGGTATGATACCCTGGGCTATGAGGAGTTATCAAAGCTTGGTTTTCAGGAAACCGATATGGAAAGGGCTTACAATACGGTATGCGCGCAAGAGACGATAAGGGATGCCTGCAGGCGGACATTCAAGGCGGGTGTTTCATACTCCAGGCAGGAGGTAAAGGGAATGCTCCAGAAGATATATGACAGCATCGGGCTGACCGGGAAAACAGCCAAGGCTAAAGAGCTGGCACAATATCTCCCCGTCATAGAGAGGCAGAGGACGAATGAGAAAGGCAAGAGGGGGTATTTTATAGAGATCCGGGAAATCTAAGGATAGAAGCAGTACGTTCAGTTCATAACAGGGCGATACTGCTCTCTTTTTTTCTTCTTGACAGGTATAAGATAATCAAAGCTTAAGGTGAGACAGTCAGCAGGGGACAGTAATCGCGCATCAACAATTATTCATCGGAAAGTAATTATTCCAAAGAAAGAAATGACTCTCACAGGTATATAATAGCCTGCTATCATAAAAATGGGAATAATTATTTCCATGCGCTAACATCTAATATCATATATTACACAGATAATTTCGTATATAATGATAAAGGATTCAGTTTTGCTAAAGGGAAGTAATGGACAGACTTATCTACCATAGACGCTTCCCGATTGCAAGTATATCCCGCATCAGGAAGGTATTTAGGAGAATATTGCCCATGAATTACAATGATTCAACCCTTAGGAATGATAACTTACAGGTTAACCGAAGGCAGGATATATAATAAATATACTACAACTATTATTATAATAATCACTCACACGGCGTTTGCCTACAACTAACGAATACAATATTTTAATGCATTTTTTTTCATAAAATCAGCAATATTACTTAAATAGGATATGTTTTAGAGTAAAAAAATGTTGCATCCTGTTGACTGGTTAAAGGGTAGTTTGAATGCAGAGAAATATTGCAGAGTCCGGTTGCTCATAAAACAAAAGGGAGCAGATGAAGATGAGATCTCAGTGACTATCAAGGAATGGAGAAGACACTGCAATTATTGAAGGAATAAGTTACGATAGTTGTCTTAGGGATTTTCAAGCAGACGATGCCGGGCAAATAAAAGCAGAAACCTGTACATTCGAAGTAGTGTCATTGATCATATACTATAAACAGATCAATGAAAAATTGACATGTATTCGGAAGCGCCACACGAAAGGGGGACAAATTACACACACCTCTTTATTTTTATATCTTTCTGATTATATGCAATTTATACAACCAGTAAGATTTGTCCCCTTTGAATTTGTCCCCCCCTGCCACCGACAACAAAACACATGAAATAAGATCACCACCTATGCGTGTTATTGTAATCTTTTATCACCCATGTGCGTCATGTGATATACGGGTACGATAGACCCTTTTCCTGATCGCACTTCTCGAAATGCCATAATTCCTCTCAATATCTTTGTAGGTACATTCCTTTGCTTGGACCTTATTGTAAAAGCCCATGACCTCCTCAAGACTATATTTAGATTTCCGACCCGGGCCACCTTTATTGTCACCGCTCTCTTCAGCCGGTTCTGCCGGTTCACCAAGATCTTTCTTACCGCCTTTTCCAACGTAGCGAAACTGATCTATTTTTGTACCGGCAAACTCCAATATGGAAACGGCTTCCTTGTTGCCATGCTTCAGTTTCATGAAGCCGAGTACACGCTTGTCAGAACCCTGTTTGCAATATGTAAGATACAGAAAATTGTTCGTAAAACAAACATTCTTCTTGTCCCCTCTTACACTTGCCGGTGTCAAAGGACTGCTCAGTTTCCAGTCTGACCTGGCATGATAGACCTTAAGAGGTGTCAGAGGGCTACCCTTTTCCAGGCCTTGCTGACGGAGACAGTCCAAATCCGCACAGAACTGCCTCATGGCTTTAACACCCGCACGTTCTTCAAGCTTGGTATAGTTGTCAATGATGGCAACCACTCCCGAACCACCGGCCTTTTCCATCTCTTCCTTAATGACAGTGATAATATGGGCAGGAGTGATCCGGCTGCCGGCATATAATTTGAGGGTGGACAGATTGTCAATAACGGAGCCATAATATTCCCTTATCTCATGGTTACTCTGCTCAAGAGAGAACATGACAACCGGCATCGGGGGGATGTCATGCCATTCTGAAGACAGGTTCACGTCACAACGGCCTCGCGCCAGAGCCATAGCAACCTGCATGACGAATACTGATTTTCCACAGTCGGTCGGACCGACAAGGCCGGTATCATAACCCTCACGCAGCCAGGAGAATCCAAGAGTCCTTTCCCCGCTGACATGAATAGTACCGTTCTTCAAAGCTTCGTGGTAACTTTCAGGCATGCCGTTCAAATGGAGATTGACAAGGGGCTGATTGGCTTTTGCCGCATCTCTGTCCTTGCGAAGTTCGGCACGTTTTTCCTGTTTTTCAAGGTCAGCATTTTTCTTGGTTTCAATCTCTTCCATATGATGTTCGTGAACTTGTGCATTTTCCTCCATACGATGAGCGTGGGCCTGATCCTCCTCCCGCATCTTACATTCAGAAGTACGCTCAATTTCCTTCTGTTTGTTCGTAGATGCATTATTCTGTTCCTTAGTCTTAGCGTGAGATTTGACGGACGTAAGAACATAATAAATAGGACCTCCAACAAGCAGTGTATAACCTGCCCCTATGAAGGCATATTTAGTTGCCTTTTTAGTACCCAACTTTGCAATGGTTCGAATAATTCTATTTGGATCTGGTATTAAAATCATTGTTAATATTTAATTTAAATTTCTAATATCTATATAAAATCGCTCATTCCTATATCCGATAGATTTGAGCTATTTATTTATCAACAATCTATATTCCAAACAAACTTTTTGCATTAAAAATAGTATATTTCTGACAGAACTACAGAAATTAAATGACAAAAAGACATATATAAACAGGACAATTACCTCATTCTGCCAGTTATGTATTTATTACATATACTCCTAGCTCCACTTATTCCGGGAAGAAAAAAAGTAAGAGAAACTATTCTGCATAGTCTCCCTTATTTTAATCA
>ERZ857998.1962-NODE-1962-length-20874-cov-8.304193_pt1 | contig 20874 bp, 18 predicted proteins | sample MGYA00519954_ERZ857998 | MGnify/ENA primary metagenome ERZ857998 (study PRJEB31778, sample SAMEA3449424) | human gut metagenome | biome: human gut; feature: human-associated habitat; material: faeces | place: United Kingdom | collected 2010/2012 ...
CTCCTTCCTGGTAGTCACACCACTCTTATTTTAACAGTTGGAGTGATAGTTTTCTACCTTTCCGTGTCTACTTTTATGATAGCATCATTTTTTTAGTAGTCAAGAAACGCAAGCACCAAAAGCAGCAGACAGCAGGGCTTTTCGCCCTGCTGTCTGCTGTTTTTATCCAATTTCACGAATTTGCCGACGGCTCCTGCGGCACCGAGAGATTTTGATATTGCTTCCACCCTGCGACATGACGCTCCAATATCATCACATCTGCCGGGCTTGTTGTGGAAACGGTTCCGTCGAATTTGCAAAAAAATTTTTTCTAAAACTTACACACTTTACTTGACAAACCCGACAAAACCCGAAAATCGGTCCTGCCCATTCACAACTATTTACTGATCTTATATCAGTTTTTAACGTTTACGCAAAACTCGAAACGATTTCACACTTTATTTTACACTCTCTTTATTATTACAATTTGCGTTCTATTTTACTTTGACTTTTATCTGTCTCCATTTTCCGTAGACTCTAGCTCCATCTTCTATATCTTTGTAGCATCTGACTTTGTACCAATAAGTTTTTCCGAATTTCACTTTCGTATCTGTATATTTTCTCTGAATGGTTGTGGCTATTTTTTTAAAACCGCTCGTTTTCTTCATAGAACGCCGTATCTCATAGCCGCTTACAGCATATGTACTTTGACTCTTACTCCATGTCATTGTTACTTTTCTTTTTGCGCTTGTTTTTACTTTCAATGAAGTAATCTGGGTGTTGGTAATTGCTTCTTTAATCAGTTTGTCCTGCCCTTTTACTTTCTTATAGGAAATTTCATAGTATCCCCACTGCCCCAACGTGCCAACTTTAATATAAGTATCGCCTTTCAGCAAGTGGACACGTTGTGACTCCTGCGTATGAGGTGTTTCAACGTAACACCAGGATTGATTCCCTTTGTTTTCTTTGTAGAAAAGATCTATCGAATTTCCTGACGCATCATAAGCAAACATTCCCAAGCAGTTTCCTCGGTCGCTGTCTCCGCCAATATCGTTATTTCTTAATGTAATCTCATAGATTCCTTCTTCATCCGCCGATATTTTGAAAAAGTCAGAATCCTCGCCTTCTCTTTTATTTTCAGCCATTACACCATGCAGAATTTTTCCTTCCTGTAATTCTGTTGCTTGTCCGATATAATTATTTGGCTCTGCAAAATCTTCATATGCGTCCATTGCTTCAACCGAAATCTCATAGTCATTAGTTCCGATTCCCTTTACTTTTAGATAATAGATTCCTGCCGAAGTATAATATTTTTCTTCAGCGCTTGCATATCCCAAATTGCTGTTGTATTCCGCCACTCGATAAGATAAATACTGCTCCGGATCTTCTGCGGAATATAATTCATATCGAAGTAGCTCGTAATTCCCATAATATTTCGCAGGTTTTTCTCCGTAATATTTAAACTTCATAGTCAATAAGCCCCCCTGCTCCACAGTGAAAGTATAAAAGTCAACATCTTCGTCGCTATTGAAATCGCCTTTTATAGTCGGTTTTTCATAAACATTTATATAATTTGCCGCTCCCATCGTATCGTTGCTTTCTGTTTCGGAGACTATACTCGCTGCATCAGCCGTGCAAGTTGCGAAAAAAACAGCCGCTATAATACACAGTACAATACTAACGACTCTAAAGCTAATTTTATATTCTTGATTGATCATTTCTGCTTACTCCTTCCTTATCTCAATGTGCTAAACGGATTCAAAAAAATCACTGTCGAATACCTTTTCAGTTCCCTTGAAAACGATCTCTCTGTCTACCTTTGTTTCTGCCCTTATATCGCCTGATTCGTCTGTCACATAATTGCCCGTCTTTCTGACAATTTGAATAACGACATATCCATCCTTATATGCAGAAACAACATTACAATATGTTCTGAGCTTTTCTTTTGTTTCATCCATAAACTCTAGCACAACACATTCTAATACGTTTCCATCTTTATCAATAACTTCTACAACGCCCTCGTTATCCTTTGATATAACTGCAACACTTGAATCCACAAAGTCTTGATCAATGAAGAACCCCTGGCCCATTAATAGCGTCTCACCTTCAGTATCAATAAACCCGCTTGCGTTTTCCGTCTCAACAGCAGCCAAGCCGTTCTCCGCAAATGGATTTGCCATTTCATAGATAGGCTCTACCACGATTTTACCTTTAGAATCTATGTAACCGTACGAGAGGTTGTATCCATATTTCCACTCCCCGTCGTTGACTCCCGCAATTCCGATTGGTGCAGGCATACCTCCGGGAAACAACTCATAATTTTCCATAAATTCTTTACTGTTATAGTACCATTCATGTAGCATTAATGTACAAAAAGCATCTCTGCGACCATCCACATCATTTGCGTGCCCTAATCTGCATAATTCATCGCCTTTAGCATTAATTAAATATGCCATATCATTTTTGTTCGCCACTGCATAGTGATCAGCTGAGAATCGGAAAGATTCATCAAATTGCGGAGACACCACTAGCTCACCTTTTAAATTGATTGCGCCCCATTTTTTATTATCACACTTTACCGCTGCATAACCTGCTATAAAATCTAACGCATCTTCAAATTTTGCCTCAATAACTTCCTCTCCGGAAGCATTGATATAGCCATATTTTCCGTCCCTGCAAACGATAGTTGGGTAATCTTTAAAGAAACTATCAGCGTACTCATAATTGCAAGGAATGATTTCTTTACCTTCTTTATCAATAAAGCCATATTTTTTATTTTTTTGCACACAGGCCAGCCCATTTTCAGCAAATTCTTCAGCATAGTCATACTGTGCAGGAATAATAGTTTGCCCCTTTGTATTTAAATATCCATATTTTTCATCTATATTTCTAAAGCTTGCAAGTCCACACTCCGAAAAATTTCCTATCAAAAGGTATTGTTCTATTGGGATTTCCCCGTCTTTATCAAAAAGTGCAGAACCATCATCTGTAAAAATTTCAGCGATTCCATTTGTATCGAACTCGGATGAGCAGTCAAACTGTGGCTTGACTACGAATTCCCCTTTCTTGTTGATATATCCCCATTTACCGTTCATTTGAACCCATGCAACACCATTCGCATTGAATGGTTCAGCATTCTCATAAATCGGTTCAATTTCAAAATCACCGGTTTCATTAACATATCCATATAAATTTCCATCGAAGGCTGGCGCTAAGCCGCATACATAATAATTGCCGTCGCTTTCCTCCGGAGTGCTTATTAACTTACTGGCAGCAAACCATATACCACTGGCAAGAAGCAGGATCACCAAGCTGGTCAGTATAATGATTTTTACTTTTTTCTTATTATTTTTTTCGGGAGCAGTACACTCTGTCCCGCTTTTATCTTCATCTACAATAGAGCCATTTGTTACCGTTTTAACTCCTGTTTTCTTTATTTGGTCAATGTTTACCGATTTTGCTGCGAGTTCTTCTTTTCTTTCATCACTTCGAAAAAAATGTTGTCCGGGATTTTGTAGTTCTTCCGAAATACGCGTTTCCGGTTCCGCGGTTTTCTGCATTTCAAAAGAGTCATCTCCCTGCGCGATATCCTGATGTTCCGCATATTCGATCGCTTCAGGTGCGATAAGAGAAATGCCTTTTATAAGCAGGAATAGCGCCGCGATCGCCGAAAGATACAGCCAACCCGTACACTCAATTGCTCTGCCTGGATAATATAATTCTCTGCTGAGTTGATTACTTACATATATCGCTCCTATCCAGAACACAGCGGCAAGAAGAAAGACTAGCAAGGCAAGACCTTTCAATGCATCGTGTACACCAGGCTTCTGTTTAAAAGTATAAGCAATTGCTGTAAATGCACATAGAACTGACGCTCCAACCGCAATCATAAGCGCTGCTGCGTAGACTTTGATTTTTGTTGATTCGTCTCCGAATTCCCCGCCATATTTCCATAAAACTTGAGCTACTCCGAATACGGAATAATCCGTTTGAAGTCCTGCATTGTAGCCAAAATAACTTCCAAACGAATTCAAAGCAGACATAGCGCCCACGTGCAGCCAATTTGTAAAAAGCAGGATCAGCAGTCCAATACTTGCACCTCCGACTGTTATCAGCCTTGAATTTCCTTCCGTTTTTACTTGCTCAGAGTTGATCTTGATATCCGGAATCTTTTCGGCAAATTCTTGAACATTTGCAAACTTTGGTTTTAATTTTCCTTCCTTATCACGTCCGCAATTTGAGCAGTACTGACTGATTCCGTCTTGTTGTGTCCCACAATATTTGCAATAGGAATGTTCTTTTATTCTTGTACCGCACTTTGGACAGAACACCGTGTCTGCCGTGTCAATGTGTCCGCAGTTTGGGCACACGCTTTTCTCATTCCCCGTCTCTTCAGCTTTCGCTTTTCGGCTTTCTTTTATTTCCTGCGTCTGCTGCAAAGTCTCCGCAGCTTCCGTGCCGACAGTTTTCGTATCAACAGTTTTTATCCCGGCGTTTCTAACTCCGACCGTTTGTTCCTCCACCGCTTCGCCGCATATCGGGCAGACCTTGGCAAAGGAATGGTCTTCATATCCGCAGTATTTACACTTCATCTTCGTCTCCTTGTTTTATTCACCGTTGTCAACATAAATCGTAACTGTAGTCCCCCTTTGGACACTGCGACCCGAGCCGATGCTCTGTCCTGTAACAATATCCTCCGGATAGCCGTCACTGACATAAGAAACGCTGTAGTTCAGCTCTTGATTTCGCAGTTTCGCGATTGCCTCAGATTTTGTATACATCGTAAGGGAAGGTACGCTGACATAACTTGACTGCGTGCTTCCGCCTCCGCCGGATGACGATGAGTTGTTTGTTGTCTGTTTTTTTGGCTTCGCGCCTTTACTTATCCAAACGGTTACCGTCGTACCTGCTTTGACTTTCGCTCCTGTTTTCTTACTTTGCTTACAGACACACCCTTTTTTATACTTCGTGCTGTATTTTTTCTTGATTGTATATTTTAAATTGAGCTTGTCCAAACTTTCGGTCGCCTCGCTTTTTTTCAGATTAAGAAGCGATGGCATCTCAACTCTCGTATCTTTCCCTTTGCTCACATAGAGAACGACTTTGGTATCTTCATTCACTTCTGTCCTGCTCTCCGGTGATTGTTTGTAAATCTTCCCCTTATCAAAGTCATCATTGTAATAACGATGAATCTTATATTGAATCTCCTTTTCTTTTAAGATTTCAATTGCTTTCTCATCCTTCATCCCGACAAAATCAGGCACCCCATTGTTCGAGCTCATAAAGTAGCCATAAACGACTCCTGCTCCTGCCAGCAAAACCAAGAGTAGAAGTATCCAAAGCTTTCCGCCTTTGCCTTTGCTTTCATCTCTCTCTTCAGATGCTGCAGGCTCTTCAGCCATCGTTTTCGTTTGCGGTTCACACGCGCCGGATGTTTCTTCTTCGCGCTTCGCTTCGTTTTCCCGGACATCTTCTATGTCCACTATATTTCCCTGTATTTCCGCAAGAACCTCTTGTATAGGAGAAATTTCTTCAGGCTGCTCTACAAAACTTTTTTCAGCGCAGCTTTTCATACTTGGAACCGCTGTTCTGAAAATGTTAATCGTTCGTTCTTCCTCTCCTGTCGCTATATAATGTCCGCTCAATGACGGTATATTTTCAACTTTACATTCAATGCTTTCTTCGGGTATATGCTTATATATTTCTTCAAGTTCCGCCCTCAGCTCGTGTGGCTTCTGATACCTCTTTTCCGGGGAATAGGCACATGCCTTGACAACGATATTCCCAAGTTCTGCTCCGCCTTTTTGCGGCAGAGGAACATCGGCTCCCGAAAAGCGTAAGAATTCTGCCTTTTCCCTGTCCGAGAACTTGATTTTTTCCGGATACTTAGGAAGAAATGGAAGCCGATTATGATTAAGAAAACGATACATAACCAGACCCAGTGAATAAATATCTACATTTCCGGTACAAAGCTCCTGTCTTGCAAGCTCCGGCGCCATATACGCGCGCGTGCCTTTTTTCGACAGATTTGACATTGTTTTTTCCATTGTTTTCGCAACGCCAAAATCTCCGAGCTTGAAATCCCCATTCTCTGACAGGAAAATATTCTCAGGTTTCACATCTCTATGTATGATATGATGTTTTTCGCAAAGTTCCAATGCTTTGCAAATATCGATTCCCAGCGCGACGACGTCCCGCAGGCTCATATCATGCTTCTGCACATACTCCGGCAGCGGGGTGAGCAATTCCATTCGAATCTGAATGGTCCACCCGATTCCGTTTTCTTTCGGCAAGACCATGTGGTCTTCGTAGCTTACAATATTGCTATGGCCTTTCAGCTTAGACATCAGCTTGAATTCTTCTACAATTTCCTGAGCCATACCTGTATAGTAGTCGCTGATATCTGCCTGTGACATGCCTTCCGCAGAAAGCGCGCGGATTTCATCCTCCGACTGCGGAATATCTATAAGCTTCATTGCCGCATAGTACTTCTCGCCAAAGTCTTCACGCACAATTTTATATACAGAGCCGAAGGCTCCGCTGCCTATCAGTTCTGCAATATGCCAGTTGTTGAAATATAGTGTTTCCAAGCGTCTAACTCCTATTACCTAATTAATTTCTTTGCCTTATGCACACTTTTCTCCTGCGCCTGCGAATATTCCTGCAAAGCATAATTCAAATATTTTGCATATGATTTCGCTCTGGCAAGGGTACGCTGTTGAACAGAATATGCATCAAAATAGTCTTCAACCTTTTTTTGGAATTGTTCGGCATCTGTTCCTGTCCATGTTTCTCGTAAATTTCTCAAAGTTTCCAGCATTTTTTTCTGGACATCATCGTGAAAGTCACAGTAGGATTTCGCTCCATTTTTTGCAGTCTCAAGACGCTCAAGATCAATTTCTATGTATCCCATGTCCACCTCTACTTAAACTGCTCTGACAGTCCTTTATTCTCATTTTCGGTCAATTCAAATCCCGGTCCTACAATCTCAGCTAAATAGTCAACTAAATCGTCTATCTTTTCTTTTCTAATGTCTGACCAACTTTTTTTAAGTTCCTCAAAAGCCGCCATGTTGTTCTGTGCAGCCTTTCCTTCCCATAAGTTTCCTAATACTCGAATGTCTTTTTCAAGCTTTTCAAAAGATTCTGCCAGTTTTAGATTAAAATAATTGACTTGCGCCGCTGTATGAATAACCGCATCTGTACTAACACGCATTTGCACCTTATCATTTATCATATTTTCACCGCTTTCAGCGTTCGTTTACTCAAGTTCTAATTTTTCTTTTTGGGCAGTAACTTCCCCGAGTAAAACCTGCATTTCAGCATTGATAAACCCTACGAAAGAAACTCCCGTAATTTCGCTACCGTTGAAAAGGAAAAGATTCTTTGAAGACAAAATGCCAAACGGATATGGACATCCGCAATATTCATAAACTTTATCTCCCTTTTCTTCCTTCTGTAAGTAGCCCGTAATCATAATCTCTTTTTCATTTTGATTAATTTTTACCACGCTTCCGATTGGTAATACTCTCATTTTCTGTATCCTCCTCTTAACTACCGTCATCAACGGCCACCCGACTTGCCATTTTCATATCCACTGTTGCTGCGACTTCCACCACCGCCTCCACCGGAAGAATGTAACGTATGTTTGCCATTTTCTTTCCAATTTAACAAACTGATTGTTTCGTCATCACTTAACTTATATTCTTTCCATGTAAAGGAATTCGTCTGTCCACTTTTATATGCATAATAATCATCTGTGTTCTTAAAATATGACTGTGATTCCTCTATATACGAATTAATCGTCTTATCCACATCTCCATCAAAAATTTCGCCTGAAGTTACCTTCTCACTAAAGTCAAGAGTTGATTCCGTATACTTTGCGGTCTCATATACATATTTATAGTCAGCAGCTAATGGTTCGACATATTTCCCCACTGCAGGGATATCACCTAAAATATCTTTCGCATATTCACTTGGCTTATAGATTCCACATTCACGCAGCTTCGCCCGCGCCTCTTCCTCTGTTCTGCCTGCTATGACTTTATGCGCGTAAATCAAAGCCTCTTCATATGGTACATATACAAAATCCAAGGTATCGAAAAACAAGTCAACAGTACCGGTAACCAAAACCAGCGGACCGCCTTTATACCACTCCTTGAATTCTCCGATATAATCATCTGTTGCTGTTATAATCCGTCCCCATGCGGTATCCTCAAGATTTGCAAGTTCAATAACCGTTTGTACCGGTTCTTCTGATGCCAACAGTTCAACATACCAGTTTCCCTCATCAATGCCCGCATATCGGGCAATCGTCAAGACGATATCCTCTTTTGTAAGCTTATGTGATACAAGTTTATTGAGAAAAAGTCGAATCTCTTCCTTGCTCGGAAATCCCTGATATGTCAAAGGTTCCTTTTTAGCTATTTTGCGTTCCACATTTTCAAACAATTTTGCCGTATCCTCACAATAGTCGACACATTTATGAATTGTCCGGCTGTAAGAAATAAAGGAGTCTGCACGATATAGTTTCCCGATTTCTAAAACTCCCAGTGTCAGGTACAACCGATCCATTTGGTGGTCTAAACGGTACAGTCTTCTGTTCAGAGCTCGCAATCTATCCGCATAGAACTCCATCTTATCCGTATTGATTAAAATTCTTTTTCCCATGCGTTACCTTCCTCCTGATGACGCAGAATCTGTGTTTGCACGAATCTCATCATATCTTCCTGCGTTGATTTGCTCTAAATATCTTTTTGCTTTTCTGTATCCGTCTGCGGTTTCTTCAAGAGCCTGTGCGCAATATTCGCTTCCAACTCCTTGAAAATCGCTGCGCACCCCCGCTGCAATGTCTTCCAACTCATTGATAATACTCGCAAGTTCCGCTTTTATGCTTTCCAGCTCGCTTCTCGCACTCATACACTGCACCTCCTAAAAGCAGTCTTCTGCTTTTACTTAAATGAATCCGCCAGCTGTGTGTTTGCTGTTTCTGTTTCAAAATATCCGCTTTCAACATTTACTCTCAGGAACTGCACATATTGCTGAATAATATCAAAATATTCATCAAAATATTTGCTTGCAAACGTGTCAAACGCTGCAATCGTTTCCTGTGATGCTTCGCCGTCCCATGTTCCGGATAACTCTCTTACAGTCTGCTGACTTTCTCTCAATATTTCATCCAGCTGATTGTTTAAATCTTCGATTGTGCTCGCGATCTGTGCCACTTGATCGGTATTTACTCTGATTTCTCCTGCCATTTTTATCTTCCTTTCTTTTTATCAGCCCATTTAAGCTGAAATCTCAAAGTTTTATTTTTCGTCTTCTCACCTTTCCAATCTTAGTTCGTGAGCTTCTTTACCTGTGCGATATTATCTTCCTGTCTGTTTACATAGTTCGTTTTCTGCTGCAGTAAAATGTCTCCTGCTTCCTGAAGTTTTTCCGACATGCCGCGCAGATTATCGCAAAAGCCGTTAATTTGTTCCACATATGCCAGGTTATCTGCGCCCTGCCATGCTTCGCCCATCGTTTCTGCCTGCTGCATCAGACGTGAATAAATTTCCGTGTAGCTAATCGCATATTCATGCAGCTTTTTCGATGCTGCTTCCAATTGTTCCGGTGTTACTCTTATAATTTTTCCCATTGTGATTCCTCCATCTTTCATCACTATAATCAGTTATAATTTTGTTTTATATGATAAACAGCTTACTGCCGTTTTTCAAAGCAGAATCCCGAATACGCTTGTTCACATCAAGACACATTCCGTTTTCCATATCGCATAATATTTCATTGCCGTTTGTGCAATACGCTCCGGAAGATAGTTCCTGTGCCGCTGCTGCAAGCAGTGGAAGAATTTCTCCGATATACATATGTACAGGAAGGTACACGTCAAACGCAAGCCCCGCAGCCGGTATGTGAAATTCAACCAATATCTTATTCATCGTTTTCCTCCGTCTGCCAAAGAAGTTTTGCCTTCGTCAGCTTACCCTCTTTTAAAACATAGCCATATCCGTCTTTTAACTCTTCAAAATACCTGCTTCCTGACGAGCCTTTCAAACAGTACTGGTCAGCAAAACCGTTTCCAATCCAGATACCGCAGTTCTCTCGAACATGTGCCTTATACCATTTTTCATAGGTAAAGCTTCCCATTTTCTTTCCTGTTTCACCTATAATGAAGAACAGATTATATTCCCGTCTGCCCTTTTCTAAAATAAGCTGAAGTTTCTCATTTTCTTCTTCGGTAAGATTCTGTTTTCTTTCTGAAAGCCCCTCTATGAGGAATACCTTCCGTGCAAAGCTCGGGCGCTCTTCTCCGAGACTGACAGCGTCCTTATACGTATTGTTTCTGTATAAGACTTCATCGAATACCTGCGCGATATCTGATTCTTTCAGAACACTGACATGCGTATTTTCTATTTCTCGCAGTTCCTTTTGAAGCTCCTTTAAGAACGTTGTGTAGCCGTCGCCTTGTGACAATACGCAGTTTATGTAATGCTTTTTGAAATCGTATTTCACAACCGCAAGACTGTTCGTGTCGATTCCTACAGGAAGATTCAAATTCTGCCCACCGGCAGTCTCTGTTTCCTTAAAGAATTCCGCTGTAACATTTTCCGGCATCGTTGCAATCTTCGCCGCTTTTCTGCCCGTCCAGTTTGCTGCCAGATTCATGCAGTAATTGCTTACGTATTGCTTCGGATTTCCCTGCTTTACCAGTTTTGCAGTCTGGAATTCATACACGCGTTCCATTCTCACCAAACCTCTTCCTTCAAAGTTTGATGGAAGAACGCCGTCTGTCTTTCCTACAATGCTCGAATATTCGCTTTCATCCGACATCTGTAAAGTAATCTGCTGCGCGAAATTCTGCAAAACCCTAAAGCGCACATTGTTTGGCAAAACAGCGGTTATCACGAAGTAAATTCCATATTTCGTTCCTTCACGGCTGAGAAAGATAATGTCGTCTTCCCTCTCTCCATAGAGTTCAATAAATGCCGCATAATTATTGACTGCAATTACAATTCGTGGCACTTTTTCTCCGCTGTCTTTTACATACTCGTCGATATTTCCTCCGTATGCCGCGAATTTTTTCTTCCTGCCTGCAATTTCCTTGTAAAGCATTTTAAACAGGTTGCTGATTTTTTCGCTGTCATGTGAGAACATGACTTCTCCAACCTGTGGAGCCTTCGCAAACATCCACATCGTTTCAGCCGCAAAGTCCAGAATATATAAATTCACTTCATCCGGCGTATTTTCTTTTAGCAGGGAATAAATCATCGCATTCAAGAAATCCGTCTTTCCGCTTCCTGCCGCCCCGAAAATTGCCGCGTTTCCCGTGTCGGAAATCGGCAGACAGAAAAGATCCTGCTTTTGGTTATAGGGGTTGTCATATTCTCCAATTGTTGGGTTAAGTCCCCGACCCTTGGATTTATGATATTTTGCGTCTACTTCATCCAGTAAAATCGTCTGCGGAATCGGCTCCAGCCAAAGTGGTCGAACTTTAATGTTTTCTTCATCAGCGATCTCACTGAGATACCTCGTAACCGCATCGACTTGTTTTGATTTTTTTCCTATTCTCACATCCCGATACGGTCGATAGCTTTTTATAACCAATCCATTATTGTTGATTATGCTTACGCTATCATCAAGCTGTTTCGTAAGCCTGTCTGACGGCTGATATTCCGCTCCGGACCAGGCTGACTGTCCGAGCTCGAACAGTTCGTTATAGCCAACTTGCAGATAAAACCGTCCGGTACGTGTCAGCTCCGCGGCATCCGGTCTTTTCAGCATATCCATGCTGTCTGCTCTGTCCTGAACTTTCAAACACACCTTAAACTTACTGTTGCTCCAGATCTGGTCATCCACGACACCTGCAGGCTTCTGCGTTGCCAAGATCAAATGTACTCCAAGGCTTCTGCCGATTCGTGCAGTACTGATAAGCTGTGCCATGAACTCCGGCTGCTGCGCTTTCAGTTCTGCGAACTCATCCGAAATGATAAATAAGTGCTGGAGCGGCTCGTTTGCGATACCTTCGCGGCACAGTTTCTGATACTCATAGATGTCAATATTGCTTGTCCCTATTTCCTTGCTGATTTCCGAAAATATCTTCTGTCGCCGTTTCAATTCACTTTCAATCGAAATTAAGGAACGTTTAATCGCAGCACCGTCAAGGTTGGTGATAATTCCTGCGGTATGAGGCAGTTTCTCGAAGGTCTTAGCCATTCCACCGCCCTTGTAGTCAATTAAAATAAATGCAACTTCGTATGGATGGTAGTTCACAGCCAAAGACAAAATATAGGTCATGATAAATTCACTTTTTCCTGAACCGGTCATTCCTGCGACCAAGCCGTGCGGCCCATGATATTTTTCGTGCAGGTCCAGCATGAATTTATCACCTAAAGTATTCACGCCAACCTCAGTCTGCAGTGACTTCGTCGGATTGTTCTCTTTCCAGCGCTGCAGCGCGTTTAAATGCTCGATTCTTCCTACCCCGAATAGCTGTAGGAATGGAATGAGGTTTGGCAGGTTAAATCCTGCGCCCTGTACGTCGAGATAAATATTCGCAAGCTGCGTGCTGTATTTATCTGCGTTTTCGCGAATATAAATATCCGGTTTGAATAGCAGCTTCTTGCCGCTGATATCTTTTTTATTATAGATAAGTCCTGTTTCCTCTTGTAATTCGATTACCGCACTGCACTCTTTCGGCAGATCCTTGAATTCATCAAAAAGAGATACCACGCTTATATTTATATTCTTTTTGAGTGAATAAATTTTTCTTATAACTTCCGTTCGGTCTGCCAGTTCTTTGTCAAAGCAAAAGATTATATAATATGGCTGTGTCTCACCGATTTCATTATCGTTGAGTTCTTCTCTCGCCTCTGCAACTTTAGATAAGAATGCGGAGAGTTCCTTAGCCTCGGATGTATTTGCTGCAACAAAACGATTATTTTTTTCGTCATCCCACACATGCGGAAGCCATTTTACAAAGGACATCTCCTGCGCGTCACTTCCGAGCAGAAAGCACATTTTCACTTCATCATACCCGTAAAGAGCCGCTATCTGCATGATAAGACCCTTTCCGAAATCCCGAAGTTCTCTCCGGCTGCCGACGACACCTGCCACGAAATCTTCAAACAAAGAGATGCTTATTGGCACATCTCGAATCAGCTTTTCCTTTTCTCCGAGCGCAAGCATTTCTTCCTGCAGGTTATCATCGTCTAATGTAAATCTGCGTTCCGGATATACAATTTCCGCGTCAAGCGGAAGCTCACCCGTTCCGATTCGAAATTCCAAAAAGTCCTTCTGTCCGAAGCCCCTTTCCCAAAGAGAAATTGCTTTCGTTTCTATCTTTTCAACACACTTTCCAACAGATATATGGTTTTCATTTAAAACTTCTGCCTGTTTTTGAACTTCTGTTTCAATCTCTTCTTCGATTGTTTCTAAATAGCGAGAGTACTTTTCCTGCCTTTTCGCTTCTTTGGCTCTTTTTCGCTTCTTTTCAAAACGCTTCGAGAGAATCGGCCACATCACAGTTCCAAGCAGCATACTGAAGGACATTGCCACCGAAGGAATCGCCGAAGCGATATTACCTGTCTGCATCGCATTATTGATTGCGAAAATGCCTGTGGTCATAGATGCCAGCCCCATCGTAAGCGATGGACCTATGACCAGTGCAAGCGGCAGTTCCTCGCCGATTTGGTCATTTGGCGGAGGGTCGATTTTAATCCTCGCGGTTTCAACATCCCGCCGAAATCTTGGTGTGCGGTAAAAAAACTTTTCCTCAAACGCGTCCTCGTCTTCTTCAATCCCACTCTTTTCCGAATAAAACTCAAGGGCAGGAAATTCCTTTAAGAATCGACTGCTGCAAAAGACACATTTATCCGGATTATTGACGGCGATAAACCCTCTTCCAAGGATAATCTTCATTCCCATAACGAAAAGGACATCGCCGAAGTCTGCCTTTTCCTCAAAAACACGTTTTTCATTCAGATAAGTGCCGTTTGAACTTTGCAGATCTTTTACAGTCCATTCTTCATTCTGATATGTTATTTGCGCGTGACCGGATGAAGTTAAAATATTTTTGAAGCAGATATCGCAGGATTCCGAACGACCAATCGTGATGCCAGCGCCTTCTTGCACTCTATATTTCTGATACAGGTTTCTGCCTTCTTCTGTCTCTTCAGCATAGAGTAAAACCGTCTGCTCATCTGTTTTTATGTAAGCTCTGTAAAACTCCTGATTTTCAACCGTTATGCCCTTAACTGCTTCGCCGCTTTCATCCAAAAAAGAAACCTTTCGGTTGCTTTTTAAAACCCATTTGCCGTCACGTTCTTCTATATTTACTATTTTTCTTTCTTTTCCGTTAATGTCATAATCGGTTATCCAATACTGCCCTTTTATTTTCAATGGCAGGCTTAGGGTATAGAGTCCTTCATTTTTAAAAAGATAGATGTTCATTTTTACCTCATCGACTAATATAACTGTATTAAAACTATTGTTATGTTATCGCTCCCGCCATTTTCCAAGGCACGGCGCATCAGCTGCTTCGCTTTGCTGTCCGCGAGCTCCGGCATACATAGAATTTCAGAGATTTCCTCTTCCGAAACCATGTCCGTCAATCCATCTGTACATAACAGGTATTGATCTTCGGCATGCATTTCCCCTTTCGCGATGTATGGTTCTAATTCCATTTCTTCAGGGAAGATACCGATATTCTGCGTCAAATGATATTTACGCTTCGGTTTTTCTGCATTTAGTTTTTCGTACAGTTCTCGCTCTGTATGCTCCTTGGAGATTTTTAAAAGCTGTCCGTTTCGGAAACGGAATATCGGGCTGTCCCCGACATCGCAAAGGAAAACTTGATTCTGCAGCAGATAAAGAATCGACAAGGTGGAGCCCATGCGTTTTTTTACATTCATCTGCATTTCTCTGCAAAGCAGCGCATTGCTCTTTTCACAGATTCGCATCAGAAATGCTCCGGGCGTTTCCTGCATTTCCACAGCTGTTTTTGCTTCTTCCTTAGCGGCCTTAGCGGTCAAGTAAGACGCATATTCTCCGCAGTGGAGTCCTCCCATTCCATCAAAAACACCAAGTAAGACTCCTTTTTCAGTGCTGCTTTCTATGTCGGAGGAAAAGAAGCCCTGCCTCTCCTCCTCCATAATTTCTCCGAAAACATATAGGTTGTCTTCATTTTTTGTCCGGATTTTACCCGGGTGGCTTTTGGCTGATACTAAAATTCTCATGTCATATTTCTTCTGTAGCTTTTATTGGTCCCTCTATCTGTCCTGTCTCTCCGCCTTTTTGGTAGCTTTTAATATAATATGTATACTTAAAATCTTTTTTTGCTTTTCTGTCGATAAAGTAAGCTCTTGATGTTGTTGCATAAGCTTTGCTCTTAACGTACTTTTCTCCACTTTTCTTTCTATAAATTTTATATCCGTCCGCACTAGCCGTCTTTTTCCATGAAATCTTTATTCTCTTGCTGTCCAGTCTGACCACCTTAATTTGTGTAACTTTAGCAACTCTTCTGAAAGAATCCGTCGCTTTCACGCTGCTTCTTCCTGTTGCCACAGAGGTTGAATTATCGCAAACGCCTACAACAGTGATGTAATACTTGCTTCCCTTTCTGATACCCGCATCATCTAAATTAATTTCTGCGGTCCGGCTGTCCTCATCTAAATCATCCTCTTCGCCTTCGACGTATAAGGTCTTCCAGTTTTTCTTGTTTCCTTTGCTGTATCTGATTTCATATTGATCGCAGGACGTCTCGCCCCATGTAACAAGAAGCGTATCATTGTCCTTAAGTTCTGCCTGCACCTCTGTAATCGGTGCAATTTCAGAGGTGATCGTAATCGTCTTGCTCGCAGCTTTGCAGGTTGCGGTTGCTTCGGCTTTCACCGTGATTTTTGCGGTTCCCGCGCCTAAAACATTTACCGTTCCGCTGCCATCTACCGCAAAAACCTTCGGTTTGCTTGAGGTATAGCTGAGTGCTCCGTCTCCGTTCGTGCTGCAGTTCAATGCGATTGGGTCGCAACCATATGTTACTGAATAATTCGTACTTCCGGAAATCGACTGCGCCTTTTTATTGATTGTAATATTAATGGTTTTGCTTGCCGGCTTATAGTCCAGGGTTGCCGATGCCTTAACAGTGATCGCGGCACTGCCGATTCCGTTAACTGAAACTCTGCCGCTGTCGTCTACAGATACAATGGCAGAATCGCTGCTTGAGTAGGTTATCTGACCATCGCCGTTCGTTGCGCATCCCAGATTAAAGGTTTTCGTATCGGCCTCTAATGTATAGGAGTCCTGTCCGCTGATCGTCTGCGCTTTTAAGATACGCTGCGTAATTTTCACGGTTACCGTCTTAGTTGCCGGATAATAGTCGGAATTCCCTGCCGCCAGAACTTTAATCTTCGCGGTTCCCGCATTACCAATCGTAACATTTCCCTGCGCGTCTACCGATGCAACATCCGGATTATCGGAAGTATAGCTCAGACTTCCGGTGCCGTTGGTCGTACAGTCGAGTCTGAAGGATGGATCCCCGGTTTTAAAACTGTAAGAAGTTGTTCCGGAAATCGTCTGCGGCTCCGGTTCAATATCCACGATAAAATATTTTACCTGCGTATCTTCTTTCAGACTATCGCTTGTGCTGCGTCTTGCAGAACTCCAATCGCTCCAGCCACTCCAGTCTGTCCATCTTGAGAAATTGTACTGATACTTCGTCGTGGTTGCTCTGTAGAAGGTTGCACTTGAATTGTCGTTCCATACATAGGTAACATTCGTTCCCGAAGTCCAGCTGTTAATTGCATTCGAGTTATAATACATACCTAAAATGGTGCCGAATCCTTTTGGATTACTCTTTCCGAAAGATGCCGGACATTCGTAAGAGCCATCGCTCGAATCTCTTGGATATGAAATCCCGCCGGCTACATAAACAGACAAATAGTTCTTGGTCGGACAGGTTCCATTGTGCATTCCGCCATGATTCTTCCAGAACCAAGTTTTATGGTTGCAGACATAGGTGTAATACTTCTTCCCGGTTTTTGTTTCCACCTTTACGACCGTCTCGACATTTCCATCTGATTTTGTTGAATTGCTGATTGGTGTCTTCTGCCAGCCGCCTGTTGAAGAACTGATTTGTTTCTTAGAGTCAAGCGTCCATCCGCTCATAGAGGAAGAACCGCTTGTGGTTGTTTCTTTTGTGCGCGATGCATAGCGATAATATGGTGTCGCCTGATATTTGTTCTTATCCGTATATTTTGCATAATACTCGCTTTCACTTACGAGTCCGATTTCTTTGTGTGCGGCCGACGCATTCTCTATGGCAAAAGTACCTAATGCCATAATCAATACCAGTACCAGCATAATAACTCTGTTTAAATTTTTTTTTTCAGTAACCATTTCTGCCCCTCTTCCTTTCTTTTTATTTACTTTCTCTCCTGTCATTTCCTAATCTGCATTATACTCGCATTTACTATCCTTATTGCCTTTATGTACTATTTGACAGTTTTAATGTAACATTCTGCACTTTCTATACCGCCAACATATTTTTAAACACTTCCCGCACTCCTTTCAGATATGTACGGCTAATCGGAATAATAATGTATCCGTTTCCGTATTCCAGAAACAAATTGCCTTTTCCCATTTTTTCAACGCGGGAAATATTGACAATGATGCTGTTATGGCAGCGCATAAAGTTTTCATCCAGATCATCCACGAAGTCTTCAAACTTTCCATAAAAGCTGTAATCCTTTCCTGCACTCGTCAGAACCACAACTTTTCGCTTATCCTTTTCAAATGCCAAAATCTTCTCATATGGAATGGAATAGATACCTGCCCGAGTCGAAATCGTAAAAAATTTCTTTTCGATATTTCTCATATGTTGTTCGACCTTTTTCCATGCACTCGCAATGCGCTCTTCGTCCAAAGGTTTTTTCAGGAAAAACACATGATCGACATCATAAATTCCGGAGTTGTATTTATTCAATTCTTCCATAAATATAACCTGACATCCTGGATATAGAGTCATTACGTCTTGTGCAAGCTGAATTCCATCTGCCTCTACATCAAATGTGACCGACGTGAAAAGAACATCGATTTGGCTGTCGAATTTCTCTAAATCCTTCTTGAGGCTGCTCCTGTCTTCATAATAGAATATTTCTCGTTGTGCATTATGCATATGACCGCCCAATACTTTCTTGATACAGGCAGCGTTATTTCGATCCTTATCGCAAATTACTATTGTCTTCATGTTTCCTCCGTTACAATCACGCCACAATTCCTATGTTTGAAATGATTATATCGGATATTGATGTACGAAATTTTCAATTGTATTTTTTAGCACTTCAATTGTAATTTTTGGTTGTCTTGTCGAAATAAAAAGAACCTGCAAAGCCATGTAAATGAAATCATGGTTTCACAGGTTCGTCTGTTGAGGTTATTTTTTGGGGGTGGGTATCTGTTTCTTATATTGTCTGGCATGTATATGAGGCAAAAGCGCACAGCGCGGTGTTTCGATGACTCCTGCTGATTGCCACATACTGCCCATCCTGCATGATAAAGCTGTTTTGGGAAATTTTAACCGTCTTTTCCATATTGACGATGATACCATTGTGGCAGCGACAAAAATGTGTAGGCAGCTGAGGAAGAATTTCTTCAAACTTCCCATAAAAGCTGCAGATCTCAGCACCCTCTTTTCCTCTCAAAATAATTTTTCGGTTTTGCTTCTCAAATATAAAGATTTTACTGTACGGCACCACAAACCGTCCGCTTTTATTCTCCACATAAAAGCAGTTTTGCTTCGCCTCAAGCAGATGATTGTGCGCGATTGCAAGCGCTTTTGTCAAAGCCTCTTCGCGCACCGGTTTTTGCAAAAAATAGATGTGGTTTACATCATACACATCCTCATAATACGCATCATAGCCGGACATGAAGATAATCTGCGCGTCAGGTATAAAGCTGAGAATCTCCTGCGCCAGAGAAATGCCGCTGCAGGCGCCTAATGCAATATCCAGGATAAAAATCTCGGCACGCGCCAGCTGATCCTCAATATCAGCCATCATACGCATCCCATGGTTGTACGACAAAATCCGATGCAAACCCTGTACATCGGCTTTTCTGATTTTTGCTTCTATATCTTTCAGGATTTCTTCCCGATCATCACAAATCACAATATCCGCCATTTATGGATTCTCCTGCATTATTGAAATTGCAGTCGTCACCTCAAAATAGTCCCCATAATCTTTGTAATCCACCACACCCTGATGTTGATTGACGATTTTTTTGATAATCCTGGTCCCAAGACCATGATTGTTTTTATCCTCCTTCGTCGTCTCCATTCCCCTTACGAGCGGCGTTTCTTCTCTTGGTTTTGCGTTGCTCACACGCAGTACCCATTGTCCGCCCGCCATGAAGCTGCGCAGTGCAACCCACGGATGCTCCGTTTTGACGGAAGCTTCTATTGCATTGTCCAGCAAATTCCCTAACATACCGACATACTCCGCATCGGATAATCCGTGCGAAGGAAAACCCGCCGTCTCTACCTGCAGCGCAATCTGTCGATCATCGCATTCTTTTCGCTTATACGCCAACAGCGCATCCACCATTGGTTGTCCGGTCAGGAAGCCGCCGAAATATTGTTGGCACTGCTCTGAAACAAAAAGTGCTTTTTCCATGTCGCAGGTTTCCGTCTCGATCTGCGCAAGCAGCACACGAATGCTCTCCTCATATTCCTGTAGTTTTTGTTGCTGCTCCGCCTGCAAGGCGCTGCACAAGGCTAGCTGTTGGTTGCGTCGGTGCGCGCGCAGGGTGCGGCGCAAAATGAGTAAAACAAGAACAAAAGCCGCTGCGCCGATGAGGATGATCAGGCTCCTGATTTGTGCATCCGTCATGGCTCTTCCCTCCTTCTGTTGATGGTCTCCGCGGCCAGTCTGTTCTTCATATCATGGCGAACCTCACGCAGTTTTTGCTGTGTTTCCAATACTTTTTGATAATATTGATACTGCGCCTGCATCTGCGCCTCTAATCGGATATTTTCCTGCTGCAGCCTACGCAGCGGCAGCAGCAGGGTGATAGCCAAGAATGCGCAAAGCCAGACCGAATAGATGCCGTACAGATTGACAAAGAATCCTGCCAGCAATGCATCCGAACTGGTGATAAAAGCTCTGGAGGCCAGGATAAACAGCATATCCGGGAGGAATAGCGCCAAAGAGAAGATCCACTTTTCCCGTTCGCGCAAATAGTCCAGCAGATGGACGCATTTGCTGCAGAGCCAAATTGCGGCTGCATAGCTGACTGCAATACCAATACAGCGGATGACATAGTCCGCCTGTGTCATGGTTTCCGCGACAAACCAGGTCTGATTGCTCTGCTTGGTGATGGCGCCGTATAGACTTGATAAGGTTGCAGCGACCGCAACGCCGAGCATATTGTAGATAAATGCATAGAGCATGAAAACAATGAGCATCATGCGCCGCGTTCCCTTTCGCATCAGCGTCAGCATCAGCAGCACGATCAGTATGGAGACAACACCAAGTATCCATTGATATTTGCCGGTCGCCAGCGCTGCTGTACATAATTCCCATGCTTTGAGCAGCGCTGCTACTGCCAGCGTGGTTTTGACAGAATACCGGAACCACTGTCTGTATAGACAAAAGGTTAAAATAATTTCCATAAGGATGCCGGTCATTGCTTCGAATATGTTACTGTTATTAAAACCCATTCTTCTTTCCTTTGTAATGAAACTTTGCACAGTAAAACAGCGTGCATCATCGTTTTCTGTTTGTCTGACACACACATTTCCTTTCTTATCTTAGCGGATTTTCCGTTAAAAGTCAATCCTTCGACACATTTCGGTCGTGTCAAGTTGTTGTGGAGTTTTTTGTTGACAAACTCCAATGTTTTTTAA
>ERZ857998.1968-NODE-1968-length-20848-cov-2.767229_pt1 | contig 20848 bp, 16 predicted proteins | sample MGYA00519954_ERZ857998 | MGnify/ENA primary metagenome ERZ857998 (study PRJEB31778, sample SAMEA3449424) | human gut metagenome | biome: human gut; feature: human-associated habitat; material: faeces | place: United Kingdom | collected 2010/2012 ...
CTGTCTGGCCTGAAAGCGCCGCTGTTCCGCCAGATGTATGAACGGATTGATACGTTAGAGGACATTGCTGAGCTGATAGACGCCGCTATAACAGAGGAGGACACGCCGATTTCGCTAAAAGACGGCGGAATTATTAAAACGGGTTACGACAGCCAGGTAGACGAATTTCGTAATCTGGCGGAAAATGGGCAGTCGGAAATTGCGAAAATTGAAGCGCGGGAAAAGGAACTCACCGGCATTAAAACCCTGCGTACGGGCTATAACCGGGTGTTTGGCTATTACATAGAGGTTACGCCCTCGTATTACGATCTTGTGCCGTTTCGCTACATGCGCAAACAGACGCTCACCAATTGCGAACGTTTTATCACGGAGGAACTCAAGGAACTGGAAAAGAAAGTGCTGGGCGCAGACGAATCCGCTGTGCAGCTAGAATACGAATTGTTCGTATCCATCCGCGAGCGCCTCAAAGCCGCCATCAGCCGCCTGAACGCCACGGCCACCGGCCTAAAAACCCTGGATGCGCTCGCCAGCCTTGCGCAAGTCGCGTTGGAAAACCGGTATTGCCGCCCGCATTTTAATGAAGAAGGCGTCTATGAGATTGAAAACGGCCGCCATCCCGTAGTAGAGCGTTCGACCGGTACGGAAGGATTCGTTCCCAACGGAACCCATCTCACGCCCGAAAAGCGCGTGATGATCATCACCGGCCCCAACATGGCAGGCAAATCTACCTATATGCGGCAGACCGCACTGATCGTGCTAATGGCGCATGTCGGCAGCTTTGTACCGGCGGATAGCGCGAATATCGCCCTTACCGACCGAATTTTCACGCGCATCGGCGCATCGGACGATTTGTATGCGGGCGAATCAACCTTTATGGTGGAAATGAATGAGCTGGCGCACATCCTGCGCCACGCCACGGCAAACAGCTTGCTGATTCTCGATGAGATTGGGCGCGGGACATCCACGTTCGATGGCCTTTCGATTGCCTGGGCAACGGTGGAACACGTCGCGAAACTGGGGGCAAAGGCGCTTTTCGCCACACATTACCACGAGCTTTCGCAGCTGGAAGGCAAGTTGGACGGCGTGACGGATTATCGCATCACCGCGCAGGAACGCGGAGATGAAATTGTGTTTTTGCGCAAAATCGTGCCCGGCAGCGCAGATCGGAGTTTCGGCGTGGCCGTTGCCAGCTTAGCCGGGTTGCCAAATTCGCTCATCGCGCGCGCGCGCCAGATTATGGCCCGGCTAGAAGTGAATTCGCAGGTCAATATTGGCAAGCAAATTCTCGATAACCGCAAAAATTCCGGCAACGTGCAACTTGGCTTTGAGAATTACAGCGCCATGAGCTTTGTAGATGAAGTGCGCGAACTGGATGTAATGAGCATGTCGCCCATCGACGCGCTCAATAAGCTATTTGAATTGAGCGAAAAAGCGCGCAATTTGTGAGGTGAGGAGGCGAATCGCTTTGCCCATTCGAATCTTGGATGCAACGACCGTCGGAAAAATCGCCGCGGGCGAAGTTGTTGAGCGTCCTTCATCCATCGCCAAAGAACTGGTGGAAAATTCCCTGGACGCTGGCGCGACTTCGATTGCCATTGAATTGCGCGAAGGGGGGATCTCGTACCTCCGAGTTACGGACAACGGCTGCGGAATTCCCGCGGGAGAAGTGCGCCTCGCCTTCGAGAACCATGCGACCAGCAAAATTGCGAAGAGCGATGATTTGCTCACTTTGCGCACGTTGGGTTTTCGCGGCGAAGCGCTTCCATCTATTGCGGCCGTTTCCAAGGTAGAAATGCAAACGCGAACCAAAGGTGCGGAGCAAGGAATGCGGGCCTTGGTGGAAGGCGGTGCGATAGTATCCCTGGAAAGCGCAGGCTGTGCGGAGGGTACCACCATCGTCGTGCGCGATTTGTTTTATAACGTGCCGGCGCGTCAAGCGTTTCTCAAAAAACCCGCCTACGAATATGGAGCGGTCAACGAAGTGGTCACCCGTCTTGCTTTGGGCAATCCCAAAGTCGCTTTTCGGTTGATACACAATGGGAAAACCATTTTTTCCACTTATGGCGATGGAAATCTGCGCCACGCTGCAATGGCCGTATACGACCGCGAAACCGCAAATGGTATGCTGGAAATCGACGAAGCGGAGGGCGGCTTTCATCTGTACGGTCTGATCGGTGTAGGGGAATTTTCCAAACAAACCCGGGCATTTGAATGTTTTTTTATCAATGGCCGCTCTGTGCGTTGTCAACTCATCGCGCAGGCGCTAGAGGCCTGCGCGCAAGGGCGTGTAATGGTTGGCAAATACCCAATGTGCATCTTGAACATCTCCATGCCGCCCAATAGTGTGGACGTCAATGTGCATCCCAACAAACTGGAAGTGCGTTTTAAAAGCGCATACGATGTGCGGCGCACCATGGAAGCGCTTTTATACCGGGCTTTCCAGGGGGAAACTATGTTGTCACTGGAAGAAGAAACGGCGGATGGTAGGGCGGAAGCAGCCCCAAACGCAAATCAGACCGAAGTTTATAAAAATAGCACTCCAGTCTGTATAGAAACCAGCGCGCCAAGTGCGTCCACCAACAAAACCGACTTAAAACAGACTATAGATTATATCCGAAGAACCCCCGTTTTCTCTGGTCAACCTATGACGTTGCGGGAAATGCGCGAGGCCTTCTTTGCCCCGAAAGCTCCAGCGCAAGCCCAAGAGCCGGAAGTCACAAAAACACCGTTTGCGTCGCAGCCGGTTTTGCCATTGCAAGAAGTGGCGAAGAGCCCTCTTCAAGAAGAAACGCTCTCGCAGCTAAACGCCGGTACTGAAGTGCAAGTGCAGGAAATGGTGCAAAAACCCCCAAAAGAGGAATCTCCTGTACAACAAGCCATGCCCACCGGTCCCGCATACCGTGTGTTGGGCGTTGTTTTTAAAACGTATATTCTCTTGGAAACGGCGGATTCGCTGATCGTGATCGATCAGCACGCGGCATTTGAGCGCTTAAAGTATGAGGAGTATGTCCGGCTTCTGGAGGGTGGCAACGCTTCGCAGCAGCTTCTGGTGGCCAATATTATGCGCGTTTCCGCGCGAGAACGCGCAGATCTGCTGGAAAACCAAGCGTTGTTGCGCGAATTGGGCTTTGAAATCGAACCGTTTGGCGAGGCGGATGTGAAGATTAGCGCAGTGCCGTATGTGCTTGGACATACAGATCCCCAACCGCTCTTGCACGATGTACTTGCCAATTTGCATTCTTTGCGCAGCGCAAACTTGGCCATGCGTCGCAAGGAGATCTTGCAAATGTCGTGCAAACACGCCGTGAAGGCGGGGGATGTTCTTACGCGCGAGGCGATTGACGAGTTGGTGGAAACGATGCTCGTCACTGGCGCGCCGCCATTTTGCCCGCATGGCAGGCCAGTGGCCAAGCGGCTAACAAAACGGGATATGGAGCAGATGTTTAAGCGAGTATGAACAAGCGAAAATTGTATGGCATCGTGGGGCCAACCGCGTCCGGTAAGACGGGCGCGGCCATTGCGCTGGCGCGCAAAATAGGCGGGGAGATCGTTTCCTGTGATTCCATGCAGATTTATAAAGGCATGGATATTCTCTCCGCCAAGCCCACTGCGCAGGAATGCGCTGCCGCGCCGCATCACATGATTTCCCTGCTGGAACCCACGGAAAAATGCACGGCCGCCCGTTTCCGAGATATGGCCAATCCTGTGATTGAAGATTTGTTTGCGTGCGGAAAGCAGCCCATCCTGTGCGGCGGAACCGGGCTGTATATCGACGCCATTACCAAGCCTCGGAGCTTTGCCTTGGAGGGCGATGAGGCATTGCGCGCGCGCCTAATGCAGATGGAACGCTCGGCATTGCACGCGCGGTTACAGGAAGTGGATCCACAAAGCGCCGCTAGGTTGCACGAAAACGATGTGCGCCGCGTGGTGCGCGCGCTAGAAGTCTATATACTCACCGGGAATACGATGACCGAAATCGCCCAAAGGGACGCTGCGCAAGAAGCGCCCTTTGACGCGCGCCTCTTCGCGCTGGATTGGCCGCGCGAAATCCTCTACGCGCGCATTGACCAGCGCGTAGACGAGATGGTCGCCTCCGGAATGATCGAAGAAGTTCGTGGTCTAATGCAGGATGGAGCTATGCATCCCACGGCGCTACAGGCGCTGGGGTATAAAGAAATTCTCTTGGCTTTGCGCGAAGAGATTTCCATGGAGGAAGCCATTGCGCGCGTGAAACAGGGGAGCCGCAATTATGCCAAGCGCCAACTCACATGGTTCCGGCGCGATGCGCGCATCCGCTGGATCAGCGCGCAGGGAAAAACGGCGGAAGAAATCGCGGAATGCATTTTGGCCCTGGAAGAGGAATAACGCGCCATGCGAAAACGCCTCCTGTCAGGAGAAAGTTTAACACAAATCCCCGCGCTGGATGCCGTACTTTCAAAGAGAGCATCCGGCGCACGATACAGAAAGGTGGTCTTCTTTCGATGAACCCAGAACACGCCCAGGTGCTCATCGCCCGGGCAGAGAAAGATTGCGGCGCCATTTTTGCGCAAATAGACGCCAACGAGGAACGCAACACACAAAAGGTTTTGCGCGCATTTCGCCGCCACGAAATCGCCGCGCGGCACTTTGCGCCCACCACGGGATACGGGTATGACGACATTGGACGCACCGCATTGGAAGCCCTGTTTTGCGATGTGCTCGGTTGTGAGGCCGCCCTGGTGCGGCCACAAATCGCCTCCGGCACGCACGCGCTCGCCATTGCGTTATACGGCATTTTGCGCCCTGGCGACGCGCTGATCGCCGGCGCAGGCAAGCCATATGACACGCTGGAAGAAGTCATTGGGCTATCGGGCGAGCAGGGGAATGGCTCGCTGCGCGACTTTGGCGTTTCCTACAGGCAAGTAGAGCTAAAGGACGGAAAGCTGGATATCCCCGGCATTCTGGATGCGCTGGGAAGCGACGGCAAACTTGTGTTGCTCCAGCGTTCGCGCGGGTATGACTGGCGTTCTTCTTTGAGCGTGGCGGAAATCAACGAAGCTGTGCAGGCCATTCACCACAAAAAGGCGGATGTGGTGGTTATGGTGGACAATTGCTATGGCGAGTTTACCCATTGCGAAGAACCACAGGCGGATGTGCTCGTGGGTTCGCTGATCAAAAATCCCGGCGGCGGATTGGCGCCCACAGGCGGCTACGTAGCCGGGCGTGCGGATTGCGTAGAAAAGATCACGTACCGCTATACTTCACCGGGCGTCGGCGGAGAAATTGGCTCCTATGCCGGAGGCTATCAACCGTTTTTCCAAGGGTTGTTTCTAGCGCCGCATACCGTCGCTCAAGCGCTAAAAACGGCCGTTCTCGCCGCTCGCGCGCTAGAAATGGCCGGTTATGAAGTCAGTCCCGCGTATGACGCACCGCGAAACGACATCATCCAAGCCATAAAATTCGGCGCTGCCGAACCGCTCATCGCGTTTTGTCAAGCCATTCAGGCGCACTCGCCGGTGGATTCTTTTGTGGTTCCGGAGCCGTGGGCCATGCCCGGCTACCAGGATCAAGTGATCATGGCCGCTGGCACTTTTGTATCCGGCGCCAGCATCGAGTTGAGCGCGGACGCGCCGATTCGCGCGCCATACATCGCTTATCTGCAAGGCGGACTGACGTATGCGCACGGGAAGCTTGCGCTGATGGGCGCGCTGGAAGCAATGCCATAACTCGGCAAAAAAGCGTGCGTTCCTGCGGTTTATCGCAGGCGCGCACGCTTTTATCTGTTACTCATTTGATGTAGCGCAATAGCCCTACAACCTTGCCAATGACATCCGCCGTTTCCACAATGATGGGTTCCATTTGATCGTTGGAAGGCTGCAGGCGAACGTGCCCTTCTTCATAGTAAATGCGCTTTACCGTGGCTTCGTCCTCAATCATAGCGATCACGATATCGCCATTTTCCGCGGAACTCTGTCGCTCCACCACCAGCTTATCGCCTTCGATAATACCATCGTTGATCATGCTCGTGCCAGTGACATTGAGAATAAACGCGTCGTTCTCCGAAACATCGAAGGGAATGGTCATGTATTCTTCAATGTTTTCTTGCGCCAAGATCGGCACGCCCGCGGTTACGCGGCCCACAACGGGAATGCTGCGTCCGCGCGGCGCGGTTCCATCCAGCACCTCCAGCGCCCGGGGCTTGGAAGCGTCGCGCCGGATCATGCCGCGGTTTTCCAACGTGCGCAAATGCATGTGCACAGTGGAAGTAGAACTGAGGTTGACCGCATGGCAAATTTCCCGCACCGATGGGGGATAGCCTTTGGTCTCAATTTCACTGCGAATGAATTGTAGGATTTGCTCCCGCTTGGCATCAGAATTTTTCATCGTGCTTCCGCCTCCACATTCTTTCTATGGATTTAAGGTAGGGAAGCCAAGCGCTTCCGTCCATATCTTGCTGAGAATAGTATAACATAGAAATCAAAAAATTACAAGCATAAGAAAACGCACAAATTTCCTGCGCCTTCGCTGCGCACTCCCAGGGCTTCCGCGAGCAGGGAATTCTTTCTGGTACTGCGCTTGACGAAGAACATTTTTCTGCTTATAATAAGCAATGAAGAATAGGAGCGGAGGTGTTTGCTGCATGGAGCCGAAAGAATGCGTGCTCAGGCCGGGCGAGCCCTGCACAGATTGCGGCGAATGCGAAATGTGCGATCTTGAACCCAACAAGGTTTGCGACAATTGCATGCGCTGCTTGAAATTTAGCGACGCGGATTATTTGGCCATCGAAATCGATGAAATCATCGAGGGAGAGGAAGAAATCGAGAAATAAAACTATCGGAAAAAGGCAGCTTTTTCCGATAGTTTATGGAGGAAAATCCCCTTGAGTCCACAATTGACGTACTCTCAGCAGACGTTGCTTTCAACGGAAGAAAAAACTCGTGAAATCCTCCGAACGCTCCCCCCGGCGTGCGGTGATTTCATTTTGGCCATAGAATCCACCACGCAGCCGCTCACGCGATACGCTTATGCGCTCGATCTGCGGGTGTTCTTTCGTTATCTAGTCTCCGAAGTCCCCCTGTTTGCCGGCAAAACAGAAAACAATTTTTCCGATGCCGACTGGGAGGAAGTCACCTCTGAAAATTTGGTTGCCTACCTCAATTATCTCAACCTTTATTATAAAGAGGATGATTCGTTTCTCACCAACGCCAACTTGGGCAAAATGCGCAAAATGGCTGCTGTGCGCAGCTTTTTTAAGTATTTATTTAAAAATAAACGTATTTCCCGGGATGAAAGCGCGCTCGTCGATATGCCAAAGCGCCACCAAAAGCCAATCATTCGCCTGGAAATCGATGAAGTGGCAAAACTGCTGGACGCGGCGGAATCTGGCGAGCAGTTATCAGAGCGGCAAAAAAAGTATGCCGAGCGCACGCGTCTGCGCGATGTTACAATCCTCTACCTTTTTTTGGGTACTGGCATGCGCGTGAGCGAATTGGTTGGGCTGGATCTCCAACACATCGATCTAAACATCAACGGCCTGCTGGTCACGCGCAAGGGCGGCAATCAAGCGATTTTGTATTTTCCCGATGAGGTGGCAGACGTTCTGCGCGCCTATCTTCCCTACCGGCGCAATTTGCAGGCGATGCCCGGGCACGAAAATGCGCTGTTTTTGTCGCTGCAAAAAAAGCGCATCAGCGTAGACGCCATTGAAAATATGGTCAAAAAGTATGCCCGCATTGCCGCGCCGTTAAAGCGTAAAATCAGCCCGCACAAACTCCGGACGACTTTTGGCACGAACCTGTATCACGAAACGGGCGACATTTACCTCGTGGCCGACGTGTTGGGCCATGCCGACGTCAACACCACGCGCCGGCACTATGCCGATATGAGCGACGACCGCCGGCGCATGGCAGCGCGCAGCGTGGTGCTGCGCGAGCCTTCCTCGCCAGAAAGCGCGCCAAAGGCAGACGCGCCGCACCCCGCAGAAGACGAGGAATAGTCACGCCTCGATACTCGCCTGTTTGCGTAGTTTTTCCACCAAGCGGCTTTCCATGCGGGACACCTGCACCTGGGAAACTCCCAGATCCTTGGCGATTTCCGTTTGCGTATCGCGATACACGTAGCGCCGAATCAAGAGGCGCTTTTCCTCTTCCGGCAAATTTTTGAGCAAGCGGCGCATTTCCAGCCGCTTGTCAATTTCTTCCGATGGATCCACGCCGATGGTATCGCGCAGCGTCATGGAACCATCTTCCGAAAGCGTTTCATCCAGGGAGCGCATGGGTTTCATCGCGTTCATGGCCAGCAAAACCTCCTCGCTGGAAAGCCCGGTTTGTTCCGCGATTTCCCCAATGGACGGGTGGCGCAGCGCTGTTTCCTCAAAATCCTCCACGCATTGCATCACCAAACGCGCCTTATCGCGGATGGAGCGTGAGATCCGGATTGCGCCGTCGTCGCGCAAAAAGCGCCGGATCTCGCCCATGATTACGGGAACGGCATATGTAGAAAAGGCGACTCCATACTCCGTATCAAAATTGCGGATGGACTTCACAAGCCCCATACAGCCCAATTGAAACAAATCATCGTATTCTTTGCCGCGGCCAAGGTAGCGCTTTACGATAAACTTCACCAAAGCGATGTTTTGCCGGACAAGCGCGTCCATGGCGTGCGCATCGCCAGCCTGGGCCCGGCGAATCGTATCGTTCAGGCTTTCGTTGCGTTCCTCCGTCACGCGCGTTTCGCGGCAGGTACGCTGGCTGCCGCAAAGCGTTTGCACATGCGCACCGATGTGCCGCAATGGATGCGGGAATGAACTTCCACCGTATCCATAAAGCTCTCCATCACGGTGAATCCCATGCCGGAGCGCTCAGAATCGGGCGCAGTGGTGAAAAAAGGTTCTCGCGCCTTTTCCACGTCCGCCATGCCGCATCCATTGTCAATCACATCCACCGTCAGCATATTTTCTGAGTTCAACGTGGCGTGCATGCGAACCGTGCCGCCTTTCATGGCATAGCCATGCACAATGGCATTGGTCACAGCTTCGGAAACAGCCGTTTTGACATCGCCCATTTCCTCCAATGTGGGATTGAGCGGAAGAATAAAAGCGCTGATCACCATGCGGGCAAAGGCTTCGTTCTCTGGGCAGGCATAAAAATCCAGGCACATTTCATTTACAATGCTCATATTCATCCTCCTAAGCGAGCTTATCAATGATTTGATACAGTCCAGCCATGGTGAAAATCCGGTCTATCCGGCCTTCCGCACCGGTTACCGCAACGCTGCCACCCCGACGCTTCATCCGCTTATAGCGCCCGATGAGCATCCCGATCCCGGAACTGTCCATAAACTCCACGCCTCGCATATCGAAAATCAGCCGGCGAATGTCCGGGTCTTTCCCCATCGCTTCATCCAGCGCAAGGCACAGGCGGCTCGCGGCGTTGTGATCGATGTCCCCGGTAAGCCGCACCACAAGATCCCCTTTGCGTTTTTCCACTGACAGCATGAAATCATCCTCCCCATAAAAAACAAGAAGGATGATTCCACGCGGCGCAGCCATTTTCCTTTGCCGAAAGAAAACGGGTTTTAGCGGTTTTCAAGTTTCGTTCGACAGGAGTTGATTGAGCTTTTCCCCCGACAATACTTCCGATTCGACAAGCGCGTCGGTTAAGCGGTCGAGTTCGCTAATGTGCTTGGCGAGCAGTTGCGTAACCGTTTCATACTCTTTTTTGAGTAGTTCTTTGCATTGCTCCAGCGCATTGCCATTGCCGCCGCCCAACGCGCGATGCAGCGCGCGCACGGACAAATACGGCTCGCCCGCCATCCCCAGTTCGCTTACCATGGCGGCGGCAATCTCACCAGCGCGCGCCAAATCGTTTGCGGCGCCAGCGGAAAGCGCTTCTTTTCCGCATATCAGCATTTCCGCCGCTCGCCCAGCCAACAATACGCGAATTTGGCAAATCAACTGTTCCCGATCCACCAGTACGCTTTCTCGCGGAAGAACCAAATTGTAACCCGCCATGCCTTTGGAGGATGGCAAAATGCTGACGCGCGCAAGGGTGCTGTCTGGCTGCAAATGGTGCGCGGCAACGGCGTGTCCCGCCTCATGGATGGCGATTTGCCGCTTTTCCCGCGCGTTGGCCACGCCTGGCCGGTCTTCACCTGCCACCACGCGGAGATATGCCTGCTCAAGATCCGCGTTTTCAATGGCAGCCGCGCCACGCTGAGCGGCAAGGATCGCCGCTTCGTTGAGCAAACTCTCCAGAGAGGCGCCACTGAAATGGCTGGTGCTGTGCGCTACATCCGCCAAATCCACATCTTTGGCCAGCGGCTTGTTTTTGGCGTGCAAGCGCAAGATGCTCAAACGTTCGTCGCATCCAGGCAATCCCACTTCAATTTGCCGGTCAAATCTGCCAGGGCGCGTTAACGCGGGATCCAGGGTTTCCACGCGATTGGTGGCCGCAAGAACCAATATGCCATCGCTCGGCTGAAAGCCGCTCATTTCTGCCAATAGCGCGTTGAGTGTCTGCTCGCGTTCATCCGAAGAAGCGTCGTCGCGCTTTTTGCCCATCGCGTCGATTTCATCGATAAAAATCACGCACTTTCCCGCTTTGCGCGCTTTTGCGAACAATTCGCGCACGCGGCTGGCGCCAACGCCAACATACAGTTCCACAAAATCCGAGCCGGATAGCGCATAGTATGGCACCCCCGCTTCACCCGCCAGCGCTTTGGCGAGGAGCGTTTTTCCTGTACCCGGCGGGCCATATAGCAACACACCGCGTGGGATTCGCGCCCCCATTTGGGCATATTTTTCCGGATGTTGCAAAAAATCCACTAAGCCTTTCAAACTGTTGAGCGCGATTTCATTGGCTGCCACGTCCGCAAAGCAAACGTTGGAACGCGCGTGTTCCACATTGAATCCACGCCGCTCCAATCCGCCGCGCACCTTGCCGCGTTCGCGATGGGCAAACGCTATCATCAAAAACGAAATCAGCGACGCGCCGAGCAATATCCGGCTAAAAACAGCAATCATAGGCGCGCTCATGGTATTGGAAAGCATCATGGCGAGCCCCGCCATCGCCAGGCCAGCCGAAGCGCCCAGCCACAAATGATCCTTCTGCATACAATCACCTCGCCAAATTCATTATATAACAAAAAAGTTCCTGTGTCCATCAACAGGTTTTGGCAGGTGCATTTGTGGGCATGCTATGCAATATAGGGAGGCAATCGCAAATGAAAAAGAAACTCAAATGGATTGGCATCGGCATCGGCTGCGCGGCCATCCTAGGATTGGCCGCACTGATTTGGGCGCTGGACATACCGCATTGGCAAACGCTGGATCTGAACAAAATCCAAAATTATCAGCAAGCCGCCATTCTGTTCGATGGAAACGACGAAGAAATCGCCGTACTTGCCGGCGCGCAGCACCGCCGGGCCATTGCGCTAGAAGAAGTGCCGCAGCATGTGCGAGACGCCTTTCTAGCGGCGGAAGACGCGCGCTTTTACGAGCACCGCGGCATCGACGTATGGCGCATTGGCGGCGCTTTGCTGGCCAACATGCGCAGCGGCGAATATTCCCAAGGCGCGTCGACCATTACCCAGCAGCTAATCAAGTTAACCCATCTAACCAGCGAAAAGTCCCTTTCCCGGAAAGCACAGGAGGCGTGGTTGGCCCTGCAGTTGGAACGGGAGATGAGCAAGGACGAAATCCTGGAAGCGTATCTCAACATCGTCTATTTCGGCGGCGCCGGTTCAGGCGTGGGCGCCTATGGCATCGAAGCCGCCGCGCAAACATTTTTTCAGAAATCCGCCAGCGAACTCACGCTTGCGGAAGGCGCTCTTTTGGCCGCGGTGATCAAATCCCCCTCCGGCTATTCCCCCATCGACCATCCGGAAAAAGCGCTCGAACGCCGCAACCATGTTTTGCAAGCCATGGCCGAATATGGGTATATCGACGAACCGCAAAGCCAAGCGGCGCAGCAGGAACCCTTGGCGCTATCCGTTGCAGAGATAGAACAATTGCCCTACGGATGGTATATCGACGCGGCGCTGGCGGAAGCCGAATCCCTTCTTTCTCTGAGCGCGGATGAAATTCTCACCGGTGGCTATCGCATTTACACCGCTCTGGACGCACAGGCGCAAGCTTCTGCCGAAGCGTTGTTCCAAAATGGCGCCAATTTTCCGGATCCAGCGGAAGACGGCACCCCCGCGCAGGCCGCATTGGTGGCTTTGGATAGCGAAAGCGGCGCGGTGGTTGCACTGATCGGTGGGCGGGAATACAACATTCGCCGCGGCTTGAACCGCGCCACACAAATTGCCCGCCAACCCGGTTCTGCCTTAAAGCCGGTTTCTGTATACGCGGCGGCGGTGGACGCCATGGGATATTTGCCCACCAGCATCGTCGACGACGCCCAGCACACGTATGCCGGCGGTTATACGCCAGGAAACGCCGGTGGACAGTATTATGGCAAAGTAACGCTGCGCGAGGCGCTGTCTCGTTCCTTAAACGCGGCTACGGTAGAGCTCGCAAACCGCATTGGCATCGATACCGTGCGGATGTATGCCCAGCGGCTGGGCGTGGAACTGGACGAGGCGGACCGCAATCTCGCCCTGGCCCTCGGCTCCATGACACAGGGCCTCTCCCCTCTTTCGCTTGCGAATGCCTATCTTCCCCTCGCAAATGGCGGCATGTGGAGCGAGGCGCACGTTATCCGGCGCATTGAACATGCCGATGGTCGTGTTATGTATGAGCATCCGGGCCAAACCGAACGCGTGCTCAGCCAACAAAGCGCCTATATGCTGGTCAATATGCTGGAAACGGCTGCTTCAAGCGGCAGCGCGCGCGCTTTGTCGGCCACGGGCTTCCCCGTTGCAGGGAAAACCGGCACCGTGGAAATGGGCAATGCGGCGGGCAACCGGGATATATGGACAGTGGCCTGCACGCCCACAACGGTTGTCAGCGTATGGATGGGATTTGATGAACCCGACGCCGCGCATGCGTTGCCTGAGGGTACAGGCGGAAGCAGTTATCCCGCTCGCCTGGCCGCGCAATTTCTGGCAGAGATTGCAGACAGGGCTTCCGCGGGCAATTTCGCCTTGCCCGCCGGGGTGACACAGGCGCTCGTTGACGGCCTGGCTTTGGAAGAATTGCACCAGCCGCTGCTCGCCACCTCGCTCACGCCAAAGGAATACCAGCTTGTGGAAATTTTCCCCGATGGAAAAGTGCCACGCGAAACTTCCCCCTATTGGCGCATTCCGGAAACCGTAACCGACCTGCAAGCTTCCCTTTCCGCAGAGGGGCGGCCAGAAATCCGCTTTACCGCGCTAGAAGAGGGCGTGGATTACGTCATCATGCGCACCATTCAGCAAGAGCGGCGCGCAATCGCAACCTTGCAGGGCGCGCCGGGCGAAACGCTCACTTTTGTGGATGAAGGCGCTTCTTCCAACCAGGCGGCGAAATACAGCATCTTGCCGCGCCACCAGCGCCTATATGAAATGGGGCGTCTGGTTACCGGGGACGAATCTGAAGCCGTAAGCGTCGAACCACGCCGCCAATGGAGTTGGCTCTTCGGAGGATAACTTTTTTGACGCAATCGCGCCGAACCCATTGGTATAAGCATTATTTTTGACACCAAGCGCTGCTGGAGCTTATGCTTCCACGGCGCTTATATACTTGAAGTCTTTTGCTTGACAAGCGCGGTAGTGTGTAATACAATGCTAAATGAGGAGAAAAGAGGCGCAGGAGGAAAGGCGATGGAATTTGCAGCGGCTTATACAAAGTTCTGGCAAGAACTCAGCCCGGCCAGAAAGATGGTGCTGGCCACGGCTCTGGCAGAAAAAGTAACCGCCCGGATGATGAGCGTTGTAGTGCTGGAAGAAAAGCTCTATTTTCAAACGGATATCACATTTCGCAAATACCAGCAGATAAGGTCTAACCCTCATGTCGCGCTTTGTGCGGACAACATTCAAATAGAAGGCTATTGTCAAGAGGAAGGGATCCCCGCTTGCCATGCGGCGTTCTCCTCAGCATTTCAAGCACATTTCCCGGGTTCTTACCAAAGATATTCCGCCTTGCAGCATGAAAGAGTCTTTTCGGTAACCCCAACTTTTATCGAGCGATGGCTGTACATTGATGGCAAGCCCCATATCGAAACCTTTGCCATCGAAAGCGCACTATACAGCCTGCTGGAATATGGCGCTAACGGCGAACACACCGCATATTGATCTCAGCAGAGGCAAAACTTCGCGCCGGGCGCAAGATATGCGTCCGGCGCAAAAAAGGCAAAAGCCGAATCTTATGCCCCAACATTGCGCTCATAGATCAGGCGCAGGCCCTTGAGCGTGAGCAATCCATCAAGCACGTCAATCACGTCGCTTTCATTGGAAACCAAGAGCGCCAGACCGCCCGTAGCGACGACTTTCGCTTTCGGAGCGCCCAGTTCCTCGCGCATCCGGCCGATCAGGTACGTCACCAACCCGACATGGCCGAACACGATGCCCGATTGCAAATTCGTGATGGTGGAGCGGCCAATGGCGCTTTCCGGCTTCACAAGCTCGAATTTGGGAAGCTTCGCCGCGTTTTCCACCAGCGCTTCCGCAGAAAGCTTGAGCCCCGGGCAAATGGCGCCGCCCAGGAATTCCCCTTTGGCCGAAACGCAGCCAAAGCTCGTGGCCGTGCCGAAATCGATGAAAATGCACGGCCCGCCATACAATTCGTAAGCGGCTACGGCGTTGGCAATGCGGTCGCTGCCCAGTTCGCGCGGATTGTCGTATTTGATGTTGATCCCCGTTTTGATGCCGGGCGCGACCATCAGCGGATCCATGTGAAAGTAGTTGCGGCACATGTGCTCAATGGTAAAGTTCACGCTCGGCACGACGGAGGACATCATGATCCCCGTGACGCAATCCATCCGCATATTGTTGTGCTGAAAGAGATTTGCCAGCAATATGCCGTATTCGTCCGATGACATGGAGCGATTGGTGGAAATGCGCCAATAGCATTTCATATCGCTGCCATCGAACAGCGCGGTTTTGATGTTGGTATTGCCGATATCGAGCGTTAAAATCATGCGAAATTCCCCTTACTTTTGAATTTTCCAAATGGCGGCTACCACGGGCGTGACGATCACTGCGGCCACCACTGCTTCGCTTACGCCCGCAATGGCGCCCGTCCCCGCGATCAGGCCAAGAATCGCGCTGGCGTCCAGCCCGCAAAGCACGTAAAACAGCAGCATCATACCCAGATAGAGAATTGTATTGGCGATGGAACCCGCCGCAGCCGCAAACGGCAACGCCCGGCGGCTGCGCTCCGCTTTTTTCGCGGCCAGCTTATACACGCCCCACGCCACCGCTGGAACCGCCAGCCGGGGCACAAAGCACATCAGCGCTGCGAGAAAGCCATTGGCGGAAAACAGCGTTGCCGCCAATGAGGAAGGTGGCGTAAGCGATACGCCGAGCATGCTCAAAAAACTCACCAGCCCAAAACACGCGCCCAGCAGAAGGCCCGTCTTTAAGCCCAAGATCAGCGTGCCAGCGATGACGGGTATGCACAATAGCGTTACATTGATAAATCCCAGAGAAATCAAGCCGACGGGCGTCAGACCAAAGAGGATGACCAGGGCGACAAACAGAGCGGTAAGTACCAGACGATAAGTAGAATTGTGCAACTTCATGAAAATCCCTCCGTTCAGGTTCGCAAGCGATACCCTACGCAATTTGGGTTGCCAATTTGCCGGTTCGGCTCAAGCGATGCCGACCTTGTGCGTATTATAGCGTAGGCAAGGGGAGTTTTCGAGTGAAAAATGTTAAGAATCACTGTAAATGCCAAAATTTTTCTCCCAGACGCGGTATTCAGCCGCCTGGGAGAAAAATGTCATGGTTGCTATTATAAAATTTTTTTCAAAAACGCGCCCGTATAGCTAATGGGATTTTGCGCGATTTCCTCTGGCGTTCCGGTGGCAATGATCTCACCGCCACGATCCCCGCCTTCGAGGCCGATATCGAGAATGTAGTCGGCGGTTTTGATGATATCGAGGTTGTGCTCGATGATCACCAGCGTATTGCCCGCATCTGCCAGCCGCTGCAAGACCTCGTTCAAGCGTTCTACGTCGGCCACATGCAGGCCCGTAGTCGGCTCGTCCAGCACATAGAGCGTGCGCCCCGTCGCGCGGCGCGAAAGTTCCGTCGCCAGCTTGATGCGCTGCGCCTCGCCGCCGGATAGTGTGGTAGATGGTTGCCCGAGCTTCACATAGCCCAGCCCCACGTCGTAAAGCGTTTGCAGCTTGGCCGTGATGCGCGTATGCACAGAAAAGAAATCCAACGCTTCCTCAATGGTCATTTCGAGCACATCATAAATGTTCTTGCCCTTGTAGCGCACTTCCAATGTTTCGCGATTGTACCGCCGGCCTTTGCAAACCTCGCAAGGCACATAGACATCGGGCAAAAAGTGCATCTCGATCTTGATAATGCCATCGCCCGAGCAAGCTTCGCAACGCCCGCCTTTCACATTGAAGCTAAAGCGATTGGCCTTATAGCCCCGTGCTTTCGCGTCCTGCGTAGAGGCAAATACATCGCGAATTAGGTCGAAAACGCCGGTATACGTCGCCGGATTGGAACGCGGCGTGCGGCCAATGGGCGATTGATCGATGGCGATGACCTTATCCAACTGTTCGATGCCCTCTATCCCGTCGTGCGGGCCGGGCCGCTCCTTGGAGCGGTTGAGCGTGCGGGAAAGCGCCTTATAGAGGATTTCGTTTACGAGCGAGCTCTTGCCCGAACCGGATACGCCGGTTACGCAAGTGATTACGCCCAAAGGAAATGTCGCGTCGATGTTCTTCAAATTGTTGGCGCGCGCGCCGCGCACCGTGAGAAAACCGGAAGGCTTGCGCCGGGAGGAAGGCACTGAGATCTTCTTGCGCCCGCTCAGGTATGCGCCCGTGAGAGACTGCGGATTGGCCATCAATTCTTCCGCCGTGCCGCAGGCGACGAGCTGGCCGCCATGCGCGCCCGCGCCGGGGCCGATATCCACAATGTAATCCGCCGCGCGCATGGTATCTTCATCGTGCTCGACGACGATGAGCGTATTGCCCAAATCGCGCAGGTTTTTCAACGTGGCAAGCAGCTTTTCATTGTCGCGTTGGTGCAAGCCAATGGACGGCTCATCCAAAATATACAATACGCCCACCAGGCTGGAACCAATTTGCGTGGCCAAGCGAATGCGCTGCGCTTCGCCGCCGGACAGAGTGGCCGCCGCGCGCGACAGCGTCAGATAATCCAGGCCTACATTCACCAAAAAGCCCAGCCGGCTGTTGATTTCCTTGAGAATTTGGTTTGCGATCATGCGCGCCTTTTCGGAAAGCTCCACATTTTGGAAAAAGGCCAGCGAATCGCGCACGGACATATCGCTCACTTCCGCGATGGAAAGGCCGCCGAATGTCACCGCCAGGGCTTCGCGCTTGAGTCGCTTGCCCTTGCAATCCGGGCAGGCGACGTTGGCCATGTATCCCTCCAGCACCTCTTTTGCGCTCTCCGAATTGGTTTCGCGATAGCGCCGCTCCAAATTGGGAATGATGCCCTCGAAGGGCGCAGTGTAAGTGTGCGACGCGCCATTTTCGCGCCGGTAGGTCAAAGTAAGCTTTTCATTCCGGGTGCCATAAAGAACTTTGTCCAACGCGCTCTCCGGCAAATCGCGCACGGGCGTATCCAAGGAGAAACCGTATTTTTCCGCCAGCCCTTCCAGATACATATGCGCCATCGTGCCGCCATCATCCGCGGAATTCCAACCGCTCACGCTGATCGCGCCTTCATTGAGCGAAAGCGAAGGATCGGGAATCACTGCGGCGGGATCGACTTTGGTAAGCACGCCCAACCCCGTGCAGGTCGGGCACGCGCCATAGGGATTGTTGAACGAGAACATGCGCGGCGTAAGCTCCTCAATAGAAATGCCGCAATCCGGGCAAGCGTAGTTCTGAGAAAAGAGCATCTCTTCCCCATCCACCACAGAAACCACCACCAACCCGCCGGACAGGCCCATGGCCGTTTCCAGCGAATCGGTCAGGCGCTTTTGCATATCGGCGCGCACGATTAGGCGATCGACCACCACCTCAATGGTGTGCTTTTGCTTTCTATTGAGCGTGGGCGTATCGTCGATTTCGTACATAGCTCCATCGATGCGCACGCGCACAAAGCCTTGTTTGGCCATATCCTCGATGAGCTTGGTATGTTCGCCCTTGCGCGCCCGCACAAGCGGCGCCAAGATAAGGATACGCGTGCGTTCGGGAAGCTTCAAAACCTGATCCACGATTTGATCCACCGTTTGCTGCGAGATTTCCTTGCCGCACTCGGGGCAATGGGGCACGCCCGCGCGCGCGTAAAGCAAACGCAGGTAATCGTGAATTTCCGTCACCGTGCCCACCGTGGAACGGGGATTGCGGCTGGTGGTTTTCTGGTCGATGGAGATGGCCGGGGACAAGCCCTCGATGGAATCCACATCCGGCTTATCCATTTGCCCCAGGAACTGGCGCGCATAGGAAGACAGCGATTCCACATAGCGCCGCTGTCCTTCCGCATAAATCGTGTCAAAGGCCAGCGAACTCTTTCCCGAGCCGGAAAGCCCCGTCATCACAATCAATTTATTGCGTGGCAACGTCACATCGATATTTTTCAGGTTGTGTTCGCGCGCGCCGCGAATGCGGATGGTATCTCTTTCGCTCATATTCCTCTATTTCCGTCCCCTATTGCTTCTGCGGCGCGCCCTGTGCGAGCGTTCGCCAGAGGCGTCGATCTTTTCACCCTTGAGGCGCAACATCTCATCGCGCAACTTAGCCGCGCGCTCAAAGTCCAACTGTGCGGCCGCGGCGAGCATTTGCTCTTCCAGGCTGTCAATGGCCATACGCCGCTCCTGATCGTCCATTCCAGCGGCGCCGCCGTCCTCATCCGGCGCGCGGGAAATCTCCATCAATTCACGCACCGCCGTGCGCACGGTTTGCGGTTCGATTCCGTGTTCCTGGTTGTATTGCATTTGAATCCCGCGGCGGCGGTTGGTCTCATCGATGGCGCGGCGCATGGAATCCGTGATGGCATCGGCATACATAATCACCCGTCCATCCACATTGCGCGCCGCGCGCCCAATGGTCTGAATCAGCGAAGTTTCCGAGCGCAGGAATCCTTCCTTATCCGCGTCCAAAATGGCCACGAGCGAAACTTCCGGCAGATCCAGCCCTTCGCGCAGCAGGTTAATGCCCACCAGCACGTCGTACTCGCCCAGCCGCAGGGAGCGGATGAGTTTGATGCGTTCCAGCGTTTCCACATCGGAGTGCAGGTATTCCACGCGCACTTCCAGTTCGCGCAGATAGCTGGTCAGGCTCTCGGCCATGCGCTTGGTGAGCGTCGTCACCAGCGCGCGCTGGCCCTTTTCCGCCACTTCGCGTACCACGCCGAGCAAATCGTCCACCTGTCCCTGTGCCGGACGCACGACGATTTCCGGATCGACCAGGCCCGTGGGCCGGATGATTTGCTCCACCACGCGCGTGGCGCGCTCTAGCTCATAGGGCGCTGGCGTGGCGGATACATACACCAATTGCTTTGTGCGCTCCTCAAATTCATAAAATTTCAGCGGGCGGTTGTCAAAAGCGCTGGTCAAGCGGAATCCATAATCCACCAGCGTGCGCTTGCGGGCATAGTCGCCGTTGTACATGGCCCGGATTTGCGGGATGGTGACGTGGGATTCGTCGATAAACACGATGAAATCCTTGGGGAAATAATCCAGCAGGGTAAACGGCGCTTCGCCACTCTTGCGCCCGTCAAAGTAGCGGGAATAGTTTTCAATCCCGTTGCAATAGCCCACTTCGCGCAGCATTTCGATATCGTAGCGCACGCGCTGGTCGAGCCTTTGCGCTTCTACTAAGCGCCCCGCCCGTTCAAACGCGGCGCGCTGTTCCTCCAGATCATGCTCAATTTGCTCAATGCAGCGATCCAACTTGTCGCGGGACGTAGCGTAATGCGAAGCCGGAAACACCATCACATGGCTCAAATGGCGCAGCACCGTGCCTGTAAGGGCGTCCACCTCGCTGATGCGGTCGATCTCATCGCCAAAGAATTCCACGCGCAGCCCTTTTTCCATATTGCCCGCGGGAATGATTTCCACCACATCGCCACGCACGCGAAAAGTGCCGCGCTCAAAGGAGAAATCGTTCCGGTCGTACTGAATATCCACCAATTGGTCGAGCAATTGGTCGCGATCCAGTTTTGCCCCTTCGCGCAAAGAAATGGAAAGGCCCTCGTATTCCGCGGGATCGCCCAGACCGTATATACAGCTTACAGAGGCCACAATCACCACGTCGCGCCGCTCGCTCAGCCATTGGGTAGCGCTGTGCCGCATGCGGTCGATTTCGTCGTTGACAGAAGAATCCTTTTCGATGAAGGTATCCGTGGAAGGAATATAGGCTTCTGGCTGATAATAATCGTAGTATGAGACAAAATAGCCTACGGCGTTCTCTGGAAAAAACTCGCGAAATTCGCCCGCGAGCTGTGCCGCGAGCGTTTTATTGTGAGCGATCACGAGTGCCGGACGGTTCATCTTTTCGATGATGCTGGCCATGGTAAACGTTTTACCCGAACCCGTTACGCCCAGCAAAACCTGATGATGGTCGCCCGCCTGCAAGCCGCGCACCAGCGCATCAATGGCTTGCGGCTGATCCCCCTGCGCTTTGTAGGGCGCATGCAACTTGAATTCACTCATACCCATTTACCTCTCCAATGGGTATTATACCACGTTTGCGCTCCATTTCCAACGGCTCCAGCAAGAATTAAACTCATGTTCGATTGAAAATGACCAAGCTCCTTACCTCTGGCAATGTGGGCAAAAATAGCTGTTTGCCGC
>ERZ857998.1979-NODE-1979-length-20735-cov-12.432689_pt1 | contig 20735 bp, 20 predicted proteins | sample MGYA00519954_ERZ857998 | MGnify/ENA primary metagenome ERZ857998 (study PRJEB31778, sample SAMEA3449424) | human gut metagenome | biome: human gut; feature: human-associated habitat; material: faeces | place: United Kingdom | collected 2010/2012 ...
ATGGTTCTCTAGCTCAGTTGGTAGAGCACGACACTCTTAATGTTGGGGTCGTGGGTTCGAGCCCCACGGGGACCACTTCAAGGCGACTGGTAATCAAGCGATTATCGGTCGCCTTTTTTGTGCCCATGCCGAAGAATCGGGGATTATCCTGTCTAAACGGGCATTTTCGGGACTTTTGTTTTACCAAATGTTTTACCACAAACGAGGTGAAACGATCAGGCGTTCGACATTCTGCGAATAGCTTAAAGCAATGAAAATCAACATGCAATTTATTTGCCGCAAAGATCGTGTCACGAAAGATCGCAGGGCTCCCGTCTTCATCCGTTTTACCAAAAATCGCAAGGTCCGTTATATCAGTACGGGAGTTGCAGTCCGTATTGATGATTGGGATTTTGAAAATCAGTGTATTAGGTCGGATTCGCCTGAAATGCAGTCCATCCAGTTTCAAATCGACAGCAAAGTAGAGGATTACCGTCGCAGGATGAGGCGTCTCGAAGCGTTGGAAGTAGAAGTTACGCTGGATAATCTGCTCGAAACGAACGGACGTAAATTCAATTGTACGGTAGGTGAATATCTTCGACAAACGATCCGACGGCTTAAGGAGTCAGGCAAATATGGTTCCGCCTCCAAACATCAGTCTCTGTTGGCCAGATTGTCTCAGTTTCGTTCGCCGAATATCCGTTTTGAAGAGATCGAGTTCGCTTATTTGCAGGATTTCGAATTTTTCTTGCGTAAAGCAGGGAATACGGACAATAGCATTGCAACAAAATTCGCCATTTTCAAGGCTGCTTATAACAAGGCTTTAGCCGAAGGGGTATTCGTTCAAAAAGTCAATCCCTTCGCGAAATACAAAGTCGGAAGCTTGTGGACGAAAACACGCAAGCGGGCTATAACGAAAGAGGAAGTGCAAAAATTGGCCGCATTGGAGATTACGTCAGAAGGACGAACGGATTATACCGAGCTTGCGAGAGATATTTTTCTGTTCTCTTATTTTACGGCAGGCATCAATTTCACGGATATGGCAACGTTACGTCATCGGGATATTGTACATGGTAGAATCTGCTATTCTCGTCATAAGACCCAAAAGCTGATTTCTTGTTGCCTTGTTCCCAATGCACTGCAAATCGTTGAAAAGTATCGCAAATCGAATTGTACTGACGAGGACTATGTTTTCCCTATTCTGGATCGCATGATTCATCAGACCCCCCAGCAGATTTTTAATCGGACACATAAAGTGTTGGGTAAGGTGAATCGGGAACTGAAAGTACTTGGAAAACGGATTGGGTTGGCTATTCCGCTGACTACCTACGTTGCGAGACACACGTATGCAACCGTACTCAAGCGTTCGGGAGTGAACATTGCGATCATCTCTGAATCCCTCGGTCATTCCGACCTTGCCACAACTCAAATCTACCTGGATTCGTTCGAGAACTCGCAGATCGACGAAGCGATGAAGCATTTGTTATAGTATTTGGTCGATGGACAAACTTTGAAAAGGGGTATGAAATAAGCCCCTTTTCCAAAGTCTGTCCTTTTTCGTTCTTTATTCGTATATTTGACTATCAAACACATAAAGGCCATGAGCGACAAGGCAATACATTCTTACTCTCTCGACAGGAATACTTTTATTCGGGTGATCGAGATCGCCGAGAAATATTACGGGATGGATGCTTTCTATTTTACCGACCAAGAACTTAACCCTACCACAATGCAAGGAAAAGAATTTTCTCCTCCCGACTATCAAACTATATATTCACATCATACGTTTGAGGAACAGAAAGCTATATTTTTCAGCAGTGAGTCTGCCTCTAAATATGTCGAGCCTATCCCTCTAAACCAAGGCATTCTTTTGTATTACGTACTTATAGCCATCGAACATGCCTTGATTCTTCAAGAAGATAGATATAAATTCTACGAAGAAGAACTCTATGATACTGACTGTTATTACGAAAATAACTTGCGGAGCGACCTGCTCAGACTGTATATCTTCATTAAAGAATTACCCTATAAACGAGGAGCGAAAAACGAAACGATCCTGACTATCAACAAAGGGTTTTCCAAGTGGCAGAAACGCATATCGCTGGATAACTTCGACAACTGGATTTTCCGTTCTGCACTGCTGAAGTATTGCGAAGATCACCTTTGGAATATTCACTCCCTTGAAGAAGCCAAAACGGAATTGAAGCAACTGACCCGAGTCGGCCGTTCTCTTGACAATCCGAATATCTATCCGATCATTTACGGGACCTATACGATGTTCAAGGATTTCGCTCAGGATAAGACTCACATCAGTACCAGGCTTTGTCAGATCATCGTCAATTATCTCATCTATTTGGGGTTGTTTACCGACAAAGACAATGATCCGTTAAAAATGCGGTCTACCATAGAATATATCCTATCTAAAAAGGAAATGCCCCGTTTCCCTTCTCATTCCTTAACTGCAGAAGCACTGAATAGCCCGACTTCGCCGTTACGTCGCCCTACCCATCTGTTCGACGACCTCGTATTCCAGTAGCGCGTTTCCAATTCCGTAAAAAGTAAAAGAATAGGTGGCGTTTTGACTGCCTATTCTTTTTATTTATTCTTTTCCCAAAGTCAGACTTTTGTTCGTGGATGATGAATCGAGAGCGCGCATCGAATCGGAGTCTGGAGGTAAGCCGAAAATCCGCAAGACGCAAGAGTAGGCAAGATTATTTAAACACAATATTATGATACAAATTACTGAAAATCAAATCACTAACAATGGAGGTGAAGGACTGGCACAGTTGGCTAACGAACGGCAGAACGATGCACGGGAGACGAGGACACCGCTCCGCCTTGTCAAAATGAAGTTCGACACGAATGCGAAGATGGTGCGGACGCTGACCGCTGCCGTCAGCAAAGGAATCGACAAACTGATCCTTACTCCGCGAGTGGATGTGGCGGGATGCGGATATGTCTGGCTGGGCATCCGCAAAGGGCGGATCGAACTGGACGGGAAACTGCTGCTCAACCGACAGATCGGGGAATATCTGTTGGCCTACCTGCAAGGGACCGAGTTGCCCGAGATCACGGACTTCGACTCCGATCGGGAAATCTGCTGCCAGTCCGACTGGCTGGAGGCGATCGCGACAAAACTGGAGAAACTCGCCACAACCGCCGAAGAGGAGTACACCGAGACGGAAGAGACGGGCTACCTGACGCAAAAGTACCACTTCCCGAACGGCAAGGTGATTATGCCTTCCGAAGAGATTGCCGACGTAACCGCGTTGCTGGCTTAATGATGTTGAACGGACAGGGGGCGGGTTCAACCGCTCGCCCCTCTGTTCTTTAATTTAATGCTATTATGCTGGAATATTTAATTAAAATAGATTCAGGCCAGTACTTGTCGGATATACTGTCCCTGATTCCCAACAATGTAATTTTGAACAAGACCCTTACGGGCTGCGGAGCCACGACGTTGGAGATCAATGCGCCGAGGAACTCGATTATCATCGAGCCGAACGTACCCGTAATCATCGGGAAGAAACAGCAGCACCCTTTCCTGATGCCAGTCTACGAGGGGACGACAAAAGATGATCTGAAGGAATACCTTGCGGGGGAACAGGACGGCTATCGCAAGATCATTACCACGCCCGAAGGATTCGACAAGAAGGTGATCCCAGCGATGTACGAAACTTCGACTCCTGTTTACGACGACTATTTTCTGCTGTTCGACGAGTGCGAGAAGACGATACAGGACGTAGGCTATCGCGGGGACATCTACCTGCCCGTCGAGGACTTTTTCAAGTTCAGGAACAAGGCGATGGTTTCGGCCACACCGATCATCCCGTCCGATCCGCGATTCGAGGAACAGGGTTTCGAGATGCTGAAGATCGTTCCTTCCTATGAATACCGACAACCTCTGACCCTCTGTATTACCAATAATACGGTAGCCGTACTGCGGAAGTTGCTGGAGAGGCTGAAAGATGAAACGGTCTGTATCTTTCTGAACTCGACCGATACGGCGTTGAGCCTGATTCAGACTTTCCGATTACAGGGGCGCAGTAAGATATTTTGTAGCGAAAAGAGCGTCAAGAAACTGAAACGGCTCAACTTTCCCCATGCCAGCGATTCGCTCGGGGAGATGGCCGAAGTCAATATCTTTACGAGCCGCTTCTATTCGGCCGTGGACATTTACCTCGACAGAAAGCCGCACGTTATCGTTCTTTCGGATGTGATACGGGCTCCGTACTCCATCATCGACCCCCATACGGAGATCATTCAGGCAATCGGTCGTTTCCGCAACGGCATAGCGAAGGCTTACCACATCGCCAATACCAGCGATCGGTTGCAGTGCCTCTCGCGGGAGGAGTTGGAGTACAGATTGGAAAACGAGGAAAGCGTGTATATGGCCGTTGCCGCAATGCAAACGACGAACGAGATTCAGACGGAGTGCAAGCAACAGGCCCTTAAAGGGATGGATTATAAGCGTTTTGTCACCCGAGAAGGCAAGCGCAACCATTTCATGTGGGACAATGCGTGGGAGGATGAGAAGATCAAGAGCTATTACTCTCTGCCCTCCGCACTGCAAGAAGTCTATAAAACAGCCCCGTTTCGGCTGGATGTCCATAGATTGGAATACCCCATAACGGACGAAGATCGCTTGCAACGGGAGAAGGCTGGGTTGAACTCGAAAGAGTTGTGGCAGGAGGTGATCCGACAGCTCTCGGCTCTCAAGGCAAAGAATTGCAATCCCGAAGCCGCATTTCTGATCGACGAACTCGGAGACGAGTTCAACATCATGACGCAAGCGTTCGTCATATTGGGGGAAAAGCGAATCGAAGAGTTGAGCTATAACCGTCGCAACATCGAATCTGCCCTAAAACAAATGGAAGAAAACCGACTGCTCACTTCGGCGAAAATGCAGAAGGCGGTCTATGCGCGGTTTCATACGGGAGACATCGTGGAAACAGCCGAAGTGAACGCTTTTATGAAACGGCTGATAACCGAAAACGGGATTCCGTTCAACGGTCAGGTAGACAAGAAGGTCATACGGCTCTTCTTCGAGATAGAAGATTGTAAGCTCAGGGGCAATCGGGGGCTTCGGTTCGGGAATAAGAGATATGAGTTTTGAATCTGGCGGACAGACATCGACAGGGGGTCTTAAAACAACCCCCTCGTCAATGTTTGTCCTTTTCGCCGATATGAATATAACATATCTTCCATGCGGTAACGTACTCCTGTTTTATCCCCCCTCCCCATATCAAGATGGGAAACCGAGCAGTCGGGCCTTAGACCGATTATCTAACCTGCCGCAAAAATCGGCAGACCGAAGCCTAAGACAGAGAAAAATTCTTACGGCAGGAGAATCCCTCTTGCCGTATTTTTATTTCGGCTGTTCCCGCAAGGATCGGCTGTCTCGTTTATTAACCCTTTAAAGATTTAAGTTATGCAGTTAAGACAATCGCAACGCAGGGAAGCCAAAATGCGGCTGGCCCTGCAAGGCGCCTCGGGATCGGGTAAAACCTACTCGTCGCTGCTGATCGCCTACGGGATGACGGGCGACTGGAGCAAAGTGGCCGTAATCGACTCGGAGAACGGATCGGCAGACCTCTACGCCCATCTGGGAGATTATCGGGTACTCACGCTGGAAAACTACGCTCCCGAAACCTACGTCGAAGCTATCGGCATCTGCGAACAGGCTGGAGCCGAAGTCATCATCATCGACAGCATCTCCCACTGCTGGGACTACCTGCTGGATTTCCATGCCAACTTACAAGGCAACTCCTTTGCCAACTGGGCGAAGGTCACGCCGCGTCAGAATGCCTTTATCCAACGTATCCTCTCTTCGTCCTGCCATGTGATCTGCACGATGCGGAGCAAGCAGGATTACGTGCTCTCGGACAAGAACGGCAAGATGGTTCCCGAAAAGGTGGGACTCAAAGCCGTACAGCGCGACAACGTGGATTACGAGTTTACCGCCGTACTCGACATGGCGATGAATCACAAGGCCGTCGCCAGCAAGGACCGCACGGGACTGTTTACGGGACATCCCGAATTTATAATCTCTCCCCGCGTAGGACAGGCGATCCTGCAATGGTGCAACCAAACGATCAACAACCCTCAATCCCATCCGAACCATGAACGCACAAACAGCGCAGTCGCGGCCTGCTGAAAGCTACGACCTGTTCGACGGATTCGCCCGATACGGAACGGAAACCCCGACTGTCCCGATAACCGAATCCCAAGCCCGCAACATTCCCCTGCTGGGTACGAATCCCTCTCCTTCTTCCCGTTGCTTTATCGAGTCGAATACGAAATCCGTCGGCCTGGCCCATCTGAAACAGGATTGCGTGGTCCCCGTCTTCAGCAAGGACAACGAGGTGACGGTTTCTCATCAGAACTTTATCGAGACGGTATGGAGCGCGGCGCATAAGCAGTTCCCCTGCGAGGTAATCGACCAGCCCGAAATACGGGTATCTCATATCGTCAAGGGGAGGATCCCCGAAGCGATCCACAAACCCGTCGGCCAACTGCTCGAATCGGACAAGACGATCTACTACGAGCGGATGATGTTCTGTTTCGAGATACCGTCCGTTTACGAGGAGATCGAGGGAAACCGCCTGAATCTTTCCGTCGGAGGCGTAAGGGCCTATAACCACGAAAACCTGTACTCGAAAAAGACGGCGGAGAAGTTCAGGGTCTTTATCGGATTCAAGAATCTGGTCTGCTGTAACCTTTGCGTCTCGACGGACGGATATCAAAACGAACTGCGAGCCATGAGCGTGCAGGATTTGTTCGATGCGACCTTGCGTTTGTTTCTGTCTTACGATGCCGAACGCCATGTAAAGCGGATGTCGTCCATGCGGGAACAATACCTGACCGAACGCCAGTTCGCCCAACTGATCGGGAAGACGCGGCTGTATCAGTATCTGCCTCAAACGGAACGGAAAGGGCTTCCCGCAATGGAGTTTACCGACAGCCACATCAATGCGGTGGCGAAGGCGTACTATTGCGATGAACATTTTTCCAGAGGGAACGATTCCGCTATCGACCTGTGGAGGGTGTACAATCTGTTTACGGGAGCCAACAAGTCGAGCTATATCGACACGTTTCTGGACCGTTCGCTGAATGCAACCCGACTGATCGAGGGAATCGGTAAAGCCATCGAAGGAGACGCCCGATACGGGTGGTTTATCGAATAGATGAAAAAAGAATCGCTCTCGTGGATCGTCCGCGGGAGCGATCTTTTTTCAGAAATCAAGCCATACGGGAAAGTCGCTTCGAAAGTCGCCTTTATCGGATTATATGCTTTCATATAAGGTGGGACAGAGTTTGACAGGGGGTCTTAATATAGACCCTTTTGAAATCTTTGTCCCGATCGACCCGAAATCAGAAAATTGGATTTACGGGAATCAAGAACGGATTACGGGTTTCTCTACCTTGTAAGTCGGAAAGAACGATCCATATAAGAGAGAAAAGCGACGTTTGCATGCAAGCGGACAGACTTTGTAAAGGGGATTTGAATAATCCCTTTTACAAAAGTTTGTCCTTCTTATTCCTTAATAATCGCCCATTCTCCATAACGGGTGGAGCCTATCCGTTTCAATATGCCTGCTCGGGAGAGCTTTTGCAAATGATATTTCACGCCATCCGAAGATATGCCGATTATCCCAGCCAATTGTATCCGTGTAATTTTCGGATTCTTACGAATTTCGCGTAAAATGATCTCTTGGGTAGACATTTGGGTAGACTTTTGGGCAGTCAGCGTTTCGGCAATTACCCCTAAGATAAATTCGATAAAGGGCGTACATCCCGTTTTATCGCCGCTTACAGCGATAGCACGGTAATACTCTTGCTGGTACTTGTAAACGAGGTTTTCGATCGGCAGATTTTTGAAGATCGGACGCCATTTGCTCAGGATAAGAGTTTGCCATAACCGTCCCGTTCTTCCATTGCCGTCCGCAAACGGATGAATGAACTCGAACTCGTAATGAAACACGCAACTTGCGATCAGCGGGTGTTCTTCGGTTGTGTTCAGCCATTCGAATAAATCCCGCATCAGAAACGGCACTCGGTCGGCATCGGGGGCATAATGAATGATCTCTTCTCCTGACATGACACCCACTCCACCCTTTCGGAATCGTCCAGCCTCGTCGATCAATCCCGCTTCCATTGCGGCATGAGCCTTTAACAAATCTTCGATTTTATAGGGATCGAGCTCATCGAGCATTTCATATGTTTTCAGAGCATTGCGTACTTCCTGTATTTCATTGATCGGAGCCACGACGGGCTTACCCTCCAGTACCGCCGTTACCTGCTCGGTCGATAAGGTGTTCCCCTCGATAGCCAATGTTCCCTGAATGGTTTTAATACGGTTGAGCCGATGCAAACGCAGGTCTTCGCGGGCATAATATCCGCCGACCGCCTCGCTGATTCGGGCGACCAGATGGGTAATTCTCGGCGTAATGATATAGGGCGGTTTATATGACATGGCCTATCTTTTCGGTAAAGATAACGTATATTTTTCTATTGGGGAAATTGGGGTAGCATATAAAGACGCACGTATTCCCTAAGACGGATTCTCGACATCCATAACTTGTTTTATATGTTCTTGGGTAGCTATTAGGGTAGCTTTTGGGTAAATTATCCGTATGACCTAATTTTTATCGGGGGGGGTATAAAATAAGAATTTCGATAAAAGCGTCATACCCCATAAACAGCTTCCAAATCGGCGTACGGCCCATATTTATATGCTACGGGAGGATTCATATAAGCCGTAATACCCGAATATGGAAATAACATAATTGGGAATCAATATCGTTTTTCCGAAAAGAATATTGCAACTTTGTGATTCACAATACCCCACAGAGTGTTGTTTGTGCCGAACATTTTATATCTTTGTGTCGTTGGGCAACCAACGGACATATTTTGATGAAAGTGTTTGTTTCATCCTTGTTCCGAAATCTGGTAAATTTCAAATGCATCAAGGATAACAGTAACACTCATCACTTGCATTGTATTATATCGTTCTGATATATGCAGCAAGTGTGGGGTATTGTTTATTTGATGCATGGGCTTACCAGAGCCTCGGAACAGATAAGCGATCAACTCCACACTTTCTTTTTTTAATCCCGCCATATAGGAGTTGAATGGCGAAATAGCAGCCGTTATTACAAGGTTGTAATGTATTTCATACGCTCCATGCAGGAAGTTGATACATTAAACACACACTTTCATACAATTAGAATGGATTTGTTTCCGAATCTGAAACGGATTAAGGAAATTTGATTATACATTAAATAAAAACTGAACTATGCTGTATTTGTTGTCTTTTATCGTATTTATTCTCTGTGGCATACTGTCTTGGAATTGGATTGAGCCAGACAGTTTTGGACAAGGAATTGTGTTTGTGATCGTCTGGTTTGTTCTGACGGGTTTGGGATATTGGATTTTGGAAATTATTTATCGAAGTACACACAAATAACAATGTTCTGGAATAGGATAATAGATTGGTTTCGGGATATGTCAGAACGACGCAAATTGATAATGGGATGGAATTATAATGCACGCCAAGCTTATATCGAAGGTTTTATCCCGTTGTTGTTAGAGGCATCTATCTCAAAGGGTAATGGGGGGTTTAGGCATGAAATGTCCTCGTGGTTTCAGACTGGATTTAGGCTAAAATCAATAGTTCCATTGAAAAAGGATGATATGTTAGACATCGGACGAGTTATTTTAGGAAATAATATACTGGTTCGGCAACTTGTTGTATTAGGTTTCGACACCCTTGAAATATATGACGAAACGACCCGCAAAGGAGTTCAATGGGCTTTGAAAGATTTTAGGAATCTACAACTTAAATAAGATTTATGAAAGCGATCATTTATAGAGAGGTGGATGTTTCTAATATATGTAAATATTGTGGTTATCCATTGGACGTCAGCACTCACCTTTGTTTACACTGTAGAATTGAAGAAAATTTAAAAAAAAATGACTTTGTTTCCCGTAAAGCATTGTGGAGTGATGAATGTTTTACCAAAAATTTCCATCATGAAAATTTTTGTACTCACACTTATAGGGAACTTCCATATGCTAAATTTCAAAAGATAGACTGCGTCCAATTCTGTCAATATAATAATCTCTTTGGTGTATGTTTTTTTTATGATCAAAGAAGCACACAGTCATATTATGGATATGTAGATGATAACAATCATATCATCATTCCTCTAGTGTATGAAAAGCTAGGCAAACCTAATGAAACAGGAATATTGTCTGCCAAATTGAATGGCAGATATGGTGTTATTAGTATTGATAATCAAATTATTGTGCCATTTGAATATGACTATCTAGACTCTTTTTATGATGGACTTGCCCGATTTGAAAAAGAAGGTCAAAAAGGATATATAAATATTCATGGACAACAAGTTATTAATTTACCTTCTTCATGTCAGGAAACTCATAATTTTCAAAAAGGACAAGCCAAAGTAGGAATGCGGATAAATGGAAAATGTCTTTATGGTTTTATTGACAAGGCAGGAAAATTTATTATATCACCAGCATATGACTTTGCTGAATTATATGCAGATAAATATTATAGAGTTCGTAAAAACTTAGCACACGTTTTTTTGATTGACAGACAAGGATTTCAAATACTTAACTATGGTACCAAACAACAGATTGCATTACCATTGGACAAATATTATATATATGGCATTATATGTGGACAACTTATAGAAGTTGCAAGATATAAAAAGTCAATGTCTTATAATGAAGACGATCAATTATTATGGGGTGTAATAGATATTTCTAAACATGAAGTTGTTCCGTTAGAATACTCATCATCTCAAATTAAACTTATTGAAGGCGATTACATTTTGATAAAAGAGGATACTGGTTGGCACTATTGGACTTCGATTATCGGGATAAATGGCAGTCGTATTCCACTTCCAGAATCATGTTCCTCCGTTGAATATATGCATAAGTGTCAGATATTTAAACTTAGAACGAAGATGACTTGTGTATACGGACTTCTGAGCTTTGAACACGGGAGCTTGAAAGTTATTGCACCTTTGATTTTTGAGAAGATAATTCCGTGTTTGAAAAGACATTCGATGTTCAAATATAATGGTTTATGGGGAATCCTATCGCATGAGACAGGAATGATTATAATTCAACCCCAATTTCATAAAGCTCTTAAATCAGGAGATTCAATATATGTCAGATCTGATAAACAATGTGGTTTTTTTACACCTAATGCTAATACCGATATCTTATCATTTACACCTTGTTCAGAAGGAGAATGGGAGGATATAGTACGTTGTAAACATTCACCAAAACACAACGTAACTCATGGCTTAAATGGTATGTCTTTTCTACAGCATTTAGGATGGGAATATATTTATACTAATAATCTCACAGGTGTCGTATCAATCGATACAATGAAAATAATTATTCCGCCAATTTATAATGCTATACGAATAATTAATCCAGACAAAAACAATCGACCATTAATTGTTGTTGTTAAAAAATACGAGAATTCTTATGGGCTTATGAAAACTAATGGTGTTTTATTAACCCCATGTATACATAATGACATTAATGAGGATGATATTATGCGCATAATCAATGGGTGTCATAAATCTAATAAAATTGACATGTCTTTAAATGAAAATACAACAGTTTGAGTTTTATGAACAAAAAGGATATTAAAAACCAAACGCTTTATATCATTGAGAAATCGAAATTAGGTCATTTCTAACCCTACAATTAATTATGAAAGACGTACTCAACCGCTTATACTCCGCACTGACTGTTGGTGCATTGACAGGAATTGCAATAGTCTCGTCCAGTAGTTTGTTAGGAAGGATTTCCTTGGTCGATATAGGCTGCAATATGCTATTGGCGTTGGGAATCTGCTGGATTGCAACCCGCCAGAACAAGCCGACGCATTTCAAATGGTATATGGGAATCATGTTCGTTCTTACGTTCCTATATATCTATCTCCCTCGATTATTGTATGGATTATTCGCTATCGCTTTTACCCCCGAAATCCATCTATGTCTCGGACGGATAATGTTAGGCTGTTATTGGGTTTGTATCATCATAAGCTCTTATCTGTCGAACACGAAGTATTACAACGTATTCCCGAATCAAAACAAAGGTATCAGCATACTGTTTCGGATATTGAGTTGGATAGGTCAGATTATCGTATGGGGAGTTCTACCGCTTATATTATTAACCATGATAGGAGTCATAAGATAGCTGTACATAAGCCCTTAAGACGCATCTGTCGTTTACCAACGAACATACAATCAAGAGCGATGAGAAAGTATATCATCATATCGACCAGCAACGATCTTGTGCGTATCGCACAGGACAAGGTGGTCTATATCTCGTCCGACGGGAACTATTCTACGCTGATCCAGTCGGATGGAGATGCACGGTTGATAACTTTCCAGTTGGGACAAGTCGAGAGGCTGATAGCGGATCAGTTAGGCTCGGATGGCAATGCGTTTATCCGTATCGGGAAATGCCTGATCGTAAACCGCAATTATATCTACTATATCAACGTCAGCAAACAGCAACTGATTCTGTCGGACAACAACAATTCCAAGCTGACCGTCTCGGCCTCCAAAGAAGCGCTGAAGCAGTTGAAGGAGTTGTTGGAACGGGAAAAATAGAGAGAAATTTATGAAAGAGCATAAGGATATTAGGGAAGACGAAATTCGGGTCATCGGCGGCGATTGTCCCGCTCCGTCCAAACCGCCTCGGCGGAAATGGCCGATTGCGGTCCTTTGTGCCGTTGTGGGAGTGTGCGTATTGCTTTTGCTGTTCCCTACTCCGCAGGACAGCGAGCCGCAGTCCTATTTCGAGGAGGAAGATATTCCGTCCGTCGTCGTGAAATCCCAGCAGACCGATTCTTTGTCGGATAAGTCGGAGGACAAAGGTTATATCGAGATATTGGAAGAGACGGTCAACGACGTACCGATGTTCGTCTACGTTCCCCACCACGCCCGTATGACGCTCGAATTGGGCATGCCCGACAAGGAGGATTCAACCATCGTGTTCGTCGCACAGGCGGCAGACATCAGGCGGGACAATAAAAAGATTTTGGGCGATTTCGTTCTGAAAGGCGAAAAACTTTCCTACGGCAAGGCCAAAGCAGGTTTCTGCGCCGTTATAGACGACGTGATTACGATCGGAGTGGATGAAGATACGCCGCTGTTACAAAAAGCGATCGACCGAGGCGGTTACTTTTTCAGACAATATCCGCTGGTGCAGAACGGTCAATTGATCGAGAACAATCCGAAGAACAAGGCGATCCGCAGGGCAATTGGAATAAGACAGGGGCAGGTGGTGATGATCGAGAGCCGCAGTACGGAGTCGTTTCATGACTTTACGCAGGCTTTGGTAGATATAGGAATCAGCCAAGCGATTTATCTGGTCGGCAGTACGGCTTACGGCTGGTGCATAGACCCGTCGGGAAACCGAGTGGAGTTCGGAGTGGAAAATCCGCGCAATACACCGCCGAACACCAGTTATATCGTTTGGCGAAGTAAGTAATCGGGAGCTTTTTTCATTTCATACATTCCAGATTCGATTTCGTACAGCAAAGGGTAAATCCCGATGTTGTGCGATTTTTTATAGCGATCTTTGATATAAACAAATCACTAATTGCTAATCTGTTGAATGCAATGAAAAACTTATTGCCTTTATTTGTTGTCATGGCTCTATTCGGGTGTGGAAATAAACCAGTAAAGCCAGCGTGGAGCGCAGGGGAAAATAGACACCCTGCTTATTATATCTATCTCGATCCAAACGATACCATAGAGACAGTTGAGCAAGTAAAGGACAACAGTAAATCATTAAATGATATTCGTTTTGGCGACTGGACGGAGGAAGACTGGCGCGACAACGACTATTTTCGTGCGTTGCGTAAATACCTTGATGCCTGTTGCCAAGGGAAAATTGTTGATAAAAATTTGGAGCCATATAAATCTGTACTGAAAGGGCGATTTGTAATATTCAATGCAGAGCCATGTATTTTTGGAGGCATGTTTGTCTCGATTATCTTTTTAGAGGCTCCAAATAAAATTTTCGATGTCGTGATATATAGTAATGTGGATGAAGATACGGAGGTCGTTGTTGATTATCAAGTACTAGGGATAGCACCCAAAGAAGACGAAGAATCAGGATTGACGAAAAGCGACATTCTCTCTATAATCAAGGAACATCCAGAGCACCAATTGTGGTAAAAGATACCGCCAAAAGAGCTACATCGGAAAATGGGTTAATCTCAGACCCTTTTGTAATGCTTGTCCCTTTCGGTACTTTTGAGAAAACAGAGCCATTATGAGAATAGCATCTAATCGTATCGTTACGCTCCAACCGAATGAGATATTCGTATTCGGGAGTAATTTGGAAGGCCAACACGCAGGAGGCGCTGCCTATTTAGCCTATAAAAGATTCGGGGCAATCTGGGGTCAAGGCGTAGGATTGCAGGGACAGAGCTATGCCATCCCGACTATGCAGGGAGGAGTAGAAACGATCAAACCCTATGTGGACGAGTTTATCGAATTTGCCGAACAGCATCCGTCTAAGACTTTCCTTGTTACCGAGATCGGTTGCGGGATAGCAGGGTTTACGGTCGGTGAGATTGCGCCGCTGTTCGAGCAAGCGAAAGAGGTGGAGAATATTTATCTGCCCCAAAGATTCTGGGAAGTATTGAGAGAATAATCAGAGCGGTGGACAGACTTTTCAAAGGAGATCAGGGAAAGCCCCTTTGAACAAGTTTGTCCTAAAAACGATATTAGACGGAATATGCAATATTATCAGATGAAAAAATTGATATACTTATTGACCGCATTGATATTATTCGGTTGCGGCAGACGACAAGCCGCTGTGCAGATTGTCGTTGCAATAGATTCGGCGGATTCCGTCGCAATAAAGACAATCACATCTCGTTGTGAAGCCAACTCCATTTATCACTGGAAGACAACATTCAATCCGACGGAATCGGAATGGGCATTTATCCGAGAACACGATGTTAAACGACTCTATTTACGTTTTTTCGATGTGGCATTGGATAACCATTGGTTAGAAGAACAACTTGCACCGATTCCGATTGCGACTACTGTTTTTAGCCAGATTCCGTCTGAAGATATGGAAACCATTCCTGTCGTATACATTACGCTCGATGCCATGCGTGATATGAAAGGACAAGAAGCAGAGTATGCCGATAAAATTGTCACCCGTGTTTTAGCGATGACAAAACGCCATAAAATACGAAACGTGTACGAAATTCAACTTGATTGCGATTGGACAGGAACGACACGAGAAAGTTATTTCAAGCTGTGTCAGGCCGCCAGAGATTCACTACATAAACAAGGTATTGCATTGAGTGTCACTGTTCGATTGCATCAACTGAACGAGACCCTTTATCCTCCTGTCGATAGAGGCGTACTGATGCTTTATAATACGGGAGGTCTGAAAAATACCGAAACGGTGAATTCTATTTTGGATAGCCGAAATGTAGAGTCGTATCTCAAAAAAACAATAACGTATGGTATCCCGCTGGACTACGCATATCCGACGTTTGCATGGGGCGTATGGTTTTCCGATGGAAAATTCAGAGCCATACTTCATAATACGAATTTTTCCGATGAGGAATTTTATCAGTGGCAAAGTAAAAACATGTATAAAGTTATCAAAAATCATTACTTGGAATCACATGCGCTTAATATGGGAGATATTATCCGCTTGGAGAATTCCGATTACGAAGAAGTACTTAAAGTAAAAAAACGAGTCGAAAGTAAATTACAAGGGTATTCCGTTATTCTTTATCATTTGGACTCCGCCAACCTTTCACAATATACTTACAATGAAATCAAAAATATTTACGATCATTTTTAATCTCGTTTTGATCGGCATGGTGTGGCCGATCAATGAAATACGCGCTTGTGGGCTGGGGCCGTTTTATACGCCTAAAGATTACTATGCGTTTCGTGTTTATGACGACAGCGAATTATTCAACTATGATATGTTCGACCGACGTAAAGAGAAAAGCGAAGCGATTCGCAATTGTGAATTGTGGCAGAAAATCACTTCGGAAGTTATCCCATTGGAAGATATCTATCAGGTGGTTTATAAATATTCATACGAAACGATTCTGAACGTGTCTCGTCTTATCGAGTCCCCGCATACAAACCCAAGGGTAGGAAATCAATTTGTGAACTATTTGATACAATACGAATGCAAGGAGATTGCGGAGTTTCTGGTACTGGCTAAATTATGCGAAAAAATACGTTGGGAACAAAATTCCCCGTGGTATTACCCTGTCGAAGACGACGGCGTGAATACGACCCTAAGGGATATTGCACGTCAGGCAATGGCCTATAAAGGAACGATGTTGAAAGACCGCTACGCGTTACAAGCTATTCGGGCTTTATTTGCCTCATCTCTATACGAAAGGTGCATTAATTTTTGGAATGACAATCATGAAGCTATTCCAGACGGTCTGATAAAAGAGATGATACAACCATACATCGCTGGAGCCTATTGCCGCACAGGATCAGTCGAGCAGGCCATGCAGATTTATGCTAAGTGCGGAGATGTGCATTCCTTGCTTTATTGTATGAACGAACAGGGGCAGCATCTTTATGAAATAGAACAAATAGAGTTGATATATACATATTGTCCGAATTCATCCGCCATAGCTTCAATCATTCAACGCCTTATTTGTAAGGCGGAAAGACTCGCAGAAAATCCCCAGCAAGATGAATATACACTTCAGATTCAAAGCCAATGTTCCCGTCTTTATGAATTTGCGTTGCAGGCAGGCAAAAAAGAAACAGATCGAGCCATGTGGTATTATACGGCGGCCTATATTGCAGAATTGAATGGTAACACCCAAGAAGCATCAGACATTTTGAAGCAGGCGGAGGCGGCGCATGGCTCCCGTTTTATTTCAGAATCCATTCAAATTTTGCGTATTTATCTCGATGCAAAATTATTGCGATATAACTCGGTTTATGAACAAAAGCTGTTCGGGCAGTTGCAATGGCTTGACAATAAGATAAAACATGATATTAATGACCGAATTGAAAGATTGACAGCCAATGAAGGTCTACATCTAATGTACTCGAATATAAGTTATTATTATTGGAACGACATGCTGCGCAAAATTGTCTTTTCAGTACTTGTGCCTCGGTATATGGAGCATGGAAATAATATACGGGCGATTCAATTAGCAAATATGGCTGATAACAGATTGCTAAACTTAATAAATAAGCATGAAAGCAGGACAATGACAGAATATAGAGCAAGTACCGAGTGGAATTGTTACGACTATCGCAATGCCTATTTCCATTTACTTGATACGATCGGTCTCGATCAGGTCATTGCTTATAGGGAATGTGTCATACATCCTCGTTCGGCATTTGATCGCTTTCTCAATGAACGGGGATATATCGGTATGGATTATCTTGGTGATATAATCGGCACACAGTGTTTACGCGAAATGCGATACGAAGAAGCTGTTAAATACTTCGAGCTGGTGTCATCTTCTTTCCAATACACACTCAATACATATAAAGACAAACGCATGTGGCGAGACCCGTTCGACGCTTCGTCGCCGATTTACGATAATTCCGATTATAAATATAATTTCGCACGGGAAATGCTTTCATTAGAACAGGCCGTGCGTCGAACATCCGATCCTAACCGCAAGGCACAAATGATGATTCGATATGCTACGGGTATCGGAAACTCGATAGATAAATGTTGGGCATTGACACAGTATTATCAAGGTGATTCTTGGGAAAAAGATTGGAAGCGAAGCAGTCTGTGGTCTCGTGCAAACAGGAAAAGTAAGGCGCTTGTCCAAAAAGCGTTAAGCATGTTTACAGATAAAGAGAGTGCTGCATATAGTTACTGGCTTTTGGGTAATAACAAAAAAGTCATTATGGATTATCCTGAAACGAAAACAGCAGAATTGATAAAAACTCAATGCGACAATTGGAAAGATTATCAAACAAAGTAAAGGCTATGGTATTGTGGACAGACTTGTGCAAGGGGGTATCTGTTTAGACCCCCAGCACAAGTTTGTCCTTTTTATTCCGATAACTCGGTGACACTATTTTACATCCTGTAACACTACTTCTCCCGAAAATCCATCGCTCCGAATTTATCGGATTTCATTTGATTTAATCACTTGATTTTATTATCTTTATAGTGATAACAAGTAATTAACCTACTAAATTTTGTACAAAATGAAAGAGAAAAAGACAACATCCCCCGTCCATTGACAGATCGGAACGTGCGAGGGGTTTAAATTGATGAGAACGAAAATCCATTATTCGGATAAAGAACGGTATGAGGTCTATATGGTAAAACCCGACAGCAGGGAGAAACCGATTTCGTTCATGTTTATGCTACCCGATTTTGCCGATGCGAGTAAGGATATACGGATCGGATTTGCGAACAAGGGAAAGACCGATCCCCGAATCCGAATCGAATGATCGCTGGATAAGATAGACAATTCGGTCGGATTCAGTATGGATTCACGACTCGATTCTAAAGGCGGTTTATCGGTCGATCTGTTCTACTGCTTTTTGAGTCACGACCAGATACTACTGAATTTCTGAGTCAAGGACGGAAGTTACTATATTCGGAGATTGCCGTTGGGAGATTTTAAGGAGACGTATTTGAGATTATTGGAGTAACCAATGGAATAATCTGATTGTATAGTTCCAATAAAGTAAAATGAAGGATATAGGAATATTTTAGAAAACGTGTAGGGATAATATTCTTGCACGTTTTTGTTTTTAATGCAAGTTTGCGATAATTTTGATTCTTTTGTATAGATAATTAATAATCATTAGTTTTTTCAATGACAAAACTATTGCTTCCATACGCCATTAATAGCTCAGGCAACCTTGTACACATTGATAACGCTCGTAAAGGCGATATTTATATATGTCCTTCATGTGGAGCAAATTTATCATTAAGAATTAGCAAAATACCTAAAGGACAGAAATATCATAGACCAAATCACTTTGCTCACAAAGGTTCTGTTGATAATTATTGCTCGGAATCATTCCTGCATAAATTATTCAAACAACGCGTAGCAGAGTATATAAGAACAGAGTTAGAGAAGCCTAATAAAGCTATTTGGTTTGAGTGGGAGTGTGATAAATGTAACGAACAGCATAAGGGAAACTTACTAAAAAAAGCAACTAAAGTCATAGAAGAATTAGACATGCAAATATGTAAGCCCGACATTGCATTACTTGATAAAGATGATAAAGTTGTCATAGTAATAGAAATTGTGGTGACACATAAACCTTCGTCAGAGACATTGCAATTCTATGAAGATAATAAGATTGCATGCCTACAAATTGGGGTTTCTGATTTTTCTGAATGTGACAAGATACAAGAGAAAATATTGCATCCAAACTCTGTAAGTATGTGTCCAAACCCAATTTGTAAAAAATGCGGGAAAGTAATGAATAATGCAAAATTAATAGTTATTACTACTCCATGCTGGAAATGTTCTAATAACATGAAAATTGCCATGATGATATCAAATGACGACAACTACGTTCTTAGTCCAAAATATTTTACCCATAAAGAAATTGAAATGGCTCAAAAGTTAGGTGTAAATATTAAAAATCGATATAGTCAAACAGTACAAGAAAATTATTGGGCAAATGTTTGTGATAAATGCAATGCATTCGTAGGAGATTTCTATATGCATGACTATTTTGAGCTACCTTATGAAGAAGAGATTAATTTAAGTTATAAATGTTTCAATTGCATGCAAAAAGAATATTAAAGAAGCCTCAACCCTTGCTGAAGAAATATTTATTCTTTTCATTACTTTTGAAAAAATACACCGACTATGAGAATAGCATCCAATCATATCGTTACGCTCCAATCTAATGAGATTTTCGTTTTCGGGAGCAATCTGGCAGGACAACACGGAGGTGGTGCAGCACGGTTGGCTTATCAAAAATTCGGTGCCGTGTGGGGACAAGGTGTCGGACTACAAGGACAGAGTTATGGAATCCCGACCATGCAGGGCAGTGTGGAGACCATTAAACCATACGTGGATGAATTTATCGAATTTGCCAAACGAAATCCGCAACTGAAATTTCTGGTAACGGAGATTGGTTGTGGGATAGCAGGCTTTCAAGTCGAAGAGATTGCTCCTCTATTCAAACAGGCCGTGGAAGTGGAGAACATCTACCTACCCGAACGTTTCTGGAAGGTGTTGAAGGGATAGCAAAACTGGCAATTATTAGAAAAGGACAGACTTTTGCAAAGGGGTTTATTTAAGACCCCTTGCAAATGTTTGTCCTCGTTTTTATCACACTGATCATACTTATTGTAATACAGCACCTTGCAAAGCTTCTAAAGATGAATATAAAAGATCACAATATAACCTAAGACCGAGAATCAAATAGTAAACCAAACTTTAACATTTATGAATACCCTTTTTAAAGTACGTTTAATCAATCTCTAAGTAAGAAACAAGTAAAAGAATAAGATTCGTTTACTTTTATTTATTAACCATGCAGGATTGGAGAATACTTGAGTGTTTTACCAAATGTTTTACCACGGTAGAAACATAAACAAAAGTCATTGAGCATTTAATGCAGGACGGTTCTCTAGCTCAGTTGGTTGCGTCGAAAGGCAAAGCCTTTTGAGGCTTTGGGAGCACGACACTCTTAATGTTGGGGTCGTGGGTTCGAGCCCCACGGGGACCACAG
>ERZ857998.1984-NODE-1984-length-20714-cov-4.926957_pt1 | contig 20714 bp, 18 predicted proteins | sample MGYA00519954_ERZ857998 | MGnify/ENA primary metagenome ERZ857998 (study PRJEB31778, sample SAMEA3449424) | human gut metagenome | biome: human gut; feature: human-associated habitat; material: faeces | place: United Kingdom | collected 2010/2012 ...
CCGTTTCCTTTAAGGATGGAACAAAGTTTCAAAACAAAATCGGCGATCACAAGGAGCTTCGCCGTGTGTCGGATGAAATATGCCGGGAACACGGTTTATCGGTTCTTGAAAACAGCAATTTTTACGTCGGTAATAAAAAGGAATATTGGCGGCACAAGGCCGGCAAGAAAACACATCGGGACTATCTTCGTGAGGATGTGGAATATTGCCTGTCTTTTGCAACATCTCCGAGAGAGTTTGAGAGCCAGTTATATGCGCTTGGATATATGCTTGATCCTGTTCGTTTTTCCGTAAAAGCGAAGCACTGGAAGCGTTCTGTTTGACTTGATAAAATAGGTTTTACAAAAGAAATCATACAAGCACAGTTAGACAGGAACGCTGAGTGCAGATACCGCCTATTCACTTTGGAATACCGACCGCCGTACAAGCCGAAAAAGTTTCCGCTGGAAGATGAACTGCTAAAGCTTGAGTTTGCTATTGACCACAGCTACGACGCCGCAACGGTTTTAGTTGATACGATTTTCTATCTCGTTATAACGGTTATTCAAATTGCCGCCGAGCTTGCTGATGTAATGCTGTTGTCACCCGATTTGCGTGCGGCGGAAAAGGATTTGAAAGACCTTATTTCAGATTATCATTTCCTTAAAGAAAATGGCATTCACACCGTAGCCGATTTGCAATCCAACATCGACGAAAGCAAAGCACAGTTATCCGATTTGGAGCGTGAGCGCAAAGAATTAAGCAATCGTATTCGCCGCCCTAAATTACCGGAGGATGAGAACCAAAACAAAGAGAGCCGCAAGGCTATCAGCAGACAAATGAAGCCTGTTCGTGAAAGGCTTCGCCGTGCGGAGAAAATTTTGGAGAAGTCTTCGCATTTGTATGAGTTATTAAAACAAGAGCATGAGCTTGAGAGAAAAGCCCGTGCGAGATATTTAGATAGGAGTAGATGAAAATGAAAAATACTATGAAAAAACCGGTTAATATTCCGATTTCAAAGCTTCGCCCGTTTGAGGGGCATCCGTTCAAAGTAAAGGACGACGAGGAAATGAATACGCTGATTGAAAGCATACAGACAGTCGGTATTTTGTCACCGTTAATCGTCCGACCGATTGAAAACACTGAGGAATATGAGGTGATAAGCGGACACCGCCGCTTACACGCCGCACAAAAGGCAGGGATTACAGAAGTCCCTGCCTTGATTTATGCCCTCGACCGAGATTCCGCAGCCATTGCCGTGGTGGACAGCAATCTTCACCGTGAGCATATTCTACCCAGCGAAAAGGCGTTTGCCTACAAGCTAAAAATGGAGGCGCTATCCCATCAGGGCACTTCTCGCCAACTCGGCGAGAAGTGGAGCGTTTCGCAAATCAGCGAATCTGCAAATGAGAGTGAACGGCAAATTCACCGCTATATTCGCCTGACAAACCTTATTCCCGAACTTCTTGAATTTATGGATGAAGGTAAAATGGCACTGTCTGTTGGCGTGGAACTTTCCTTCCTTGATGAGCAGAGCCAGTACGATGTTTTGGAACAATGTGAAATCAATGACTGCACGCCGTCCTATTCGCAGGCATGGCGGATGCACAAGGCTGATCGGGAGAGGCGACTCTCCACAGAGGTTATTCAAAGCATTATGAGTGAGGAAAAAGCCAATCAGAGGGAGACGGTAAAAGTTCCCGCCGCCCGTCTGCGGGAGGTTCTTCCGCAAGGGCTGGATTCGAAAAAGACGGAAGATTTCATTATACGGGCTTGCGAACATTACCGTAAGTATCTTCGCAACCGTGACCGAGATTTGAGATAGGAGGTGCGCTTATGGAACAATTCACTCAAAAATATCCGTATAATCAGGTTTTTGAAAATAATGCCGACTCGCATTTTCATATAAAAATCGGCGGTACGATTTATGATGTTACGACTCATTATGACCCAAAGGGTCGGCAGTGTGTGTTGGAGCAGTTCAAGGATCTGCTTCTTCAGAAGGACTGGAGTCAGCCGCACAATCGAAAAGAGCAGCCGAAATCAATATAATGGCATATATCCCATTGCTTGATCCGGCTGTCGGAAAGGAGTTAAATGCTATGACAGTCAATAAAAATACAGACCAAGAAAAAATCACCGCCCTATACTGCCGCCTTTCACAGGACGATGGTTTGGACGGAGAGAGTAACAGTATTCAGAACCAAAAGATCATTTTGATGGATTACGCCAAGAAGAACGGATATCTGCACCCACAATACTTTGTAGACGACGGAATCAGCGGCACGACCTTTGATCGCCCCGGCTTTCGGAAAATGGAGGCACTGATCGAAGCCGGAAAAGTAGCAGCGGTCATCGTCAAGGACTTGTCCCGTTTCGGGCGTGAACACGTGGAAACCAGCCGGTATTTGGAGATTATCTACCCGACTTTAGGCGTGAAATTCGTCGCTATTCAGGAGCGTGTGGACACCGAAACCGGCGAGGGTACGGATATGATGCCCTTTCACAACATTTTCAACGAGTGGTATGCGGCGCAGACCAGCAAGAAGGTGCGAGCTGTGTGGGCGATGAAGGCAGCGAACGGCAAAAGGAGTAACTTCCGTGTACCATACGGCTATAAGCGTGACAAACTTGATAAAGAAAAGTGGCTTGTTGATGAGCCGGCTGCCGAGGTAGTGAGAAGAATTTACCGTCTTTGTCTTGAAGGAAAAGGCCCGGAACAGATTGCACGGCTTCTTCAAAAAGAGAAGGTGCTTACGCCTACCGCCTATTACCATTCGATCGGTTCTTCTTCCGCCAATCATCCTGTGCCAAGCGATCCGTATTTGTGGAAGGATAGCACCGTTGACGCTATCTTGAGCAATCGAAAATACACCGGTTGTATGGTCAATCTGAAAACGACCACCGTCAGCTACAAGGTACACAAGCTGATTCGCAAGCCGGAGGAAGAGTGGATCATCGTTCCGAATGCACAGGAGGCAATCATTGACGAAAACACTTGGCTTAGAGTACAGGAGCTGCGTAAGAACAAACGCCGCCCAACCGCAACGGGGAAAGCGAGCCTGTTTTCCGGCTTGGTTTTCTGTGCAGACTGCGGTTCAAAGCTTCATTTTTGCGCAGCTAAAAGCCTGCAGGCAGATCAGGAGTTTTTCCGCTGTGCCAATTACAAGTCCGGTCGAGGAAAATGCACGATTCATTATATCCGGAATGTCGTGATGGAGCAAATCGTTTCGGTGGCTGTCAGCGATCTTGCCGATTTTGTCACCTGCCACGAGGCGTTCTTTCTGAAAATGATCGGAAAGCAGCGATCCGCCGGAAAGGAGCAGAATATTCGCACTGTCAAAGCTGATATCTCTGCAGGGAGGCAGCGAATCGATGAAATTGATCGACTGATTGCCAAGCTCTATGAAGATAATTTCGCCGGAAAGCTGTCAGACGAGCGCTATTCCCGAATGGCGGCAAAATACGAAAAGGAACAGGCGGAGCTGCTGCAATCCGTCAGCACACGGGAAAAAGAGTTGACTGAACTGGAGCGGGAAACTGTGGACGTTCGGCTACTGCTTGCAGGTCTTCGGGAGTATTCCAGTATGGAAAAACTCACCCCGGAAGTGGTCAACAAGATCATCAAACGGATCGAAGTCCATAACAGTGAAGTTGTCGATGGCCATAAACGGGTGAAGATCGACATCTATTTTATCGGCGCCGGACTGGTAGATCTCGCGACAGTTAAAGAGATGCTTGCTATTGCGGAAGCGGCGCAGAAATGAACTGTGCCAAAACGAGAAAAGGCCGCAGCCTCCATAATGGAGGTTGCGACCAATCTCTCATAAGAAAATACATCCTTATGAACAGAAACCGTTGATTTTCCGGGCTTTTTGAACCATTTTGATGCAGTTTGAACAGCTGATTATCTCTTGCTGAACTGCGGAGCGCGACGGGCGGCCTTGAGACCGTACTTTTTGCGCTCCTTCATTCTCGGATCGCGGGTAAGGAAGCCGGCCTTTTTAAGGGCGGGGCGAAGGGCCTCGTCATACTGTAAAAGGGCACGGGAAAGTCCGTGACGGATAGCGCCGGCCTGACCGGTAACTCCGCCGCCGCCTACGCGGCAAACGATGTCAAACTTGCCCTCGGTGCCGGTGGCGTTAAGGGGCTGACGAACGATGAGCTTAAGGGTTTCAAGGCCGAAGTAATCGTCGATGTCACGGTCGTTAATGGTTATTTTACCGGTGCCGTTGTAAACGCGGACACGGGCAACGGAACTCTTTCTGCGGCCGGTGCCGTAGAAGTAAGGTTTGCTTTCAAACATCTGTTAAGTACCTCCCCTTAAAGTGAATAAGCTTCGGGCTTCTGGGCCGCGTGCTTGTGGTCGGTGCCGGAATAGACGCGAAGTCTTGTAAGAGCGGCACGTCCGATGGTGTTATCGGGCACCATGCCCTTGATGGCGAGCTCCATTGCAAGCTCGGGGCGGGTGCTCATAAGGGTGCGGTACTTGATTTCTTTAAGATGACCGATGTAACCGGTGTGACGTCTGTAATATTTCTCATCAAGCTTTCTGCCGGTGAGAACCGCCTTGTCGGCGTTTATGATGATGACATGGTCGCCGCAATCAACATTCGGAGTGAATATGGGCTTGCGTTTACCGCGGAGCAGCTCGGCTGCAACGGTAGCAACGCGTCCCATCGGCTTGCCGGCGGCATCCAATACATACCATTTACGGTCAATATCGGCCGCTTTAGGCATAAAAGTGGACATTGTGTGTTACCTCCAATAAATTCTTCATTTACATTTGTAGTGCGAAAAAGATGATAACACACCGAAAAACCGATGTCAAGCGATTTTGGATAAAAAATATATTTAACGGGGGTAATTCTTAAAAAACCTCCAGTTTTCTTAAAAATACTAACGAATTCAAAAGTATGATTTTTAAGAATCATTCGGTGATCTTTGCGATAGCGTTCTTCTCAAGTCGGCTTATCTGGGCTTGGGATATTCCTATTTCTTCGGCGACCTCGGTCTGGGTTTTACCCGAGAGAAAACGGGAGGAAAGTATTCGTTTTTCGCGATCGCTCAAAGCACTTACCGACTGCTTTAGATTTATTTCGTCTATCCAGTTGCGGTCGTCGTTTTTGTCGCTGACCTGATCGACGACGTATATGGTGTCTCCGCCGTCCGAATATACCGGCTCGTAAAGCGAGACGGGTTCGACAATACTTTCGAGTGCCGATACGACCTGCGCGCGCTTGATTCCGAGCTTTGCCGCGATTTCGTCGACGGTCGGTTCTCTTTGCATGATCTTTTGCAATTCCTCCTTTACCCTCATGGCGTGATAGGCAGTATCGCGAACCGAGCGTGACACTCTGAGCGAATTATTATCCCGTAAATACCGTTTTATTTCACCCTGTATCATCGGCACGGAGTATTATTTGCGAAAAATCGCCCGAAAAGCCGTATTCCCGACAGTAGTACAGTCCGGAAGTTAACGGACGGGTATGTTTTCTTGACACGGTTGTTCGCTTGTGATACATTATTATAATGTATATAAGTATACAGTTGTGTTTTTACGGAAGGGATGTTTTACATGGCGGAATATGAAAATACTTTTGAGGGGCTTAGTATGCCGTACAGCCTTGATTCCGAGCAATCGGTGCTCGGTGCGATATTGCTTGATCCGTCCTGTATTACAAGCGACGGGGTTCAGCAGTTACGTCCGGAGCATTTTTATCTCCCCCAGCACAGCGCCATTTTCAGCGCGATGTATACCATGTTTTCGTCGGCAAGGCCGATAGATCCCGTAACGCTGCTCGAGGAGCTCCGCTCCACCGGCGAATACGAAACGGCCGGAGGAAAGGAATATCTTACAAGGCTTGCCCAGATAGTGCCGTCGGTCGAGAATGTAAAATCGTACGCCGATACGGTGCTTGAAAAGTACTATATACGCTCGCTTATCCGCGCCGGCCGCCAGACGGTGGAGCAGGCTCAGGAGGCAGCCGCTTCGGCCTCCGATCTTATAGATGCGGCCGAACAAAGAATTTTTGAAATAAGACAGGGTAAGGATGTTGCGAATCTTACCCCGATAAAACAGATAATAACCAGCGAAAACAGCAGAATTTCGAGCCTGAGCGACCCCGAGGTAAGACAGCTCAGCCGCGGAATTCCGCTCGGTCTTTCGGGAATAGACGCGGTGCTCGGCGGAATGAACCGGTCCGATCTTATTATAATCGGAGCGCGCCCCGGTGTCGGAAAAACCTCGTTTTCGCTTAACATTGCGCGCAACGCGGCCGTTAATTCGGGCAAGCGTGTGGCCTTTTTCTCGCTTGAGATGTCAAAGGAACAGCTTGTTTCCCGTCTTTTGTCCTCCGAGTCGGCCATAGAATCTCAAAAGCTCCGCTGGGGAGGACTCAGCGGCGACGACGAATGGGAACGTCTCGCCAACGCATCGGCCAATCTCTACAAAACCGAGATTTTTATTGATGATACCGCCGCCATAACGGTGCCTCAGATGAAGGCGAAATTAAGGCGCAATAAGGTTGATCTTGTTTTTATAGATTATTTGCAGCTTATAGAGCCGGTCAATAAGCGCACCGACAACCGAGTACAGCAGGTAAGTGAAATAACAAGGGCGCTGAAGGTCATGGCTAAGGAGCTTGACATTCCGATAGTGGTCTGTTCGCAGCTTTCGCGTACGCCGGTTCAGGGCAAGGCCAGAGCGCCGCAATTAAGCGACCTCAGAGAATCGGGTTCAATCGAGCAGGACGCCGATATCGTTATGCTGCTTTACCGCGTTGACGATTCTCAGCAAAACGATGATCCGGATGCTCCGGCGCCCGATACGGCACAGTGTATAATAGCCAAAAACCGTCACGGTGCTACCGGTGTGGTCGATCTTAAATGGAACGGTAAGTATTTCAAGTATGAGACGGTGGAAACCGAGCTGGAATATGAATATTGATATTTTTATTGAGAGGAAAACCGAAGAGAAGATCCGCCGTGCGATAGAGGAAAACGGGATGCTTAAAAAGGGTGACAGGGTTGTTTTGGCGGTGTCGGGCGGAGCCGATTCCATGGCCCTTTTGTATGTCCTTTATTACCTTGCGGACGAATATGAGCTTGACTTAAAGGTCTGCCATGTGAATCACGGATTGCGCGGGGCGCAGGCGGACGGTGATGAGGAGCTTGTCAGAAAAAACTGCCAAGAGCTTAAAATACCGTTTTTGGTAAAAAAAGCCGACGTAAGGGCCGTTTGCCGTCAGGAGAAAATCGGCGAAGAGGAATGCGGTCGCCGCATACGCTACGATTTTTTTGATGAGTGCGCAAACGGCGGAAAGATCGCTACCGCACACACGCTGTCTGACAAGGCCGAGACCCTTATTTTTAATCTTACAAGAGGCTCATCGCTCAAAGGCTTGTGTTCAATTCCGCCGGTTCGGGGCAATATAATAAGGCCGCTTATACTTTGCGCGAGGGAGGATATAGAGGAATTCTGCGAAAAAAACGGTATAGAGTACGCCGTCGATTGCACAAATTCCGATATCGAATATTCGCGCAACCGTATAAGGCATGAAGTAATTCCCCAGCTGAAGATTATAAATCCGGCCTTTTTAACGGCAGTTGAGAACCTATGCGAGAGCTGTGCTCTGGATGAAAGATTTTTGTCCGGCATGTGCGGCAAAGCGCTTGATGAGGCATATATTTCGGAAAATGTCTATTCGGCGAGGGTGCTTTCAAAGCTTGATAAAGCGTTGCTTTTAAGGGCGGTCGTGCGGATTATCGAGAATTCCGGGAGCGAGGCGAACAGTTCTCGTGTAAAGGAGGCGGCCGATGCCGTTATAAACGGCGGAAGCGTTAATCTGAGCTTTGGCAGAATATTTAAGTGTGACGGGAAAAAGGTTTGGGTATGTCTGCCGGAGCAAGCTCCCGGACAAAACAGAGGTATCGGTGACTTTTGCTTCCCGTTTTGCGAGGGGGAAACGGTTACTCCGGCAGGGACGGTAACGATAAAAAAGTCTAATTTGGAAAAATATTCGGGACAAAAAGGTTGCGCAAAAATTAACAATTTGTTATTATATAATGTAATCGGCTGTGATAGAATATCGAAAGACTTGGTAATAAGGAACAAACGCCCGGGTGACAGGATAACCCTTTATACTCGCTCGGTGACCAAAAGCCTTAAAAAGCTGTTTTGCGAACAGAAAATAGAGACTCAGGACCGTTCAAGGCAGATTGTAATTGCTGATGAGGACGGGGTTTTATGGGTGCAGTCGGCAGGTCCGGATAAACGGGCGTTACCGAAGGATAAAAATTCGGAAATATATGAGATAACGGTGAGGACGAATGATGAAACAGGAAATTGAAAAGGTGCTTTTTTCCGAAGAACAGTTAAAAAGTGCAGTTGAGAAGATTGCCGGCGAGATAAACAGGGATTACGAAGGCAAGGAACCGGTGCTTATAGGCATTTTAAAGGGTTCGGTCGTTTTTATGGCCGATCTTATGAGGAGGATAAGCGTCGATTGCACGACCGATTTTATGTCGGTGTCAAGCTACGGCGGAGGGACCGAGACCTCCGGCTCGGTCAGAATAAGAAAAGATCTCGACCGTTCGATTACGGGTAAGGATGTTATAGTTATAGAGGATATTCTCGATTCCGGCACGACGCTTAGCCACCTGCTCGAAATCCTTGAGGTCAGAAGACCGAACAGCCTTAAGCTGTGTGTTCTGCTTGATAAACCCGAGCGCAGGGTGACTCCTGTTAAATATGATTATGTCGGCCTTACCGTTCCGGACGAGTTTATAGTCGGATACGGGCTTGATTATGACGAAAAATATCGCAATCTTCCCTATATAGGCGTACTTAAAAGAGAGGTTTATGAGAAATAATAATCTTTGTACGACGGTTTGTTTTGTACGGGAGCGTTTTTAGAATTTGTGTTGTAATTATACTGTCGGGATCAAAGCGTCAAGCCTTGTTCCGGACATGATGATAAAGAAAGGTACGGTCAACTGAAAGATGAACAAAAACATCCGAAACGCCATACTGTTTATATCGGTTCCGTTGGCGCTTATAATAGCGGTGATGGTTCTGGTCGGGCAGGTGCAGCAGAATGAAAAGCCCAAATACTACGAGATAGTCAACAAGATATACAGCGGCGAAATAACAAATTTCACCCTTAATATCTCAAGCGGACATCTTGAGTATTACGAGGGGGACGATACATCCAAAAACAACAAAAAAACGTACGATGTTCCGGATGTTACAATATTCTACAACGATGTCGGCGAGTTTATATCGGAGCATAACAAGCAGGCCATTAAGCAGGGCGAAAACTCCTCTTACAGCGTAATCGAGTACAATTACGAAGTGAATAAGGGAGCCTGGCTTGTCAATATACTGCCGACCGCAGTGCTGCTCGGAGCATTGGTGCTGTTCTGGTTTATGATGATGAAGCGCATGGGAGCCGCCGGAGGGGACAAAACATTAGGCTTCGGCAAGGCCAAGTTCAAAAAGACGGCTGACAGCACGCGCAAGACCACCTTTGCCGATGTTGCCGGTGCGGACGAGGAGAAGGAAGAGCTTTCCGAAATAGTCGAATTTCTTAAAAATCCGAAGCGCTATAACGATCTGGGCGCAAGAATTCCAAAGGGCGTGCTGCTTGTAGGCCCTCCGGGAACCGGCAAAACCTTGCTTGCGCGCGCCGTTGCAGGCGAAGCCGGCGTTCCGTTTTTTTCAATATCCGGTTCGGATTTTGTTGAGATGTTTGTAGGTGTCGGCGCCTCGCGTGTACGCGATCTGTTCGACCAGGCGAAAAAGAATTCCCCGGCCATTATATTCATCGATGAGATAGACGCCGTGGGACGTCAAAGAGGAACCGGACTCGGCGGAGGGCACGACGAGCGCGAGCAGACGCTGAACCAGCTGCTTGTTGAAATGGACGGCTTCGGCTCGAACGAGGGCGTTATAGTAATAGCGGCCACCAATCGTTCGGATATACTTGATCCGGCTTTGATGAGGCCGGGCAGATTCGACCGTCAGATCGTCATCGGGATCCCGGATATCGTAGGAAGAGAAGAAATCTTCCGGATCCATTCCAGAAACAAGCCGCTGGCAGAAGGAGTCGATCCGAAGGTTCTGGCCAGAAGAACGCCGGGATTCTCCCCTGCGGACATTGAAAACATGCTGAATGAAGCTGCGCTCCTGGCAGCCAGAAGAAACGGCATGAAGATCCGTATGGAAGAAATAGAAGAGGCGATCACCAAGGTGATCGCAGGACCGGAAAAGAAGAGTCGTGTCATCAGCGAAGAAGAACGAAAGCTGACTGCATACCATGAAGCCGGGCATGCCGTTGTTGCTCATGTCCTGCCTAAGACAGATCCGGTACATCAGATCACTATCATTCCGAGAGGAAGAGCCGGCGGGTTCACCATGATCCTGCCGAAGGAAGATAAGTACTACGGAACCAAGGAAACCATGCGGGAACAGATCATCCACCTGCTGGGCGGTCGTGTAGCGGAAATGCTGACGCTGGATGATATCAGTACAGGAGCCAGCAACGATATCCAGAGAGCTACCGATATTGCCAAAGAAATGGTGACCAAGTACGGGTTCAGTGAAAAACTGGGTCCTGTAAACTACAGCTCTTCGGATGAAGTGTTCCTGGGCAAGGATTTCTCGACGCGTCAGGCATATTCAGAAGAAACTGCCAACGAGATCGACGAGGAAGTTAAGGCGATCATTGAAGAAGCATACGATACGGCAAGAACGATCCTCAGCGAACATCTCGATCAGCTGACGGCTGTAGCGGAAGGACTGCTGGAGGTTGAAACGCTGGATAACCGTCAGTTCGAAGAACTGTACGACGGTGTCAAAACGCCGGAAGAGATCGGGCAGGAACTGAAGGAAGAGCTTAAGAAACGCGAGATCAGCAATCGTGCAGAAGCTGCAGAAGCAGAAAAGATGCACAAAAAAGCACTGGAAGAAGAGAAGAAAAGACAGCTGGAAGAAGCTGCGAAAGCGCTGGAAGAAAAGCATGGAGACAGCAAATTCAAGCCGACCATCATGACATACAACGACGTTACGAAGACAGCGACTCCATACGAGCCGGAAAATCGTGACGACGATGATGAACCGGCGGCGGATCCTCAGGACAGGGATGACGATATGCCGAGCGAAGAGGAACTGGCGGTATATGACACAGATTACCTCAATGCTGATGATGAGGATTCCTCCGAGGAGGAACATGATGCAGAAGATCATTCTTCCGATGAAGAAAAATAACATTGTGATATAGTAGAGAGAAGGTCTTATCATGAAAGTAACAGTGGCAGACTGCCTTGAGCTGGACGCATTTGCGAAGGCGAAGGTAGTGGCGGCAAAAGTAAATTTAACCAATGAAGGGAAATCCATCTCGGTGCTGGATGCCAGCAGCGAAGATGAGCTGTGCTTTTATGAAGGAGACAAGACGGAGATCCTGCTGACCGGATTTGCCGGGGTGCAGGAAGACGCGGACGCGCAGTGCAGGATCCTGCACCACATCGCAACTCGTGGATATGCGGCGCTGGCAGTCTACCACAGCGGTGGACTGTCGCCAAAACTGATCGAAGCGGCAGAGCGCGAGATGATGCCGCTGATCCAGATGCCGAAGGATGCGGGATACTCCCGGGCGATCAGCGAAGTGATGGACCGGGTGCTGTACGGAGACAATTTCCGGAATACTCTGATCAGCAACACGGTATTCCATCTGCTGAACTTTGAAAAACACAGCAATTTCCAGTCGGCTGTACGGGAAGCTGCCATCAGCAACGATTTTCAGCTGATCATACTCAGCGAGGACTTCAATCCGATCCTCACGGTGGAAACACGTCATAAGGCAACGATAGCCGACGCCATCAAGCTGGGGAAAGAGAGAAACGTAGAAAGTGACGCCAAGGCATACACCATGATCGATGTCAACGGCGTGCTTACCTACTGGGGTCCTGTGACCATAAACAACGAAAAATACTACATGTTTATCGTGGATAACGAGGATTCCTATACAGCAGGTGAGATCACCAAGCTTGCAGAGATCATAGAACTGGCCATGGGCATGTGGAAATACACACCGGAACGTGATGCGAAAGCGGAATTCATCAAAGCCCTCATGCGAGGCAACAAGAGCCTGGCATACACCCTCAAGGATGAGGCGCGGATCAGCGGAGATGATATCCTGAGCGTGTTCTTCTCGAAAGGGATCAGCACGGAGGTGGAGAGCCAGGTCTTTTCCGAGTTTGAAAAGCAGGAAGACCTCAATATCATGAAGATCACAGAAGGCGATGAAACTTACGGAATGATCCTGACTTACGAAGACAAAGTTGCCGGGACCGATCTGAAAAACAGCTGTGTGCAGCTTTTCAACCGGCTCAAGGGCAATAAGGGTGCGAGGATCTTCCATGTCACTGGTCTCAATGGGATCGAAGGTGCGGGAGATGCATATCGTCTTATCAGCGAAAGCTGGTCCTTCGTGCAGAGTGTATTCCCTTACAAACGGGTTTTTACCAAATATGAACTCACTCTGGTAAGCAACTGCATCAACATCCAGATCCAGGGCGGATTCGTCAAGAAAAACTATATCGAACTTCTGGAACCTTTTAAGGAAGCCAGTGAAAATAAGGGCAAACAGCTTCTGGAAACATTGGAGACATTTGTGCTGGATGCCGGCATGAACAGCGGCAAAACAGCCGAGTTTATGGGGATCCACACCAATACCGTACAGTATAGACTCAAAAAGATCAACGAGCTGCTGGGAGTTGAGATCACAGGAAACCGGGTGATCCCGGGACTCACGATGGCTTTAGCGCTGAAACGGCTGGAACGTGTCGTGAACTAGCGAAGCAATATATCCTACGTTATCACATCACATGAATTGCGAAATGCAAAGGAGAGGGAAATGTACTTTAACTATCTGGAAAAAGCTGATCCGGACATAACGGCAGCAATGAAACGTGAAATCAATCGTCAGGAAACCAAAATCGAAATGATCGCATCCGAGAACTTTGTAAATTATGAGGTCATGGAAGCTATGGGAAGCGCGCTGACCAACAAGTATGCAGAAGGCTACCCGGGAAAGAGATACTATGGCGGATGCGAATTCGTAGACGAAGTAGAACAGATGGCGATAGATCGTGCCAAGAAGATCTTTGGTGCAGAACATGCTAACGTGCAGGCGCATTCCGGTGCCAACGCCAATACTGCTGTATACCAGGCAGTCCTCGAATACGGCGATACAGTGCTGGGCATGGATCTGTCCAACGGCGGTCATCTGACCCATGGATCCCCGGTCAACATTTCCGGAAAGTCTTATCACTTTGTAGCATACGGACTGGATCCGGAGACGGAAACCATAGATTACGACAACGTAAGAGAACTGGCACACAAGCACCAGCCAAAGCTGATCGTTGCCGGAGCGTCCGCTTATCCGAGAGAGATCCGCTTTGATATCTTCCGTGAGATCGCAGATGAAGTAGGCGCCCTCTTCATGGTAGACATGGCACATATCGCAGGACTGGTTGCAGCAGGTCTCCACCAGAACCCGGTAGATTATGCAGATATCGTGACAAGCACGACACATAAAACGCTCCGCGGCCCAAGAGGCGGCCTGATCCTCTGCAAAGAAAAATTTGCAAAGGCTATCGACAAGGCGATCTTCCCTGGAACACAGGGCGGCCCGCTGATGCACGTGATCGCTGCCAAGGCAGTATGCTTCAAAGAAGCAATGGATCCGGAATTCACAGAATACCAGAAGCAGGTCGTTGCTAATGCAAAGGCTCTGGCAGAGGCTCTCAACGAGAAAGGCTTCGATCTGGTGTCCGGCGGTACAGACAACCATCTGGTGCTGGTAAAACTGCTGAACAAGAATATCACAGGAAAGCTGGCTGAAAAGCTGCTGGATGATGCCAATATCACGACAAACAAGAATGCGATCCCGAACGATCCGGAAAGCCCGTTCGTAACAAGCGGTCTGAGACTTGGAACTCCGGCTATGACAAGCAGAGGATTCAAGGAAGACGATGTGAAGAAGACGGTAGAAGCGATCGCTTTAGTGATCGACAATCCGGAAGATGAAGTTGCTATGGAAAAGGCAAGAGCTATCGTCAAGGAACTGACCGATAAATATCCGCTCCACAAGAACTTCGGCAAGGATCTGTAGAGCCGCCAGCAAGGTGCTGGATACAGCGAAAACCAAACACATGGAATCATGAGGGAGCACTGCGAAAGGCAAGTCTTTTCGCGGTGCTCCGTCTTCGTTACAAAGTTCCTATGAATAATGTATACAAACAAAAACAAGTTGCAAATTTGAAATGTATACGTTATAGTGAGAGTGGTATTTTATGTACTTATGATTTTTTAACAAAACATCCAAAATACTTTAAGGGAGGAAGCATAAATGAACAAGCTTGAAGATCTCCGCGCGAAAAAAGAGAAAATCGCACAGGGCGGAGGCGAAAAAAGAATCGAAGCACAGCATGCCAGAGGCAAGCTGACTGCGAGAGAACGACTGGACATTCTTTTTGATAAAGACAGCTTTGTTGAAATCGATGTGTTCGTAAAACACAGATGCACGAACTTCGGCATGGACGAAAAAGAACTGCTGGGTGACGGCGTTGTAACAGGCTATGGCCAGGTAGACGGAAGACTGGTATTCGCATTTGCGCAGGACTTCACTGTAAGCGGTGGATCCCTAGGTGAATATCACGCAGAAAAAATCGTCAAAGTGCAGAACATGGCTCTGAAAATGGGTGCACCGATCGTTGGACTGCAGGATTCCGGCGGTGCCAGAGTAGAAGAAGGCGTTGCGGCCCTTTCCGGATTCGGCAAGATCTTCCACAACAACACGATCTCTTCCGGCGTGATTCCGCAGATCTCTGTGATCATGGGACCTTGCGCAGGCGGTGCGGTATATTCCCCTGCTATCACGGACTTCGTATTCATGGTAGATCAGACAAGCCAGATGTTCATCACAGGACCGGCTGTTATCAAGACTGTAACAGGTGAAGAAGTAACTGCAGAACAGCTGGGCGGCGCAGCAACTCACAATACAGTAAGCGGTGTTGCTCACTTCATGGGCAAGAACGACGAGGAAACTCTGCTGATGGTAAGAGAACTGCTGAGCTACATGCCTTCCAATAACATGGAAACAGCTCCTGTATATGCTACCAACGACGATGTCAACAGAATGATCCCTGAACTGAACGAGATCATTCCGGACAACCCGAACAAGGGATACAACATTTACGATGTGATCACAAAGATCGCAGACGAAGGAAAATATTTCGATGTTATGCCGCTTTATGCTAAGAATATCGTTACATGCTTCATCAGAATGGACGGAGCTACCGTTGGTGTTATCGCCAACCAGCCGAATTACGGAGCAGGATGCCTGGACATCGACGCTTCCGACAAGGCTGCAAGATTTATCAGAAGATGCGATGCGTTCAACATCCCTCTCCTGACCATCGAAGACGTTCCTGGATTCCTGCCGGGTACCGGTCAGGAATACGGCGGGATCATCAGACACGGTGCGAAGATGCTGTACGCATACTGCGAAGCTACAGTGCCTAAGATCACAGTGATCCTGAGAAAGGCATACGGTGGAGCATATATCGGTATGTGCAACAAGGAACTGGGGGCTGACCTGGTAATGGCATGGCCTACCGCACAGATCGCTGTTATGGGTGCTTCCGGTGCTGTTAATATCATTTCTTCCGTTAAGAAGGAAATCAAGAATGCTGAAGATCCTGATGCAGTAAGAGCAGCTGCGATCGAAGATTACGAAGAAAAGTTCAACAATCCGTATGTGGCAGCAGGTCTGGGTTATGTAGACGATGTTATCGAACCGGCTACAACAAGACAGCGGATCATCAGCGCACTGGATATGTTAAGCACGAAGAGAGAATCCCTGCCGGCTAAGAAGCACGGTAACATTCCATTGTAGGAGGTAGCATAATGGGTTTAATGGATAAGTTTTCAGATCCGAGTCTGTTTGACTCCCTGTCCTTTGGGGACAAGATGGCGGGATCGGCTATCACGATGCTCATGGGCATGGGCATTACATTCGTCGTTCTGATGCTTTTATGGGGTGTATTTGCTCTGATGGGTAAATGCATGTCCTCAACTGCTAAGAAAGGAGATAAGGCGTCTGCGGCAGAGACAAAGGCCAATGCCACGCCCTCGGTAGCAGCACCGGCAGCAGCGAAGACAGATGATGTTCTGACAGCAGTTATCGCAGCAGCGATCGCAGCGTATCAGAGCGAAGGAGGCACAGGGAACCTGGTCGTAAGAAAGATCCAGAGACTTTCCGGTGAAACGACTCTGTGGACTAACGCAGCGAGAGAAGACTGCATCGAAAGCAGAAGATTCTAAGTTTATTATCGAAATGATCGAAAGGAATTGTTAGATATGAAAAAGTATAATATTACCGTAAACGGTGTAGCATATGCAGTTGAAGTAGAAGAAGCTGGCGCAGCATCTGCACCAGCAGCAGCTCCGGCTCCGGCAGCAGCACCAGCAGCTCCGGCACCAGCAGCAGCTCCGGCTCCGGCAGCTCCAGCAGCACCGGTAGCAGCAGGAGATGCTTCCATAACAGCTCCGATGCCGGGAACAGTTCTGGATGTTAAGGTTACGGAAGGTCAGCCTGTAAACAAGGGCGACGTTCTGGTGATCCTGGAAGCTATGAAGATGGAAAACGAAATCTGTGCAACTGGAGATGGCACTGTAGACAAGATCGTTGCAGCAAAGGGCTCTTCCGTAAACTCCGGAGATGTTCTTGTTACTCTTAAATAAGTAAAAAAGTATTTTGGATACAAGCATAATGTGTTAAAATAATTAGGCGGTTTTTAAAACCGCCTATTATTTTAAAGAAATCATAAAACAGAGCAAAAGGAGAAAAACTATGCTACTGGCATTTGATGTTGGAAACACAAACATCGTTCTGGGATTGTTCCAGGACGGCAGAATGATCACCAACTGGAGACTTGAAACGGACAACAATAAAAGTGCGGATGAATACGGTATGATCATCAACCAGCTTTTCAAGTATGAAGATCTGGACATCAGTGAAGTGAAAGATGTGATCATATCCACAGTCGTTCCCTCTGTGCTGTATACGCTGCAGCATCTGTCGGTAAAGTACTTCCACAGAAAAGCGATCGTGATCGGAGCAGGAATCAAAACAGGACTGGTCGTAAAATACGACAACCCGAAACAGGTAGGCGCAGACAGGATCGTTAACGCAGTAGCGGCACACGCCAAGTACGGCGGCCCGCTGATCATCATTGATTTTGGTACTGCGACCACATTCTGTGCCGTTTCTGAAAAGGCAGAATACCTGGGAGGAACCATTGCGCCGGGATTAAAGATTTCCTCGGACGCATTATTTGAAAAAACAGCCAAGCTCCCTAAAGTAGAACTGGAAGAGCCTGGCCATGTGATCTGCCGCAATACCATAAACAGTATCCAGGGGGGTCTGGTATACGGACACATGGGAATGGTAGATTACATCGTGAAGAAGATGAAAGCAGAGCTGCAGGAATACAGCGCAGACGCCAGCCAGGAAGTGAAAGTGATCGCGACAGGAGGTCTGGCAACACTGATTGACGGCGGGATCGACTGCATCGATTACGTGGACAAGATGCTGACGCTGGAAGGTCTGGAGATCATATACAGAAAGAATAAAAAAATCAGAAAGAAGAGCCCGGGACCGGTGCGGGAAGGAAGAGACTGCGACTATGCCGAAGACAGCTTTTAAGATAGGAGATATCGCTCTTAAAACGCCCTTTGTGCTGGCCCCGCTTGCGGGAATCACGGATACATCGATGAGAAGCCTTTGCTGGAAACAGGGGGCTTCTTTTGTATACACGGAAATGGTCAGCGGTAAGGGACTGTGGTACGGAGATAAAAAGACAAATCAGTTATTAAAAATAGGCGATCCGGAAGAAATGACAGGCTTCCAGCTCTTTGGGAGCGATCCGGAAGTCATGGCCTTTGCAGCAAAAGAACTGCGAGACCGCAGCAATGCCTTGCTGGATCTTAACGTGGGCTGCCCGGTGCCTAAAGTAGTTAAAAACGGAGAAGGCTCGGCACTTCTGAAAAAACTGGACGTTCTGCAGGAAGTAGTAGCCGCCATGGTGAAGCATGCCGGAAAACCGGTGACAGCTAAGATCCGTATGGGATTCGCGCGAAATGAAAATACGGCAGTAGAGACTGCGAAGGCGCTGGAGGATGCAGGGGCATCGGCAGTAGCTGTCCATGGAAGAACGAGGGAGCAATATTACGAAGGCAGTGCCGACTGGAAAGTGATCGCGGACGTGAAGCACGCAGTAGGGATCCCTGTCATCGGAAACGGCGATGTGATGAGTGGAGAAGACGCGGTGCGTATGCTGGATGAAACCGGGTGTGATGGGGTCATGATCGCCCGCGGAGCTCTGGGGAATCCATGGATATTTCGAGAGGCAGAAGCTCTCTGGAATGGAGATATGAAACCGGTTACACCCTCCGATAATGAAAAAATTAACATGCTTTTGGATCATTTTGCATTGATCTGTGCCGATAAGGGGGACAATGTTGCGGTCAGAGAGATCCGAAAACACATCGGCTGGTACGTGAAGGGGATGCGAGGAGCTTCCTATGTAAAGCGTACGGCAAACAAGATAACACAAGCCTCGGAGCTGATAGAGCTGCTGCGAGGATTGTTAAAATAAAAACGTAGAAAGTGAAAAAACCCGCCCCAACCCTCTTTCCAAATGTACGATTTTGTTGTAAAATGTTACATACCACGTAAATTTCAGAATTTACTAAACATGATTGGATGAGAGGTAGGTGACATCATGAGCAGACTGGATTTTAAGACGAAAGACAGGGCTCAAGTAGTTGTAGAGGGGTTGTATCAGGATCTTGAGAGACGTATCATAGCCAGCCCGCCGGGACAGTGTCCGGTCGATATGGCAGAATCGTTTTTGAAGCTGTGCCACGCACAATCATGCGGCAAATGTGTGCCGTGCAGAGTGGGCATCGGACAGCTTTTGAAGATTTTAGATGATATTTTAGACTTGAACAAAGAGAAGAGTATGGAGCAGCTGGAACTGCTTCGCCGTACTGCCGTGGTCATTAAAGAATCGGCAGACTGTGCTATTGGTACAGAGGCGGCCAGCATGGTGCTGCGGGGACTGGATGGATTCCGCGAGGATTACGAGGAACACATCCGTCACAATCGCTGTGCGACCAGTATCCAGGAAGGCAAGCAGCCGGTACCGTGCGTGGCACTTTGCCCTGCCGGCGTAGACGTGCCTGGATACACAGCTCTGGTAATGGCAGGCAGATACGACGATGCCGTAAGACTGATCAGAAAGGACAATCCGTTCCCGACAGTCTGTGCACATATCTGCGAACATCCTTGCGAGGCAAGGTGCAGAAGACAGCTGATCGATACAGCTGTAAACATCAGGGGAATCAAGCGCTATGCTGTAGATCACTGCAGTGAAACAGTGCCTGTTCCTGCTGCTATGGATGATACAGGCAAGAAAGTTGCCATTATCGGAGGCGGTCCGGGAGGACTTTCCGCAGCATATTTCCTGGCTATTATGGGACATAAACCGACGATCTTCGAGAAGAGAAGCAAGCTGGGCGGCATGCTTCGCTATGGAATTCCGAACTACAGACTGCCGAGAGAACGTCTGCAGTGGGATATCGATGCGATCCTGTCTACCGGTATCGAGGTGAAGACGGATTACGATGTCAACGATGAAGCCAACATCAAGATGATCGCAGAAGAGTTTGACGCAGCTTACATATCCATCGGCGCTCATACACACAAGACGATAGGTGTTGAAGGAGAATACAGCAAGGGCGTGATCCCTGCCGTAGAGATCCTGCGAGGTATCGGCGACGATTCCATGCCGGACTTCAACAACAAGGCCGTTGTCGTTATTGGCGGAGGAAACGTAGCCATTCATATTTCGGGCAAGATTTGCCAGGCTGCTGCCAATCTGGGGAACCAAAATAAAACCGAACAGAGTAATAAAAATCAGCACCAAAATGATTGCCAGCAGCAAGCTTAATACGCGATTGGCCTTTGAAGAAAGGGGATGTTTTCGTAAAATTCCCTCAAAAAGTCGTTTTTCAAAAAACATCATAACCGGATTGAGCACATATGCGATAGAAAAACCCAGGATAAAAGGAGTAGTCAACCCCACTAAATTTCCTAAAAAGGAAAAGATATTTCCCAGATTTAACAGGAACATGACAAAAAGGATAGCCGCTGCGATAACCAAAAAGCCATATACGGCAATGGTATTATATTTGCGGTTCCAGTCAATCTTCATGCCGCGACCCCTTTCCAATAAAGCGGATGCAGGTTGTCCGTCGATCAGTCAATGGGATAATCTTCCTCGTCTGGAGGCCAATCCTCCTCTGAACTAGGCGGCCAACTTTCTTCTGAAGAAGGAATATCTTCATTCAGTCCTCCGTTCGAACTGGAAGAACTGCTGCTAGAGCTGGACTCGTCAGAAGATTCAGAACTGTCAGAAGACGACGAGCTTTCTTCCTCATCTGAAGGTAGGTTGCCATGATCACATTTTTGCGGGATATTATCCGCCTTATAATAGCCTACTGCGGTAGAGGGACAATCAGAAGAAGCAATCAGCCCGGATACAGTGCAGTAGTTCAGCTGCACCACATTGTTGCTTTCCGGATAGGTTCCAGTGGGTAAATC
>ERZ857998.1989-NODE-1989-length-20657-cov-14.212989_pt1 | contig 20657 bp, 18 predicted proteins | sample MGYA00519954_ERZ857998 | MGnify/ENA primary metagenome ERZ857998 (study PRJEB31778, sample SAMEA3449424) | human gut metagenome | biome: human gut; feature: human-associated habitat; material: faeces | place: United Kingdom | collected 2010/2012 ...
GCATGGGCGGAAATCTGCCCGTCAAAACCGATACGTGTTCGACTCTCGTCAGCTTTTATTCCTTTCCTTATATATTTTTGCGGCGATGCTCATCGGGATAAGCGCAAGCGCCGTGACACACGCAGCGGCAATAAACAGCTCGTTTACCGGCAGATAGCCCTCGGCAATGCTGCTTATGTCATAGCCCATCTCGCCTGCGCGCTGCGCGGTAACGAAGATGAGGTTTCCGTTATCGACGACCTGATACACCTTTTCGCCGAAGGCACGGCAGATGGGGTCTGCCAGCAGCGGCCCTGCTATCATCGGGAAGAACACGAAGAACATTATCCTTATGCCCTCAAACTGGCCGCGGTGCTCCTCGGGATACAGGCGCTTCATCCACACCGTCATTGCCTGCATGAAAACAACGTAGCCTATACCGACAAGGATTATGCCGACAAAGCACGGCCAGTTGGCGGCAAAGTTAAGGGCGTTTTCCGTGTCGAAGGAGCTCTGCATATTGCCGACGACGAAGTAGACAAACAGGCAGCCGAGGATGCTGAGTATTGTCGCGAATGCGGCGACGGTCGGAACCTTTTTGTTGTTTATGATCTTTATAAACGGTATTGACATCGCAACGGCTATCAGCAGCGGAATGCCGAGGATGAGACTGGGGTCGGTAAAGCCGAGGGTGTAATTCATCCAGTTCATGATGTGGATAAAATAGCAGTTGTAGCCGATGAAGAATATGCACAGCGTGAGAAACACAAGAGCCAGCTCGCGGTTTGCGGCAAAGCGCCTGAAATTGAACGTCGAGCCGAACTGGTGCCAGAAGCCGCCGTCCTTGACGGGCTTGAGCGTGGGCGCATCCTTGAGCAGGAAAAACGACGCTATGCCCACGAGGACGGTAACGCCGCCGGCGACGGAGAAGAAAATGATATAGCCTGCCTGCGGATTTGCCTCGGTTGCAAGCCCCGTTACGAACATGCCGCCGACGAGGGTGCCGACGAGGGTGCCGATAACGGGCAGCGTTGCCGCGACGGCGCCGATCTGGCCGGAGTTAGAGTCGTCCATCATGTCGGCATACCAGGCGTTGTAGCCTGCGTCGTTTGCCATGGAGCCAAAAAAGCTCATTATGGTGTCGGCTGCAACGATGGTGACGCCGACGAGCATCACGTCGTTATAAATGCTGTCGCGCAGATAGTGCGTAAGCCCGAACGCGATGGTGAAAATTCCCCAGAGTATCGAGCCCCAGGTTATGAGCTTTTTGCGTGAGCCGATGCGGTCGGACAGCGTTCCGAAAAACAGCGCGGAAAACGTCGTTGCGGTTGCCGAGCATATGGTCATTGCCGTAACGACGCCGAGCTGCGCGCCGAAGTCGGAATACAGAAAGTTTGCAAACCAGTTGTTTTCGATGACCCATGCTATCTGCGCGGAAAACCCGATCACCAGCAGCAGAGTCCAGTTGAGCGCGCCGATGCCTTTTTTCTCGGTGCTTTTTGCGTTCCCCATTAATTCTTCCTCCCTATAAAATCTCTTACAAGAGCTTCATACTCATCCTTTGCGCACATGTAGCTTGCCGCATGCCCTGCGCCGGGCACGAGCAGCAGCTTCTTTTCGCTTTTGCAGGCGTTGAATATACTGAGCGCCATGTCCTTTGGAACATAGCGGTCGCAGTCGCCGCAGATGTACAGAAGCGGTATCTCCGTCACGCTCACGCTGCGCACCGAGCTTGCCTCCTTGAAGCCGTAGCCGGCCTTGAGGAGATTAACGTATTCAAAAACGTCAACGAACATCGTCGGCAGGTGATAGAGCTTGCCGACAAGGTTGCGGAACACCGTGTTAAGATCGGAATAGCCGCAGTCGGCGATAATGCCGCGCACGTTTTTGTTAAGGTCAAGATCCGCGCTTTGCAGAATGCTCGCCGCGCCCATGGACATGCCGTGCAGATAGATATCGTTATCCGGGAAAAGCTCGGCGGCCTTGTTTGTCCACTGCACGACGTCGTATCTGTCCAGCGCGCCGAAGCCGATGTAGGTCCCGTCGCTTTTTCCGTGCGCGCGCATGTGGACATATATGAGGTCGCAGCCGAGCGATTTATAAAAATCGTACATTGCCGCAAAATCGCAGGCAGGCTCGGACTTGTAGCCGTGGAAAAAGATCACCGTTTTTCCCGTGCCGCTGCCGCGCAGCATGTCCGCGCGCAGGGTAAGCCCGTCGTCCGAGACGATGCTTATCTCGTCAAAAGGCAGTTCGCGGAAGGGCCGGAAGTACGGAATATTGTGCGCCCAGAGCGCCTTGCCGGTCGGCTCGAGCAGGGAAGATGAGCTTGCGCCCGTCTCCGGAGTCGGGAAATTATCCTGCCGGAGAATGAGCACGCGCACAAATTTCATGCCCACGGCGTAAAAAAGCGCCAGTACGGCGCAGATAACTATAAGAACGATCACAACTGCTTTCATAATATCACCGATGGTATTTTATTATATTTCTATTAAAATTGGAATAGCTAATATTGAAGAAATGGGAATAATATTATATAATTTGTGCGTTAAACTGAGAAAAGGAGAAACAGTATGGAAAAGTCAAAAGTGTATTTCATAAAGGAAGTAAGTCCGGAAAACGTTGTGCGAGCATATGAAGCGCTGGGCGTTGAGCTTAAGGGCAACGTTGCCGTGAAGCTGCACAGCGGCGAGCCGGGCAACCAGAACTTCCTGCGCCCCGATTTTATGAAGCCGGCCGTTGACCGCGTCGGCGGAACGATAGTAGAATGCAACACTGCATATGACGGACAAAGAGATACCACCGAGGCGCACAGAAAGACCATGCAGCTGCACGGCTGGGTCGAGATCGCCGACGTTGACATCATGGATGCCGAGGGCGAAATGACCATTCCCGTTGTCGGCGGCAGGCATCTTGATAAAAACTATGTCGGCAAAACGCTGCCGGAGTACGATTCCATGCTCGTTCTGTCGCACTTCAAAGGCCACCCGATGGGCGGCTACGGCGGCGCGCTGAAGAATATCTCGATCGGCATCGCGTCAAGCTACGGCAAAAAGTATATCCACGGCGTGAAGAACACCGAGGATTACTGGCACGCAGACCGCGACAGCTTCCTTGAGTGCATGGCGGACGCGGCAAAGAGCATCGTCGATCACTTCGGCGGCAAAATGGCGTTTGTAAATATAATGAAGAACATGTCCGTTGACTGCGACTGCTGCGCCGTGGCCGAGGATCCAAAGCTCGGCGATATCGGCATTCTGTCCTCGCTCGACCCCGTCGCACTCGATCAGGCCTGTCTCGACCTCGTTTACGCAAGCGACGATCCCGGCAAGGGCGATCTGATCGAGCGCATCGAGTCGCGCAACGGTGTGCACACAATTGAGGCTGCCGCAGCCCTCGGCGTGGGAAGCCGCGAATACGAACTGATAACACTATGAAAAAGCTTGTTCTCGGCGTCCTGGCGCATGTCGATGCCGGAAAAACAACTCTGTCCGAGGCGCTGCTGTATATCTGCGGCAGCATAAGAAAGCTCGGCAGGGTCGATCATCGAAACACCGCGCTCGATACGCACAAGATCGAGCGCGAGCGCGGCATAACCGTGTTTTCAAAACAGGCGCAGCTCCGTACCGACAATATGGAGCTGTGCCTTCTTGACACGCCCGGACACGCCGACCTCACGGCGGAAACAGAGCGCACGCTCGACGTTATCGACTATGCGCTGCTCGTCATATCCGGCACCGACGGCGTCCAGGCGCACACGGAAACACTCTGGCGGCTGCTTGACCGGCACAATGTGCCGACGATCATTTTCGCAACGAAAATGGATCTTACGGGCAGCGACAGGCAGAGGATTCTCTCCGATCTGCGCGGGCGGCTCTCGGAGGGCTGCTTTGACCTTTCGGATAACTCGCAGGAAACGCGCGAGGGCATTGCCATGTGCGATGAGGAGCTTTTTGAAAAGTTTGCGTCCGGGCAGGATATCGCTGACGGCGATATTTCGCGGCTCATACTTGAAAGAAAGCTCTTCCCGGTGCTGTACGGCTCTGGGCTTAAGCTTGAGGGCGTGCAGGAGCTTGTTGAGTTTATAGAAAAATACGCCGTCAGCCCGGAGTATCCCGAGCAGTTCGGCGCAAGAGTGTATAAGATAATGCGCGATGCGCGCGACAGACGCCTCAGCTGCATGAAAATAACCGGCGGCGCGCTGCATAATCGCGACAGCGTAAACGGCCAAACGGTCACGGAGCTGCGCGTATATTCCGGCGCAAATTACGAAACCGTGCAGGAGGCGCGCGCCGGCAGCATCGTCGCCGTGCAGGGGCTTGACGATACATATGCCGGTCAGGGTCTCGGCTTTGAGGGCGACGGCATGCAGCCGGATACGGAAGCGGTAATGTCATATAAGATCTCTCTGCCGGAGGGAACCGACGCGCTCGTCGCCTACAGGCAGCTAAAGCAGCTCGAGGACGAGGATCCTCAGCTGAAGATCGAGTGGAACGAGCGCCTGCGCGAGATAAGCGTGAAAATAATGGGCAAGGTGCAGACCGAGGTGCTCACCGAGCTTATCCGCGAAAGGTTTGACCTTGACGTGAGCATAGCCTCGGGCGGCATTGCCTATAAGGAGACCATAGCGGAGCCGGTGCACGGAGTCGGGCATTTTGAGCCGCTGCGCCATTATGCGGAGGTTCATCTGCTCATCGAGCCTGCCGAGCGCGGCTCGGGGCTGAGCTTTGAAAGCCGATGCCCGTTAGATGAGCTTGACCGCAACTGGCAGAGCCTTATCATGACAAATCTTGCTAAAAAAACGCATTTGGGCGTTCTGACCGGCTCGCCGCTTACGGATGTGAGGATCAGCCTCATAGCCGGCAGGGCGCATGTCAAGCACACCGAGGGCGGAGACTTCCGCGAGGCCGTGTACCGCGCGGTGCGGCAGGGACTTATGAAAGCAAAAAGCGTGCTGCTCGAGCCGTGGTATGATTTTCGCATAGAGGTTCCGCCGGAGCATATAGGCCGCGCCATAAGCGACGTGCGCGCAATGAGCGGAAAATTCGACACCGAGGGCAGCAGCGTCATAACCGGCATTGCGCCCGTTTCCGAGATGAACGGCTATGCCGAGACTCTTGCATCCTACACCTCCGGCAAGGGCAGGATCGTTTGCCGGGCGGCAGGATATTACCCCTGCCATAACGAAAAGCAGGTAGTCGAGAGCATCGGCTATGATCCCGAGGCGGATGTTGACAACACGCCCGACTCCGTTTTCTGCTCGCACGGAGCGGGAACGGTCGTGAAATGGAACGAGACGGAAAAGTATATGCACCTAAATCCCGATCTCGGCAGCGAGAAAGCGCCCGAGGAGTTCAGCAGGCCGCGCTACTTCTCCATTGACGACAAGGAGCTTGAAGCAATCATGGAGCGCGAGTTCGGCCCCGTGCGCCGCAGAATGTACACCAAAGCACAGACTGCGATCGAAGCGCCGGAGTATTCCGTTGCGCCGTCAAAGCGCGAGTACGTCATAGTGGACGGCTATAACTTTATTTTCGGAACGCCGGAATACAAGGAGCTGGCCGCCGCCTCGCTCTCGCTTGCGCGCGAACGCCTTTCCGATGTGCTGCGAAGCTATCGTGCAATGCGCGACTGCGAGCTCGTGCTCGTTTTCGATGGCTACCGCGTTGCCGGAAACACCGGCGAGCGCGAAACGCGCGGCATACGCACGGTTTACACCAAGGAAAACGAGACTGCCGATATGTACATTGAACGTATTGCAAACGATATCGGCAAAAACTATTCTGTAAAAGTCGTCACGAACGACTCGCTCATCCGTCTGTCTGCCATGCGCTCGGGCGTTCTGCGCATGTCGGTGAAGGAATTTTCCGACGAGCTTGACGGAGTGATGAAAAGGATCATGGAGTACATTGATGGAAAACGATGAGCTTATCCGGCGCGCGGAGGATCTGTGCCGCCGATGCGAAAAAACGGCGAGCGTCACGCACACGGCGTTCCTGACCCCGGCAGAGCAGTTTGCGCTTGAGGCCTGGGCGAAGTCTGCGCCCGACTGCAAAATGCTGCTGTGCGGCGGAAACGAAGGATGCGAGCGGCGCGCTGCGTTCTTCCTGCCTTTTTATATGGAGGAGGACGGCTTTGATGCATCCGAATACATAAGCGTGCTGCGCGCAAAGGCTCATTTCGGGCAGCCTTCGCACCGCGACTATATGGGCGCTGTGATGGGGCTTGGCATAAAGCGCGAGTGGCTCGGCGATATTTGGGTCAGCGGCGAGGATGCGGTGATATTCCTCATGCAGAGCGTTGAGCGCCATGTTGCCGACGGGCTTGACAAGGTCGGCAGATGCGGCGTAAAGGTATGTCCAGTGCCGCTCGGTGAGCTTAAAGCGCCCGAGCGCAAGGTAAAGCGCGTCTCGTTTTCCGTAAAAAGCATGCGCTTTGACGCGGTGCTGGCCGGAATATTCGGCCTTTCGCGCACGGCTGCGGCATCTCACATCGCAGAGGGGTCGGCGAGCCTCAACTACTCTGTGTGCATCAAAAACGACGCGCTCATATCGCCCGGCGACATTATATCGCTGCGCGGCTGCGGAAAGGCGGCGGTCTCCGCCTCCGGCGGAGTCAGCCGCAAAGGCCGGCTGTTCGTTGAAGCGGAAATATATAAATAAGTATGTTATACACAATGGCGGAGTTAAAATACTCCGCCATTAAAAATATATTTTATATAATTTGCAAAAATATTTATATAAAACTCTTGACAAATTAAAAAGAGAGGAGTATATTAAGCTCATAAAGAAAAAATACCAGGGTCGGGTCTCAGGATACGGCCCGTAAGCCATGATGAAAGAGAGAAGGAGCCATGAAAAAGACACTTTACAGCCTAATGCTTTCAGATGAAGTGGTCGCCGAGGTTGACAGACTTGCTCACAGACTCGGAACGAATCGCTCAAATCTTATAAATCAGATCCTTGCAGAGCATGTAAATCTCGTGACGCCCGAGCGGCGCATAAACGATATATTCTCTGCCATAGAGCAGCTTATGACGCCGTCGCGCGAGCTTGTTCCGTTCGTTTCGCCGAATACGATGACGATGTCGCTCAAATCCTCGCTGGAGTATAAATACCGCCCGACGGTGAAATACGAGGTCGAGCTTTACCGCGGCGACAGCGACAGTCTCGGCGAGCTGACGGTCATTTTCCGCACGCAGTCGGCAGCGCTCATCCGCTCGATGACGGAATTTTTCCGCATCTGGAAGAGCATAGAGGATGCGCACCTGCGCCCCGTGATGGAGCAGGAGCCGCCTAAATATGCGCTGTATGACGGAAAATTCATCCGCTCCATTTCCGTTCCGAACCACGACTGCTCGTCGGACGAGCTGGCAAAGGTGATCGCGGAATACATCAAACTTTTTGACACCATGATGAAGGGCTATCTCAGCGGACGGCTTAACGCCCGTGACATTGAAGCCTGTTACTTCTCCCAGTTAAGGAGAGCAGATATTTTGATCTAATTTGAAGAAAAAGAAGGTGTTTTTATGAATGCACAGAACTTCACCCAAAAGACACTTGAAATGATCCAGACCGCCAAATCCATGGCGATGGAAAACAACAATCAGTATATTACCCCCGAGCATCTGCTGTATGCCCTCGTTGATCAGGACGGCGGCCTTATCCCGTCGCTGCTGGGCAAGATGGGCGTTGACTGCAATGCGGTGCTCTCCGAGCTTGACACGGCGATTGAGGGCATGCCCAAGGTCTCCGGCGACTATGAGATCTACCTCTCGCGCGAGGCCGAGCGCGTTATGAACGCCGCCGAGAAATCGGCAAAGAGCCTGGGCGATGAGTATCTTTCCGTCGAGCACGTCATGATCGGCATTTTTGCCTCGCCCACGCCGGCGATAAAGCGCATTTTTGACGGCCACGGCATAACCAAGGCAAAATTCACCGAGGAGCTGTCGAAGGTCAAAAAAGGCCCCGTCACGGGCGATAACCCCGAAAACACCTATGACGCGCTTAAAAAATACGGCACCGACCTTGTCGAGCGTGCGCGCAGCAATAAGCTCGACCCCGTTATCGGCCGCGATACCGAGATAAGAAATGTCATCCGCATCCTTTCGCGTAAGACGAAGAATAACCCCGTGCTCATCGGCGAGCCGGGCGTCGGCAAGACCGCTATCGCAGAGGGACTTGCCCAGCGTATCGTCCGCGGCGACGTGCCGGAGGGACTTAAAAACAAAACGATATTCTCGCTCGATATGGGCGCGCTTATAGCCGGCGCAAAGTATCGCGGCGAGTTCGAGGAGCGTCTGAAGGCCGTGCTTGAGGAGATCAAGCAGTCCGACGGGCAGATCATCCTGTTCATTGATGAGCTGCACACCATCGTCGGCGCAGGCAAAACCGAGGGCAGCATGGATGCAGGCAACCTCTTAAAGCCTATGCTCGCGCGCGGCGAGCTGCACTGCATCGGTGCAACGACCCTTGACGAGTACCGCAAGTACATCGAAAAGGACGCGGCGCTCGAACGCAGGTTCCAGCCCGTTCAGGTCGATGAGCCGACCGTTGAGGATACCATCTCCATCCTCCGCGGTCTTAAAGAGCGCTATGAGGTCTATCACGGTGTGCGCATCCACGATAACGCCATCGTCGCGGCGGCAACGCTTTCAAACCGCTATATCTCCGACCGTTTCCTGCCCGATAAGGCCATCGACCTTGTCGATGAGGCCTGCGCGCTCATCCGCACCGAGATCGACTCCATGCCTGCCGAGCTTGACGACATGCGCCGCAAGATCATGCAGCTTGAGATCGAGGAAACGGCGCTTAAAAAGGAAACCGATAAGCTTTCGCAGGATCGTCTTGCAAAGCTCACCGAGGAGCTTGCAAACCTCAAGGACGAGTTCAACGAGCAGAAGTCCCGTTGGGAGGCCGAAAAGGGCAGCGTTGACGAGGTCAAGAAGCTCAAGAGCCAGATCGAGCAGATGAACGCCGATATCGAGAACGCTCAGCTCAGGTACGAGTACGAAACGGCTGCAAAGCTCAAATACTCCGACCTGCCTGCGCTTGAAAAGAAGCTCGAGGAGGCCGAGAAGCTCAGCGAGGAGCGCAAGGCCAGCAGCATGGTGCACGACACCGTCACCGAAGAGGAAATCGCCGGCATCGTGGCCAAGTGGACGGGCATCCCCGTTTCAAAGCTGCTCGAGGGCGAGCGCGAGAAGCTGCTGAACCTTGATAAGGTGCTGCATAAATCCGTCATAGGCCAGGACGAGGCCGTGCAGAAGGTCACCGAGGCCATCTGGCGCTCGCGTGCCGGCATAGGCGACCCGAACAGACCGATAGGCTCGTTTATGTTCCTCGGCCCCACGGGCGTCGGTAAAACGGAGCTTGCAAAGGCTCTTGCAAGGTGCCTGTTTGATGATGAGCACAACATGGTCAGGATCGATATGACAGAATACATGGAGAAATTCTCCGTCTCAAGGCTCATCGGAGCGCCTCCCGGATACGTCGGCTACGACGAGGGCGGTCAGCTTACCGAGGCTGTGCGCAGAAAACCGTATTCCGTCGTGCTGTTTGACGAGATCGAAAAGGCGCACCCGGATGTTTTCAACATCCTGCTGCAAATCCTCGACGACGGCCGCGTCACCGATTCGCAGGGACGCACCGTCGATTTCAAGAACACCATTATCATCATGACCTCCAACCTCGGCAGCCAGTATCTGCTTGAAGGCATAAACGATAAGGGCGAGATCGAAGAGAGCGCAAGGCAGCAGGTTCTGGCCCAGCTGCATCAGCAGTTCAGGCCGGAGTTCCTCAACCGCCTTGACGAGATCATCTGCTTCAAGCCGCTTACAAAGACGGAGCTTAACGGTATCATTGATATCCTTACCTCCGCGCTCAGGCAGCGCCTTGAGGACAAGAGCCTCGGCCTTGAGATCACCGACAGCGCAAAGCAGCTTATCATCGACCGCGGCTTTGACCCCGTGTTCGGCGCGCGTCCTTTGAAGAGATATCTCCAGAGCACCGTCGAAACGCTCATTGCCCGCGCGATCCTTGCAGGCGATATGCCGGCAGGCCACGTCATCAAGGTCGATGTGCGCGACGGCGAGCTTGTCTGCGAATAAAGAATAAAACCCGAAAACGGACGTTCGAGAGAACGTCCGTTTTTTGCGCTCAAAAAATATGCGTGGGATTTTCGGCCGCGTCGTGTATAATGGGATAGACAGACAGCGCGAAAGGAGGCGGTGATGTGCAAGAGAACACGGTCGAGTGGCTGCTGCTTGAGAAAAACGAACAGGGCATGGACGCGCTGCTGCTCCATTATGGGCCGCTCATGCGATACATCATTGCGCCTATCCTGCAAAATCCGCAGGACAGGGAGGACTGCCTTTCCGAGGTCTCGATGCGCGTGTGGGAAAAGATCGGGCAGTTTGACGGCGAGAAGGGCAGCTTTCGCGCGTGGCTTACGGCGATAACAAGGAACACCGCGCTCAACCATGCGCGCAAGGCCTCCGGCAGCAGTACCGAGGAACTTTCCGAGAGCACGCCCTCGCCCGAGCCGTCACCCGAGGAGGCGCTGCTTAAAAAAGAGCGGCAGGAGGCATTAAGCGCCGCCTTGAACCGCTTATCGTACAAAGACAGACTTCTGTTTTACAGGAAATATTATTATCGGCAGTCAACCGCCCAGATAGCGGCGGAGCTTGGCATGACCGAGCGCGCCGTCGAGGGAAAGCTGTATCGCGTGAAAAAGCAGCTTCGCAAAAGCTTGGGAGGTGAGGTGTGTGAATGATCGTGACTGGAGCTCCATGAGCGAAAAGGACTTTGACGCAATGCTTGAAGGCAGCGTTTCGGAAACTCCGCCGGAGGATGTCGTTGAGGAGATAACGCCGTGGAAAAAAGCGATGAACCGCGTGCTCACCGGCATGGCGCTGTGTGCGATAACGCTAAACTTCCTGTGCTTAAATTACATTCTCCCTGCCGTCGGCATCGTGCTCCAGCTGCTCGGCTTTCGCGCTCTGCGGCGCGAGAATAAGTGGTTTAATGCATGCTTTGCCGTAACGATCATCCGAGCGGCCTATTTCTTCCCGACTCTTGTTCTGAATACGACCATTTTCCATAGCTCGTTTTTGACCTCCTCCGTCGTGTCGGCCTTAACGGCGGCGAGCGTTGTTCTTATGCTTGCCGAGTTTGTCTGCCTCTGGCAGGGACTGAGGGCGGTCAAGGCCAAGGTCGGCCTTCCGCCGAGCGCGAAATGCGCCGCGGCTCTCATTGTCTGGTATGCGCTCATGGGTGTGCTGGCTGCCGTGGGGTACGAGGGCGTTATAATCCTGCTGGCAATGGTCGTCGCTTATATCTGCATTATCCGCAATCTTTATAAGCTCTCCGGCGAGCTTGACGAGGCCGGATATTCGATAACTCCGCAGCCGGTGAAAGTGACGGATAAGTGCATCGTTATCGCACTGAGCGCCATCGTTTTGATCGGCTGCGTGTTGGGCTATGTTTTTGGCAGCAGCTATGCAATGGACTGGCGCGAGGCGGAGACGGCTGAGAACAGCGGCGTTGAGGAGATAAAGGATAAGCTGCTCGAGCTTGGCTTCCCGGAGTACGTTTTAAACGACCTTACCCCGGAGGATATCGCGGCCTGCGAGGGCGCTCTGCGCGTCGTCACGGACGTTGAGGATATACCGGCAGACGGCGGCAGAACGGTAACGACCGTATCGGGCAGCGGAGCAAACCGCCGCATAGTGCAGGATACGGTTTACGATAAAAAGCTCCGCATGACCGGTGTCGCGGTGCAGGTATCGGATGAGCGCGAGCGGTGGATCATTTTCCACCACTTCCTGTGGCTTACCGAGCCGGGCTTTTACGGCACGGAGGCCGTTCAGCTCTGGCCGACCTACACCGAGGTTTCGGATGGCTGGGCGCCCGACGGCGAGGTGAGCGGCCGCGTCCTGTATGACAGCGGCGGAAAGACCTTCGCAGCTCCCTACCGTTCGCTGAGATCCGAAACCTACGATTACGACAGCGTCTTTTTCGGGATCAGAACGCGCAGCGATGTTTTTGCCTCGTTCTCCGTGCCGAGAAACGGTGAAAACTGCCGCGGATACGTCGCCTATGCGACCTCTGAGCTTGCGGATGACTACATCATCAGCAGCTGGATAAACTATGTGCATCAGCAAAGCTGGCTTCAGTATCCGGCGATGACCGCCGAGGAATACAGAAAGTCGGGCTTTTGGGATGACAGCGGCGCATTCCGAATGATACAGAACGCGCTTCAGTTTTATCCGTCAGACGACGGTGTTGAAATGATAAGCTGACAAAAGCAAAACACCCCTCACTTCAAATGAAGTGAGGGGTGTTCGTATTATCGGTAAGTAACGATGCCGTTTTCGCCGAAAAGGCGCTCGATCGCGCCGCTTGCAAGCAGCGTGTCCAGATGCGCGAGCGTTTCGCCGAAGGCGAAGCCCTTCTGCGAGGGCGGAAAGTCAGTCCAGTTTTTTGCCCTTATGCGCCAGGTCATAAGGCCGGCAAGCTCGTATGCGGTGACGCCCGGGTTCTCGTGAACGAGCCGCTCGGCCTCGTTGAGCCGCAGCCGGTGGTGCTCTATCAGCTGCTGCGCTCGCTCACTCAGCGTAAGCTCGCCGCGCGCTCTGTGCGCCGGAAGCGCGGTTTCGATATCGAGACTTTTCATAAGCTCCAGGCTGCGCAGGTAATCGCCGAGCGAATCGGGAACGCCGTTCCACGCGCAGATGTTCGGGCTTATGTCAAAAAGAACGTGGTCGCCGAGGAAAATGAGCTTTCGCTTTTCGTCAAAAAGGCAAAGATGCCCCGGCGTGTGACCCGGCGTTGCAAGGCAGCGCAGCTCGTAGCCGCCGTAGCACAGCACGTCGCCGTCGTCAAGCTCGCGCGCCGGGAATGCACCGGGCGCGAATTTTATTGCCGGGGATTTGGCAGACCACAGCGCAAGATCCTCTTTCGGCATGCCTTCGCGCAAAAACCGCGCGTGGGTTTCCCTGTGCTTTTCGCTTTGCGGCATGGTAACGACGCGGTGATCTGTCCTGCCCATCATAACGCTGAAGCCCTCTCCGGCGAGATAGGCGGCGTTGCCGGTGTGATCCGAGTGCAGATGGGTGAGAAAAATGTCGGTGTTGTCTGCCGTCAGACCAAGCTGCCGCATTCCGTCGAGCAGAGCCTCGCGGCATTCAGGGCGATTAAACCCGGTGTCGATAAGCAGATTCCTGCCGCCGGAGCTTACAACATAGCAGTTGAGCCACTTGAGCGGATTGTTCGGCAGAACGATCGGAAAGGTGTATATATTATCCGCGACTTGTTCAATGTTCATGGCGGATACTCTTTCACGATATAGGCTTAAAGTCGGGGTTTTGTTCGCGCTCGAAGTCCGCGGCTTCCTTCATATAAGGCAGCATGTGATCGCGCACAAGCTCGGGCCACATGAGAAAATATGTGCCGAAAGGATTTACAACGGCGTGGCGCTTGTTGTCAACGAGCATCTGGAAATAGTCCATCGGCTTTAAGCACACGCAGTCGCACTGATCCTTGAGCTTCCCGAACTCATCGGGATCGGTGAAAATGGGGATGAATACCTGATTGTTCACGGTAAGCGTTATAAAATTGAGCATCGCGGAGGACGCGCCGTTTTTCTGCACGGCAAAGTACATCGGCGTTTTCGCAAGCTGCTCGAGCAGCATGGTCAGCGACTGCTGATCCTTGCCCTGCGACCGGCTGTATTTGCCGATGAGCTTTTTTATGCCCATGCGCGATATCTGATCTATCTGCTGCTGGCTAAGTTCCGAATTTGCCATAAATATTACCTCTTGATTACGTTTTTCACCATCATACCACACATTGCCGCACTTGTCCATTGAACAAAAATTTACGCGATAGCATAGTACTTGCATTGACAAATTACGCATTTTTGCTACTATCAAAGATGCCGATGCAGAAAGCAGCCTCGAGCTTTTTGCCCACGGCAGCATGAAAAGGAGAATTCTCATGGACATAAACATCAAAGTTAAAGACAAGATCGCGGTCGGGGACGAGACGCTCATCGTCTGCGGCAACAGCGACTACACGGTAAATTTCGAGCTTGACGCCGAGTGGGCGGCATACGACAAAAAGACCATGCGCATAGGCTATCGCAACGGCAAATACAAGGATGTTGATTTCACGGGGGCAAGCTGCGCGCTGCCTGTTATAAAAAAGCGCCCGTGGATAGCCGTCGGCCTTTACGCCGGGCAACTGCACACCTCGACCCCGGCGGTGTTCCGCTGCGCCGAGTGCATCACCGACAGAGATGACGAGCCGATAGACAAGCCTGAGGTATCGCCATATAAGATACTGACGATAAAGCTTGGCGACAGGGTTGAAAGCTACGAATACACCGGTCTCAAGGATAAGACCATTGAGGTCGCAGACGGAAGTGAGGTGAGCTACTGATGGCAAAAAAGCTTTATGAGGAAGCGGATGTTCAGGCCGTTGCGGCGGCTATACGACTGCGGAACGGCTCGAGCACGACGTATAAGCTCTCGCAGATGGCGTCGGCGATAGAGTCGATGAAAACCGGTGATAAATATGTGCAGACGGATGTTCCCGAGTACGTCAGGACCGAGGCGCTCGCGGTCGCAAAAAAGGTCAGCGCCGTGCAGACGAGTGGCAGCATAACCTTTATCGCCGCATCCGATGCGCACCATCACAGCGACGACGAATACATCGTAGACGGCAATCTGCACGCCGGAATGGCAATGAAGGCGCTCAGCTACATTCTGCCGGGCATTGACTTCTGCTGCTTCCTGGGCGACTACAGCATAGGCAGCGAGACGACTACGCTCGCGCAGGGCAGGCAGCATTTTGCCGAGATAAACGCAATTTTAAAAGAGGGCTTTGGCGGCATTCCGCAGTTTCGCACTCCCGGCGACCGCGACGGACTGCGCCGCGCGCTGGAGACAAACGACAACACATGGCTCCAGCCCAAGGAGATATACACCTATGTCGGCCGCTATAACGAGGGCGCGACCTACGGCAGCACCACCGAGGGCTACTGCTATCGCGACTTCGACGAGAAAAAGCTGCGCGTTTTCTGCCTGAGCACCGCCGAGATCGGCATGAACTGGGACAATGTTTCGCTCACGCAGCGGCTCTGGTTTGCAAGGGCGCTCAAGGCCGTCGGGGCAAAGGCCGGCTGGGGCATTGTGATACTGTCGCACTATCCGCTCGACTTCACGGAAAACCTGGATAAGAACAGCTCGGCCAAAACTCTCGGCAACATTCTCAAGCAGTATGTTGACGGCGGCTCGGTCACGCTCTCTGGCATGACGGTGTCCTTCAAGGACTCAAACAGCGCTAAGATTTACGCCGCGTTCCACGGACATACGCACAATTTTGCAGTTGCAAAGCTCAGCGACGTTCAGGACAGCGGCAACACGGAGTTTGACGTTCTGCGCGTGGCAACGCCGAACATGTGCTACTTTTACAACAACGAGCTTGGCGCAAACGAGGGCGCGGACTCGAACGGCATAGAGTACGGCGAGACGACGACGTACGCAAAAACGCACGACACAGCCGACGATACGTCCTTTGTCGTGAACGTCATAAATCCGTCGGAGGGGAAGATACACTCCTTCTGCTACGGCGCGGGCTATGACCGCGAGATAACGATCCCCTCGTCGGGCGAATAACAAAAAGCCTCCCACGGAACTAAGCTGACGACAGGCGATATGGGTTCAACTCTCGTCAGCTTAAACGTGGGAGGTGATTTTTATGCCTCGCGCAGCTTGCCGCCGGCGGCAAGGACTGCCGCGCGCGCAAGCACAAGGGTGGGGTCGATGTGCTCGTAGTCAAGGCCGTACATATCAAATGCCGGGGGAAGCTCCGTGCAGCCGAGGATGAGCGTCTGCGCGCCGTTATCAAAAAGCTCGTTGACTGCTTTTTCAAAGCCCGACGTGTCAAAATCGAGCCTGCCGGCCTTAACTCCGTTATAGGTAAGATCCATAACGGCGGCCTGAGCCTCGGGCGAGGGCGTTATAAGCTCGATGCCGCTGCCGGCAAAGCAGGTTTCGTATATTCCGCTCTGCACCGTGCCATCGGTAGCGAGAAGCCCGGCGCGCGTGATCTCGTGCCGCATAAGCTCCTCGGCGGTGAGCTTTATCATGTGGAGCACGGGAACCGTCACGGACGCGCACACGGCGTCGTAGAAGCCGTGCGCCGTGTTGCACGGCATGACGATAAGCTCGGCCCCGGCCTCGGCAAGGCGGCGCGCGCTCTGCGTCATCGGCTCCGTGGGGTCTGCTCCGCCGTGAATGAGCGCCTCGGTGCGGTCGGGGATGTTGGTGTTGCTGTCAATGATGACGTGCAGGTGATCCTGATCGCAGCCTGCCTCGGTGTTGTTTATGATCTTTGTGAACAGGTCGGCCGTCGCGGCAGGCCCCATGCCGCCGAGAATGCCGATTGTTTTTTTGCTCATATAATTCACCGCCCAATTTATTGTCAGGCTATGACAAAATCAAGAAAGCCCTGAAATCGAATGACTTCAGGGCTTATCTTGGAGCTGCTGGGCAGATTCGAACTGCCGACCTCATCCTTACCAAGGATGCGCTCTACCTACTGAGCTACAGCAGCAAAGTTGATGCCCCTTAAAAAAGGGGCATCTGTGGCGACCGAGAAGGGACTTGAACCCTCGACCTCCGGCGTGACAGGCCGGCGTTCTAACCAGCTGAACTACTCGGCCACAGCTCCGTTAATATAACAAATATAGCGGAGTTTGTCAATAGGTTTTTTCAAAAAATTTGCGTCTTATATCACAGCGCCGCATAAATTTCCGCGCCGTGGCTCATGAGCCAGCGATAGAGCAGGATGTCTGCCGCCGCTATCGCCGCCGCAAAGCCCCACGCGCAGATGTTGAAGTCCACATCGCATGCAGCGTACAGGACTATCGGCGGGATCAGCGCCGCCCAGCTTATCAGCATTGTGAACAGCAGCCCCACGCCCGTTTTGACCGCCTGTGCCTCGTTGCTCCAGTCCAGACTCGGATGGCGCAGGTTCTCGACAAGGCCAAGTATGCCCGTGAACACGCCGAACAACAGCGGGATGATTATCAGCGCCGCCGCGTCCGCCGCATCGGGGCGCGCGACGAATACCGCCGCAAGCGAGGCGATAAGCGCGGGGATCAGGCAGATGTAAAGGTGGAGCCGGAGCTTTGCGCAGAGCACCTGCTGCACCGTGACCGGCAGTGACTGCGCTATCCACAGGCTGCGCCCCTCAAGATTCACCGACGGGGCGCTGACAAAATTCATGCTGCCCAGCAGGCATATCGCGGCCAGCAGCAGCGGGCACAGCTGCGCGCTTATGCCGGGCATCGAGAACAGCTCCGTTATGTCCGCGCGCTTTATCACGAGCGCCACGGCGGCGATTATCATCATGATCGCACCGAGTCCGGCGTTGACCATGTACGCGGAGCTGGAGAAAAATCTCGCAAATTCGCGGCCGAGCAGCGCGACGTCCGGAGCCTTGGCCGCCTCGCGCTTTTCAACGTACTTATTCCTGACCCCGCCGCGCTTCATAGTGGCTGTACGGATGAAATTGCGCTCAAGAAGCAGATAGGCTGCTGCGCTTACCGAGACAAATACCGCACATATAATTGCGAGCAGGTCGCCTCTGCCGAGCGCAATAGCCGCGCCCACGGCGTATAGCGGCGACGAGCTGCCTACGGAATCGGCGATGGCCTGCGCCTGAGACTGCGCGTCGCTCAGAAGTCCGGTGTTGAGCTTTATCATCAGCCAGCTGTATCCGAGGATCAGCGCGACGCACAGCAGCATACCGATAACGCCCTTGCCCGTGCCGATATGCGCCGTGATGAGGCTGAACAGCCACCCGAACAGCGCGGACACCGCCAGCGCGAAGAACGGCAGCAGCGCGAATACCAGCGCAAAGGCCAGAACCTCATAGCCGCCGACCGCTCCCAGCGAGCAGCGGACAATGATGACGGGGATCACGACCGGCAGGCTGAACACAAGGTTTATGACGAGCAGCATCACGAGCCGGCTTATCAGAATATCGCCGGGCTTCACGGGCAGACTCAGCAGCAGCTCGTTGTCGCGCGCCTCGAAAAGCTGCGATTTGGCGAAAAACACGCTGCCGATGAACATCAGTCCGACGTCCATCATCACGGCCATCGCATACACGAGCCAGTCAAGCCCGACCGCGTGGAAGGGCGAGGCAAGCACGTCGAACAGATGCCATATGCCGAAGCCCGCCGCACCGAAAGCGTAGACCATCAGAAACGCGAAGCCGATCATCGAGCCTTTGGTCTGCTTGCCCTTCTTCGCCGTCGCGCCGGTGAACCATTTGCCCAAGGCCGCCATGCGCACACGAAGCAGAGCTTTAAGCATTGCCGTCACCCTCCAGTTCGAGAAACACGTCCTCAAGCGAGGAGTCGCCCTTGACCTCTTCCATGCTGCCGCTGGCGATGAGCCGACCGGACTTGATTATGGCCACTTTGTCGCACAGCTTCTCCGCGACCTCAAGCACGTGCGTCGAGAAGAATATCGCTCCACCCGCATCGCAGTGCTCGCGCATCATCAGCTTCAGCTCGTGCGCGGCCTTCGGGTCGAGACCGACGAAGGGTTCGTCCATGATGATGAGCTTCGGCGTGTGGAGCCACGCGGAGATTATCGCAAGCTTCTGCTTCATGCCGTGGGAGTAGGCCGATATCGGCTGCGCGAGATCGTCTGTCAGACCGAAAATGTCCGCGTACTTCCTGATGCGCTCTATGCGGGCGTCCGCCGGAACGCAGAAGATATCGGCGATGAAGTTCAGATACTTTATGCCGCTCATGAATTCGTACAGATCGGGGTTATCCGGTATGTACGCCATGCGGCGCTTGCACTCGAGTGCGTCGGTCTTGACCGACAGACCATCCACGTATATCTCACCGGCGTCAAACTGCAGGATGCCCGCGCAGGACTTTATCGTCGTGGTCTTGCCTGCGCCGTTGTGGCCGATAAAGCCGTATATCTCGCCCGGCGCGATATGCAGCGTCAGGTCGTCCACGGCCTTTTTGCCGCCGTAGGTCTTCGTCAGACCGTTGATTTTAAGCATTTATTCTTTCCCCCTGTGCTCACTTGATGTCCAGCTCGATCGGCTCGTCGAGCGTTTCAGATACATATTTTCCGTTTTTCTTCCGCTGCCGCACGCACTCGGTCAGCAGATATTCTATCTGGCCGTTGACCGAGCGGAAATCATCCTCCGCCCATGCCGCTATCGCGTCATAGAGTTTCGCGGACAGGCGCAGCGGAACCTGCTTCTTCTCTGCCATTCTATTAATACAGGCTGCCGGAGTTGACTATCGGCTGTGCGTCGCGGTTGCCGCAGAGCACGACCAGCAGGTTCGACACCATCGCCGCCTTGCGTTCCTCGTCAAGCTGCACCGAGCCGCTCTCCTCAAGGCGCTCCAGTGCCATCTCGACCATGCCGACCGCGCCGTCGACTATCATCTTGCGCGCGTCGATTATCGCAGAGGCCTGCTGCCGCTGGAGCATGACCGCGGCAATCTCAGGAGCGTAGGCAAGGTAGGTGATGCGCGCTTCGATTATCTCGATGCCCGCGTCGGAGACCTTCTTCTGTATCTCGTCGCGGATGCGGGAGGCGACCGTCTCGCTCGAACCGCGCAGGCTGCCCTCGTCGGCGAGTCCGTCGCCGGTGGTGTCCACGCCGGGCGCCACGTCGTAGGGGTAGATGCGGACGATATTTCTCACTGCGCTGTCGCACTGGAGAGACAGGTACTCCTTGTAGTTATCGACGTTGAAAACGGCTTTCGCGGTGTCAACAACGCGCCACATGACGGCGATGCCGATCTCGATGGGGTTGCCGAGGCAGTCGTTTATCTTCTGGCGGGAGTTATTCAGGGTCATCACCTTGAGGGAAATCTTCTTGCTCGCGGACTGGGCAGCGGCGGCCGAGACATCGGGCGCGGAGAGATTCAGCGACAGCCCTTTCGCGGAGCCGCCGTCAACGTCGCCGCTCTGGTTGAGCTTGGTCTTGGCTGCGGGGTTCACGCCGACGCAGAAGGGGTTGACGAAGTAGAAGCCCTCGCCCTTCAGCGTGCCGACGTAGTTGCCGAACAGAGTCAGAACCAGCGCCTCCTGCGGCTTGAGAACCCTAAGGCCGACGAAAAGTATCCAGCCTAAGCTCATCCAAAGTATGCCTATTATCATAAGTGGCATCATTCCGTATATCGCGCCGAATACAATAAGCGCTATTGATGCAAAATACAGCAATACGCTTACAAGAAGCATAAGCATACCGTTTTTCTTGTTTGATAGAATCTTTTCCTGCATAAAAAAACGCCTCCTTCATGATATTATTATGATATCATTTTGGAAGCATTTGTCAATGGCATTTTTACAGCCTTATTATTTCGTATACCGTTAGCGTATCGTCGTTCACCTTAAAGCGTACATCAAATCCGGCGTATTCAAAGCCGAACGGCGTATCCGGCTCCGTAAGGTATGCCGGGCGCGGGTCCTGCGAAAGCGACTCAATCAGCGCCTCGCGCTTGCCTTGGGGTATAAGCGCCATAAGCTCATCGGGGAAATCAACCTTCAGCGCATAGCTAAGCCTTTCCCCGGCAAAGCCGTTTTTAGCGTCGGGGTGACTGTCCGTAAATGAAAGATATGGCTT